>Ga0187864_10003040_pt1 | contig 13995 bp, 14 predicted proteins | sample June2016WEW_11_4_FD_132985 | JGI IMG/M metagenome (GOLD analysis project Ga0187864, IMG submission 132985) | Peatland microbial communities from SPRUCE experiment site at the Marcell Experimental Forest, Minnesota, USA - June2016WEW_11_40 | ecosystem: Environmental > Terrestrial > Soil >... | reverse complement strand
CAAGGAGCAATTCAAGGTCATCGCCAAGGAATACGCCCGCATGGAGTCCGCCAAGGACGAGCGCCAGTTCGGCACGCTCCTCGATGGTCTTTCCCGTCTCGGCGCCGGCAACAGAGTGCATCCCCGGTGGGGCGAGACCATGAAAGTGATCTCGAACTTCCTCGAAGTGGGCGAATACAACGCCATCGCCGCCTCGGCGATGCTGTGGGATTCGGCCACGGCCGCCGAGCAGAAGAACGGCTATCTGGCCCAGGTCCTCGACGAAATTCGTCACACCCATCAGTGCGCCTTCATCAACCACTATTTCTCCAAGCACTATCACGACCCGGCCGGTCACAACGACGCTCGCCGCACCCGCGCGATCGGTCCGTTATGGAAGGGCATGAAGCGCGTGTTTGCCGATGGCTTCATCTCGGGCGACGCGGTGGAATGCTCGGTCAATCTCCAGCTCGTCCGCGAGGCCTGCTTCACCAACCCGCTGATCGTCGCCGTCGCCGAATGGGCCTCGGCCAACGGCGACGAGATCACGCCGACCGTGTTCCTTTCCGTCGAGACCGACGAACTGCGTCATATGGCCAATGGCTATCAGACGGTGGTGTCGATCGCCAACGACCCGGCCGCCGCGAAATATCTGAACACCGATTTGAACAACGCATTCTGGACGCAGCAGAAATATTTCACGCCGGCGCTCGGATATTTGTTCGAATACGGCTCCAAGTTCAAGGTCGAGCCGTGGGTCAAGACCTGGAACCGCTGGGTCTACGAGGATTGGGGTGGAATCTGGATCGGCCGCCTCGGCAAATATGGCGTGGAAAGCCCCCGCTCCCTGCGCGACGCCAAGACCGACGCTTACTGGGCGCACCACGATCTCGCCCTTGCGGCCTATGCGCTGTGGCCGCTCGGCTTCTCGCGTCTGTCGCTGCCGGACGAGGAAGACCAGGCTTGGTTCGAGGCGAACTATCCGGGTTGGGCCGATCATTACGGCAAGATTTACAACGAGTGGAAGAAGCTTGGCTACGAAGATCCCAAGAGCGGGTTCATTCCTTACGCCTGGCTGCTTCAGAACGGCCACGACGTGTACATCGACCGGGTCTCGCAAGTCCCCTTCATTCCGTCGCTGGCCAAGGCCTCGGGTTCGCTGCGCGTTCACGAGTACAACGGCAAGAAGCACTCGCTCACGGATCAATGGGGCGAGCGCATGTGGCTGTCCGAGCCGGAACGCTACGAGTGCCACAACATCTTCGAGCAGTATGAAGGACGCGAGTTGTCCGACGTGATCGCCGAAGGTCATGGCGTTCGTTCCGACGGCAAGACGCTGATCGCTCAACCGCACGTGCGCGGCGACAATCTCTGGACTCTCGAAGACATCAAGCGGGCGGGATGCGTGTTCCCCAATCCGCTGGACAAGTTCTGAGCAAGAGCGCGCGAGCGTTCTCGAATGCAAAAACCCGCCGGGCGCCACGCGCCCGGCGGATCAATCACGAAGCACCAAAAATCCCTCTCGGAGGAAACTCAAATGTCTCAACCGCAACAGAGTTCGGCTGTTACGAAGCGGGGGCTCATCGATCCCGAAAGAGCCGCCATCATCGCCAAGGCCATCCCGGATCACGCGCTCGACACTCAGCGCAAATATCACTATTTCATCCAGCCGCGCTGGAAGCGTCTGTCCGAATACGAGCAGCTTTCGGTTTACGCTCAGCCGAATCCCGACTGGATCGCCGGCGGCCTCGACTGGGGCGATTGGACCCAAAAGTTCCACGGCGGGCGTCCGTCGTGGGGCAATGAGAGCACCGAGCTGCGCACCACCGACTGGTATCGTCACCGCGACCCGGCTCGCCGTTGGCATGCGCCTTACGTGAAAGACAAGGCGGAAGAGGCGCGCTATACGCAGCGCTTCCTCCAGGCCTATTCTTCGGAAGGATCGATCCGGACCGTCGACCGCTACTGGCGCGACGAAATTCTCAACAAATATTACGGCGCGCTGATCTACAACGAATATGGACTGTTCAACGCGCATTCCTCGGTCGGGCGCGATTGTCTGTCCGACGTGATCCGCCAGACCGCCATCTTCGCGGGCTTCGACAAGGTGGACAACGCTCAGATGATCCAGATGGAGCGTCTGTTCATCGCCAAGTTGGTTCCTGGCTTCGATGGTTCGACCGACGTCCCGAAGAAAATCTGGACGACCGATCCGACCTACGCCGGCGCCCGATCCGCCGTCGAAGAGATATGGCAGGGCATTCAGGACTGGAACGAAATCCTCTGGGCTGGTCACGCCGTTTACGATGCGACCTTTGGCCAGTTCGTCCGTCGCGAATTCTTCCAGCGGCTGGCGACGGTGTACGGCGACACGCTCACGCCGTTCTTCACGGCGCAGTCGCAGACCTACTTCCAGATCACGCGTGGGGCCATCGACGATCTGTTCATTCACTGCCTTGCGAACGATCCGGAGTTTGGCGCGCACAACCGCGCCTTCCTGAACGCCTGGACCGAACACTATCTCGGCAAATCGGTCGCGGCTTTGAAGGATTTCGTCGGACTTTACGCCAAGGTCGAAACCGTCGCTGGAGCGACGGATCGCGCCGGCGTCAGCGAGGCGCTGCACCGCGTGTTTGGCGACTGGAAGACCGATTACGCCGACAAGATTGGCTACAAAGTCGATGTCGACCAGAAGGTCGACGCCGTTCTCGCCGGCCTCAAGAAGTAAGGGAAAGAGCTAATGTCAACCGCACATAACGCTTATAACGCCGGCATCATGCAAAAAACCGGCAAGGCTTTCGCGGACGAATTTTTCGCCGAGGAAAACCAGGTCGTTCACGAGTCCAACGCGGTCGTGCTCGTTCTGATGAAGAGCGACGAGATCGACGCCATCGTCGAGGACATCGTGCTCAAGGATGGCAAGGCGAAGAATCCGTCGATCGTCGTCGAAGACAAGGCCGGCTTCTGGTGGATCAAGGCCGACGGCGCGATCGAGATCGACGCAGCCGAAGCGTTTGATCTGCTCGGCAAGCCCTTCTCGGTCTACGACCTCCTGATCAACGTCTCGTCGACGGTGGGCCGCGCCTATACGCTTGGCACGAAGTTCACCATCACCTCCGAACTCATGGGCCTCGATCGCGCCCTGACCGACATCTGACCTGTCGGGTCCATCGATAAGGATTGCCTCAAATGGCGAAAGCAGAAAGAATCCACGACAACTCCACCCGCACGGAGTGGGAAGGCAAGATCGCCAAACTGACGAGCGTCGAAGCCGCGACGAAGTTCATCCAGGACTTCCGTGTCGCCAACACATCGCCGTGGCGCAAGAGCTATGATCTCGACGTCGATTATCAATACATCGAACGTAAGGTCGAAGAGAAGCTCTCGCAGCTCAAGGTCACGCAGTTCAAGGCGACCGACCTCGTCACCAAGGCGACCACCGGCGAGGACGCCGTCGCCGTCGAGCAGGACTGGATCACCAAAATGCGGGCCGCGAAGTCCAAATATGAGGCGGAGCGCATTCACGTCGAATTCCGGCAGCTCTACAAGCCGCCGGTTCTCCCGGTGAACGTGTTCCTGCGCACGGATGCGGCGCTTGGCACCATTTTGATGGAGCTGCGCAACACCGACTATTACGCGACCCCGCTGGAGGGCCTGCGTAAGGAACGTGGCGTCAAGGTGCTGCACCTCGGCTGAGTCCGCGGTCAATAGCTCCTGCGTTCAAGGCCCGGGCGTGAGCGCCCGGGCTCCAGCGCGTTTCTGAAGGATCAATAAAATGCAATCGATCCAGCAAGCCGGGCATCACACCGCGTCGGTCGCCGCGACGCAATCGGGTGGCCACGAGCCGTCCCACCCGGGCGCCATGCTCATCCATTCGGACGCCCGTTACACGGCTTACGCGACCGATCTCGAATATATGTGGCATTGGGAAATCATCCGCGACGGCGAATTCGTGCAAGAGGGTTGTTCACTGTCGGAAACTTCTTCGCGCGAGGCCGTGACGCATGTGATCAGGCATTTCAACATGCAGGATCAAGCGAAAGCCGAGCCGGGTAGCAATGCGGACGCGATCCGAAAACTGCTGCTCGAGGTCGGAGTGCCGCAACCCCTGAGCCGAGACGAGGACGCGGCGCAGGTCGAAACTCGTTGAAGGCGGTAGATTATGTATCAGATAACCATCGAAACCGAGGACGGCGAAACCTGTTCCTTCGAGTGCGGTCCCAGTGAAGACGTGATTTCGGCGGGTCTGCGGCAGAGCGTAATTCTGCTGTCTTCGTGCCGCGCCGGCGGCTGCGCGACGTGCAAGGGCGACGCCACGGACGGTGAGTATGAACTCGTCGACGTGAAGGTGCAGGCCCTGCCGCCGGACGAGGAGGAGGACGGCAAGGTGCTCTTGTGCCGCACCTATCCGCGCAGCGACATGCACATCCTCGTGCCCTACACCTACGACCGCATCTCCTTCGAAGCGATCCAGACCAATTGGATCGGGGAAATCCGCGCTTGCGACAAAGTCTCGTCGAACGTCGCGCGGCTCGTCGTGCAAGTTTTGACCGCCGACGGCAACGCGCCGATCGCGCTGAACTTCAAGCCGGGGCAGTTCGTCGACATCGAAATCCCGGGAACCCACACGAAGCGCTCTTATTCGATGGCGTCGGTCTCCGGCGACGGCTTGCTGGAGTTCTTCATTCGCATTTTGCCGAACGGCGCCTTCTCGAAATTTCTCACGAGCGGCGCCAAGGTCGGCATGCGCCTCGATCTGCGCGGTCCGGCCGGTTCTTTCGGCCTGCACGAGAATGGCGCCCGCCCGCGCTACTTCGTGGGTGGCGGGACCGGCCTGTCGCCCGTGTTGTCGATGATCCGCCAGATGAGAAATGAAGGCGATCGGCGGCCGGCTAAGCTCTTCTTCGGCGTCACCCATCACGACGAGCTGTTCTACGTCAACGAGCTCAAGTCGCTGACGGGCGAAATGCCCAATCTCGATTTGCGGATCGCGGTTGTCGAAGGCGCCTCGGACAATGGCGTTGCTCAGGGCACGGTCATCGATCTGCTGCGCGAGGAGCTCGCGGCCGCCGGCGCCGAGCCTGACATATACCTGTGCGGGCCGCCCGGCATGATCGATGCCGCCTTTGCCGCGGCGGCCGACGCCGGCGTGCCTAAGGATCGAGTCTATCTCGAGAAATTTCTGGCAAGTGGCTGAGCTTCCGACACGCCCGCCGAATACCCCCTCCGGATCGTCCTCCCCCGTAATGGGTCCGGATTTACGCCCCGCCCGAGTTCAACCTCGCGCGGGGCGCTTTTGTTTCGCGGCTACGCGCGCGGGTCTTCGCGGGTCTTCGCAGCGTCATGCGGATCGAAGCCGAAGGTGGGATCGTCCGGGGGGATGGTCATCACGGCGCATTCCACTGTCATCAGCGACGACGCCGTGCTGACCGCATTGCGCAGCGCGAGGCGAGTGACGCGCACGGGATCGATGACGCCGGCGTCGTAGAGGTCGCCATAGGCGCCGGAATTCGCGTCGAGACCCCAGAAATCCTGGTTCGATCGGCGCAGCTCGAACATCACCTCATGGGCGTCCATCCCGGCGTTTTCCGCGATGCGCCGCAGCGGCTCGTCGAGAGCGTGTTTGACGATGGCGACGCCGTGGGTCTGGTCGAGATTATCGCCTTCGAGCGCCGAGAGCGCGGCGCGCGCGCGGTAGAGTCCGACGCCGCCGCCAGCGACCACGCCCTCTTCGCGCGCCATGCGCGCCGCATTTAGCGAATTGTCGATGCGTTGCATTCTCTCCTTGATGAGAATATCCGAAAGACCGCCGGCCTTGATGGTGACCACCTTGCCGGAAAGCGAAGCGATGCGGCCGTTCAATTTGCCGAGTTCGTGTCGCTTGCCGCTCGGCGATCCCTTGCTCGCATCGCCGTTCTCGATCCAATCGGCCTGCTGCTTCACGCTGGCGAGGCGCTGCGCAATGACCTTGGGATCGCCGGCCCCGCCGACGACCACGGTTTCGTCCTCGCGCGCGATCGCGCGGCGCGCGCGGCCCAAATCCACGATGGACACGTTCCGCAGATCGTCGCCGCAAGCCTCCAAGATCGCGCGTCCGCCGGTCAGGGCGGCGAGATCGATGAGGAAGTCGTAGCGGCTGTCGCCATAGCCAGGACCTTTGACGGCGACCGAGCGCAGGTTCTTGCGAATGTGGTTCAGCAGAAGCGCCGGCAGAACCTCTTCGGTGATGTTTTCGGCGACCACCAGCAGGCTGCCGCCGCGCTGGCGCACCATCTCCAACACCGGGACGAGTTCGCCGAGGTCGCTGATGACGCGGTCGTAGATAAGCACATAGGGGTCCTCCAGTTCGGCGGTCTTGCGTGCGCTGTCGGTCATGAAATAGGGCGAGCGGTAGCCCTGTTCCCAGCGCATGCCTTCCGAGCTCTCGATCTCGTCGGCGACGCCGCTGCCCAATTCGACCGAAACGACGCCGCCGCCGGCCAGATCCAGCGCTTCCGCCACCAGCGCGCCGATGCTGGCGTCGCCTCCCGAGGCGAGTGTCGCGACATGCGCCAGCGCGCGCGCGTCGTCGCAAGGCCGCGCGCGGCGAGACAAATCTTCGTCGACCGCGCGCCAGGCTTTTTCCATGCCGAGCGAAATGTCGCGCGGGTTCATGCCGGCGGCGAGCGCCTTGCGCGTTTCCCGCGCCAGGCGGCGCGTCAGCACCACCGAGGTCGTCGTGCCGTCGCCGGCCTCCTTGGCGACCGCCGTCGCCATGTGACGCAGCAGCGCCACGCCGGCGTTGGCCATGGAGCTGCGGTGTTCGATCGCCTGCGCGACGGTCGCGCCGTCCTTCGTCGCCACTGGCGGAAGCCCATCGGCGCGATGCTCGATGATGACGTTGCGCCCGCGCGGTCCGAGCGTCACGCCGACCGCGTCGGCCAGCGTATTGACGCCGTCGAGCAGGCCTCTTCGCACCGTATCGCCGAAAATGATGTCCCTCGCCATGCCGCATTTCCCTTTGTTTTCGTCCGCGTCAGATTTTGCCGCGCGGCTTTGTTGGAATGATTTCGATATCCTCGCGTCCGGCATTCAATATCATCGCGCTGCGGCCGGCGACGGCGCGGCGCGAGCGGTTGCGATGCAGATGGTTCCACACGCGGATCAGCGAACGATCGTCGAAATCGAGGCTGCGACGCATTTCCTCCATGTCGATGTCCTCCAGTTCGCTGAGCCAGAAGCCGCGCAATTCTTGCCGACGTTCCTCGCCGAGCAGCGCAACGAGACGCGCCTCTTCCTCTTCGAGGAGCAGCAAAGTCGCATCCAACCTGAGGGCAGCCTCCTCGATGAACTCCTTGTCGTCCGCTCCCATCGCGCATCCTCCTCTGCTTCATTGCTTCGAGAGGATGCGTCTGTCGCTGCGCAGTCCATACCGCGCCATTTTGTGGTAGAGCGTCGCGCGCGTGATGCCGAGACTGCGCGCGGCCTTCGCGACATTGCCCTCGCTCGTCGTCAACGCCGTGCGCACCGCGCGCGCTTCCCAATCGGCGAGTCCGACCGGCGTGTCGGCCGTCGGCGCTGCGTCCGGGGCGGACGCGCCGAAGGCCATTTCGCCGCTCTCGCGCGGTTCGCCTTGTGGCTTCGGTCCCAGATTCATCTCTTCGAGAAAGTCGCGGGGCAGATCGGCGACCTCGATCGCGTGGCCTTTCGTGACCGCGATCAGCGTGCGCAACACATTGCGCACCTCGCGAATGTTTCCCGGCCAAGGGTGCTTGAAGAAAAGCCGCCAGACTTCGTCGCTCGGCTCCTTTTCCTCGGCGACGCCGAGAGCCTGACGCTCCTGTCGTAACAAATTGGCGATCAGTTGCAGGCGATCGGGCCGCTCGCGCAGCGGCGGCAGCCAGAGCTGCACGCCGTTCAGACGATAGTAAAGATCGCGGCGGAACGCGCCCCTTTGCACCATCTCCTGCAAGCCGCAATTCGTTGCGGCGACGACCCGCACGTCGATGGGGATCGGCTTGCTGCCGCCGATCGGCACGACCTCCGATGAATCAAGCACGCGGAGGAGCGTCGCCTGGAGTTCGAGCGCCATGTCGCCGATCTCGTCGAGAAAGAGCATGCCCCTGTCGGCCTCGACGAATTTTCCACGCTTGCCCTTGGCGCGTGCGCCGGTGAAACTGCCGCCTTCGTAGCCGAACAATTCGCTCTCGATGAGGTCGCGCGGGATCGCCGCGCAATTGATCGCGACGAGCGGCTTGTCCTTGCGCGGCCCGAGCGCATGCAGGCGGCGCACCAAATAATCCTTGCCAACGCCGGATTCGCCGGTGATCAGCAACGAAATTCTTTGCGTTTGCAGATTGGCAGCCTTCTGTAACGCGGCTTCGAGGATGGAGTCGCGCCACTCCGCCAAAGGCGCGGCGAAGGCGCGGCGCGGATTTTCGCATGGGCGCGGACCGGCTTCGGTACGGGTGAATTCGCCGTTCTTGCTTCCGCGCGGCGTCAGCCGGTGGCTTTCGATTCGCAGCGGTCTGCCGGACTTCGACACCGCAAGCGTCTCTCCCTCGGGCCGCTCGAATCCGGTCGGTTCGACGCCCATTACCTGCGAAACACTCTTCCCTCGGATCTGCGGATGCGCGGCGACGCCGAGCAGATCGAGCGCGGAATGGTTCGCGCCCTGAACCAGCCCCTCGTCCGAAACCGCAATTTTCTCCTCGACGAGACAGGCGGGGCCGCCGCCATTTTCAGCGACGCCTCCATTGCGCAGGCGCAAGATTTGACCGTGGGAGAAAAAGCGATCGAACAGATTTGATTCGATGAGCTGGCAGGCGAGCTTCAGGAATCCAGCCATCAAGCCGACCGCGTCGCGCCGATCCGTGATCATGCCGACGAGCGCCATGACGCTTCCGTCCGGCTTGGCTACCGGACAGCCGGCCGTCGCGTAAGGATGAAACGCGCTGGCGAAATGCTCCTTGCCGCTGAAGGCGGCGGGCGCTTGCAGCAGGCTCGCCGAGCCGATTCCATTGTTGCCGAGATTGCACTCGCGCCAGTCGGCGCCGATGCGCGCCATTTGCACGCCGCCGGGACGAATGTTCAGTCCGGCGTCGAGAACGTAGATGAGCCTGCCGAGGGGGTCGGACAGCAGCAGCGTGACGCTGCTTTCATCCAGAAACGAACGAAAATTGTAAACCATGGCCGAGAGGCTTGCCGCGAGGGCGCCGGACCAGCCGCGTCGCCAGAGCTCGAAATCCTCGGGGCAGGCTGTCGCGGGGTTGTAGCGCGGCGCGCAGTCCACGCCCGGCGGCAAATTATGATCCTCGATGCAGCGCGCCCAGGCTTCCGAGACCTGCGGCCTGACCCAATCCGCGCTCGAAGGCGGCTGGCCCGTCTGCTTCATCCAGTCCCAGGCGGCGGCGGGGCGATCCAGTCCGTAAAGTCCCGTGTCTTCCGCGAGAAATATTGCGCGCATCGGCGTCGTAGGGCCGATCGGCAAATCCTGTCTCGTCATGGTGTGGGTCACCGGCGATACTCCGACAGAGTTCTGACTTGGTCGTGTGAAAAACGCGAACGCATTCGGTTCCGTCGCGGGGACTGGCCGTGTGTTCGCGAGTTGGGATGGGCGCGCGCTCGCCTGCCGCCACGAGGGTCGGCAGCGAGTCGCGCAAGGCCTCGTTGGATGTAAGGGCGTTAGACGCTCGCGGGCCTATCGGCCCGCGGCCTTCTCCCGGGCAGAGTCCGTCCCAGCGCCTCGGCCAGCATGTCCGCGCCGCAGGCGAGGAACGCGCCAATCAACAGCGACAGCACGGCGCCGAGCGCGGGGTTTCCGAGCGATGGCGCCAGGAAGTCTTCGAGCTGAACTCCCTGCGCGGTTCCGGCCATGGCGGCATAGCCGAGGAGCAGCGCCACGAAGTCTGCAAACAAGGCCACCCGCGTCGCAAGCACGAGAAGAGTGAGCGTGACGGCTACTCCGATCGCCGCCCAGATCGGAAAATCAACCGAGCGACCGAACTCCGCGTGTTGCGTGGCAAATGCGATCGCCGCCAGCCCGAGAATTGCGCCGGCCAGACTATGAGCGACCGACTTTGCCAAACCGTCCAACTTGCCGCCGAAACGGCTGTAGCTCGCCCAGCCGAGAAGGAGGGCCAGCGCATGCAGGCCATATGCGGCGCCCGGTCCGAAGGCCAGGAAAGCCGCCAATCCACCGAGCAGCGCGACGCCGATGGCGCGAATTATGATCATGTTCATGAGATGCTCCTAAAGCGCCCGAATTTCTCATCGGGTCAAATCCGAATTGAGTCCCGCCGTTCGGTCGTTCGTTCGAACGATGCCGCCAGCATTTGTCGAGTGGAGAGGGAATCAGACGGAGCGCGTCGGAGGAGCGCGTGGAGAGAGGGGACGCATTTCGGGATCGTCGCGGAGCGCGTCGATCTCGTAACTTGGCGCGGGAAGGCACTTCGGCTTTTCTTCCGCGACTACAGCCGTGGGCGCGCGCTGCACGTCGGCGCCGACGACGACATCGCCATGAAGAATGCAGCAGGCGTCGACATGATGGTCGACCGGCGCGACGGGCTGCGAGGAGTCTGTAGGCAAAATTTGCGTGGATGCGCAAACGACGCCGAGAAGCCCAGTGCCTCCCGCCATGGCGCCGGTAGCGAACCCGATGGAGACGATCTGCAAGAGAAACAGAAATACCGCAGCCAGGGCTACGGCCGATCGTTCAGCGCGCGAAACTCTGTGAGCCACGATTTTCAAAGCGAACTGCCTTGCATTGCGAGCAACGACGATAGGATTGGGCGCCGGAAGGGTCAAGCAACCCGCGCTCATCGTCGCGCGGCATGTTGTCGCATAAGCTGCGCCATGAGATGCGGCGACCGTTCAGCCGAACGCTCGCCGTTGGAATTCGAGGCCAGCGCCCGGCCACGCTTTGATCGAGCAGGAAGGCGCGACGGGCGCGGCTCGCGCGCTTAGGTCAAAAAGTCGGAAGGGAGAGAGATTCACCAGCGAGCCTTCGACGAGCGAGCGCAATTTCTTGAGCGCGGCATCATGTCTTTCATCCGGAGCAATGAAGGCGACGCTGCGTCCGCGCGCGTCGACGAGATAGACCGCAACGGAGTGATCGATGACGTAGTCGCCGTCTTCGATCGGAACGACGCGATAGTAGGCGTGAAAGGACTTTGCGGCCCCAGCGATCTCCACCTTCGATCCGGTCAACCCGACGACCGCCGTTCCGAACGAGGCGACGAACTCGGTCAGTACGGCCTGCGTGTCACGCTCGGGATCGAGCGAGATGAAATACACCTTGAAGCCTGCCGCCGCGGGTCCCAGTTCGCGTAGCAACTCCGACATTTGCATCAGCATCGACATTATCGCCGATAAAGTCGCGATGGCGATGGCGGGGCCCGCCGGCGAAAAGTTCAGGCAGCTTATCGAATACCTTGATCGCAATAGCGCCCGGATCGCCGACGGCCTGATCGTTATCGGAAATGCGATCGTCGATTGCGCAGGACAACTTATTTCGTGGATCGGCCATGTCGCGGAATGGGAGGAGAAAGCCGAGAAGTGGATCGCGGCCAATCCAAAGATCGCCGAAGGGCTGAAGCAAATTACCGACGCCCTCGGCCCGCTGGGAACGGCTTTAGCGGCATTGGTCACGGGGGCAGCCCTGCGCGGGCTTGTCGGGCTGCTTAGTCTGTCCGGGTTAAGTGGGATCGCCGCCTTTGTCGCCGGCGGCGCGCTCGTTGGCGGCGCGCTGTCGCTTAGCGGCGATTCGGCTGGAGCCGATGAAAGGGCGTGGCAGGCGGAACATCCTGAATCATCGGCCAAGGAAAGCTGGTTTGGCCGCAAAGTGCGCGACGCCAGCAATTGGATTCGCAGAAAGCTCGGATTGGATCATGGCGGGGTTGGCGGCCGCGTTCACGCATCGCATAGCGGCGCCAAGCTAACCGATGAACAGCGCGCTGAAATGGCGGCAGGGATTCGCAAAACAGCTACGGAGCTTGGCATCGATCCAAAGGATTTAGCTGGTCTAATATCGTTTGAAACCGGCGGAACGATGGACCCTTGGAAAGCTGGACCGCACACAAAATGGGGTCAGCATCGCGGACTGATCCAATGGGGTGAACCGCAACGCAAACAATATGGCGTGGACCAGAACTCGACGATCACTGAGCAAATGGCTGCAGTAACGAGATATCTTCGCGATCACGGCGTTAAGCCGGGCATGGATTTGCCTCACCTTTATTCGGCGGTGTTGCATGGCAATGCGGCCAGTGGGCTTGATGTGACCGATGCGAATGGAACATCGGCCAATAGCGGCGCACGCTCCATTATTGGGTCGGCGCATTACGGAGCGTTAGCGGCGCTGGAGCGCCAACGCGCCAATGCGGCAGCCGGCCTCAACGGCTGGATAGCCGCATTGGCGGAGGCTATGCCCATGCTGCGCCGGTTCCCGCCGCCCCAATCGGTCACAGCAGCGTCAACTCCTACGATTTCGGCTCAAACGTCATCAACCACAAGCCGACGTTCAACATCAACGCCGCGGGCGATCCTGGGGCGACGGCTGACGCGGTGGCGAAAAAACAGGGCTCGCTTTACGCCGACGCATTGAGAAATTTGCAAGGCAGCATTCGTTAAAAAGGGTTTGCAGGGGGCGGCGCGATAATGGGGAAGGTCGACGCCATGAATGAGAAAGACATGCGAATAGAGTCCGCAGCAATTATGCACTTGGAGGACAACATGACAAAAGGCAATGATTCGACCGTCTCGACAGCGAAAGCGGTAGAGGCTGGCGCGCCCGTAGTTCGTGAATCCGTTCGCCTAGCGTTGGAGGGGGTGTTCCTTGATTGGCTGGCTGAAAACAGCCATCTAATTGACTATGCGTCGTCGCCGGATGTTGTTGGGCTTTTGTTTAGGCTCAACGCCGCGTTTACGAAGGAGTTAAGCTCGTCTTGTGAAATCTCCAAGGCATCGCGAAACACTTCGGCTGCTTTGGCTACCATCTGAACGTGCTCGTGGAATGTTTGCGGCGAAAAATCATGAGTGGTTGCCTTGAATGATCCAGATATGTTCCTTTCAAGGAAATTGACACTGATGGCGCTAGAGGCAACGTAAGAATGTGTAATTATTTCTCTCTTGGACCTACCTAGCGCCCCGAATGCCGCGAGGAGCTTCTCTCTTCTATGGTCGGAGCTATGCTTTATCAGGTCAGACAAAAGTCTTCTTTTGCGCCCAAACATCATTCCTGATGTGATCAGATGGGCTTGCTCTGGGGTTACCTTCAAAAATTGATAGATTGCGAAATCCGTATATAAATCAATGGCCGACCAGTTGGAGTGGAACACTTCTAGCATTTGCTGATATGCTATCGAGCTGGTGTAGGGTATCGGCAAGAGATTCTGCATGACAGACCCCGAAAGCGATAAAATGTCAGACTCGGATGTTGCGCGTCTGCGAGACGACGTGCTGCGCCGAATGATCGCGACGCCGCCCACGCCGCATAAGCCTAAACCTGAATCATCTGCCAGCGCGAGTCCGAAAAAGCACGACTGGACGGGCGCCTTATGAGAGTGAGGATAGTCATTTTGGCGGCTGCTTGCCTTGTAGCCTTTCCGGCGCATGGCGACCCTTCGTCGCGGCCAATGTATTACGATTGGGGTTCGGCTGATTATTTTAAGGCACTGCAAGAGGCTGTCGACTGCGGCAAGACGGCCGCCAAGCGGCTCGCTAAGGGCAACCCAGTCGAGACGGCGCAATCAATCGCGGAAGCAGCTTTCGATTCTTGCCGCGATGTCTGGCTCGACGTTTATGCGAGCATAAAAGGCCCGCGCGATCCGGCTCGGCAATATGTCGACGAACGGCGCCAGGATGAGGTCGACGACCTCCGCAAGCTGGTCATGCAATATCGCGCGACCAGACAGTGACTGCGAAGCCCTCGGCGACGACCTCGGCGCCGTAGCTCCCATGCCGCGACGACCTACGCGAGATTTCTAATTACGTCTGCGGGGCGCTTTTCGCCCTTAGAGTCTGTGGGCATGGCCTACT
>Ga0187864_10003039_pt1 | contig 13998 bp, 14 predicted proteins | sample June2016WEW_11_4_FD_132985 | JGI IMG/M metagenome (GOLD analysis project Ga0187864, IMG submission 132985) | Peatland microbial communities from SPRUCE experiment site at the Marcell Experimental Forest, Minnesota, USA - June2016WEW_11_40 | ecosystem: Environmental > Terrestrial > Soil >... | reverse complement strand
TGGGCGCGGGCGGCGCGGGCTCCTCGCTGCGCGCCGGACGCCATGCGGCGCACACAACAAGAATAAAGAAGAGGCAAGCCGCTCCGGCATGCAGGAGCTTGCTCATGACAGGCTCATGATCCGCGGTTCCCGCCACACGCCGACACTATAATGGCTGGTCGATGCCTATAGCGAGCTTCGTCTGGCTTGTTCGCGCGCCGCCGCCGTTGCGGATTGCCGCGGTGGCGCGCGCCGAATCCGGAACTTATCGGGCGCGCACTTGTGCGGGACCCGCTCCTGTCGTACCAAAAAGGCGAGCGGGGTGCAGTCAAGTGACGTATTTTTCAGTGCGTAATGTTATGGCTGTTTGCGGCGCGCTTTTCGTGCTTGCGCTCGCCTTCCTTGTCCTGGCCGAGGGTCGCGAAGCCGGCGAAATGCTGAACGCCTTCCGGTCGCAGTCGCTCGTATCCAAGCTCGCCTGGGCCGTCATCGTACTGGTGCCGCTCATCCTTGTTCCGGCCGCGGTCTGGCTGGGCGAGACGCTGGTGCGGCAGCGCCAGGCGGCGCACGCTCTCGAACTACGGCTCGACGGCGTAAGGCAAGGCGTCAAGACGCTGGTGAAGTCGCAGGTCGAGGCCGAAGCGGCCGTGCATCATCTGGCCCGCACCGATCCGGAAGACGCGATGAGCGCGATGAAGCAGCGGCTCACCGAGGCCGAGCGCTTCACGCAAATCCAGACGGGCCGCAACGAGATCGGCGATCTCAGCTCGCGGGTCGAGGAGATCCGCGCGCAGCAGCAGGCTCTACAGGCGCGGCTCGCGCCGGTTCTGGAGAAAAGGCGCTCGATCGATCAGCTTTTCACCGAGCTCGATAGCCGGCAGAACGATATCGAGCACACGCTTGCCGAGATCTCCGGCGGGAACGATGCCGTCGCTCTCGATATCAGCTTGAAAAAGATGATGGAGTTCGTCAGGCAGAGTCACGAACGCTGCGACGATATCGAGCGCGCATCGAAAGTGATCGCCGGCCTGCATGAGGACTTCGCCGAGCTGCAAACCAGGCTTGCGCCCTTCGCGGCGCCGGATGACGGCATCGTCAAGCGCGTCAAAGAGTTGAGCGCGACGCGCGACCGGCTCGCGCAAGACGTCGGCTCGCTTGAGCAGACGCCGCAAGGGACACTGGCCGCGCGCGTGCAAAAATTTGCCGAAGATCGGAACCTGCTGGACGATCGGCTGTCGCAGCTCGATGCGCAATTTTCCAAGCTGGCAACGCTGCGTGGCGATATTGCCTCGCTGTCTACGCACTTCGACCACGCGCTCGACGCGCTCGCGGATCCAAAGGTGGAGGTTGGCGCGGCGGATATCGACGCCCGCATCGAGGAGCTTGTGACCTTCATCGAGGCGACGCAGGCGCATCTCGACGAGATCGAGCGCCGCGCCGGCGCGTTCGGCCAGCTCAAGACGAAGCTCGGCGAGCTGCAATCGCGGCTCCTGCCGCTGGAAGCCGATCAAGGCGGCGTGGTGACGCTCATCGAGGAGTTGCGGCAGATTCGCGACCGGCTGTTCGCCAAGATCAGGCAGATCGACGAGGATGAAGATGGCGGCCTAGCCGAACGTGTCAAGAAATTCAGCGAGACCAAGCGGGAACTGGAAGAGCGGGTATCGAGCCTCACCGAGCAGTTTTCCAAGCTGGCGACGATCCGCAGGGATATCGCGGGCCTGTTCGATAAATTGAGCGGTGCGGTCAACGCGTCGGCGAACTGACATGACTGTTCGCGAACCGGTACTGACGACAGTCGCTATTGTCGATCTGCGCCCGACCCAGATCACCGTCGGCATGCGCGAGGTCCTCGCCAAGCGCAAGCGCTGGCGCGAGACCGGCGCGAAGAAGGGCGGAAAATTTCTCGGTAAGCACTTGATCCCGGTGATCCTCGGTCCCAACCACCGGCACTACGTCGTCGATCATCACCATCTCGCCCGTGCTCTGCACGACGAAGGCGTCAAGGACGTCGCCGTGGCGGTTTTCGCCAATCTGAGTGGCCTCGATCGCGATGTATTTTGGACGGTGATGGACAATCGTAACTGGATGCATCCGTTCGACGACGCAGGCCGACGCCGGCATTACCGCGACATTCCCAAATCCGTGACCGGTCTTGTTGACGACCCATTCCGCTCGCTCGCCGGCGAGTTGCGGCGAGCCGGCGGCTTCGCCAAGGACACGACGCCCTTTAGCGAATTTCTCTGGGCGGATTTCTTGCGCCGGCGCATGAAGGCCAAGGCGGTCAAGGCGGACTTCGATCACGCGATCGAGAAGGCGCTGCAATTGGCCAAGAGTGCGGAGGCCGGTTACCTGCCGGGATGGTGCGGTCCCTTGCCGGAAGAGTGATCTCGTTACTTGTTGGCCAGAGCTAGGGCAATCCCTCCGAGCGCGCCGACGATGACAACCAATAACGGCGGTGCACGCCAGACCGTGAGGAGAACGAAGCCGACCAAGGCTATTCCGAAATCGCCCGGCGTTTTGACCGAGCTCGTCCAGACCGGGTTGTAAAGCGCTGCACCGAGCAGACCCACGACAGCGGCATTTACGCCGCGCATCGTTGATTGTGCTCTTGCACGCTTGCGAAAGGCATCCCAGAACGGCAACGTGCCAAGAAGGATTAGAATGCCGGGAAGAAAAATGCCAAAGAGTCCCAGCGCCGCCCCGGCCACGCCATGCGGGGATGGCGTTACAACGGCGCCAAGGTAGGCCGCGAAAGTGAAAAGCGGCCCGGGCACTGCCTGCGCTGCGCCATAGCCGGCAAGAAACACATCGTCGCTCACCCAGCCGGGCGCCACAAACGCCTCGCGTAGTAACGGCAGCACTACATGGCCGCCGCCGAAGACGAGCGCGCCCGATCGGTAGAACGCTTCGAATATCGATATGCTTTGAGAGATTTCAAAGGTCTGCAAGATCGGCAGGCCCACAAGTAGACCAAAGAAGACCGTCAGCGCTGCGAGTCCTGTTTTGCGCGAGACCGGCATTGCAATGTGGCCTGCCGCCAGTGGGGGCGCCCCACGGCAAAGCCACAGGCCCGCGACCCCGCCTAGGAGGATGCTGCCGATCTGTGCGACCGACGAGGTGCTGAATAAAATGATCAGTGCTGCAACGACGGCGATCGAAGCTCGCTCCCGGTCGGGGCAAAGGGTGCGCGCCATGCCCCAGACGGCCTGCGCGACGATAGCAACCGCGACGAGTTTCAGGCCGTGGAGCACGCCAGTGCCGGCAGGTCCGCCGAGCGTGCCGGCGCCGTAGGCGAAGAGGACGAGCATGATCGCCGACGGCATGGTAAAGCCGGTCCACGCCGCAAGAGCACCGAGATAGCCCGCTCGCGTCAATCCGATCGAAAATCCAACCTGGCTCGAAGCCGGGCCCGGTAAAAACTGGCAGAGCGCGACGAGATCGACATATGCCTCTTCGTCGAGCCAGCGCCGACGGACCACAAACTCCTCATGGAAATAGCCGAGATGCGCAATCGGGCCGCCGAAGCTTGTGAGTCCGAGCCGGAGAAAGACGGCGAAAACTTCCCCGGCGCCACGCGCACCGGTCGCGGTCACTTTCGGCACCGCATCGGACCCATTATTCATGCCGGTCGTTTCCGTTTGCGTGAAGGAGTTTCAAGCGCGTCTCGGCGCGCTGTAAACGCTGTAAACAAAGACTTTCTCGTGCGGGCCATATAACGCACGCGGTTATGCTCCTATGCGACCGCTATTTGGTAGAATAATCTTCTTTTTTCGCCGCAATCAAGCCACTATATAGAAGATCATTTCTTCGGACGCGGGGCGGGCGAGCTGCCGCCTCGGCTTCGCGCTCGCCGGCCGCCGCAAACCATCGGGGCATCCATGACTTCGCCACTCCAACAAAAAATCAAAATCACCGGGCCCGTCGTTGTGACCGCGAACCGCGTCGGCGATGGCGCGGTGGTGTATTGGCGCGCCGACGGCGGATGGACGACTGCGCTCGACGGCGCCGCAGTCACAGCCAATGTCGAAACCGCCCGTGAGCTGGTGCAGGCTGCGACCGCCGATGGCCTGCGTGCGGTCGATCCTTATATCGCGCCGGTCAAATTGACGCGCGACGGGGAAGTGCGGCCGGGAAATTTGCGTGAGCTCATCCGCCTCAGCGGCCCCACGATCGATCTGCCGGTGACGTTCGGCATCTAGTGCATGGTCCTGAAGCGGATGGCAGTTTTTGATACGATCACGCTCGAACGTAAAAGCTAACGCCCATGTACCTCTACGACGATCTCGACCGGACTCTGGTCACCGAACGGGTCGCGGAGTTCCGCGATCAGGTCGCGCGCCGCCTGTCCGGCGAATTGACCGAGGATGAATTCAAGCCGCTGCGGCTGATGAATGGCGTCTATTTGCAGCTCCACGCCTATATGTTGCGCACCGCCATTCCCTACGGCACGTTGTCGTCGGCGCAGTTGCGCATGCTGGCGCATGTGGCGCGCCGCTACGATCGCGGCTATGGGCATTTCACCACGCGGCAGAACATTCAGTACCACTGGATCAAGCTCCAAGAGCTGCCCGACGCCATGGCCGATTTCGCCAGCGTCGGCATGCATGGCATGCAAACGAGCGGCGATTGCGTGCGCAACATCACGACCGACCAATGGGCGGGAGTGGCGCCCGATGAGATCGAGGATCCGCGCATCTGGGCCGAACTCGTTCGCCAGCACGTGACGCTGCATCCGGAATTTTCATTCCTGCCGCGCAAGTTCAAGATCGCCGTCGGCGCATCGAGTCACGACCGCGCCGCATTGGCGGTCCACGATCTGGCCTTGCGGTTGCACCGCAACGGCGCCGGCGAGATCGGTTTCGAGGTCATGGTCGGCGGCGGGCTCGGCCGTACGCCTTTCCTCGCCAAGACGATCAAGGCGTTCCTGCACAAGCGCGACGTCCTGAGCTACGTCGAGGCGATTTTGCGCACCTACAACGAATTCGGCCGGCGCGACAACATTTACAAGGCGCGCATCAAAATCCTGGTGCACGAACTCGGGGCGGAAGCGTTCGCCAAGGAAGTCGACGCGGAGTGGCAAAACATCAAGGACGGCGCGCTTGCGCTCGATCCAGCCGTGTTCGCCGAGATCACCGGCCGCTTCGTCTATCCGGCTTATGAGCGGCTCGCCGACAACCCGCCCGCGCTCGGGCACGCGCGCCGCGCCGATCGCGGCTTCGACGCTTGGATGGGCAATTCGGTCGCCAATCACAAGGTCCCGGGCTACGCCATCGTGACGCTCTCGCTGAAGCCGGAAGGCGGCACGCCCGGCGATGCTACCGCCGAACAGATGGACGCGATCGCCGACCTCGCCGACTGCTACTCGTTCGGCGAGATCCGCGTCGGTCACGAACAGAACCTGGTTCTGCCGCATGTGGCTCAGCGCGATCTTCCGGAGCTGTGGCGCGCGCTCGACGGGATCGGTGTCGCCACGCCGAATATCGGGCTTGTCTCCGACATCATTTCCTGTCCCGGTCTCGACTATTGCAGTCTCGCCAACGCGCGCTCGATTCCGATCGCGCAGGAGATCACGCGGCGCTTCCGCGATCGCGATCTCGCGCGTGACCTCGGCCGGCTGCATATCAACATTTCCGGTTGCATCAATGCCTGCGGCCATCATCACGTCGGGCATATCGGCATTCTCGGCGTCGAAAAGAACGGCGAGGAATTTTATCAGATCACGCTCGGCGGCAAGGCCGACGAGGGCGCCAAGCTCGGTGTGCTGATCGGCCCGGCGGTGCCCTACGCACAAGTCGCCGACGTCGTGGAAGACATTGCCGCGGCCTATGTCGAGCTGCGGGCGCGGCCCGACGAATTGTTCATCGACACGGTGAAGCGTACCGGTATCGAACCTTTCAGGGAGCGCGTTTATGCTACTCGTTAAGGCAGGCCAAATTGCCGAGGACCGCTATGTGCGTGCGCTCGGCGATGGATCCATCCCGGAAGACGCGCCCGTCATCGTGCCCGGACAACGCTTCCTGGCCGACGCGCACGAGCTTGTTGCGCGCGATGCGCCGATCGGCGTGCTCTGGCCCAACGATCGCAAAGTCGCGGAACTGGCGCCGTGGCTTGATCAGCTTTCGCTGATTGCGCTGGTGTTTCCCAAATTCCGCGACGGCCGCGCCTACAGCCAGGCTCGGCTGCTGCGCGAGCGTTACGGCTATCGCTGCGAGTTGCGCGCCACCGGCGATGTGCTGCGCGATCAATTCCAGTTTCTCGTCCGCGCCGGTTTCGATGCTTTCGAAGTGAAGAAGCCGGCCGACGCTCGCGTGTTCGCCGAATCGGTGGCGCGCTACAGCGTGTTCTATCAGCCGAGCGCTGACGGCCGCTCGCCCGCTCTGCGCCGCCGTCTGCAGCACGGCGGCGCCCCGCGGACGGTGCGCGAGGCGGTCTGAACCGCGCCGGCCGTTCCGGGGCCGAGTGCAGCGAGGAGTCCGGAATCCATAACCACCGTCAGCGACTATGGATTCCGGGCTCGCCGCTTCGCGGCGCCCCGGAATGACGGTATGGTCGCTCCTCGTTCCGCAAGCGAGGATGTCATGACACTTGTCGTCGCAGTGATCGCGCCGGGAGCGATGGGCGCAGCGGTCGGGAAACGGCTCGCCGATCACGGCGTCAAGGTGCTCACCTCGCTCGCCGGCCGCAGCGCTTCGAGCGTCGCCCGAGCAGGCGAAGCGGGAATGATCGGAGCGAGCGACGAAGCGATCGCCGCCGCCGATTTCATCCTTTCGATCCTGCCGCCGGGTGACGCGCTACCACTCGCCGATCGCTTCGCGCCCGTGCTGCAGGCGAGCAACGCCAAGCCGGTCTACGTCGATTGCAACGCCATCAATCCGGCGACGCTCGAGCGTGTCGCGGCGGCAATCGCGCCGAGTGGTTGCGCGTTCGTCGATGCCGGCATCATCGGAGCGCCGCCGAAGGGAAATGATGCGGGTCCGCGTTTCTATGCGTCAGGCGAAGCGGCCCTGCGCTTCGCCGTATTGCGCGAAAGCGGACTGGATGTGCGCGTCCTCGACGGGCCGCTGAGCGCGGCCTCGGCGCTGAAAATGTCATACGCCGGCATCACCAAGGGCATGCAGGCGATCGGTGCGGCGATGATGTTGGCGGCGACGCGCGCGGGATCCGCCGAGGCTTTGACAAAGGAGCTCGCGTCCAGCCAAAAGGAAATGCTGGCCTTGTTCAAGCAGCAACTGCCGATGATGCCGGCAAAGGCGTACCGATGGATCGCGGAAATGCGGGAAATCGCGGGCTTCGTCGCCGCCGACCCCGCGGCGCACGATCTCTACGAAGGCGCCGCGCACTTTTATGAGCGCATCGCGGAAGATTTTGCCGCGGACAAGAAGGACGTCGCCGCGCTTATGGACTTTTTGGGCAAGAGCTCGCCCTGACGGTCAACCAAATCACGCTCTTGTCACCGCGCCGCGCTCGATCCGGTAGGCGCGCGCGAGCAAGTCCGCGACATGGACCTCGTTTGATTCTGAGAGCAACACCGTGACCGCTTGCGCGTTGAGGCTCGCCAAAACTTCGCCGAGCCGACGCGCGATCGCCGGCGCCAACCCTTCGAACGGCTCGTCAAGCAGCAGCATGCGCCGGCCGGCCATGAGCGCGCGCGCCAGCGCCACCAATTTCTGCTGGCCGCCCGAGAGTTCGAGCGCGCGCCTGTCGCGAACGCGCGCCACTTCCGGAATGATGGTGAAAATCCAGTCGAGCCGCTCGTCGACCCCGGAGAGCTTCACGGCCCAGCTCGGCAGGCGGATATTCTGTTCCACGGTGAATTCAGGGACAAGCCTGCGGTCCTCCGGCATGTAGCCGATGCCGTGGGCGACGCGGCAATGCGGCGGCGTGCGCAGGAGGTCCGTTCCCGCAAGCTCGGCCGTGCCGCTTGCCGGCAAAGCGCCCATCAGCGCGCGCATGAGTGTGGTCTTGCCGGCGCCATTGCGGCCGATGAGCCCGCACATCTCGCCGGCGCCGAGTTCGAGCGACACGTCGCGGATGATGGCGACCGCGCCGATCGAGACGTTGAGATTGGCGACTTTAAGCATGGCGTTGCGCCGCGGCTTTGAGCTTCGGCCCGCTGATCAGCTCCTGGATACGCGGATTTTCCAGCGTCTCGATCGGCGGCCCGTCGGCGATGACTGCGCCGTCGTAGAAGGCGAGTACGCGGTCGGCATAGCGCTCGACGATGTCCATGTCGTGCTCGACGAACAGCACGGTGATCCGCCTGTTTTTCAGTGCCGACATCACCACGTCCATTAAACCAAATTTTTCCTCGATCGAGATGCCGCTGGTCGGCTCATCGAGCAGAAGGACGCGCGGCGCGCCGGCGACCGCCATAGCGATGTCGAGGAGCTTGCGCACGCCCTGCGGCAGCGCCGCCGCTCGCGCATGGCGGTAGCTCGTGATGCGAAACAGTTCGAGCGCGGCTTCGCTTTCCGCCATCGTGCCGGGGGAATGCAAGGGCGTCAGCGCCTGCCGGAGCAGCCCGCCGGCGGCGTGCGCGATCGCGGTCGCGGCGCACATGTTCTCCAATACGGTGAGCGACGAGAAAATCTGCGGCAATTGAAAGGAGCGGGCGATGCCGAGCCGGGTAATCTCGCGGGACGGCCGGCCGGTGATGTCGCGGTCCTCGAACACGATCGTGCCTCGGCTTGGCCGCAGGTGTCCGGTGATCATGTTGACGAAAGTCGTCTTGCCGGCGCCGTTGGCGCCGATGATGCCCACGGTCTGGAGCGGCAGCACCGCAATATTGATGTCGCGCGCGGCGACGAGCGAACCGAAGGTCTTTTCCAAATCGTGGACGACGAGGATGGCGCTCATGATGCGCCCATCGATTGGGGTTTGCGGCGCCGCAGGCGGCCGTATAGCGAACCGATGCCCTCCGGCAGGAACAGAATGGTGATCAACAGCGCCGTGCCGAGAAAGATCTGCCAGGTGCCCGGCAAGATGTCGTAGGCGATCGATTTGAGGAATTCGAACGCGAACGATCCGACGAAAGCCGCCGCCACCGATCCGGCGCCCGCCAGAATGGTCACGAACACAAAGCCGCCGGACGTGGTCCAGTACGACATGTTGGGATCGACATGCTCGATCGAGAGCGCCGCCAGCGCGCCGCCGATGCCGGCGAGCGTTCCGGCGACGACGAGGTTGAGATGGATGAGCCGGTTGACGGAAACGCCGAGGAACTCCAGACGGATTTCGCTGTCGCGGATAGGCACAGCTAGCGAGCCGGCAACGGAACGGAAATAGAGCGAGATCAGCAACGCCGACGCGGCGCAGAATGCCAGCGCCAGCCAGAACAAGGCCAACAGGCGCATGTGACCCTGCGGCGCGTAGCCGAAATAGGTCGGCGGCTCGACGCCAAAGCCGTCGGTCGAACCGAGCGTCTCGGTCTTCACCAGTACGCCGTAGAGAATCATCGACATGGCGAGGCTGAGCATCGAGAAGAAAATTTCGCGGTAGCGGGCGAGCAGGAATCCGGCGAGGATGGCGGCGAGGCACGACAGCACGGCGCCGGCGGCGATCAAGATGAGCGCATCGCGCATGCCGGTGTAGCGGGTGATGAGCGCCACCGCATAGGCGCCGATGGCGTAGAACAGCGCCTGCCCGAACGGCACCAGGCCGGCCCGCCAAAGGATGATGAGGCCAAGCACGACCAGGGCGTTGGCCAATGCGACGGTGGCAAGCGAAACAAGCCACGTGGGAAGGGCCGGCGCCATTGCCGCAACGATGACAAACGCCAGCAAGCCGAAGACGATCGAGCGCCGCGCCATCGTCTAAATCTTTCGCGGCTGCGCGCGGGTGAAGAGGCCTTGCGGCCGGAATACGAGCACCAGCGCCATCACTGCGTAGATGACAAACAGCTCGACCTGCGGCAGGAGATGCACGGCCGCGGCCCGGCTCTCGCCGACAAGCAGCGCGCCGATGAAAGCGCCGCCGACCGAGCCCATACCGCCGATCGCCACCACCGCGAAGGCGAGTACGATCACCTCGACGCCGATGCCCAGTGTCACCGCTATTTTCGGCGCCATCACCGCGCCGCCGAGGGCGCCGAGCATGGCGCCGATGACGAAGGTGATCGTGTAAACGAGGGTGACGTTGATGCCGAAGGCCGCGGCCAGCTCGCGATCGAAGATCACCACCGTGAGCAACCGGCCCCACCGGGTATGCTTGAGCGCAAAGCTTGCGCCGATGGCGAGGAGCCCGGCAAGCGCGACGAGGCCGATGTCGTAGCCCGAAAGCACAAGCGCCCCGACGTCGACGGTCCCGGCGGCGCCGAGCGGCTGATAAAGCGCATAGGAGTTCGGCCCCCAAATCAAGCGGATCACATCTTCGAGGATGAGAAAGGCCGCATAGGTGACGAGCACGACGACAATTTCGTCTTTGCCATAGACCAGACGAAGCAGGCCACGCTCGAGCACAAGGCCGAGCACCAACCCGATGGCCATTGCCACGAGAACCATCAGCAGAAAGCCGCCGGCCGCCGGCCAGCCGCGGTCGAAATACACGCCGACCGCGATCGCCGCGCCGTAGGCGCCGAACGCATAGAACGAGCCGTGAGCGACGTTGAGGATTCGCATCACACCGAAGATCAGCGTGAGACCGACCGCGACGAGGAACAGATAGGCCGCGTAAACGAGCCCGTCAGTTACGATTGCGAAGGCGGTCAGCACGACGAGAAACCCCCTCCGGCATTGCCACCCGCGGCTTCGTCACTCGCACTTCGCGCCTTTCATGCCGCCTTCGAGCCAAGGCACGGAATCGACATCCGCCGGCGGATTCACGCATTGGGTGGGATAGCGCACGATGTCCACGATCTCCGGTTTATTCTCCGCCTTATTGAACTTGTAGGTCCCGACGGCCGTGTCGCTGACGCCCTGATGACCGTTGCCGAGCGCCATCTGGACCGTCGTGCTCGGCGTCTTGATTGAGATGCCTTCGAACGCGGCGATGACGTCTTCCGTCGTCGGCCGCCCGCCCTTCTTAGCCTGGGCTTTTTCCCACGCGGTCTTCAGGCCGAGCAGCGATTGCGCCAGATCATAGGCGGGGTAGATCGGTTGCTCGTTGAAGCGATCGACGTAGGCCTTGTGGAACCAGGTGTTGAGTTCGCCTGCATGCGCGAAGAAAGCGTGCGGCCCGCGCGCGCCGACGATCGCGCCGTCGGGAAGCTTGGACCCCAAGTGCCAGAGTGAAGATTCGCCCGTCGTCAGCACCAGCGGAATGCGCTGCGGCAATCCGCGCGCGCCGGCCTGGTAGATGAAGGCTTCGAGGTCGCCGTCGTAGAAACTCGAATGAATGAATTGCGCGCTGGATGTCAGAAGCGTGGAAATCTCGGCGCCGTATTCGCCGGCGAATAACTTTGGAAACAGCTCTTTGTCGACCGTCGCTTTGGGATCAAGGTCCTTCATCGCGAGACGGAAATCCCGCCAGGAATCCTGGCCCCAGGCATAGTTTTGATTGATGCCGGAATAGACGGAGATGTCTTTGAATTTATCCAGAACGTATTTCGCCGCGGCGACATTATCCATGGTCGCGTGGGGGTTGACGCGGAACACATAATGCCGAGGTTTCTCCTCGAAAATGCGTGTCGTGCCGCAGATGTCGAGGACGGTCAGCTGCTTCAATTCCTCGGCTACCGGTGTCACCGCGAGGCAATTGCCGGACGAGACGTAGCCGACGACCGCGTCGACGTGGTCGCGTTCTACGAGATTGCGGAATTGGGTGACGACGTCGGCGGCGGAGCCGGTCTCGTCGACGAATTTGGCGTCGATCTTGGCGCCGCCGAGCCCGATTTGATTGTAAGGGGGGGGCGCCTTTCCGGCGTTGAGATTATCGACCAGGAGTTCGGCGGCGTTGTGATCCGGAATGCCGAACGGCGCGGCGGCCGGTCCGGTGAGGAAGGTCACGAAGCCGATCTTGACGGAAGCCGCGGGCGCTTCGGCGCGTGCGCCGCCCGCCGCAAATAGCGACAAGCCGAGGGATAAACCGGCGGCGAGAACAAACGTCGGGGGATACGCATCATGGCGCATGGCCGTTCGCTCCCTGGAAGTGGCCAAAAATTCCGGTCGCGCAAGCAAACGCGCTTTTGACGGCAGTTTCAACCGGTTTTGCGGGGCGTAACGGTGGCGGTCCCGCGTCGCGACGGGCGAAATCGGGGGGCCGCGGGTGAATTCAGGCGCGCATTTGCGCGCGCGGCTTTTGCTGGAATTTCGGCATCACCTCGCCGGCGAACAATTCCAGCGAAACGAGCGCCTTTTCGGCGCCGTACCACGGCGGGAAATGCAGCATGATCGAGGCATTGTGCGCCATCGCGTGCAGTTCTTCGATCTTGGCGATTACGGTCGCGGGCGAGCCATGCAGAATGATGTCGCGGTTGAGCGCATCGTAGTCGCGCGGCGTCGCGCCGACGGTGCCGAGATAACCCGACGCGTGGCCGCTGCCGAAATGCGCGAGATTGCGCATGATCCCGGCCTCGCTGTCGCGCTTGGCGTTGGCGTCGGTCTCGGCGACATAGACCCAGCGGGCGACATCGACGTGTCCGCGCGCCGGATTGGCGCGCAACGCTTGTGGTGTCTCGGTCAAAAGCGCGCGATAGCTCGCGCTCTGCCGCGCCAGCTCTGCAAACGGCGTCCAGCTCGAGAGAAAAAGCCCGAGACCCATGCGGGCGGCCACGTCGATCGAGCGGTCGGTGGCGCCGGCGAGAAAGATCGGCGGGTGCGGCTGTTGCAGCGCGTGGGGAAATACCTCGTACTGACTGTCCACCTTGAATCTGAAATGATCGCCCTGGTGGTCGGCGCGTTTGTAGTGAAACAGCTCGAGCAGAAGCGGCAGCGCATCCTCCTGGATGTCGCGGCGCATATCGAAGTCGATGCCGAAGCCGTCGAATTCGTACTTGCGATACCCCGAACCCAGCCCGAGCGCGAAGCGCCCCTGGCTCAAGATGTCGACGAAGGCGGCGTTCTCCGCGACCCGCAGCGGATTGGCGAGCGGCAGCGTGACCACCGCGGTGCCAATTTTGATGCGCTTAGTCAGTGCCGCGAGATAGCCGGCATAGACAAACACGTCCGGCATGATGCCGTATTCGTTGCTGAAGTGATGCTCGGCGATCCAGGCATAATCGTAGCCGAGCTCGTCAGCGCGCAGAATTTGCTGCGTCACCCGCGCATGCACGTCGCGATGGGGATAGGGCTCTGCCTCGGTGTTGGGATGCGACGTAAAGAGAATGCCGAATTCCATAAGTCCTCCCAGCTCCAGCTATTGCCCTCTGGGAATCATAGCAAGCCGATAACATCATTGCGAGGAGTGAAGCGACGCAGCAATTCAGAGTTTGCACGAAGATGGATTGCTTCGCTTCGCTCGCAATGACGATTTATTCGGTGGCCGGCTGCTGGGATAAGCCGCGGACGAGATCGGCGATACGCGCGATCGAGCGGAAGTTCGCCGGCGTCATCTCCCGCTCGGGAATTTTGACGACGAATTCCGTCTCCACAGAAAGCATGAGGTTGACGAGGGCGAGCGAGGAGAGGCCGTTGGCGCGGAGATCGTCGTCGTGTCCGATAGCTTGCGTGACGGCTTGCTTGCCCATGATCCGGCGAACGAGCTGGGTGACGCGATCCGTCACATCGGCGGTGGTGCGATCAAGCACGGCGAATACTCTGGCATTTTGTTGGAGCGCTCGATGCTCTATTGCATAGCGGCGTCTGATTAATGGCCTGTAACGTTTTTATCACGCGAACGTTTGCGATTGGTAACCTTGATGCGAAAGAACATCGGCAATTCCAGTCGATTGCAGCAGCGTTTTGCAAGTTTTGGCAGTACCACTGGCCTAAGGTCGGGATCAAAGTCCGATCGTGAATGAGGTTCTCGTGAGCGCATCCATGACAGTGCGGCCGCGCGTTGCGGTTCGGAGCCTGATCGTCTCCGGGAGCACCCCGCATGCGGCGGGCACGGCAAGCCTCACGGCCCGCGCCGCGAAGGTCGCGG
>Ga0187864_10003035_pt1 | contig 14001 bp, 14 predicted proteins | sample June2016WEW_11_4_FD_132985 | JGI IMG/M metagenome (GOLD analysis project Ga0187864, IMG submission 132985) | Peatland microbial communities from SPRUCE experiment site at the Marcell Experimental Forest, Minnesota, USA - June2016WEW_11_40 | ecosystem: Environmental > Terrestrial > Soil >... | reverse complement strand
CCTCCGGCCCTGGACGAGGCGCTGCGCCGCAAGTCACGGCAGGATGGCAAGAGCATCAATCAGACCGCCATCGAAGTCCTCCACTCTGGATTGGCCTTGGCCGGAGACTCGATCCAACATCGAGACCTGGACTTTATCGCCGGTTCCTGGGTGGAGGACCCCGCCTTCGACGAAGCCATTGGGTGCCAAGATCGCGTCGATCCAAAGCTGTGGGAATGAAACTGGCGCTGGATGCCAACCGGTATTGCGACTTGTGCCGGGGTGTCGCTCAGGTGGTCGAGCGGACCTCCCAGGCGGAGCGGGTCTATCTGCCGCTGATGGTGCTGGGAGAACTTCGCGCCGGATTCCAGGCGGGCAGCCGCGCCCGACAAAATGAGCGCATTTTGGTCCGGTTCCTCAGTTCGCCCCGTGTGCGCCTGTTGCTGCCCGATGAACAAACGACTTTTCACTATGCGAGTTTGTTCGCTCAGTTGCGCCAGCAAGCCACTCCGATTCCAACCAACGACCTTTGGATTGCCGCCTTGGTGATCCAGCACGATCTGGTTTTGTTGACGCGTGACGCACACTTCAAGCACTTGCCTCAATTGGCCCAGCTCTGAATCCGCCCGGGCCGAGTGGCGAGGCTCAGTTCCCGATTGCGCTTCGGCCAGCTCTCGGTCAAAACCCCATCCATGTTGGCCAAGGTCTGTTCAGCGGCCGTCAACGGCACTGAAGCGTGCCCGGTTGAGGTGGAAGTCAACACGGGGCACGGGGATACCATCATCGTTATCGTAGGTCTGCCGGATGCCCCCGTCAAGGAATCCCGCGACCGGTTGATGACCGGAGGTGGGGCCGAACCGCGGCTTGTCGCTTTAGGGAATGGGATCGTTCTCCGGTGGCTGTCGATGGGAAAAGTTACGGCTGACCCTTTCTGAGGCCGGCGATTGGCTCAATCAAGCTGCTTGAGTTTCATGCGGAGGAGGAGTCGAGAACCTCCTTGCGGGCGGCTTGGGTGGTGGCCGCCACCGAGCGCGAGCGCCGCCGCAATCGCCGCGGCCTGCCGCAAGGGCGCCAACAAAGCGATTGGTGTCGGGTGGCGATGCTCTGCCGGCGGCTGAACCTGTCCGCGCTTGGGCTTCGTGGATCGAGCGGATGATGAAAGAGGATTGAAGGGGTGACATGAAAGAGGAACAACAGCGTTTTCTATCATTGCTCGGGCAGCTTCCGGCGCGTCTGACGGCGGAGCAGGCGGCGTGGGTCATCGATTGCCAGCCGCACGACGTGCCGATTCTCGTGGCGGCACGTCGGCTGAAACCGCTCGGCACTCCACCCCCGAACAGCGTCAAATACTTTGGCACGTTGGAACTGCTGGAGCAAGTCAAAGACCGGAGGTGGCTGCTCAAGGTGACAACTGCCGTGAACACACATCGGCAAAAGCATAACTCAAAAAAACGCCGTTCTGTGAATGGTTCGCAGAACGGTCATTCTCTGTGTCCGGGACCGCCGCTGGCAGCGGGCCATTAACACGGTTTGCTTCTTGTGGGTTTGGCTGGCGCGCGTCCCAGTCTGGCCCTGAATTCCGCGCAGTTTTTATTCACTACACTTGGCACCAACGCTCGACACATTCATTCCGCTCTGTGTTTACGGGCCTAAAACGGCGCCACCGTTGTCCACGCTACGAGCTAACTCAAAGCCATTTGTAGTGTCTATTATAGACACTACGATTCTAAAAGTAGTCACTACAGGCAAGAGCCACCATTCTCGCTCCGAGCCCCGTAAAATCAGGGCGGAAGCGTGATCCAGCCTTTCTCCGCAAACTGTAGTGAATAAAAATGGCGTGGAATTCAGGTCTGGCTCTTAGGGGTGCTTATTACGCTTCACCAAATCACCATCCTCGGCCTCGGGAGGATTATATGCCTATATTGAGCGGCTGGCCTTGCCCGCTAATCCGGCTTTACTATTTACAGTCGCAGTCGCTGTCGGGCCTCATTATGGACTCACCAGCAACTGACAAGTGATTCATCCTGACAGACAGAATTCCAGGTCTGGGACTATTGTTCAGCGTCCTTACGACGGCCTGAATATCCGTGTTTTGTTGGAGAATTTTCCCTGAAGCATTTCCTGACCCGGTATTTCCAGGATCGCCCTGACGTCCCGCATCGCCAGGAGGGCCTGATGGTCCCCCGTGACATAACGTGTTTCCATCTCCACCAGGTCCACCAGGTCCGCCAGCTCCGCCAGCTCCGCCATGGCCTCCAGCACCAGGAACTCCGGCGGGTGCGCTGAATGTGTAACTTGCTGTTGGTAGTGGATTTGGACCAACATTCACCAAAATAACCATTCCACCTTGCCCGGCCGTGCCACCATCACCACCATGACCCCCCGGGGAACCGGTGCCGCCTTTGCCACCTTGACCGCCATCATGTTTGCAACAGGGATATGGAGTTGGGAACCACCCACCGGGTAAACAGACACCTGCTTGACATGGTGTGCCAGCACTACCGCCGGGCCCTTGAGTGCCGGCCACTCCCGTACCACCATCTCCACCGTTCTGTCCGAACAGATTGAAATGCAGTATTCCAGTGAGTTGCTGAATTATGTTAAACGTTACGAGGCCCCCTCCGATTCCCGGTTGTCCGGGAGCTCCGGGGTTGCCTGTTCCATTGCCATCAGCTCCAGAGGGTGCCTTAGTATTTGTGCCAAAACTAACTATTTGGGCATCCTGCGACATGATCTGGTTGACGAAAAGCACAAGAGTGTTCCCATTCGTTATGATCTCCGATTTGCCATTGAGAATCAATTTATCAAGGGCTGCAAATACAATTGAATGATTCAGAAAGTCGGCAGGACCAATCTCCCAAATACTATCAATTAGTTCCATAGTTCCGCCTGATGCCAATCGGAGATTGAACTGATCAACGGTGACAGGGCCTGTCAGGGGCGCGACGATTTCCGTTGGCACCATGCCAGCATTAAGAGTGATATTTTGAAATTTAGCCATGCTTTAGTTTAGTTAATTAAGTATTGATTATTGTACTGTTCGTAAAAGACAATAGGGCTATGCACTAAATTTCACAAGGCAATTCTGTCACCAAAATGAGATACTTGCGTAACGCACGTGTTACGGATGTGTGGCTTTCAATCGCGCCAGGGACAATCAAGAATTCTGTTCGATTCACGCCGCACCAATCGGCCGTGCCAGGATGCGAACATCGCGAGGTCCAAACGACCGGCTCACCGAGGAAACAGGCAATGCGTTGGACAATTCGGCACCTGGTTGGATTGCGCTTCTCTGTTATCTGGACCACGCCCAAAATCCCCCCATCAAATGTGCCCAGTGCCGCAAATCCGCCACAGTGAAAGGACGTCGAATCCAGTCGGAGAATTGGCCACCCGGGAGCCCACCCGAGGAATTTGGGGCCTCGCTTGTGCCAGAAAAAGCCGGGGACAACCACACCAGTGAGCCATAATACGCTGCAATGGAGAGACTTACAGAGATTTCTCCCGCGTAGGGAGAATATAATATAACATTGTCATCGTCGGCCTTCCAGACGCCGTCAAAGAATCCCGCGACCGGGTCAGGACCGCCCTCATCGACTCTGGCTTCGACTCCACCTTCGGCCGCAGCACCATCAACCTGGCCCCGGCTGAGGGGAAAAAGGAGGGCCCGAGCTTAGGGCTGCCCGTCGGCCTCCGCATGGTGGCCGCCAGCGAGCAAATCCAGACCACTCTGGTCGGCAATCACCTGGCGGTGGGCGAGCTCGCAATGCACGGCACCGTGCCGCCCGCCGAAGGCGTTCTGCCCATCGCGCTGGGCACGCGCGCCGATGGCGAGGATGAGGGGATGATGGCTTGCGGTTGCGATCAGATCCCTTTTTTGTTAGCTTGATGCCCGATGAACACAAACCTAATCCGCCAGAGGCTGAATCGGGACACGAAGCCCTTTGTGTTGCGTCTCAGCGACGGCACGCGCATGGCGGTGGCGCACCCGGACTTCGCTGCCGTTACTCCGGGCATCATCGTCGTGGTGGCAAAGAACTATTCAGTGACCAGCATCGACCCTCTGCATGTGGTCGCAATCGAGGAAACCCCGCCCAGAAGGTCCAAAGCCAGCGGCAAACTCCCCGGTTCGTAGCGGGCTGGCCAGGAGGTCTTCATGGCCCGGGAAACCGCCAAGAGACAGATCTGGAGCCTACGCGAGGCCATTTCGTTCCTCGAAGGCCGGTTCGAAGCCCCGGCCACCGCGGTGACCTCGCCGAACCTTGCCGTCGTCGCAACCACGAGGAAATGGACTTCGCCGGGGTCAAAGGCCCGGGATTGGCCAGAGGCACCCTTGAAATCGCGGTCGCCGGTGGGGCGGGAAACCGGCATTGTTGACGCGGCCCCAGGGCGAGGCTAGGTTGGCACTATGGCATTGGCAGAAGCTATTTTGGTCATCGGCGCCGCCGGGATGTTCGCGCCATGAGCGTGACGAGAGCGCCAACCCGTGAGGATGTTCACAAGCGCATCCGCTGCCTGGAAACGGAGGCGGCGTGAGTTCGCTGGACGGCTTGATTCCCTACATCAACGTCAAACTGTCGTTGCTCGGCCTCCCGCAGGTCGCGGCCAGCGGCGCGGACGAACTCGGCGAGATCGTCTCCTCGCTCATCGCCCAGTATCGGGAGAAAGAACGGTTGCTGGCCAATCACCTTTGCCCCGCGGACCAGAGGATTCAAAGCTTTCTCCATGATTACCTGCAGGACGTGCCGGTCGCCAGGCTCCCGCTGAGAACGTTCGTGCTGGATCGGCCGGGCCTGGCGAGGCTCCTCTCGCTCCCGGTGGACCGCGACGAATTTGTCTCGGACATCGTCAGCTCTTATCGCGTCAAACAAGGCGTTTTGCACAACCCGCGCAGTGAGCGCAGGACAACCACGGGCATCTTTCACGTGGCCGAAGGCGGCCTGCCGATCCCGGACGACAAATTGGCGGTGCCCAAGGCCGTGTTCGGGAGAATGCTCAATCTCGCCTTCAACCCGCCCCGCGAAGACCTGTGTCTGCCGTTCACTGCCACGCAGCCGAGCCGGGCCGAATGCTTCGTCTCCCTGTTGATTGGCCCTCTGGTTTCACCCGAAGTGCCGGGGTTCTCGCCCGCCAAAACGATGGAGATTCGCTTCTTCGCGCCGGGCAATCTGGTGAGTAATCTGGATTTCGTTGAGAGCATTTTCGGCAACGCGGGGGATCCGGGCCTGCCGGAAAACGACGCCGGCCTGGACACCGAGCATTGGACCGGCCACACCGGGTGCGTCATTCTCGCGCCCCATCTTACCCAAGTCACCAAGCACTCCATCGGCTTGCCCCCGTGGGACCAAGCCACGGCCCGCCAGCGCCGCGATGGCATGTGCTGGAAGGAGGAGCGGGAGCTTTACAACAACGGCGACGCCTTCAAACTCACCTGCCGTGACGAATCCGGTGTCATTGTGACCCTCGTCGCGGACAACTATTTCGGCTACTGCAAAAAGGAGATCAAGACGCAGATCAGTTACGCGGCGAATTTATTCGGCCTTTGCGAAGAGGAACACGCCGGCGGGGCGCTGGTCTTTCCCAGTTACGACCTGGGCGAGGAATTCAGCGGGGACGTCCATGTCAAATCCCTGGGCCATTCCTTTGCCGAAGTGACGTCGCTTTACCGGGAGATGATGGAGGTGCAGCCCGGCGGCTACGCCGTGGACAAAAAGTATGCCGACATCATTTACGTGCCGGAGGATGCCCGGTTTGATTTGCACCGGCAAACGGTTTCCTGGCAGAGCGCCCAGGGCGAGCGCGCCATCAGGCTCTTGCTGGGAAAGACCTACGTCCGGCCTTCCGGATACAAGGTGCGCATGGAGAAGCCCAAGGACAACTATTCCTGGCGGCTGGTCGGCACCGTCGGCGAAGGCCTCCTGTGTCACAAACCCTGTACCGTCTCCGGCGGCGGCAAATCGGAGATTTCCAAGCCGATGACCGACGCCGTTCTCACCGGTCCGGTGTTCGTCGCGGATTTCAAAAAGGACTTTGACCAGGTCGCCGAATTGATCGCGCGTGACTACAGCGGGCGGTTCAAGGTCCCCTCGCGCGTGGATCACCGTCCCATCCTCAGCCCGGAGCGTTCGCTCGGCTCGGTCATCAAACTGCTCACCCCCGACGAACGCGATTACAAGCCCGAATACAACGCGTGGCTGACGAGCGTCCCACAGTACCTCAAGGAACTGGTCTTCGTCCTGAAGCGTTTCTACAAGCCGGCCTGGGGCGGCGACTGGCGGGGCCATTTCAGCGTGGACATCATGAACGGCAGGCCGGCCAACGAGTTGAAGTGCGACAACCGCAAACTCGTGGCCGCCCATCTGCGGGTCGGATTTGACCCCGATGGCTCCTGGCGCACCTTCGGGCTGCGCAAGGATTTTTACCCGGCCGTAAAAATACAGTTCGAGGACGACATCACCGCCTCGGTCGTCGTGCCGCCGGCCAGGCTGAACGCTCTGCCGGGCGCCACTAACGGCGCGGCCCTCAAGTTCGTCGCCAACTGTGAGTTGCGCCTGTTCCAGCGGCCGGACGACGCCATCCATCGCGGCTACGACCAGCAAACGGAATCCGACTTCGCGGCCGGCGACAACTTCTTCTCGAACTACGAACCACTCGCGCCTTCCGCCGCGCGAGAACTCATTGAGGACGCCATCGGCTTCCATCAATTCAGCGAGCCGGCGCGGCAGTTGATCCGCGAAGTTGCGGCGGAGCGCAAAACCGGCTACTTCGTCTCTTCGGCCTATCCGCGGATGGTCGCAGGCAGCCCCAGCAAAAATCCGCGTTATCTTCAGAAACGTCCCGACCTCGTCCAGCACCGGGAGACCTATCTTGCCGCGACTGCCGCGCGGCTGCGCCGCCGCCTTCCGCTGAACCAGCCCGTTCACAATCCCGTGGGGGCCATCCTGCCCGGACGGCGCAACAATCCTCCCGATGCCGGAATCCGTCCGTTGGCCGTGTACAACCCGATTCACTACTTCGAATTGCCGGAGTTGTTCATGGAGTTCATTTGCAGCATGACCGGCAAGTCTCCCTCGACGACGGGCGCCGGTTCCGAAGGCGCGCTGACCAAGGGTCCGTTCAATGCGCTGCCGCCGATCATTGATTTGAACAACGCGCTCGTCTCCTGGGTCTTGACGGGCCACCACGGCTTTGTCACCGCCACCGGCTGCATCGGCCCGAAGACGCGCGTGGACCACGACATCAGCCTGCTCGTGCCGGAGATTTGGTGCCGCATGTCCCCGGAGGAACGCGAACCCGAGTTCCTGATTGCCAACGACTACCTGGAGAAATGCCGGGACTTCGAGCACCATGGGGAAAAAGTCCTGGCCAGCCGCCTCGGATACCGCATCAACGCCCGGTTCGTGCGCGCATTTTTTGGCCGCGTCTTCAACCATCCGAGCGCCCTGTTCACCGAAGAAATGCTGCGGCCGGAGTTGCAGGACTTGGAGATCTTTGCGGACGGCATGGATAACATCGTCGCCACTCAGAAACGCGTCGCCCAAATGTATTTTGACGATGGCAGCATCCAGCAGGCCTGTCCGCCACTGCGAGCGCTGCTGCACCTCATGCTCCACGACCAATGGGAGGCCAAGGGCTTGGGACACCCCGAAGTCCGAAAACTCTTCACACGCCGGGACCTTCTGGCGAGCGATTGGTATGCGGCGCGCCTGGCGGCAAAGCAACGAATTGACCGGCAGCTTTGGCGGCGGCATGTGGACTATCTGGACCGATTCATGAAACAGACCAGTTACGCGGACGAAGCGGCGCGCCTGGGTATCGCCGGCCGGTTGACCCGCGCCCGTGCCGCCTTGAAGCGGGCCGAAGCCCCGGCCTATTTGGAAGAACTGCGCGGCACCCTCGGCGCGGAACCGATTGAAAAGTGGGCGGCGCAGCACCAAGGCGCCGAAGCTCCCGAGGGTTCGCCGAGAACAACAGCACCCTCTGATGGCGCGCTTCCATCCAGGCCGAACGGGTCCTCGACCGGGTAGCGGCGGGATTGGCGGCTCCGGCCATACGCGTCAGGCTAAGATGAAGCATCCGCGCTCCAACCCCAACGGGGTTGCGGCCCGGCGATTGGAAAACCAGTCGCCTGCGCTCCCCGCCGGGCACAACCCCGTTGGGGTTGGGAGCCCCCCCGTCGCCGCTACCCAGGCTTGTCCCTTCGGTCCAACCCTGGGCTTTGTTACCCAACCGCGTGGCGGTTGAAGCCACGGGCGCCAGTTTGGGCTGAGAATCCCGCAAGCTCTCGTCCAGGGCATCGCACCGCCACAGCATCCCCGTTTGCCCCCCTGGGCATCTTAGCCTCACCCGCATGAGTTCCGCCGCAACTGAGTTCGCGGGATTCACACGGCGCTTGTTTTTCAACGCCTTCCATCCCTCAAATCCGAACCTTGCTCCTTGCACCAGCCCAAGCAGCCGCGCCGCCCTGAGTTCTACGCGCTTTTCCAGGATGTAACCGAACTGTCACCTCGCCTCCGTTGATCCTTTTTGAGAGTCCCTTTAGCCTTGCGGGCAACGATAACTCAGCCATGAGGATTTTGCTGCAGAACTTTGAAACCGGACTCTACCGCAGCCCCGACGGGAGTTGGACCGATAATCCCGAGGCGGCCTTGGGCTTCTTCAACACCCTTCGGGCCACCGAACACCTTCTCGGCCGCCGTCTGGCGAACACCTTCGTGGTCGTCCAGCCGGGGATTTCCACCGCCGCGTCGCCGGCCGCGAACGGGACCGACTCGCGCCCGCCGGATGCGCGAGCGCGTATCCGAACCGGACCCACGAAGAATCCGAAACGGACCCGAGCGTCATGATCTTGTTCGCAGGACCAGGCCGGGGAGCTCCTTTAAACTGGAGATCAGATGCGTATGCGAATGCAGCGCCAGTTGCTCGCGCGTGTGGGCACCATTGGTCACACCGATGACCAGCGCGCAGCCGGCGGCGGTGCCTTCGCGCAGATCGGCCGGAGTATCGCCGACCTTCGCCACGGCCTGAAGATCGGTCACCCTGGTCAGTGACATCGCCTTGAAGATCAAATCGGGGAACGGCCGGCCGCGCGGCACTTCGTCACTCGCGACCGTCACGTCGAATAACCCGCCGTGGTCCCAGCCCAGCCGCCCGAGAATGGCGTCCGAAATGGGCCGGCTGAAGCCGGTATCCAGGGCCAGTCTGACGCCCGCAGCCTTGATTTCGCCGAGCGCCTCGATGGTGTAAGGCATGGGCTCGACCTCGGCTGCCGTCTGGTAAAAGCTGACCATCCGTTCCAGGAACTCGTCGTGCATGGCCGTGACCCTTTGGGTCAGCGAGCCCTTTGCCTGGGGTTCGTGCTGCTCGAGCAAGGACCCAATGGCGATCGGTTTGGGCAGACCCATCACCGCGCTGATTTGCTGCGGGGTGACGGCGATGCCGTTCGAGGCCAGGGCCTCGCGGAGGCAACGATTCGCCGAGTCGTCGTCGCGCACCGTGGTGCCGGCGATATCGAGGACGACCAGCTTGATTTGCATAGTGCGGGAGTGAGAAAGGCCGCTGATACCATGACGGATCAGGCGGGCTGTTCGATTGGCAATCCGGGAGGTTTGCATTTGGCTAGGGAGAGATCGTGTCAATCGGCGATGGATTGGGTGCGGCAGGAGGCCTGTTCTTTGGTTGAACCCCAAGTCTCTTGCAAAATGGGGACCGCCACCGCAAAGTTCTTCCGGCAGGGGCAGACGCCCACATAAGCCAGCGCCAGAGTGCCCGGAAGAAAACAGGCACGCTGGATCGCCGGCCGGGATGCCGGGTTCGGTGTTAGCATATCCGCGCCTGGTTCCTCTCCGGGATCCCACCATGGCCCGGCAAACCCCCGCCGGGCCATGGCGAACCTTCCCTTGAAACCAGACTCGGGGACTCTCTCAGGGGTGCGTGTCGAGCCCGTGGCGTCTAAGTTACAAGCGCGTCACAGGTTTGGCCGGGCGGCCGCGGCTCGCCGGCAAAACTGCCGCGCCATATCCGATGATTCATTCATTTACGTTCCACCGGCATCTGAGGGTCATTCATCCCCTGCGCGGCGGCTGCGGCGCCACAGGCCGCCGACTGCAAGGAATCCGCCAATCAAACTGAAGAGACCCGGTTCAGGAACCGTGACGCTGACGTTATCCACCCCCAAGGCGGTTCCACTGGAGCCGGCGAACTTAAGGTTCTCGGAGGAGGAGGAGGCCGGAACCAGGAAATTGAAATCGACCCAGCCATTGTCGAACTGGCCTGAAGTCTCCGAAGTGTAAGAGTTGGCCAGATTCAACAGTTGGCTGCTGCCCCAGCTCACCGATAGGGCGGAACTTCCAAATCTGTCGTTGACCCAGAAACTGACGTCGTAGGTCAGGCCGCTGGTCGTCGGTACGGACTGGCTGATCGTGTCGGGCACCGAACCTCCGAACAGCGCCGCATAAGACCCGTTCTGGGCCGGCGCACTGAGTATGGTGCCGCTATCAATGGCCAGAAAGCCACTGTTGTTCGCCACGTTCCAATTGGCAAAGCTGCCGCCGTTAGACTCGAAACTTCCGTTCAGGACCAGGTTCTGGGCGCAAGTGCCGAGTGTCATCAAGCACAAAAGACCTGCGGTGGCCGTGTGGACGGGAAGCGGATGAATTGCATACTCTTGTTCTCGTTAATAGGTTGTTCGATGTTTATGGGGTCAAGCCGACCTGAGCCTGGCTCAGATAGGCCGACTATATCTTGGTTTGGCGGTTCGTCGAGAGACGTTCCGGTGACATTCCTGTCTCGGTATGGTGACGCGGCGCCCGGCAGCGCGAGCAGAGTTGAAAATGCGGAATCCGACGCTCGAACTTCGTCATTGCACAGCTTCCAACTCGGCGGTGGAGGGCAGCAGGAGCGGCAGCAACAGCAGGGTCAGGGTGGTGGAACTTAGAATCCCCGTGATGACCACCGTGGCGAAGGGTCTTTGCAGTTCGGCCCCCATTCCCTGCGAGACGGCCATCGGTACGAAGCCGGCCCCAGCCACCAGGGCGGTCATCAGCACCGGGCGCAGGCGCGTGGTGGCGCTGCGCAGCGCGGCTGCCAGCGGGCCCATCCCCTCGGCCTGGAGCTGGTTGAGGTAACTCATCAACACCAGTCCGTTGAGCAGGCTCAAGCCGCCGAGGGTCACAAAACCAACGGCCGCCGGCAGGGTCAAGGGCAGTCCACGCCACCAAAGGCCATAGATGCCTCCCGCCATGGCCAGCGGAATTCCGAGCGCGACAAGCGCGGTCTGACGCCAGTTTTTCAGAGTGGCGTAAACCAGCGTGAGGCTTAACAAGAGGAAGAGGGCGCCGGCAGCGGCCAGGCGGCGGCTGCCCGATTCCCAGTTTTTGTAGGCGCCTTCAAACTCCAGCCGGTAGCCTTCGGGAAGTTTGATCTTGGCCCGAATGTGCGGGCGAGCCCTGTTCACAAAGCCGACCGCATCGGCATTCCTTACGGCGACCATCACGGCTTCGCGGCGGCAGGCCCGCTCGCGGGTGATGGCGGTGACGGAAGGCTTCTTAACCCACGCGCCGATATTTCCCAGCGCCAGCACCTGGGAACCGTCGGCCGCCCGAAGGGGCAGTTCGTTGAGGATCTGCGGATCCTGGCGGTTGGTTTCCGCCGCGCGCACCGTCACGGGATAAAACATTTCTCCCTCGGCGATGCGGCCCACGGTGCGTCCGGCAAGGCCGATGGCGACGGCGTTGTTCACCTGGTCGGAAGTGGTCATGTAGCGCAGCATGGCGGCGCGGTTGGGCCGGAATTCCATCGTGTCGGTCCGTCCGGTGCGATCCACGACGATTTCTCCGTCGCCGGGCTCGCCTCTCAACAGGTCAGCGACTTGGTTGGCCAAGGCGTCCAACTCGTCATAGTCCGGGCCGAAGAGCTTGACGGCCAGATCCGTGCGCACCCCTTCGAGCAATTCATCAAAGCGCACGGCGATGGGCTGGTTGAGCTCCAACTCCTGGCCGGGCACACTGCGTTGGATTGCCGACTTCACGATCTCCGCCAGTTCGGATTTGGAAACGAGCCGCCCGTTGATTGTTCGCCACTCTGCTCGCAGCCGAAAGCTGATGTAAATGTCGTTTTGATTGGCGCCTTGGGGGTCGGTGGCTACCTGGGACATCCCGATGCGAGCGAAGAGGTCCCTGACTTCCGGGACATCGGCACGGATGGCCCGTTCGGTCATTTGCTCCATTTCCAGTGATTTGGCCAGGCTGATCTGCGGATTGCGCTGCACTTCGACGACCAGCCAGCCTTCATCCAGGCTGGGCAGAAAATCCGCGCCGAGTCGCGAACCGAGGAATCCCGCGCTGGCGGCCAGCAACACCGCCGTCCCGATGACGGGCCAGCGCCAACGGCGGCACAACAAAAACAGGGCCTCATAGCGCGCTCGGAGCCAATCCATGAAGGGCGGTTCGCGCACCGGCTGGTTTTTTCCCAAACCCAATGAACGGGGTCAGACCGTAGAAAAGGTCCGTTTCTTGGTTGGCCGCCCCGGCGGTTGCGCTGACCCTCCCCAGCGGCTGCCTGCTCGTCTCTCGTTGCTGGGCAGGGTGCTCCCGATCCGGTTGAAAGCGCCTCCGCTTCAGGGTCATTCACTGGAGCAATTTGGAGCCTCGTTTGGGCTGGGCCGAACCAGGTGTTGCCACGCCAGTCTTTGCCGCGCAGGGGCTTACGCGTATTCCATGCGGATACGGAGAATACAAGATAATATCGTGATTGTCGGCCTTCCTGATGCGCCGTTTTCGGGGTATGAAATTTCCGGGCCTACGGTTTGTCGGGGGCGGCTTTGCGGCTTTGTTCGACCAGGAGCTTTTGAAGCTCGGCCAGGGAACGGGATTGGGAGGAGCCTTCGACGGATTTTTCGGCGATGATCTGGACCTTTTGGTAGGCGGCCTCGAGTTGCTGGGCCAGCTTGGAGTTGGCGGCCAGAAGGTCTTTGTTGGCGCGCTCGGAGGACTCGTTCCGGGCGGCCAGCACATTGCGCTCGCCCTCGAATTCCTTGCGGAGGAGTTCCTCGCGGTTTTTGGCTTCGAGTTTGAGGCGGTCGGCGGTTTCTTTGACGGCCTGGCTGAGGGCGGTTTCGAGTTCTTTGGGAAAGGCGGCGGCCCTGGCCCGGAGTTCGGCCAATTCTCGTTCCTTTTCGGCAATGGCCTTTTCGCGCTCGGCGAGGTCTTTTTCGCCCGCCTCCCGCTTGAGCTTGATTTCTTTTTCGAGCGAGGCTTTTTCATCGTTGAGTTTGTCTTTGATGGCCTGCTGGTCGCGCTTGAAGGCGTAGTTGAACTCCTCGCGTTCGCGCTCGCGGGCCTTCTTATCGGCGGCATCGCGCTCCTTGAGTTCGGCCTCGCGGGCCTTTTTCTCCTTGTCCCATTCGGCGCGCAGGAAAGCGATTTCGCCCTGGAGTTCTTCCCGTTCGCGGGCCATTTCAGTCTCGAAGTCGGCCCGCTTCTGATTCTGGGCCTCGATGAGGGCGGCGAGGGTCACGCCGGCCTTTTCGATGCCGTAGAGTTCCTTGAGTTCGCGCTCTTTGCTCTCGACCGCCTTTTGGACGCTGCTGAATCTGCTGGACTCGGTGCCCAACCGCTCGGAGATTTCGGCCAGGAACTTGCCCATCTCCGACTTGAGCTGGCCGATTTCGCGGTCGATGCCCTCCGGTTGGATGGCGGTGGCGACCCTGAGGGCTTCTTCGGTTCTTTTCTCTTCCGCCCGCCGTTCCGGGGCGAGTTCGGCGGCGCGTTTTTCTTCGAGTCTCCGGGCCAGGGTCTGGTAGGCATCAAGCATTTCCTGCTTGGTGCTTTTCTCGGAAATCCCTTTCGAGGGTGCGGGTTTTTCAGCCATAAATTGATTGGTTTGTCCGGGTTTGATCAAGTCGGCTGCATAATGCCGGCGATCGGCCAGGATGGAAAGTCACTGCGATTCAGACAGTGGGGGAGGGCCTTCTAAATCCTCGTAAGAACCATTTGTTTGGGAGGACGGCTACCCCGCTGACGG
>Ga0187864_10003033_pt1 | contig 14007 bp, 7 predicted proteins | sample June2016WEW_11_4_FD_132985 | JGI IMG/M metagenome (GOLD analysis project Ga0187864, IMG submission 132985) | Peatland microbial communities from SPRUCE experiment site at the Marcell Experimental Forest, Minnesota, USA - June2016WEW_11_40 | ecosystem: Environmental > Terrestrial > Soil >... | reverse complement strand
CCTTTCCCAATGAAATGAGCTTGCTGACTTGATCAAACTTGTCGTCGAACGCCAAAGCAACGGCCCCCTTGTGGGAGAAGAAGGATTAGTTCGATACCAAAAAAGATATGGCGACACTCCACCCCGGTTCCGGCGGTGCCGCCTTCAGCACAACTGAATCATCATTATGCCAAGCCGTCAAACTTCTCCGGCTCCATTGCATTAGATGTAATATACACTATTTCGTTTGCGTGCGGGAGGAGTTTTTTTCGTGCCCGCCAGCAGCTCTCAACTGCTTGTCCAATTTAGACTTGGTCTCGAGAAGTTCTGCCAACTTGGCGGGGTCCTTCTCACGTTCCGCCAGATTGATGGCTCCTTTCAGTCTCGCGCTCTCGCGCCCCAACCTTCTTTCCCTCAGCTCCTGACAAGAAAAAAGGGTCTGTTCACGGCTCAAATCGCAGGCCCAAAAAACAGATTCATAAAGCAATCGCCGCTCCTCTGCAATTAGCATCTCGCCAAGATTAGCAGGCTGAATGCTTTCTCCCCGCCGGCGCATCTCGAGCATGCGTCCAAAGATTGGTGCGGTTATGAGCCCCTCGCAATCTCGGCCTTCCACGAGGTCAGGAAGAAACTCATCGGCCAAGTCCTCGTGCTCCAGGAATACGCGAAGCAATTGCTTCTCTGCGGGGCTTGCCGTAGCCGCCACGTCCTGCTTGACCTCAACCTGGCGCCGGTCGCCCGCCGCGCGCCGAAGCTCCTCGCGCAGCAGGCGCTCGTCCAGGCGCAATCGTTCGGCAAGCCGACTTGCCAGCTCCGCCCGCAGCATGGGGTTGGGAACCCGGCCAAGATAGGGCATGACGGCATTGGCCGCCGCCACCTTCCCTTCCGGCGTGCTAAGGTTATGCTTGGCCACTGCGCGCTCAGTCAGATAGTCAAGGTAGCTCGGCGCTGCCGCGAGAAGCTCACGGTAGACGCCGGCGCCTTGCTTCCGAACGAAAGAGTCGGGATCGAGCCCTCCTGGCAGCGCCAGCACTTTCGCTTCGAAGCCCTCCTCGAGCAGCAATGTCAGGGAGCGTTCCGTGGCCGCCACTCCTGCCGAGTCCGGATCGTAGTTCACCACCACGCGGCGTGAGTAACGTGCCAGCAAGCGAATCTGACTCTCCGTCAGGCTCGTCCCGCAGGAAGCCGCAACGTTCTCGATTCCGCTTGAGGCCACTGCAATGCAATCCATATAGCCCTCAACCAGAATGGTGTAATCGAGCTTGCGGATGGCTTGCGCGGCCCGATCCAGGTGGTAAAGCACGCGCCCCTTGGTGTAAATAGGAGTTTCGGGCGAATTCAGATACTTGGGCTGCTCGTCCCCCAACGCCCGTCCCGCGAAAGCCACGATTTTTCCACTGTCGTTGGCGATAGGAAAAATGATGCGCCGCCGGAAGCGGTCGTAGTGGCGGTCCCTCTCTGCGTCGCGCACCACCAGCCCGCTCTTCTCGAGCAATTCGGACTCGTATCCGGCCCCGCTGAGCTGCCGGGTCAGAGCTTGGCCATCGGCGGGCGCATATCCCAACCGGAAACGGCCCACCACCTCGTCCGTAAGCCCCCGGTCTTCAAGGTACGCCCGCGCCAAGCGGCCTTCCGTTGTACCGCTGAGTTGACTGGCAAAGAACTTGGCCACGGCCTCGTGCATTTTGTAAAGCGCCGTGCGCACGCGCGCATTGGCGTCGTAGGTCGCGTCGCCGAAAGTATCCGAGAGCGTGACGCCCACTTTCTCCGCCAGCCGGCGCAGCGCCTCGGGGAACGTGAGGTTGTCCATCATCATCACGAACTTGAAGACGTCGCCGCCCACCCCGCAGCCGAAGCAATGGAAAATCTGCTTCGCCGGGTGAACCGCGAACGAAGGCGTCTTCTCCTGGTGGAACGGGCAAAGGCCCATGTAGTTCGCGCCGGCCTTGCGCAGCTTGACGTAATCGCACACCACCTTGACGATATCCGCCGCCGCCCGTACCTCGTCCACTTGGCTCATGGTCCCCTACGACTCCATCCTTCCTGAATATAACCTATTCCCGCAATTCAGGTCAGTCATCAGTCATCAGTTCTCCCGCCGCGGCGGGTCAGTCGCCAGCCTTCAGCCGTCAGCTATCAGCTATCAGCCCAAAAGATGGGGCTGGGGGCTGGGGCAATTTTGGATTTTAGATTTTGCATTGCCCCTTCCATTGTGCCGACCGCCTGCTGCCTACTGCCTTCTGTTCTTCCCCAGCTCCTAGCCGCTTTCACTTGCACCTGGAACCGATGTCCAGGCTTTCTTCCCCACCTACCACCTACGGCCTACCACATACCGACTTCCACCTACCAACTACCTTTCGTTTCAACAACATTCCCGCCTTAAGCCCGTAAGTGTATTTGTTTTCTACAACATTCCCGCTTTGCGCCGAGCCGTGGAAACCCGCCCCTTTGTTTTCATAGACATTCCAGCTTGGTTCGTGCATTTTTGAAAAATCCTTTTGTTTTTTGCCTCGCCGCAACCGACATCTTGTCCAAATTCTGAATTTGCCTTCCTCAGCCCCCAGCCGCTTTCACTAACACCTGATACCCAGGTTCGGCCTTTTTCCCCCACCTGCCATATACCACATACCAACTACCTTCTTACAACCGAGGGGATGAATTGAGGTGTCTGAGCAGCATGGAGAAGGAGGGTTCCCATAAAGCAGCGCGGACCTGCGCACCCGCGATTTAGTATTCTATCCTACCAATTTCCCAATGTCAAGGGACAACAAGCCCGCTTCTACCGGCTCTTCCGACCTCGCCGCCGGCGGAAGCAAGTTCGTTGGTGGCTCACAGGTCCCCCGCCGTGGCGGACCTTGCGGAAAGGCCCCGAAGTTGTAGTAGAATTGAGAAAAACCTTCGTGGCGCGCAAAGATTTTCGCTCCGCGGGATGATCATAGGCGAAAAGTGAAAGCGCTTCCCTAGAACTAAACGTACATTGGGAAGGGAATGTAACCACGGGCGGCTGATCTCAAGTTCCATCTTGAAAGGCTCGTCCAGCAAGCGGACTTGTTTCATTCGCAATCCCCTTTCTGCAGGGCCTAGTGTACAGCCTGGCGACTGACGGCCAGGGTGCAATCCTTCACGGCCTTCTGGGCTTCGTCATCACCCGGCTCCAGGGCCAGAATCTGGTTGGCGTACGAAAGCGCCGCCTGCCAATCGGATTTCTGTAACGCGGTCCGCATCTGCTGGCGGTTTTGCTTCAGCGCGCAGTCTGCGAAGGCCTTCTTGACTTCGGCATCGTCGGGCGCCACGGCAAGAATCTTGTTGCCGTAAGCAGTAGCGCCGTCGCAATCCGAGTTCTGCATGGCGGCGCGGAACTGCTCGCGATAATAGAACGCAATTCCGAAATTGCTCTGGGCCTCGCTGAAGTCGGGATCGATCTCCATCGCCTTCTGCAAGTGCGTCATCCCCTCGGCGAGGTTTCCTTGCCACTCCAGCGCCACCCCGAGGTTGTTGTGGGCCTTGGCATTGCGAGGATCCAGCTCCAGAACCTTCTTCCACTCCGCGATGGCCGCTTCAAGCTGGCCCTTGGCCGTCAGCTCCGACGCAAGGTCGAAAAGCCGGTACGCCTCGGCCGCGGGCACGTCGATCTTCATCATCCCGTCCGGGGGGATATTCACAAACTCGGGAATATTCACGGCGCGATTCGCCGCTGTCGAGTTGTCGATCAGGATGGCCGGGCTGTCGTTGCCCTCCTCGTCCAGGTGCGTCAGGAACATCTGCGTGTAGGGCGAACGGCTTTTCGAGGAGAAAACCAGCCAACGGCCGTTGGGCGAGAAGCTGTGCCAGGAGTTCATCAAGGGAGTATTGCAGCGCAAACGCCGCGCCACGCCGCCTTCCGCGGGCACAATATAGAGCTGGCTGTCGGGGCGCATCAACTGCGCGTTGCGACACTTCACAAAGACGATCCAGCGGCCATCGGGGGAGACTTTGGGAAAGCTATTGCTCATGCCGTTTTGGGAAGCGCCGGCGATCGGCACCGGCTGGCCACCTTTGCCGTCGTTGAAGGGAATCCGGTAGAGGTCGTATTGGATTTGGGTCTCCTCCGGGTCGTTGGCATGCCCGGGCAGCTTCTGACCTCCGATGTATGGTTCCTTTGCCTCCGCCCGGGCAAAGACCACGTATTTGCCGTCCGGACTCCAGACGCCGTCCGTTTGCACGTAGCGCGGATCGTCAGCGCCCGGTAAGGCCCGCCTTTGGCCCGTCGCGCGGTCGTACCACGCCAGAATGCCGCGCGTCGGATAGAACACCTGGAGAAAATGGTAGTCCTTGAAATTCACAACGTAGTAGCTATTGGCGAGTTCTTTTTCCAGCCCCCGCAACATGGTCAAGACGTACCTGCCGTCCGGCGAGACCTGTGACATGAAACCGATTCTCGAAGGCGAAGCCGTGTCATCCCGGAGGGAACTCCACGAGATCACGTCTTGATTGCGGATGGCCATTTCCGGCTTGACGGAGGTCAGCACGTACAGCCCCTTGTCGTTGGCAGGGCCGTCGAGGTCCATGCCCAGGGTTTTGCCGTCGCGGGAAAACGAATGGCAATTGGCGCAGGTGTGAAGGCCCGTCAGTAGCAGACGGCTGCGGGGCTCGGCGATGTTGCGCAGCCGCCAGGCGAGCAGGGGCAGATCGGCTTGGGCTAGCGGCTTGATCACCCCCTTTTGCAGTTCGGAGGGTATCAACGGCACGTCGCGGTAGAAGATCGGCGCTCCCACTGGATCCATTGAGGTTTGAATCACCACCGCGCCGCGGGAAACGGGGTGGTCCAGATGCTCGTCTTGGAATCCGGTGATGGTGATTGTGGCGGGATGCTCCGTCGAGTGTCGCTTGATCGCCTCCCAGGCCGCTGCATCCGGTACCCAGGTTCGCGCCGCGGCTTGTTGGGGTGTCAGCTTGGGCAGCTCGTTGCTTGCGGAAATACAACGCGGGTCGATCTCGCCGATGCGCAACCGCTCGCCCGCCGATTTCGCCCGAATCCCGGCCGAACCGTCGGTGAACGCCACCTCGATCGTCCACACGGAGGCGCTGTTCGAAGCGTCACGCCAGAGGAATGTTGGGGGTGTGATCTCCGGCGGGAAGATCGATCCTTCCTCTGGGTAGTCGACCGTAATCGCAGCCAGCTTCGGACCGTCAGGGTTGGACGATGGAGAAGAACCCATCGCGTGCGCACTTGCCAGTTGCTGTGCAAACGCCAAACCTGCCCTGCTTGAGCCGTGCTGCACGGCGCCCCGCCCCAGAACTACAGCGGTGGCAGCAGCCACAACGCAGACGCCCAGACTTCGGGCTCCCCATTGTTTCACGGCATCCCCCTCATCCAGCCGGACGACTCATGGTCCGCCGACTCAGCTCTTCAGTTCGGACTATTATCCGGCATTTCCGTTTTGGCTCCCATCCGCCCCACAGCATACATCCCCACAGCATACATCCTTCGCGGAGCTCCCGCGCCCTATTTTTTCGTTGCCTGGGTCCAGCGGCTCGGGACAGGGCCGGGGCTGGCAAACGTGAGTCCCTAAACCGCCGGCCGCGGCCTTCCCGTCCAGTTTCGTCAGACACATCTCCGTCCCCGGCGGCGCTGGATCTATTTCTCGGCCGCCACGGCGGGACGGGAATGACGACGTTTGCGCGGGGCTTGAATGCGACCGCGAGCACATGGTTGCGGAAATCAAGCGGGTAGACGCCCGCCGTTCTTGCGGGCCAGCGGCATACTCAGCTTTCCTGCGATCGTGGAAAACATGCAGCTCAGGGCTGAGAGTCAATCCAGACCGTCATCTTCGCGAGACCGCGATTACCCCAGAGGCAATATGGAAGTGCCGTGATGGGGGTTGGGGTGAGGAGCCCGGGAGAATCTGCCATGGGCTTGTACAGAACGTCATGCCAATCCACAGACTGCTTCTGCATCGCCTGCCCTTTCAGCACGACCGTTCCACCCAGGAGATTTGCTTCAAACTCAGGTTCGAACTTCGTTTCAGTTGGAATGACCATTTGATCGACCGGCGCAGCCATGTCGGGCTGTTCCAGGCAATAAATCAGGGGACCACGCTTCAGGGCGATCTTGCCGCGATCTTCAAGGACCTTCGGGTTGGCACGCAGTTTCTGAACCTGCATGGGAAGCGAGAGCTCGAGGGTGTCCCGATTTGACCAAGCGCGGTGGATCTCCGCATATCCTTTTGACATGACGGGGTGAACTACGGCGCCATTCACTGTCACAGACGCTTGGGTGCACCAATCAGGGATTCGCAAATGGAGAGTGAACTCTTCCGGACCGGGGCCATTGACCGATAACTTTACATTTCCATCCCACGGATAATTCGATGCCTGTTGAAGCTGGACATCCTTGTTACCTATTCGGGTATGGATCGTACTTGAAATATAGAGATTCACCCATAACCCGTCCGATGACTGATTGTAAATGTACTTCCCCAGGGAAGGGAGGAACCTGACAATGGTCGTGGGGCAGCAGGGAACTCCAAACCAAGGCTGTCGCGCCATGTCCCCTTGGTTGGCCAGCGGAGTCACATAGCAGAACGTGTTTCCGCTCAAGGAGACTCCGGCGGCGAGCGCATTATAAAGAGATAGTTCCATAACATTGGAGTATCGGCTGTCGCCCGTCAGCTTCAGCATGCGGTAATTCCACAGAATCATGCCTTGCGAAGCGCAGGTTTCCTGGTAAGCATTGTCGTTGGGAAGGTCGTAATCTGCGGTAAAACCTTCATTATGCTCGGAGGGGCCAATTCCTCCCGTGACATACATTCGCCGCAGGGTGACGCTGTCGTGCAGGCTTTGGAGGGCTTGAAGCAAGCTGATATCGCCCGTTTCGTAAGCCAGATCCGCCATCGCCGAGTAGAGGTACATGGCGCGCACGGCATGCCCGACGGCTTCCCGCTGTTGTCGAACCGGCAGGTAGTCTTGCGAGTACCTGGTGTCGAACACCGACGGGTCGTGGAGGAAGAACCTCTTGTAGAAACCCTTGATGTCCATTTGGTGTCCCAGGAGTTCCACGGCTCTGGGCGAAGGCAATAGCCGGTATTGCTCCTCGAAGACCGAGGGCTTGGAACCGCGCTTGTTCACGAAGTATTCCGCCAGACGGAGGTAGCGCGGTTGGTGGGTCAGGCGATAAAGCTTAACCAAAGCCAGTTCCACCTCTTCGTGGCCGGGAATGCCATCGTGCTTTCCCTCCCCAAAGTAGGAATCGATGTAGTCAGCATATTTGATTGCCACGTCGAGCAATGGCCGCTTTCCTGTGGCTTCGTAGTGGGCTACGGCGGCTTCAAAAAGCGAACCCGCACAGAAAAGCTCGTGAAAGAAGGCGAGGTTTCTCCAGCGCATATCGGGTTCAACAACCAGGATAAACGTGTCGATGTATCCGTCCTTTTGTTGCGCTGCGGCAATCCTCTGGATCAGACTTTCGACCTTCGCCTCGAGCTCGGGATCGGGATGCTTGGCGAGGCTGTAGCTGGCTCCCTCGATCCACTTATAGACGTCCGAATCGCTCCACCAGGGCCCTCCAAACTTGCCGCTGGCTTTGCCCGACGCAATATCAAAATTCCGAATCGACCCCGTCTGTTCGAGTTCGCGGTAGACGTGCTCGAGGGTTATCGTCCGATTAACCTCAATGCGCGGCGACCAGAAACCGTCATGGATCTCGACGGATTTGAGCGGGATGTCGACCAGTCTTACCTGTCCCGTACTTGATTCCCCGGCTGGGGTGTTGCTCGTCATCTGGGGATTGGCCCGAGAGGGAAAGACTGAAAGTATCAGGAAAAAGGTTATGAAATGGAAATGATTGATATCTCTCATTGCAAAGCTCCTAAGTACGCCTTCGCTCTACTATGCTGCGCAAAACGAATTCGCGCCACACAAGCAGGAGGTGAAAGCGGATTTTACCACGGTCGCACGCGCACAAGCCGCAGAGCCTCTGGAAGGCGAGACTCTACGCTGCCTGCTTCGGGACAATGGCCAGCAGGGCATCATGGAATCCCCCTGCTCTGGGGATTTCGGCCGCCCTCTTCTTCAACCAGCTTGAAGCGGTTCCGCGCCTCTTCTTGCTGTCGTAACCCTGCGGTGGCCTCCGCCAGCCTTTGCACGAGCTGCGGCAATTCCGTCAGATCACCTTTCTTCCGGAGGCAGACGATCAGGTGGTAAAGGGCGGACTGATCGTTGGGATCGGACTTCAACGCAAGACGTGAGGTTCTCTCCGCAAGACCCGTCTCTCCTGAACGCAGGTAAAGCTCGGTGAGGACATCTTCGGCAAGGGCAAAACCCGGCTTGCTGCGCACGGCACGCTGGGCGGCAGCCTCTGCCTCCTGAAAGGAGGGCGTGCCGGGTTGGACGCCCTTGCGGATGAGGAGTTCAGCGAGAAGATAGTTGAGGATGGGATCGTCGGGCGCCTTCGCGAGACGCTGCTTCACAACCTGCACAGACTCGTCCAGTTTGTTTTCCTGGAGGAGCGAGATGCCCAGCGCCACGGAGCTGTCATTCTGGAGGGGGTTCAAGGCTGCGGCTTTGCGGAAATCGGCGTCCGCCTCGTCGTAGTGGTCCATCTGCACCTCGAGGACGCCGCGCTCAAGATAGAGAGGGGCGGAATCGGGCAGGGCGTGCAATCCGGCGCTGACCACATCGACGCCCACCTTGAAGGACCCATGATCCAAGCTGAGGGTGGCCAGGTCAAGATAATTATCAATGTCGCCTGGGGCAAGCTTGATAGCCTTCTGCAAGGCCGCGACCGCCAGGGGTGTCTGCTGATCGGCTTCGTAGACCGCCGCGATCAGATTCAAGGCCGCCGCCCTTTGCCTTTCCGGACCATCCTCCGTGAGGGGCAGCAGGGTGCGAATGGCATCCGCGTAGTTGTGCGCACCGTACTGGGCGAGCCCGAAGCTATAGAGGGCCTCCGGATCTTGGGGCCGAAGTTCAGCAATCCGCTGGAAGACCGGAAGCGCTTCCGCAGCGCGATGCAAATGAACCAGACAGGCGCCGAATTGCGCGAGAGCCGGAACATTATTCGCCACCACCTGAGGACTCTCTTGGTAGTGCGCAACGGTGGTGGTGCAGTCTTTTCGTTTGAAGGCGAGTGCCGCCATCATCGCGTGGGACGTCTGGTCATCGGGGTTCAAGCGAAGCAGCTTCTCCAGGAAAGGCAGCGCCTTGGGGCTGCCAGCTTGGAATTCAAGCTGCGCGGCGGCCTCCAGCGCGGCGCGGTTGTTCGGATCGATTTGGAGCGCGTGCTCGAAGGCCGCCAGGCTCTCCTGGGGCCGGTCCAGGCCCTGGAAGGCCATCCCTTGTAAGGTCCAGGCGCGCGGGTCGGTGGGATGGGCGCGCGCCAAATCCTGGGCCAGGCGCAGAGCCCGCGCATTGTCGTGGGACTCGAGCGCCTGCACGACGGACTGCGGAGTGGGAGGGGGGCTGGTTTGCGCGCGAGTGAGCGCGGCAAGCGAGAACCAAAAGGCGACGGAAAGAAACCCAGCGAAAACCCTCGATCGCACGCGGGAGGCCGCCACGCGCTTCCGCCGCGGAGATAAAAGGGACTGAAACACTTGCTCAAGTGGTTTCGCTCTGGCTCGCACTGCCACCTCGGCCGGAGCCGTGCCGGCCACCGGCAACGCTAAGCATACTCCCTTTCGGGGCCTGGCGGTGTCTGGGGGGGGAATTAGCGTCATGGCCAGGCTTTGAGCGACTTGCGAGGTCTGGAAACATGATCTCCGTCCAGGGGAGCTTCTGCCTGCATGGCAGAAGCTCCCCACGGACGGCGTGTAGCTCGGGTCTTAATCCTTCAACCTGAGCTACGGTTCTTTCCTAACGACTTGCTAGAACGTCAACTTGATGGCGACATCCCACCATCGCGGGAGCTGTGCTGAGGTTACCTTCCCAAAGGTTGCATCCGGCGGGTTCGCATCCACGTTGCCAAGGTTTTGCCGGTTGAAGAGGTTGAAGAATTCAAAGCGAAGCTGCAGATTCATGCTTTCTTTGATTCGGTTGTTCTTATAGAAAGCAGCGTCCGTCTCCGCGAAGTAGGGTTGGCGGAAGGCGTTCTGCTTCTCGTTGCCTTCCGATCCCAGGGTGGGCTGAGTAAATTGACCAGGGGTAAAGACCCCGGTGTTGAGGAAAGCGTTACGAGACGTCGCCTCGGAATAATTTGTAGCGTTCGGGTAAGCCAAGCTGTCTCCATCCGCGTTATAGTCGCCGCTATTTGCGGCGAGTCCGGTAATCGGATTGCTCACCGAGGGGCAATGGGCACTTACGGCACATACGGGAATGAACGAGTTGGTATTCACTACGGTGAACGGGTAGCCGGACTGCAAAATGCTCGTGCCGCTAACTCCCCAGCCGCCGGTCAGATGACCGACCAATCCATTTCCGTGATTCAGGCCGGGAAGCGAATAGTTGAGGGTGAGCGAGAAGCGGTTCGGAGCATCCCAGGGAGAGGGGCCATAATAGTTCCCCGGGTCGAGACCTGCAGCGACCTGCCCTGGGGCTATGGGGTAATTGCCCGCATCATCCTTGGACTGCGAGCGCGTATACGAGGCATCGAAGAACCCGTGGGAGAATCGGCCGCGGAAATCAAAGACACAGCCTCGTAATTGCCGTAGCGATTGTTGTCTGCGTACGTAATGGAGCCGAAGCTTGGATTGATCCGAGTCGGAGACAGGCTTTCGTGTTGAATCAAGTCGCCCTGATAAGCGTTGATGTCGACTCCGTAACTAACGATGCCCTGCTGGTTGCTGTTGCCCACCGAATCGTACGAGTGAGATCCCGAATAACCAACGCTGGCGACGTATCGGCTTCCGAATTTTCGCTCCAGGGTCAACGCCCAAATATCGGCCCTCGGCGACTTCAAGTTCGGGTTTATGCCTCCGATAGGGAAGTCAAGCCCCGTAATGCCGCCCACACTGTTGAGCCCCGCCGTGAAGCTCGGAACCGTATACCCGAAGGGGGGCTTGTTGGAGTTTCCAAGAGCGAGTATAGGAGGCCCAGCAATCTCTACTCCGTTGATCGTTGTCCCGCCGGCAAAAAAAGTCGGCTCCACGCCCCCCGGGGGATTGCCTCGAAATTCCTCTTGGACGTTGGCTTGCGTCAGCCAATTGTTGTAGATGCCGAATCCGCCATGCAGAACCCAATTGCCGCTCCCCGTTGGATCCCACGCAAATCCAATGGTGGGACTAAGGAGATCGCTCACAGAATGATTGAGGGCGTTGTACGTCGACTTAGCAAAGCCATTCGCGACCGTGTTCTCGTACGGGGTGAAACTGGCATTGGGAGATGTGGACGGACCCAGATAGTAATTCCCAAACACCGTGCTGGAACTACGGGTGTAAGGGTTGCCCGAGTCATCCCATCGCAGGCCCAGCGTTAAGGTCAGGTTCTTCTTCGCCTTCCAAACATCCTGGGCAAAGAGTCCCCAGGTGCTGGATGCCGCGTTCCATGACCACAACAACGGTTTGCCCGTCGTCGGGTCGTACATGGGGCCGGCTTCCCTTGCCGGAGCGTCTTGGACCAGCTCCGTTAAATCGTTGAAAGAGATGGTCGGCGTGGAGTACGGCCCTTGAAAGGGCTCTACGTCATCGCCAAACCACCCCTGGTAGCCGAACTTCAGCGTGTGCGCTCCCCGGATGTGGGTTAGGACGTCCTGCCAGTGATAGTTGTGTTGAATGAAATCACCTTGGGCGAAGCCCACGCCAAAGGCATTACCTCCGTCAGCATTGATCCCCGTGACGGCGATGTCAGGGACCGTGTAATCAGGGGCGCCACTGCCGAGCGTACCCTCCACACGGCTACCACCGAAATTCACTTCGTTTAACGTGGTGGGAGAGAAGGTGTGGGTCCAATTAAACTGATAGGCGCGTTCCCAGTTCTGGTTGTTGGCGGGAGAGAACTGGGGCACGGCTGTCGGCTCACCGTAACTCAAAGTCGTGCGGTAAAAGCTGCCGTAGATTCGGTCGTTTTTGAAATACTTGTCGATGCGGACGAACCACTGGGTCCCATTCCGAACGGCCGTGCCATTAAACACACCGCTGTCGATCATGTCCAGCGAGCACGGGATGGAAACCGTAGCGGTGACGGGTATCGTTGTCTGGCCGGCCGGGCACCCCGCCGCCCCGATTAGATCCTGAGCCGCTGTCTTGCCGACAGTGACGTTGCTCAGATGAGCAGGCACGTATTTGCCCAACAAACCCGTGCCGATCGTGCTCGGGAAATTCGCCTGAGCCCACGAGGTGAACGCCGGATCGGCGAACGTTTCACCACCCGTGGTCGTGGCCTTAGACGAGCGCAAGGGCTCGATGTCAAAGAAGAAGAAAAACTGTTTGTGCGGGATCACGGGGCCGCCAATTCCGGCGGAGATATTGTTACTGTGAAACCCCGCGTACGTGGGGGGACCTAAATCCCCACGGGCGAACATACCCTGGTAGTTGAAATAATCATCGACGATACCATGGAATTTGTCGGTCCCGGATTTCGTCGTCATGTATGTTTGGATTCCGTCCGACCGGCCAGATTCAGCCGTAAACGTATTGACCTGGATGGCGGTTTCCTGAATCGAGTCGGGGTTGGGGGTCAGATTTAGGATCCCTTGGCGGATTCCGCTGGTGACGTCGAGTCCGTCTACAACCCACATATTCGACATCTGGCCTTCGCCGTTGGCGCTGGCGTCAAGCTGCGTCTCGTCGAGTAATTGTCCACCCCGGACCCTGGCGTCCCGGCCGCGCCGGGTACACCGTTGCCCACGCTTCCCAATCCGGTGACGCCGGGCGCCATGTTGGCTAACGTAACTAACTGGCGGCCGGCGACGGGCAACTCGGCAACAGTCTGATTCTCGATTGTCATCTGGTTGCGGGTCTCTGCCGTGTTCAAGACGGGCGCCGCCCCCGTCACTTCGACAGTCTGGGTTACTGCCTTTAGCGTGAGGGTAATAGGCACGTTCAAAGTTTGGTTGGTGTCCAAGGTGACCTTGACCACTTCTCTGACGAAGCTGGCAGTGTCAACTGTAACCTGATACGCGCTTGGCGCCAGACTCACAAATTCGTAATTCCCCGCAGCGTCTGACGTGGTGGTGCTGGAAACCCCAGTGGCGGTGTTCAAGAGTTCGATCTTTGCGCTGGGCACGCCAGCGCCGCTCGGGTCTTGAACCACGCCTTTAATACTGCCCCTGAACTGAGCATGGGCTGTGCCAGCCCAAAGAAGCGTTAGCAGTAAAATTGTAGTTGCACGCGCCAGTGCGCGTGCACCCCTATGACGGATCTTCATTATTATCCCTCCTGAAAAGGAAAATCCCGCACAGTCCCCTCCGCAACGCCGGATGCTCACTGGCGAGGTCGGAGGAGGCTGTGCGCCTTTTGCTAGCATTTGCTTTGGAGCTTTGACCAGACCCGACGAAGTCGAACAAGAAGCTCTTGAGTTGACCGCTTGGTGAGATCTAGGTACTCCGAGCTTCGGAGAAAAGCGTAAACGCTTACAAACGAGTTAGAATTTAACCCAGCAAGGATGCCTTGTCAAGAGAAAAATAGTGTCCTTTTTCGGATACGATATATCCTTTATTACCTTTGTCGTAGGATTCTGACATTTTGTGGCAGGACATTTTGAGCCGATGGCGTTTCAGCCTGTGTTTATGCGGCTTAGAGGGATGTTTTGAAAGCGTCCAAATCTCCTGTTTGGTTCCGGCTATGCCGGGTTAGGGGGCGCCTAGTAGAAAGGCATTACGTTCAGGACGGCAGCGCACCGTATGAACCTACTGGAGCTTGCCTCTAATGGAGACGGTATGCTGGCGCACCCTGGGACTGCTATTTGCAAGCGTTTTCAGCGGTTTCCGGTTCGTTCCAGGTGCACAGCGCGCTTGCTTCGGCGCCATCCGGAACTCCTGCTCAACTGGTTTCGAGCCCGGCGGACGATCTCCAGTGGCCCCACCGAGGATTTGAATGACCGGCTGAAGTTAACTCTGAGAAAGGCATACGGATTTCGGACCTTCCACGCTGCCGAAGTCGCGCTCTATCACAACCTGGG
>Ga0187864_10003019_pt1 | contig 14066 bp, 16 predicted proteins | sample June2016WEW_11_4_FD_132985 | JGI IMG/M metagenome (GOLD analysis project Ga0187864, IMG submission 132985) | Peatland microbial communities from SPRUCE experiment site at the Marcell Experimental Forest, Minnesota, USA - June2016WEW_11_40 | ecosystem: Environmental > Terrestrial > Soil >... | reverse complement strand
CAGGTCGGGGCCCGCCGTCATCACGCCGAAATCTGCCTTGTGCCCCGGGATTGCAAAGCATTGCAGTTGCTCCAGGGCGCCCGGGCTTCTTGCCAGCAGCATCGTGGTCAGCTCATCGCGCCCGTCTCGCCGATCCTGATCGGTGAAGGCGCGTAGCCGCACCCGATCGATCCGGTAGAAGAGGTGAAGGAAATGCCAGCCGGTTTCGGGAACCAACGTTGCGGGAACCTGGGCCGAGGTCGCCGGCCGATGCCCGTGCTGCATCGTGACGTTGGGCGTTGAATCTCCCAAAGTACTTTCTCCTAAATAACTTGCGACGCATGCGTCCAAAAGCGTCCGGTAGTCAGACTACCGTTGACATGGTGGACAGCCATTCGGTAGAGTGAGGCGAGTGACGTCCGGGATTCAGGCCCGGACGCCACTCTCACCGATGCATGACCTGTTTGGGAGGTCACACATGGCAAGCTGCAATTCTACCCGCCCCCCGTCCTACCGTCTCCACAAAGCATCCGGCCAAGCGGTCGTCACGATCGATCGCAAGGACCGCTACCTGGGTGTGCATGGCACTCCCGAGAGCAGGTTGCGTTACGAGCGGCTCATCACCGCGTGGATACAGGGAGAACCGGTTCCGACCCGCGAGTCGGAATCAAGCAACGACATCACGGTTGTGGAAGTCTGCATCCAGTACCTTCGATGGGCGGAAGGCTACTACGTCAAGGACGGCAAGCCGACAACCGAGATGAACAACGTCAAGCGTGCAATCAAGACTCTCAGGGAAGCCTACGCCAGCTTACCCGCCCGGGAGTTCTCCCCACTCAAGTTGAAGAACGTCCGGCAGCGGTTCGTCGACGGCGGATTGTCCCGGGTCAACTGCAACCGGTACGTTGGCATCGTCGGCCGGATCTTTCGCTTCGGAGTCGAGAACGAGCTGATACCGCCTGACGTGGCGCATGGCCTTGAGGCCGTCAAGTCACTCGCCAAGGGGCGATGTGAGGCACCCGAGACCGATCCGGTTCTACCCGTCGATCAGGACACGATTGACGCCACGTTGCCACACCTTGAAGTCCAGTACCGGGCGATGGTCAAGATTCAGTTGCTCTTGGCATGCAGGCCCGGGGAGCTGGTCACCATGCGGCCGCGAGAGATTGACCAGTCGCAAGCCGTGTGGATCTATCGCCCGCGCCTGCACAAGACCATGCACAAGGGGAAGGATCGGATCATCCCGATTGGCCCGCGTGCCAGGCTCTTGCTCGCACCCTGGCTTCCCGATGACCCGGATCAATTCGTCTTCCGCAATAACCGGGGCCATGCCATCGCGGTTGGTGCCTACAACCACATGATCGATAGGGCTTGCGACAAGGCCCGAGTCGAGCCTTGGTCACCGAACCAGTTGCGGCATTCCGGAGCGACCCGGATTCGCCAGCAAGCCAGCTTGGACGCCGCCCAGGTCATCCTGGGTCATTCCAGCGTCCACATGACCGAAACCTACGCCGAGCGAAACCTGGACGCGGCGCTCCGCATCGCGGCCGAAGTCGGTTGAGATTGCGTATACTTGGTGCCACGGGACGGCTCGATGGGTTCGAAACCAGCGAGCCAAGCGGACCGGGAGAGATCCGGCGAATCCTTTGCCGCTGCGATCTCTCTCGGACCGGCCCGGAGCAAAGGGCCCCGTCATGTCAGACGATGGACGCATCCCCGATCGATGGGACATTCAGTTACTTCACGACCACATCGCCAGCGTGCTCGAGCTCATTCGCGAGCCTTGGAATGAAGACCCTGCACGGGTTCACCTGTTCTTAAGTAACGACCTGGACGTGATCTACGGAATCGCCACCGGGAAGTATTGGGTTACGGCGGATGGTGACGCGCTGGAGAGGGAGCCATGTGGTTGGCCGCCCTCAGTCCGCCAGGCGCTTTTCAGGCTTGGCCAAGTTGCAGCCGAGTTGATGAAGCCATGGCGATGGCGCCCGGGCGTGAATGAGTACGAGCTCCGGACCCTGATACTGGGACAAGCATTCATTGATGTGCTTGAATCGGCGCAACTGGTTTTCTCAGAGGCGATCAAGGATATCGCCCGAGAGGATGAATACGAAGACCGAGACGCTTTTATCTATGATCAAAGCCGCATGGGTAAATCGAGGAAACAGATCAAACGTATGGTGAATGAGATGGCCGGGGCCAAAGGATGGCGCCCCCTCCGAAGCGATCAAGCCATCTCGCAAGTCGTACGCCGAGTCTCTTCACGAACAAGGCTGAAACCGCCATCATATAAGTGAACGCTAGCGAAACGCCTGATAATTATTCGGAAGCATGTGCGTTTCGGTTTGCCCTGGAATCTCGTGTGTATGGTTTCATACCCTCGATGTAGCGGATGAACCGCCGGTATTTACGAGGGTTTTTTAATGTCTATCGACATTCAGTCGGAACGGCTGATTGGTTTGGATGAGGCCGCCAAGTTGTTCCCCGGGCGGGACGGCGGATCGGTCCACAAGATCACCGTCGGGCTCTATGCCCGGCGTGGGAAGCTTGGCGTTCGCCTCGAGACGGTTCTGGCGGGGCCACGCCGTTGCACTTCCATTGAGGCCGTTGACCGGTTCATCAAGGCGATCACGGCCGCCAGCGAAACGAAGTCTCCGCGTCCGGACCGGGCGCCTATCGCCAACCGGACGAAGCAAGAGGCCGCAAGAGCAGTGCGGAGAGCGAACAAGGAATTAAAAGCCTCGGGGGCATGATCATGGGCAAGGATGCCAGTTTCAGTAGCCGCTACCGTCTCCCGCCTGGCTGCGATGCTTCCCGGACTGATCAAGGGGCGCCGGCGTTGATGCTGTGTTCGCATCGGCAGGCGCCAGGAACTGCCCCATGAGCACTGCATGGCGTGCACAATCCTCGCGGTCAAGTCGGAACGGTCATCCTGCCTCCCAGGCGTTGGACGACCGCCTTCCGCGTTATAACCCTCAGCATGAGAGTGGTGTGCTTGGGGGCCTCCTACTCGAACCCGAGCAGATGGCCGGCGTACTCAACTCTGTCAAGCTCTGCGCCCATCATTTCTACAGCGATCGGCACCGGGCGATTTTCGAAGTCATGGTGGAACTTCACAGCCATGGCAAGTGCTGGAATTGCGACATCGTTGCCACCGAGCTGGAGCGGCGACAGCAATTCGAGGTGATGGGCGGGGACAACTATTTGGCCCAGATCGTCGGCTTGCTCCCCCACGCGAAGTTAACCCTGGAGCATGCCGCGTACGTCAAGGAGGATGCGGACTGTCGCCTGCTCCAACAGGCCGCAGATAACTTGGCCCGTGATGCCTTATCTCGCCAGTTCACGGCCGCCCAGATCCTTGAACGCCATACGAAGCAACTTGAGGAGGTTCAACCGGCGACCGCCGCGGCCGCCTACGATGAAAAAGGGCGGATCAATTGGACCCGTCTTTCCAACGAAGACATGGGCATGAAGCTGGCTTCGAGCATCACGCCGAAGCGCACCGAATGGCTGATGCCCGATCGCATCCCAAGCCTGGCTTACACGCTGATTGCTGGTGAGGGCAAGCAAGGCAAGTCGCAATTCACGATGGCGCTCGGTGCGTTGTTCTCGACTGGCGGGGAATGGTGGGATGGGAGCGGCTGCGCGAAGCGTGGACACGTCCTCTACCTGTCGGCCGAAGATGACGCCGAGCGGGCCGTCCGGCCTCGCCTCGAGGCGCTGGGTGCGGATCTCGACATGATCACCGTCCTTGAGGCTCGGTACAAGATCCCGGCCGACGATGGCAAGGAACCGCTGGTCGCGTTCGCCGAGCTCGGGGACCTGATCTATTGGCGGGAGGTCTTTCGGCGCGTCAAGGACCCGCTGGTGATGTTCATCGATCCGTTGCCATCGTACATCGGCCGCGGCGTCAACGACCGCAAGAACTCCGAGGTACGGGCCATCCTTGGACCGTTCATCGCCATGGCCGTTGAGTTCGGGATCTCGATCATTGGGGTCACCCACCTGGGCAAGTCGATCGACCCGACCAAGCCTATCGCGAACCGCGTGCTCGATTCGATCGCCTACACGAACCTTGCCCGTGCCATTCATTTCATCGCCAGAGATCCGGAAGATCATGACCGCAAGTTCTTCATGCCAGGTCCTTGCAACTATGCGCCCGGCGGACTCGAGTCCCTGGCGTTCAAGCTGATAGAAAAAGAGGTCAAAACAGCGGACGGGGAAACGCTCATTGTCGCCGTCGCCGAGTTCGAGCCAGCGACGGTTGACGTGGACGCGCAGGACGTCGTTTCCGTGGTTGGCAAAAAGAGACCAGGGCCGCAGTCCAAAATCCGCCAGCAAATGGCCGAGTGGTTGTACGACCGGCTCAAAGACGGGTTGCCCGTGCAAGCTTTCCATATTTACAACGACTGCGCCGAAGCCTTCGACAGTGTGAAGCCCCATCCGATGGGCATCAAGGACGAAAACGGCTATTGGACGAAAGCCCGGACCTTGAGGCGAGCTGCTGACGTCGACCTGCCATTGCTGGCCTATCCGCAAAACGGCAAGCGGGTGGACATTTTCAAGGACTCTTCCCAGAACAACCGGTCTTACTGGCGACTGGTCGACAACCGCCCTGACAGTGAGGAGGAGACCCACGCGCCCTTCTGAGCCATGGGAGCAACCATGCAACTCCACTGGTCAAGTTAGGGGGGTTCTGGTCAAGTTCCAAAACCACTGGTCAAGTTCCACTGGTCAAGTTCATTTCCTCTAAAACAGGGAACTGGTCAAGTGGTCAAGTTGGGTTTCTCGCACGTGCGAGATGAGGCGCAAGAGCGCCGGTGAGGTTCCCAAAATACAACTTGACCACTTGACCACTTGACCGGTTTCTCTACGCATGTACAGGAAACTCCCGCCTCGGGCCCAATGGAGCCATCGCCCGCCGAGCCGGCGACAGGGTGTGCGCGGGGCGGCCCGGACCTTTTTGCGTGACTCCGTCACACTTCGCCAGGATAGTTGGAGCTGGCCCGCCAGCTTCAGAAAGCGCGGCAGCCACCGCGTGCCCATCCATCTCGCTTCCGGGCGCTCGCTGGCAACATGGTCGGGCAGGGGTCAGAGTCACCCGCTTGCCCGGGCCCCGCCACATGTCCGGTGCGCATCATTGGCGAGCTGGTCGACCAGGCCGCCTCCGACAATCGTTGTCACATGCATAGACATTGATCAAACGATCAAGTGCGTCCAGGGCCCCGACCGCGGCGGAACTCCCCCCCTGCCCTGCCCCGAAGGACTCCGATCCCTGGAAGAGGTACGCTAGGATCACGACGACCGGCACATCTCGCCATCGAGGAGTCAGGCGGCCGCGGTGTCGTTTGCCTGCGCGTCAGAATCGAGCCGATGCTTACCACCGACTCGCACGGTGTCGTTTGCCTGAAGTCGCCATTGACGGAGGTTCGCATTGATGAGCTCGGTCACCATTTCACCGGGAGCTTTTTTGCTCTTGAGGCAATGGATCACGAGTCGTTCGTATGCGGTGGATTCGATCTGAACATTGAGTCGTTGGGTCGCCGGGGTTATCGCGTCATCGACGATCGGTCGTTTGCTGCGCGCCATCAAAGAGTCCTTTCGACGCCGAAGGGTCGGGAGGGACGCAGGCAACGCCACCTTGTCCCTTTTCTCATTTCATCGGACGTCGCGTCGTTGACCATTCGTGTATTCCGGCGATTTGCGTTCGCGACCAGGCCTCATGATGCTCCCTTTTTCTTGCCGATCCCCACTCGCCGGAAGTGGTCAGTATCGAGAGCCGTATACAGCTGCGTGTTCTGGATGCTGACGTGGCCCATCCACTCCTGGATGGTCCGGATGTCATGCCCTTCCTTGTGCATCCAGTAGCCACACGCATGACGTAACATATGTGGATGAACAGGGAAGTCAAACCCGGCGAGTTCACCGGCTCGAGCGACGATCTTTTGAAAGCCTGATTCCGACACCGCCCCGGGTTCCAACTTGGATTCTGATTTGAACACCCATCCTTTCTTGTCCGGACCGAGCTTGCGCAACGCCTTGAGATCATCGGGGTAGAGCGGATGCATCCCAGACTTGCTCCCCTTGCATCGGACAATCCAGATATCTTCCTTCTCAAGGTAAACTCGATCCCAGCGCAGGCGGACCAATTCAGAGCAGCGCAGGGCATGGTGAAAGGCTATCAGGATCATCGTACTGTCACGCTCCCCGTGTCGGCCCAGCTTGGCGGCTGCCTTACGGAGTTCGTCGACTTCCATTTCGTCCAGATGCTCCCGACCGCGGTAATCCGTGTTCTTCTTGCGGCGCGGTGGGCCGGTTGCTTTCTTCGCCATGGGTTGATCTCTTTCCTATTTACAGTTGTGGAAGGACCATAACCTTCCCGATTACGTGGAACGCTCTATCCCTATTTTACGGCATTTCCCGAGCAAATAGCGGATAACTTTCCCAAAACTAACTAGTTTTGGGAAGGTTGGTCGAGCCCCGCCATGCCCCCCAGCTAACGTTTGATGCAACATAACTCTCAGACATGTACACTAGCGCATGTGAATCGCCGTGCGCCCTGCCCCCGGGCACATTTCTGGAGAAATCGCTTGTGCACGCGAATCAAGCCCCGAATTTCATCGTAACCTAGCAAAGTGGCGCATCGCGTTCTGACCGCTAGAAAACAGGCGGGGGGCTGGGGGGGCATTGCGCGTGGGATACTGGTCGAAAGGTTACTACTATTCATCTGGCCACCGATACGTCGGCAACGGCGAAGTGGCCATGCTGGCGGAGGTCGTCGACGTCGAGGTTCTCGACCAGGCCCGCCGGCAACGCGATCAGGCCCGGGAGCTCGAGCTAACTGAGAGGCAGGAATTCCTTGCCGCGAGACGAGCGGGCATGAAGGTTGACGCCCTGGTCAAGGCAGGGCTCGAGGCCGCCGGCTATCACCGCCTGAGGCGCCATCACTGGAGACGGAGACGAACCATGGCAACGCAGATCCAGACCCAGGCCGCGGCGACGGCGACTTACGAGCTGGCCGAAATGGTGCAAGCCTCCTATGTGTTCGCGCTGGCCGGCCAGAGCGCCGAGACAAGGGATGAGCTCAAGGCGAAACTCGCTTTGCTCCGTACTCAGCTTGCGGGCCCCGACCCATCACCTGCCCTCGAGCTTGCGACCGCGGCCGCAGTCCACGCTTGGCTTGACTACTGGACGGTCGAGATGATCGCCGCCGTTAACCCCGGCAATATCACCCAGGCCGTTGAGCGTAGGCGGATCTGGTCGTCTCGCCGGTATTCCCAAGCCCTGGTGACCTGCGAGCGGATCCGCCAGCTTGCCAGGCCGCGGGGCCCGAGAGTGGCGATCCAGGTGAGTCAGATGATCACTCCCCCCGAGCCTTGCCTCGCCCTCGCTCAATGAAGGAGGTTCGATGTCACTACCACCGTACCTCGGACGAAAACGGCCGCGGGGCCATGCCCACACCTGGATCCGCGCCCCGCGGGTTGAACCTGCGCCCGAACCCGAGTCCGAACTGCCCCCAACCCCAGAGCCGATGATCGACCCCCAGGATCCGCGCTATGTGCGCTTTGCGGACCTGGTGATTCTTCCCAGCGCAATCCCGAAAGGAACCAACCGTGCCCGATGAATTCGATCGACAGGCCGCCGCAGATCGCGATGCCGCGGCCGTGATCGCCAAAGAGAAGGAGCTGGCCCAGCTCGCCAGGGAGTACGGCCAATTCTGCGAGTACAAGGCAGAGGACGCCGTGCAGGCCGGCGACGAAGAGGCCGCGGCCGTCTGGTCGAAGGCAAGCGAGGCCATGCGCAAGCGTGGCGAGTGGGTGAGTCACCGGCTCATCTCCAGCGACTTCAAGCCGGTCACTCGGCACCAGTCCGGGACGACGCGCAGCATGGGCCCGATCACGAAGTACCAGCCCCTTCGTGCTCGATGCGGCTATCAGGGCAAGACCGTGACACTCACCGATTGACGCAAAGGAGACGCATGCTCCCGTATAACGATCGCTTTACGTTTGATGAAAACATCGCCGATCTGGCGACCGCCAAGGCCGGTCACGTCCGGGATCTGGAAGACAGGCGCAACCGCATCGCATCGGGGCCCAATCATCCGGAGCTGAAAGCCAATGACCTGGCCGCTATCGATGCCCATCTGGACAAGGCCCGCATCCATGCCCATGCAGCCGCCGCTGGTCTCGTCTACCATGACCCGAGCGACCCGGCCATGGGTTGCGACGCCACACACCAACGGTGGGTTTCCGAAGCGCGGGCCCGAGGCCGGCTGGTAAACCCGTCGAACTATGAGCCCTCGCTCCACGCGAGCAAGGGCAACGAGATCACCGTCCAGCGCGGCAGTGGTGCAGTGCAATTCGGAGCTCCGGGTAGCCGGTAGCGCCCACTGACCATCGGCTGATAGATTCTCGATCCAGCCGTCCGGGTATCCCCGAGCGGTGTTAGGATCGGTTCCTCATTCCCAACGCATGAAAGAAGTCCCACATGGCACGTGCAATCGACGCCGCGAAAGAAGCGGCGAAGGAAGTTCAACGGCAGACTGAAGCGACCCAGCGAACTTACGCGCCTCTCGAGACGACAGACGCGCAACAAAAGCAGGCACACGACCCTGGACCTGTCGACAAGAGCGCGTGGCCGTCAAAGAAGGGATCTGGCCGAAGTTCCCTTTAAGCCCACTCACCCACTCCAAGCTCTGATTCCCAACCGAGAGGGGGGATTGATCGCCCGACGGTATTTCGGTAGCCGGTACAGTCGGTCAACGAGAAAGGGCCCGGATACGCTGGTATCCGGGCCCTTTCGCGCATGCTGGGCTTGCATCGATCCATCGCCGCGGCCCTCGCGAAGGATTTGGGCGGTCGTCGTGCGAAGTAGATCATTTTTCCCCCTCCACGGCTTTGATCATGGCCAGAACTGCCATGCGAGCGAACGACGCCTTATTCAGTCCCTTGGACTTGGCCGCTCGCTCCAACCGCTCGTAATCGACCGCTGAGAGATCCAAGCGAACCCGCTTGGCCTCTTGCTCAACTTGGGTCGCAGGCATCTTCTTGGCTCGCTTTCTGGCCATGGCGTCGACTCCGCGGAGGATTCTGGAAACCGTTTCCAGGATACCGGGAGTCGACGCCCCGTGCCCATATTCTACCCTTGCCCCCTGTTCATGGCGACATTAGGTTTACATAATGTTGCCACTATGTCGACAAATCGGTGACTCTTCAGTATGATGCTAGGGTTAGAGTGGTCGAGTGTTTCGACCACGACTCCAACACATGCGAGAGCAAGCTATGAAGCGAGGTACGAGGAGATGGCGAAAACAATGGTTCAAGAGGCTGGACAGATTGTTCAGTCTGTTCGAGAAATCGCGAGCCACACCCAGGCATCCGAACCGCAAAACGCTACTCCGGGAGATACGGAACAGGGGCTTGACCTTGTTGAAGTTGACCCGGTCGCGATCAGCACGAAGCGGGACCGGCTTACTCAGCTCCGAGAGCAATTCGACGAGCTGACCGAGTCACTGGCGCGCAGTGGCAAGAAGCGGAATGGAACGACCTGGCAGAGCGATCGGCTCAAGGCCCGGGAACAGATCCGCAAGGAGATGGAGGATCTCGAGTCGATTCCGCCCGTCCCAACCTACGATCCCTCGGAGCGCTGAGGGTGACCCGTTTTCGTTGCCGCCCCTATGGGAGACGAAGAGGGGCGAGCTTGAGCCCGTAACTCAAGCCCGCCCCGGGTAACGGCATCCTTGTCCCCGATCAGGGACTAACGCTCTTGGAATAACGCCCATAATGCGCGATTCGCATGATCGCTGTAAACGCCTCTCAGAGCGGCCGCGGCCGTTGGACGGTGGATCGTCCAGGCTCGCGGCCGTTGACTTTACCCTGAACGCAGGAGACACGCGCATGACCCCGATCCCTTGGAATGACTTCATCGCCCAAATCGAGGAACTTTACCAGCTCCCGATGCGGGCCCCGGCAACCCGCAAAAGCCTTGTTGCGGTTCTCCGCAACCTCGAGCCGATGGGCGTGCAGACCACGGCCGACCTGACCCCTTCCCTGATTGCTCGCTACATCAGGGCCAAGTCGGCGGAGGTTTGTCCCCGTACGGTCCACGCGCACTTGTTGCGGATTCAGACTGCATGCCATCTGGCGGCTGAACTGAAGGGGTTGGAAGTGAACCCCTTCCAGCTCCGCAGGATGCGACAGTGGATCCGGCCAGGCCGCCCGGCCGTGAAGACTCACCATACCCGTTCCGAGATCAGAGCAGTTCTCGACCTGATGGCTCGGAATGTGAAAGAACGAAGAGGATGGGAGCAATGGAAGGCCCGCCGGCTACTGGCCATGGCCACCCTCGCAGCGTTCGCTGGCATTCGCCGCAATGAGTTACTCTTCGCCTGGGTGGAGGATCTCGACTTGCCGAATCGCATGTTCTGGGTTCACCCACGTCGCCGGCTCAAGACTGAAGCCGCGGCACAACCCGTTCCTCTGCCCATGGCCGCCATTCCGGTTCTCGATGATTGGCTAGCGCATCGCCTGGATCGGCCGGCCGGTTTCAAACTCCCGGAGTCAATCCCCTGGCTTTTCCCGAACATCTCGGCGAAGAACGCTTGGCATACAGGAAGGCCCGGCGCTAAGCCCGTGGATCGACTCCAGGCAGTGGCGAAGCAAGCGGGTGTCCAGGGGATGACCTGGCAGTCGATGCGGCGAAGTTTGGCTACTGCGCTCGAGGGATACGGACTGTCGCAATGCCTGATCACTCGCACCCTTCGCCATACCTCGGAAAAGATCACTCGCGAGTGGTATCAGGGGCTCGATCTGAAGACCCTTTCCCAGGCCGTCGAAGAGTTTGACTTCTGATGAGTCAGGGGATGAGAGGACGATTTCGGCACGTGCGCGCCAAGCACGATCAGGGATGGTCGATTGCGGAACTAGCGCAGCACTATACCTTGCCTGAATCCGAGATTGTCCGGTCCCTGGAGCGCCGACGCCCTGCCAGGCCATCGCGAGCAATGCCACCGACCGAGAGGCAACGTAGGGCCGAACAGCGCACACGACAGCGAGCGAAAGCCAGCGCACGGGCACGGGCACAGCGCTGGCTCCCCGACCCCTCGGAGCCGGAAGCCTGGCGATGGAGCGACGCCCCCGACGACCTGGTCAAGGTCCTCACGCCACCGACCGCCCCCGAGCTGCTCGAGCAGCCCGCCGCCGCGGAGATCCCAGCGATGATGCGCGAGCCGCGGGCCCCCGAGCCGTGGTCGGGGCCTATCTCACCGCACGCATCCCCGGGGAAGCCCCGGAAGGTCACCGCGGAGATCCTGGCGCGAGCTCTCGAGCTGCGAGCTGCCGGTGTGAGCTGGCCGGAGATCGCTCGCAAGTTCGGGTGCCATCGCATGGCGTTTTACCACGCTTTGAGGCGGCCCAGGCCGCAGTAAGCCACGCGATCCGGGTTCCCCTCGAGGGATTGGCCGTCCCATCGGCTCAACGCGTCTGAGGCGATACTCCGCGGCCGGATCCAAGGACTTTCGGTAGCACGGGAGGCCGATCGTGATTCCCGATGCCTGAATCGCATGAAGACAATGAGTACTGTTGCGGTACTGTTTCTGATTATTTTTCGGTGCTTGCGATTGTTGCATGCTCAAGATATCATGGATTCGCAAACAATGACAGGGAAACGACTTGCGTTAAGCGTTCAAGGCGGTATCTTGCCCGTGCTGCATCGGCTGCGTTTTCGGCAACTCTGCGCGCGGCGCGGCCTCGCTCGGGGAGGTGGGTGTTGAAGGCTCGTGCGACATGAATGGCTCCCGTTGTCGAGTCGAATTGCTTGCTCGATTCAGAGGCCAATTGTACGAGCTCTCCGCCGGGGGCGACAAGCGATGCCTCAGCGTGCGTCATTCGTCTTCTGCCGGGCGAGGCCAACGGGGGGGCGGCAATGAGCGCAGGGTTGAAGCCCCGCCGCACGCGCCGCGTCAGCGTCCCTGAGCACGACCTTGTTCGACGGGTTCATGGACTGGATGGTGGGACACGTCGAAAGATGGTAGCGCCCCTTGCTGGGGTTGCCGATGAGCTGGACCGATGAAGGAACATCAAGGAGCGACCGGGGCTGATCGCTCGACGGAGCCGCACTCGCGGCCGGGCTGGCGCCCCCAGCCGGGTTGGCGCTCGCAGCCGATCGCATTGCGTCATTCCAGGGAGCCACCGCAGCGCGGATTCCGATGACCAGGAGCAGGGCGGCGGCCAGTCCCAGGATGATCGTCGTGACGGGAAACGAGAGCCGGATCTTACCTCCCCGGTGCTGGAGCAGCAACTGGTCAAGGTCGTCGGCCAGCGATCGGGCCGAGGCGTACCGGTCGCGCGGGTCTTGGGCGATCGCACGCATGCAGATCCGATCCAGGGCTGCGGGAACGGCCGGATGGATGGTCCGGACCGACGGCGGCGGGGGGCATTCCCCCGGGCCCAAAGAGAGCTCGGCGGCCTCGTGCGACGGGCCGCTTCGCGATGCCGCGGGGTAGGGCCGCTCGCCACTCAAGATCTCGAAGAAGATGACGCCCAGGCTGAAGACGTCGCTTCGCTCATCGACCTGCCTGTTGAAACCGAGTGCCTGTTCCGGGCTCATGTAGGCCGGCGTGCCGACGACCGCTCCGTCGAAGGTCAGGCTCGAATCCAGGTCCGAGCGCTGGGCCAGCCCGAAGTCGATCAGGCGCGGGCGGCCATGGTCGTCAATGAGCACGTTGGCTGGCTTGATGTCGCGATGGAGCACCCCCTGGCGATGCGCATGATCGACCGCGTCTGCCAGGTCGCGCAGGATGCGGGCGGCCGTGGGCGGATCGAGCCGATGCTGGTCCCGATACCAGTTCAGCGGCCGCCCGCTCACGAAATGGAAGGCCACCCAGCATCGTCCGTTATCAAACCCAGCGTCGTGCACGGCCACGATGTTGGGGTGGTCGAGCCGGGCGGCCGCTCGAGCCTCGCGGAAGAACCGCTCCATCACCCGTTCGGTGGGGTTGGGCTGCTTGAGAACCTTGAGAGCCACATCGCGATCGAGCCGGGGGTCGAACGCCAGGAAGACCTGTCCGAAACTGCCATCCCCCAGCCGTTCCCGCAACTGAAACCGCCCGAGCGACCCGAGCGACCCCCGGCTCCAGGTTTCTGTCCAGCCCGACGAAGAATCCGAGGCCCTGGGCTCGGCCTCGAGCATCCACTCGATCGGCTTGGTGATCCCCGTCTGGTCCTCGGTGCTATCCTGCCGGCTATCGATGTCCCGGCCGCAGTATGGGCAGAGATTGCTTGTTTCACCTGCTGGCCCGGGCGAAACCTCCACGCTCCGCAAGCAGCCGCCACAGACCATGCGGACTGGTGCACTCATCGTGTCGACTCCTGGAATCCCCGGGGTTCCCGCTCTAACCGCAACTCGACGCCGCTTTTCTCCACACCAACCGGATCACGTCATCCTAGAACTTAGAACGCCATAATTGGGAGGCAACATCAGCAAGGGCGGAATCCGCCCTCCCCGGACCGAGGGCTGGCCCCAATCCGGGCTCGCTCGATTTCAGGCGACCCTGTAGGCTCGATTCAAACCCATAGCCCACTTCGGGTTCCGTGAATCATGCGACCGCCAAGCTCCGGCAGAGGTTGTTCGTTGAGCACGACCTCGGTGAATCGTCGGGGTCCGCCGTCGATGCCGCGCGCCAAGCTGGGTATCCATGGCCTGAAAAGCTGGGGCCGCAACTGGTCTAGAAAAGTCCGAGAAACGCGGAGTTCAAGCAGCCAGAAACGGTCCGAGCCCGCCGCCATGCGTGGCCAAGCCGGAGATTAGCACGGCGTACCGCCTTGGTTCAAGGGAGGGGACGAGCCGCGCCGGATGGCGTGAGTTGTTGAGGGCGTGGGGAGGCAAGCGAGATCGCAGTCTTTCCCACCGCGGAGCGGTTTAGTTCAAGTACAGAAAGCCGGAGTCTTACGTTTTCGGAAAAGTTTGTCGGGCATGGTTCAAACGCAGGTCACAGCTCAGGGGTGGCTCAGGGCCAGCGCTCACTAAATCGTTGCTCCGGTAGGGACTTCCAGCATGAAGTCTTCGCTCCAACCGCAACTGCGGCGTTT
>Ga0187864_10003017_pt1 | contig 14068 bp, 17 predicted proteins | sample June2016WEW_11_4_FD_132985 | JGI IMG/M metagenome (GOLD analysis project Ga0187864, IMG submission 132985) | Peatland microbial communities from SPRUCE experiment site at the Marcell Experimental Forest, Minnesota, USA - June2016WEW_11_40 | ecosystem: Environmental > Terrestrial > Soil >... | reverse complement strand
TCGTAGAGTGAGCCCCATCGCGCGTTAGCGGCATTGAGCGCGTAACGCGCATTGCTGATCGGCACCACGAGCTGCGGTCCGGCCACTTTAGCGATCTCGTCGTCAACGTTGGCGGTATCGACCCCGAAAGGCGGCCCTTCGGGCACGAGATAGCCGATCTCCTCAAGAAACGTCTTGTGCGCAGCCTCGTCAAAGGGGTGTCCCCGCCCCCCTTGATACCAACCGTCTATCTTTGCCTGTAGAGCATCCCGCCGCTGTAAGAGTGCGCGGTTTACGGGAGCAAAACGGTGCAGAACGCGATCAAGCCCCTGCCAAAACGACGAGGCCTCGATCCCGGTACCGGGGATGACCTCATCGACGACGAAGTCATGGAGGATCTTGGCGACCTTCGAGCCCTGGACGGATACGCGCTCAACTCCAGACATCCAAACGGTTCCACGTTTTTGCATTTGCGCGGAAAACGTTGTGCCTCAAGTGCGGCCGGCAGTCTACGGGACCGGCGTATCATGGGCCGCCGCTGAAACAGCTCGGCCGCAGGACTATCTCCCCGTCGGCGTTCGGTGAGATCAAAGCTGATTTCCAGGCGGGAGAATTGATGGTCGGAGTGGCAGGATTTGAACCTGCGACCCCCACGTCCCGAACAAGGGGTGCTATTTTGGATCCCTTGAAGGATCAGCGTTTTTTTCCGACATCTATCACTGTTTGTTCGTGTTCCGTTGCCTTCATCCTGTGGCGGTACCTGTGGCGGGAGAACGCATTCTTGGCGCCGGACAGATGGTCGGGATGATGATGCCCATATCGCTCGTGCAGCATCTCCACGGTCATGCCGAGATAGCCGGCGGCCTCCCAGAGGTCCGTGCCGGCCTGCATCAACCAGGTCGCCGCCGTGTGCCGCAGCGTGTGCGGCGTCACGTCGGCGCCCAGCCCGGCGTCTCTGACGGTATGGGCAAAGGCCTTGTCGACGCTCTTGACCGGCTGACGATTCCACTCGACGGCAAAACGTTGGCCGCGGCGTTTCCACCGCCGCAGATGCGTCAATATCTCGCTCGGAAGGGGAATGGCGGGCTGCCGCTTTTTCGTCTCTCTGCGCCCCGCAGGACGCCGATAAAAAATACCGCGATCGAGATCGACCCAGCCCCTCCCCGGCATCGGCTGGAGCGCAGCGCCGCACACCGCCGCGGCCCGCGTGCCGGTATACAGGGAGAGCAGGATGAATTTGGCGACATGTCGCCGTGATCGCCGATCGGTAGCTGTGCCTTTCTGAATTTCCCGGTATCGCCATGCCGCCCAAACGAGCCGCGCGGCCTCCGTTCGGGTAAGCCAACGTTCACGCGGCGGGCGTTCCTCCGGCAAGACAATTTCGATTATCTCCGCGCACAAGCCTTCGCGGCGATGGTGGTTGATGGCAGCGCGAAGGTCTTCAAGCTCGCGTCGTGCCGCCGCGTCGGTCGATCGTTGTGCCGCGTACGCACGGCACAGCGCGCCGTTGATGTCGGCCAAGGTTTTGTCGCCGAAGAAGGCCAGCAACATCTTGATGCGCTGGGCAGTTTCTCTCGGACGACTGTGTCGAGGGGCAATGTCGCGCGCATAGAGCGCCAGCACATCGGCGACCGGAGTCTGCGACGGATGCCGAGCGCCTTTTACCGTCGCTTGGGCGAGGTGCTTGCGGGTGAGATAGGCGGCGAGCGCTCGCTCAGCTCCTCGACGATCATTAACGCCGCATCCCGTGCCTTCTTGATGTTCTCCGTCGCGGATAATCCAGGTTGCGACGTGGGTGACGTGGCCTTCAGGGTCTCGTCGCGCGCGACGGATCCAGAGACGGGCGCCTTTCGATCGAGCCGACATAGTTCTCTCATTCGTTCGATACTGGCGAGTGTCGTAAAGTCCTTGCCGGCGACTCGCTCGATGACGAGACGCCCCCTGCTCGCTTCGCGTCTCAACCCGTTGGCCGTCATCGTGCCATCGGGGAAGGCGATTGCAGCCGCTGTGCTTAATCGAAGAGGCGCGTCCGGTTCGATGTCTTCGCGTTGAGGAATCTTACGCATCACCGGACTCGCTGTCGAGCTAATCAGTCAGCCGCACGGTCTCGCGACGGCCATTGGTCCAGGCAAATTCGAGCGGATTTTGTCCGATGAGAGCGCCGGCGTGGCCGAACAGGAGAAACCCCGTACCCTTGCCGCCGGTAATATCATCGACCGCCGCCAGCATGTTCTGCATGCGCGCGGCCGAGTTCGTCACGATGAGCACGCGCAGATTTTCAATGCCGAATTGGCGTAGATGCCGGCCGGCACGCCAGCCCTCAAAATATGTGGCGAGCTTGCGCTTAATGCTGCGGTGGGTGGCACCCTTGCGTACTATCGGAATGGTCCCGCGATCGATCTCAAGCAATAAAAACGTGCCAGTTCCGTCGGCGAAGCGCAGCCCAAAAATGCCATCGGGAATAACCGACCAGCTCTCGCGCTTGCCGCGTGTCGTCTGATCTACCACCCAGCGCAGTGGCTCGCGGGCGGCTCGCGTGTGGGCGGGCGCCGCCGCTAGGATTTCCGCCTTATGGATGATTTCAACCCCGCCCGTATTCCGGCAGGCGAGCCGCAGATGCACCATAAAGTCGGCGACTGCGAGCGTATGGTCCATGAACACGGCCCCGCTGCGTCGGGTTCGCTCCGTCCAGTCCACACCATCGTTTACCGCGCGTCCGTGCTCTCTTAGGAGGCGGACTCCCTTGGTGCCAAGGCCATAGACCATGGGCTGATTTCCGATCACCGGTACGGTCGCGATTTGTGCGATCGGTCGCTCAAGCAGGCCCTGATCAAATAGTTTGCGGAGCCGAGCGAGAATATTGGACGCATTGCCGCCGTCGAGCTCGACCAGGTGTGCCGATGAAAGAAATCGATGCTGGCGGACATGGTCGAGCAGCGCCAGGTCGCGCGCGGTGACCCACATCGGCTGCTCCGGTTCAACCCGATGAAACCGCCGGCGTCGCGGTGCGTCTGTGGTCAGCATTGAACTCATGGTCATATTGTAAGGCATGAAAGAGCCCCGCCGCCGGCGGGGCTCTTGTTATTTAGAAGCAGAGACATCGCCTCGGCCATCGCTCCTCGATGAGGTCGTGGTTTCGGAATGCGACTCCCCTTGGGTGATTGACCAGCCTGTCGTTTCGCCCTGGATTGCTTCGCGAGCGTCTTTCCGCGGGCGACCGCGTTTTGGCTGATCGGTCAAGCCGAACAGCGCGGCCAATTCGCGGTCGATCCTTTCGCGTTCTTCGATGAGCGCCTTCACCTTGATGATTTTTTCGTCAATCATGATTGGCTCCTTTCTGTGGTTGACTTCCGTTTACCCCGCCACCCGGTTGCCGCCTCGGCGGGCGTTTGGCTTTTGCTTTCAGCGGCTGTCGGTATGTTTTCGGTTCTGCGGGTGGCGCGAGCAACTTGGCGCCTTGTGCCTTGAGCCACTCGCGACGATCCTCAATAATCTTGGTCGCTTCCGCCGCGGGGAGAGCGGCAGGGCTCTTCGCCAGGAGTTTTGTTCTTACCTGCTGTTGGTGCTCGGGCGTTCCCGATGGATCATCAATGCGGGGGAGCCGCACCACGGCCGATTCAATCCTGTTGCCGACCAGCGCTTTCACGATAGCGGTTCCGGTCGGCAAGTTGTTGATCACCTCGGCGGCCATGTGGACGACGTTTTCTTTGCTATGCACGGCGCTCGGCAGGTCGGCATAGACGGCGCGGTAGGCCTCACCCCATCCGCCGGACTGGCTGAAGCCTTGTGAAATGGCATGGCTGGCGCTGTTGGTGACGGCACGGCCCTTGGCTGTGGCATGGCTGGCGCTGCCGCCGCGGCTCTTGGTCGTTGCCTGGCTGTCGGCTCGGCTATGGCTATCCGTGACGGTCCTTGACTTGGTACTGGACTCGGAATGCGCCACCCCTTCAGCGCGCGACCAGCTGCTGGTGGACGAGTGCGAATTGCCCGTGCTGTAGCTGTCCGCCTCTGACCAGCTCGCTGTGTTGCTGTTGCCGCGAGCTCGTCCGCTTGAAGAATCCCGCGAGTCTGTGCGAACAGGCCATTCCGTAGAGGTCGGATCCGTCGATCGAGTGTACGACGTACTCCGACCTGCTGAATCAGAAAAACTTCTATCGTCGCTGTGGCTCCCGCCGCGGCTACTGGTGTGGCTCTCTGAGCTGGTGTCGGTGTCGGTTTCGGCGCCACCCACGGTCGTCGTGACCGACCTGGTGGTGCCGGTCGTCTCGGCTTCGCCGAGCGCGACCGATCGCCCCTTGCTGATCGTTACTCCCTTCGTGTGGGAGGTGCCCCAATTTTCGCCGACCGTATCGGTTTCGGCGGCACTATCCGTCACCCCCGTGCCGGTCGTGTTGGTCGTTCCAGTGCTTGTTGAGGTGGCACCGTTATGCAACGTCACCAATTGATCGCCGACGACGGTCGGCTTCACCAGCAGGTGCACCGGCTTCTCCAAGTTGAGCTTAACCACCTCGGGAGCGAGCTGCGTGGCCTCGGCAATGCTATTGAGCCGGAAGAGAAGCCGGGTCTGTGGCACCGCCAAAATTGCTTCACGGATGCGATCACCAGGCTCGCCAATCTGAGAGAGGTCCTGGTGCGCGATAGAAATCCCGACCGAGTGCTTGCGGATTTCTTCGAACAGAACGGGAATGTCGCCCGACACGTAGCGATGTCCCTCATCCATCCAAACAAAACACGGTCGATTATTGGTGCGGCGCTTGGCATGGTATAGGATTGCGCGCAGAAAAAGCCGACCGAGTAGATCACCTTCCTTTTCGTAGACCTGGGTGCCGCCGGCGAGATTGACGAGCACCACGTGGCCCTCATCCATCGCCTCAAGCAGATCGATGCCCTTGCGCTGACCAAAAACGCGCCGAATGGCGGCGGAGCTTGTGAATTCCTCGATCCTGTTGAGAACGCCGATCGTCTCAACATCGAAGGTTTGCCTCATGCGCGGATCGACGGCGAGCATATCGAGCCGCTCGAAATATGCGCGCGCCCGTTCATCTTTGAGTTTTTGCAGCGCCCAGGCACGGGCATTGAACCGATCGTCAGGCAGCAGGAAATAGGTTGCCTCGGTGAGCGTAAGCCCTAGCTCGGCCAGCGCGGTGAACAACGCGCGCATGCCGCGGCGCATCGTCGGCCGCTCCTGCGAATCCTCGTCCCCCCATCCACGCTCCACGGCCTCGACCATATTGCCGGCGATCACGGTCGGGTCGGTGCCGGCGGGGCAATCGAGCGGATTAAAGCCGGTGGTGAAATGTGCGGAAGGATCGAACAAATGTACGACCCTCTTATCAATAACACCGCTTTCCGCGATCCATTGTGCGGTCTTGTTGAATACGCTATTTTTGTCGGCGCCGTGGGGGTCCAGCACTACAACGCAAGCGCCGTTGAGCAGGTCTTGCTTAACGCCATGCGCGATGGCGTTGGACTTGCCGCTGCCCGGCACGCCAATAATATGCGTGTGGAGGAAGCGACAACCATCGTCGAGTGAAAACACCAGATTGTTGCTGTCGCGGCCCAGGACGATCCGTTTGCCCCAGTGCTTAACCGGCGCCGGCACCAGTGGCGTCGGCTTTGATGCTGGTCGTTTCTTCAGCGCCGGATAGCGAGCTTCGAGCAAACGCCGCTTTTCCTCACGTAAAGCGCGGGCGCGGGCTTTTATGGTGATCGCCGACATGGCGGGTCAGATGCGTTTGAGCATCGCGTTGAGTGCATCTCGATCGTCACGCATCTGCTTGGTCGGCTTGCCGGCCGCCTCGGCGGCGTCGACGTCGCGTTCCAATTTCTGCACGAGATCGCCAATTACGGCCGCGATTGACACCGGTTGCTGCGGAGTCGGCGTTTCCTCCGGCTCCGGCTCTATGCTGGACCGCGCGACCGCCTCGCCGACCTGGCGCTCGGCGATCTTCTGGGCGAAGCGGGCGCGCCCGGCGGCAAACTTCGGCTCCTTGAACTCTTCCTTCGCTTCAACCCGATACTTTACGTCTAGTATGTGCTCATCGGCTTCATATTGTTCTTTCTCGCGGCGCTTCCTTGCGAGCAGGCGCTTGTGTTTGTCTTCCTCGAACTGCTCCTGGTCCACCGGGTTCAGTAAGCCAAGCCGGTTTGCGTGAAATTTTTCCATAGCGGCGTGAAGCCGATCGTTCGCTTCGACAGCTTTTGTTTGCTGATCGAGGTAACGAGCCAGTGCGGCAAACACACCTGCTTGCGAATCCAATGCACGGGCCGCCGTGTTGTCCCCGATCCGGTGAAACACCCCCGTCAGAGGATTGCGAGGGGGAATGGGATTGGCGATGCGCGCGCGGGGATCTGCCAGCAGTTCGAGATGGGGCAGGGTTTGAAGATTATTCCGGTTATCGTCTGCCATTTTGAGCTCCTTTCTATGAGCGGCCGTTTGTGGATCGAAGAAAAGCGCCGACGATGTCGTCGGGCCTCGGCTTTGTAGTTTGTAGCGTCGCGGATTTGCGCTTGAAGAGGCTGGAAATCAGCATGCGCCCAAGGGCGACGCAGATCATCACGACGATGCAGGCGATCAAAACAGCGCTGTCGTGCTGGAGCTGTTCAATTTTGCTCGCTTGCCGGCTGATGATGTCGGCTTGTTCCGTGATGGCTCGCGTGTGGTCGGCGAGCTGCCCGGCAGTCTTTTCATTTGTAACCGCCAGTGCCCGAAGTTCGACGGAGGTCGCGGGCGCGCGGACCGCTTTCTGCAAGGCTTTGATAGCCAGGCCCTGGTCACGCGCGATCTCATACAACGCATTGATGGATGTGCCGGGCGGCTGCACCACCTCACAAACGGCGTGCGTTTGCGGCGGAAGATATTGAGGCCGCAGGTAATACGGATAAATCTGAGGCACGCGATCTGGCATCGCACTCACCCTGATCCGCCGACGTGTTTGCGGTCCTTGGTTGCGGCGACGGCGAGGCATCCGTCTTCGGAAATCACGATTACGGCGCCATCGAGGAACACGTATCGCCAGTGATCCACCGTTGGTACGGACCGGCTCGCGGAGCCGGATGCGCCAGCGCTTTTCGCCAAGGATTGACGTTCGTCGGGCGTCAGTTTGAAATCTTTATGGTCCTGACAAACGGGCGAAAATTTGGGCAACTGGTTGCGAGCGTTCATGGCATTAACCTCCGCTTCCATCTAAAAGGTATAATCATTATACTTTTATTGTCAAATAAAAAACCGGCCACTTTGGGCCGGTTGAACCAGTTGATTGACTGCAACTTAGGCCCCTCCAATTTTGAGGTACTCACGCCTCTGAGGATTTTTGGGGTCCTGTAGAACGACTTCTTGGCCGCGCAGCAGAGCATCAACGATAAGCTCGAATGTCCGGAGGGCGGCCCTCATTGCTTCTGCGGCCGTGGCAACCCCCGTCCGGCGCCGCATTCGCTCCAATTGCTGGAGTTCTTGTTTCGAAAGCTTGATAACGAACGGCCTAAGTCCCGCCCGCGCTGTCCCTCGTTCGCTTTTTGGGGGTCTGCCACGGCGGCGGGTTTCGGAAGACTGAAGGAGCAGAATAGTTTCCTTCGCGATTTGGGAAGGGCTAGTTTGCACGGGAGCCTCCTGCTGGGGTGGCTCGGGAGCAGAAAGATACCCTTCCTCGGGCATCTTTTGCGTGCCCGATCTGGCGTTGGACGCTAATCCAACTTCAAGTATAGCGACCCGTAGCAATTTGTCGATAAAGGCCCTTGTCAGGTCTGGATTGATGTACCCGCTATAAACATCAGCAACGGCCGTGTCTTGCAGTTCCTTTTCCTTACGCAATTCTGCGAGTATGTCTTGGAATTCCTTCAACCTCTCTCGATATATATTTGCGACCGTGGTAAACTCGTCAAGATTATCCTGTCGAAATACTTGACAGACGAAGTTGAGTTCATTGACAATTTCTTGGAATCTGCTTTTTTCAAGGACCAACGGATGAAGAAGCTGAGAGCCGCTGGATAGGGACTCGCGCGTATTCGTAGGCCTTGGTTTTGCTGCCGTCTTTCGGGACTTGGCTGTTCTCCCGATGACCGACGAGCCAGCTTTGGACTTTGCATCGTGCATCTGTGACCACCTGCGGGCACCGGACCAGCGATGCCGGGAATTGGCATATACGATTTTTATCCTTTCAACGCCCGATCATGATCCAGTCAACATCGAGGGCGCAGTCAAGCGATATTCAGAATGGGCAAGACTTCCTTGGCCCAATGATGCCGCGGCTCAGCGTATATATTTGGGAAGAATGGCGTTGGAACCCCGAACGAACGCTTCCGCCAGGGCTTGAATGCAGTGTCGCCAGCACAAACGATATCTTGTGGGTACCGACTGCGCGACCACTCCACAGCTCGTTCGGTTGACTCCCGCGGAGCGAAGTTCTCTATTCGTTCTCCATGGGCAAGCGAGGCCAATGGAGCCGGTGGGGACGCGGCATGTGCGAGGGCTGGTCCCTTGAGATCGGCACGGCTTACCGCGGCTCCGTGGTGCGGCAGGATCGTATCGAGGCCGCGCCGACGTGGCTGGCATCGGTGAATTCGACGTATCTAAGCGAGCATCCCGATCGCGAATCGGCGATGGCTCGGGTCGAAGCTGATATCAAGAAACACATGGAAATGGTGCTGCACGATTGGGAGCTGTATCAGGCGGGGAAGGGATGATGGAATGACGCAGATACCGCGGTACGAACACATAATCGAGACTTACGACATTAGCCTTTTGAGGGCTCCGGGCGACTTGCAACTCACCGCAGACGGCGACATCGCTGTCCATGACGGAGACTTCAAGCTCGGCGACGATCAATACAACGCGATGTTTAGACTCGTGCAGGCCTGGCGTTATAATTCGCTGACTTTGGAAGGCTTGTTCAACCTTGTTTTTGCTTCGGTGCAGGCACAGGAACGACTGAATGATGAGCTCGGCGACGTGATGTCGCGATTATTTGCGACTAATTGGTCGAGCGGCTCTGTAAATGAGTACCACGCGACAAATGACTTGATTGGTGCCAACGAAATAGGGGAAGCGGCGTGTGCCGGAGCGCTGTTCGTCATTCTCAATAACTTGCTGATGAAATTCAAATACGACTTGCGCGTGGGCAAGAACCGATGGACAAAATGCGAGCCTTTGATAAAGGGGGCTTCGGTTGGGTCGCTGGTCAGCGCTGCCTCGAATAACTTTCGCCATCATGATGAGTGGCGGAGAGCGACAAAATTGTCTCAGCAACAGCTGTCGTCGATGAATGTCCTCTCGCTCGTATTAGGGTCTGGGATTGAGCCTGTTCGCGAAAATGTCTGCGCCAAGTTGCTTGGCGTCATTAGCGGTACAGACTATGAGCGGCTCAATCGATTGTTGTTTGAGTTTGCGAAGAATTTAGCGAGCGACACAGAGGGGGCGGGTTAAAGGCGCCGTCCGGATTCACGTCACGGATTCTGGAATGTTTGGTGGCCTGCCGGGGCTTGGTTGAGCGGCGCGCGGGCGTTAGTTGGCAGAGGCCGAAGTCTGTGACGACCGGCCGATTTCTTCACATTACGGTCGCGGAAAAGTAGTGATAACCTAGCGGTCAGCGCCGCGCGCAATCGGGACGGCTGCCGGGCGCTCATACCGACATCAGAGCCTCCCATTGCGGAAGGAAACGTCATGGCGACCTATATCAGCCTCTGTAATTTCACCGAAAAAGGCGTTGGGACGATCAAGGACACATTGAAGAGAACTGAGGCTGCCAAAAGCGCGGCCAAGCAATTTGGAATGACGATAAAGGAAGTTCTCTGGCTACAAGGCCAATACGACCTCATAGTGATCAGCGAGGGGTCTGACGAGATTGCGATGACCGCATTCATTTTGAACACGATCAAGGCCGGCAATCTTCGCATGCAAACCTTGCGCGCCTTCACGGCTGGCGACATGGCGAAGGTTTTGGAGAAGGTCACTTAGCTCAAACACGATCGGCCTCGCCGCATTCTTCGACGGGGCCGATTGAGCCGCGAAGGGACTAGAGGCGGTCGGGCCAGCGGCGGGACGCGAGAAAACCGCGGCGTGCGCACGCACTGGCACGATGAAATTCACGTCACGGATTCTGGAAGGTTTAGTGGTGTGCCGGGGCTTGGTTGAGCCGCAGATGGGGATTGGTTGCCCGGCGACTCGCGGTCCGTAGCGTGATGCTACAGGCGGTCGGGCCAGCGGCGCGAGGCGTGGTAGACGCGCGCAATCTCGATTTTGGAGCCGCGCACGCGGTAGGGGACGATGTACGGCGTTTTGGGGATCACGAGTTCGCGCGTGCCAGGGACGCGGCCGGGCGCGCCGAGTTTCGGGTTCTCCGACAACAGATACTCGACGCAATAGAGGATGTGCAGGGCGACGCGCTTTGCGGCGGCAGGGTCTTGTTCGGCGATATGGGCGCGCAAGGTGATAAGGTCATGAATGGATTCCGGAGACCATAGGAGCGTCATACGCCCCGAGGAGATCGACGCTCTTTTCGCGTCTCCCAGGAAGCGACCCATTCGCTGACGCGCGCGTGGGCGATGCCTTTGCCTCGGTCAAGCGAGGTGAGCGCCCGCGTGATGCCCGAAATCTGCCACTCGTTGGTGTCGAGATAGGCGGAAATCGCCTCGGCCGCGAGGAATGAACGGGAGCGGCCGGTATTCTTGGCGAGCTTTTCAAGGCGGCTTTTGGTCGAGCGGCCGACGCGAACTGAAAACGTGGTCGTAGTCATATGTATACAGTATAGCACAGGCGCTGGATTGCGCCCAAAAAGGGTGCGTGGCGCCTCACGAGTTTTGGATAAGGAAGGGTCGAGCGGATTAACAGCTCACGGGCGAGCGATAACAGTCCGAGCGTTATTGAGGAAAATCGAGGGGAGAGCAGAGCTGCCTGATTCCTGATCAATAGATCTAGGGCACAGCTTTTACGGGCTGTTTATCAAACCGGGAGCATGCTCGATTAAGTTTAGGAGATACAGCTATGGCGATTGATGAAAGGCGGTCGAACGTCAGACGACGTTCAGGCAAAGATCGGCGGAATGGCGTTGACACGCGTACTGAAGAGGAAAAGAGGGTGGTCGGCGAAAGACGTTCAACAATTGACCGCAGATCGGGTTTGGACCGACGGTCGAGCGCCCCAGCGGCCTCCACTCCCAGCGGCGGGCGGCGCGACGTTTAGTTTCAACGGCTACCAGTGAAGTGCCCGCACGAGAAGCGATGGCTGCACTTTACCACGCACTCGGCACGTCACGGATTCTGGAAGGTTTGGTGGCCTGCCGGAGCTTGGTTGAGCCGCGGCGGGGGATTGGTTTCGCCCGTTTAGGACCATTGTCTGCCCCTAAAACGGTCGCCCATCCGCGCGCCTAAATTCACCCGGCGACAGGCCAAGGGCATTCAACAATTCTTCGGATACGCGGCAGACTTCTACAACGTCGTCCGTGAGCTTAGCGATTCTACTTCCTATAATTTTAATGGCTCGGTCTGCGTCTTGTTCGGCCACTACATAGGCGACCGTTACACGCTCCCCGCCCGAAGACGTTGTCCTTACGCTAACAAAGCGACCAAAACCCATAGCTTGTGCCCATTAAACGGGCCACCGTATCCTAATTTGCTTTATTAGGTGCTAAATTGACTGCTGCAATTTTCAAATAAGTTCTTAAAAAGCGGGGAAGGCGGCGCTCAATTCCACGTCACGGATTCTGAAGGGGAAGAGGGTGCGCTGGGGCTTGGTTGAGCGACGGAGGTGGTGTCTGTTGTGGTAGCCGCCACGGCGGATGACGCGGGCTCGATGAGGACGATGTTTGAGACGAGCGCGCCGTTGACGAAGGTCTGGTAGCCGAGGTCTGTATCTCCCGCCTCTCTGGCGCCGGTGTGGACGCTGCCTAGCATGCATCAATTTTTTGACACATAGGGGTGCTGTAGAAGCGTCGACTCGAAGAGGAGGCGAAGGTGCGGCATTTATCCGTATGGGTCATTGAGTTATTTAAGCTCCTTGGACGGCGGCGGCTTCACCCTCTTACAACACAATGTCCCTTTTGCCGGCAGATGGTCCGCCTCCACGTCAATAAAGCGGGCCGCCGGCATGCGTTCGCGCACGCGCGGGCATTATACGAGGAGTCTCGGGTTTCCGTGCACTATGCCGCCAAGATGAAATGTGTCGGCTCGCTTAGCCTAAAGCGATTCGATCCACGCCCGAACGAACATCAACACTTTAAGCTGCCTAGTTCGCTGCTCGAAGAATAATAGGGGTCGCAGAGCTATTGAGCCGTGGAGGTGGTGTCTGTTGTGGCCATTGTGATGGCGGCGGGGAAGGGGATAGGCTGCTCAGAGGTGCGGGTGGAGGTTGCAGTGAGGCCGCTTTGATCAGCGGAGACAGCCGTCTTTGGCTTTTTATGCTCCGCGAACAAGCAATACCGGCTTGCTCGCAACCCGCGTGAGACCCTCCGCTACGCTACCTAGGAATAGCCGGCGGAAGCCTCGGCGTCCGTGGGTTCCGATCACGATGAGGTCGGCCGGCCACCGTTTGGCCTCCTCTTCAATAGCGTCGTAAATGTGCTGACCGAGCATGTCGATAACGATCAATTTCGAATCGAATTCAATTCCAGCAGCGCTCGCGGCCACTGAACAGTCCGCGATCACCTTTTCGCCTGCCACCTGAAGGGCGTTCTTGTACTCGGCGACATACGGCGCTTCGACGGCCGAGTAAGTCATGGTCAAATCGATAACATGAAGAAGTCGGAGCGCTGAATGTTGATCTTTTGCCAGCTCTATTGCCTCGCGCAGCCCCAGATTCGAAGTATCGCTTCCATCGACCGCCACCAGAACGCGCTTATACATTTTCGACACCCCTCAAGATGGCAGGCACGTGAAGGCCGGGCGAGCACGGATACTTTTCGCGAAGTTAATTGTCAGATGCGGAGCGCCGCGGTCTGTTGATTTGGATCAACTCCCTCGTGATTTTTATCCAAGAACGGCCGTCCCGCATCCAGAAAATGCGGCGCGGAGATGGGACTGCGGCACGTCACGGATTCTGGAAGGGAAGAGGTAGCGGCGCGGCTTGGTTGAGCCACGGGGTTAGGCGTGTTGTGGCTGTGGCTGCTGGGGCAGGGAAGCGGAAGCGATAAGCGTTACGCGACTTGTCGCTCACAGACGCCTTCGCATTCGAAGCATTCGGAATCGCACACCCAAGCGTCTTTGGCGAACCACTCGTGCGTTGCGCGGCAGTGTGGACAGTAAGTCCGGCCAAAGAATACCGGGGAGGAGCGGAAGGCCGCAGACTCCACGTATCTACCGGTGGAGAGCGCTCGGCCGGTCTTGGGACAACGGATCGTAAGCATGCCCATAAGCCGCACTCCTCCCAAGATTGGTGAGACTTGGGTATCGCTTCTGTGCGAAGAAAAGTTAAAAGCCGAGTGACAATTCATGGGCATTATTGAGGCGGGCGGTGTACATTTTGCATACGATGTATTGCGCTTAGGAGGATTTGTATGACGTGCATTTTGTGCATTTCGTGCACGGTCTTTCCCACGACAAAGGGGGAGTGGGTAGCCCACCTCGAACACGGACAAGCAGGACCCTACACAACGCAAGACCTAGCCCTGCAAGTGGTAATTGCCGATGCACTGCGAATGCGAAAATCGGGAAGGCCGGCTCGTATTACGGTACGAGACCGGAGCGGCAACGTTCGCGCTGAGCGCTGTCTTTGCTCTCGGTTCAGCGGGTCATGAATGACCTTTAGGTTTTGTCCAGGAAATCGATTGCACTGTAAAGTCAGACACTGAACTTTTTCCATAATTTTTCCTCGCGGATTGGAAAAGCCCCGCGCACATGAGTGGCGGGGCTTGAGTGCGCAGGGTAGCCGTGAGGCAGAGCTGTGAAGTGCAAACAGTAATTGCTGAGCAGGTTCGCACTGGTGGGAGCAAGCAGCGTCACGGATTTTAGTTGGTTGGCGAGACCCTGGCGGCTCTATTGAGCGGTGGAGGGGGCGTCTGTTCTCGACGAGGTGTGTGGTGCTCAAGATAAAGGAAGCCGGGGGAGCGACCCCCGGCTCCTTCGCCTAACAATGGGCGGACTACTTGACCGCACATTTGGG
>Ga0187864_10003015_pt1 | contig 14086 bp, 2 predicted proteins | sample June2016WEW_11_4_FD_132985 | JGI IMG/M metagenome (GOLD analysis project Ga0187864, IMG submission 132985) | Peatland microbial communities from SPRUCE experiment site at the Marcell Experimental Forest, Minnesota, USA - June2016WEW_11_40 | ecosystem: Environmental > Terrestrial > Soil >... | reverse complement strand
GGGATTGGCGGAAGAGGACACCGCGCTGGTGGTCCCATCCTGATCCACCGTCTGCGTTAGCGCCGAGGACGTGCTGGTCGTGAAGTTCGTGTCGCCGCCGTACACGACCGTGATCGAGTGGCTTCCGACCGACAGCACCGACGTGCTGAGCGTGGTTTGGCCAGAACCGTCCAGCGTTCCGGTTCCGAGCGTTGTCGAGCCATCGAAGAAGGTTGCCATCCCGGTCGGTGTGCCGGTGGCGGAGGATGAAATCGTGGCGGTGAACGTCACGGATTGACCGAACAGTGATGGGTTGGCGCCAGAGACAACCGCCGTGGTCGTGGTGGCCGGGTCGGCTGTCAGTACGACGTCGCTGTCTGTTCCGTCTTGATAGCTGATGGTGTAGGTGACGCCGCTGAATATTGTGGTGGCGCCTTGGGCAAGGCCCTGGAATGTGCCGGTGAGCACATCACTCGCATCGTCGTTGATGATTGTCAGGAGGGCGCCGTCGTGGGCGGATCGAGTGCCCGAGAGAGACAGTATGCTGCTCGTGACGGTTACCGAGCCGGTGACGTTGACCTGGTCGTATCCGGAGCCGGCGGTATTTCCGTTGAGGACAATGTCGAGATTGGAATCAGGGTCGAGGATGAGATTGCCGGTATTGAAGATCGAAGTCGCCCCGTTGCCCGGCGCGAGGGCGCCGCCGGAATTGACGGTAACGGCCCCGCTGGCGGTCCCTGTGCCGCCGAGCGTTGCACCATTGTTGACGGCAACGGCGCCGGCGCCGGTTGCAGAACCACCGGCATCGTTCGCCAACAGCGTGCCGGCGTTGATCGTCACTCCGCCGCCAAATGTGTTACTACCCGTTAAGGTCAGTATGCCGGCGCCCGCCTTGGTTATGCTGTAGTTGTTGCCGCTGTCTCCAATGACCCCGCCGACGGTCAGCGTGCTGCCGGAGACGGTCACCGTGCGGCTGGCGCCCAGCGTCACCGCGCCCGTGCCCAAATTCAGGGGATTGCTTCCCACGAAGGTGAAGTCTCCGCCCCAGGTCTGGGCGTTATTGGTGCTGAGCGTGATTGCTGAGCCGCTGGTGTTGTCGATCGTGCCGCCGCTGATCGTGAGTCTCCCCGTACCGAGGGCCGCCGCGTTGTTGATGTTCAGGGTGCTGCCGGCGTCGAGTGTCACTCCACCTGTGAATGCGCTTGCGCTTGCGCCCGAGAGCGTCAGCGCGCCGCTGCCCGCCTCGGTCAGCACGTGGGTACTGGTAATGACGCCACCGACCGTCAATGTATTGGCGGTGACCGTCACCGTTCGGGCGGTGTTTATCGCTACAGCGCCGGTGCCGAGATTCAACGGTTGCGTCCCCGCGAACGTGAAGTCTGCGGTCCAGGATTGCGCGTTGTTATTGAGAGTGATCGATCCGCTCGAGGTGTTGTCGATCGTTCCGCCATGGATCGTAAGCAGGCCCGTGCCAACCGCGGACGCGTTGTCGATGTTGAGCGTGCCGGCGTTGAGAAGTGTGCCGCCGGTATAGGTGTTGGCGCCGGCAAGAGTCAGCCCGCCGTTTCCGGCCTTGGTTGCCTTGTAACCAGTACCTGAAATGACACCGTCGATCTCAAGCGTGCCGGCGTTGACCGTCGCCGTATGGCTCGAACTCATTGGCACCGGGATGGCGCCAAAGCTCAGGTTGTTCGTCCCGGCAAACGTAAAACTGCCATTCCAATGGATCGAGCTGTTACTGGTGAGAGTAATTGGGGCGCCGCTGGTGTTGTCGAGCGTCGTGCCGCTGTTGATCGCGAACTCCCCAAAACCGGTGGCGGTTGCGCTGTTAATGTTCAACTGCCCGCCCGTTGAGCCGGACGTAAACGCCATTTCGCCCGAAAACGTGTTGTTCCCCGAAAGCGTCAGCGTGCCGCTCGACCCGGACTTAGTCAAACCGTAATCATCGCCCCCGTCTCCGATGGCGCCGCCCACCGTCAGATTGCCCGCGCCGGTTGTCAACTGAAGGCTTCCACCCAACGTCACCGCGCCGGTGCCGAGATTAAGATTGTTCGTTCCACCAAATGTAAAATTTGCTCCCCAGGTCTGCGCATTGTTGTTGCTGAGGGTGATCGCCCCGCCGCTCGTATTGTCGATCGTGCCGCCGTTGATCGTGAACGTCCCCGTGCCGATCGCCGCGGCGTTGTTGATGTCGAGCGTGCCGGCCGACAATGTCATGCCACTCGAAAATGTGTTCGTCCCGGACAACGCCAACGTACCGTTTCCCGCCTCGGTGATGCCGTAGCCATTGCCCCCGTCTCCGATCACTCCGCCCACCGTCAGTGGGCTGCCGTTGGCGGTGACGCTCAGGCTGGCGCCCAGCGTCACCGCTCCGGTCCCGAGGTTCAGGGCGTTGGTGCCGTTGAACGTGAAATTCCCGCCCCAGGTCTGAGCGTTGTTAGTGCTGAGCGTGATGGCCGAGCCGCTGGTGTTGTCGATCGTTCCCCCGTTGATAGTCAGCGTTCCTGTTCCGATGGCGGTCGAACTGTTGATGTCCAGCGTCGCCCCCGAAGGCAACGTCGTACCCCCGCTGTAGCTGTTGGCTCCGGCCAGCGCCACCGCGCCCGTCCCCGCCACGGCCAGCGTGTGCGCGCCGGAGACGACGTTGGCGATGACCAGTTGCTCCCCGGAAGCCGTATTGAATGAAATCCCCGCAGCGCCCAAGGATAGGTTCAGATCATCTGTGTTGGTCACATCACCGATGGTGACGCTCTGGTTGGCAACGCCCGCGGAAATACTGCCGTCCAATGTCAGCGTGCTGGCCGTCGTGCTGGACGACATAAAGGTCAGGCTGTAATTGCCGCTGTAGCCCAGGTTCAGCCCGCCGGCGCCGGTGGTGTGGTTGGCGGTGAAGTAGAGGGTTGTATTGCCGGTGAATGTCGCGCCGGCGAAGGAATCTTCGATGGCCCCGCTGGACCAGTTGGCGGCATTGTTGTATTGGTGGGCCGCGTCGTTGGTGTTGCCGCTGAGAGCGCCGATCCAGGTGAGCAGAATGCGCTTTTCCAGCGGTTCGAGAGCGGTCCCGATGGCGCGATGGCGGCGCGCTCCGCCGCGGCCGCCCCGCGAGCGTCGGGCAAATCTCCTTGCAAACGAAATCACAACTCTCACTCGATCGACAGGCGATGGGCGAGGTTTTCGGGGATCTTGTTAGCGATTGACTCAGGCGGCGCCGCGTTGCATTGCGGCAGAAGACGCCCGCACGCAATTGCGGCCGGCTTCCTTCGCCGCGTACACCGCTCGATCCGCCGCGCCGATCAGCTCTTCCGGCGATTGGACACAGCGCTGCGAATCAACCGTTGCCACTCCGATGCTGGCAGTGACGGAAATCTTCTTGCCCGCGAAGGAAATGGACTCGCTTTGGATGCCGCGAAGGATCTCCTGGGCGATGACCAGAGCGGCGGAAGAGTCCTTTCCTTTGAGGACGACGGCCATTTCCTCGCCGCCATAGCGAGCGGCCAGATCACGCTCGCTGACGACGGCCTTGACGATCTTCGCCGTGCGCACCAACACATTGTCGCCCGCCTGATGGCCGTGGGCGTCGTTGATCGATTTGAACTTATCCAGGTCCAGGAACAGCAGGGACAGAGATTGCCCCGACCAGGCGGCCTCCTCAAACGCCTGGGCGATGAACTCGTCGAAGTAATGGCGGTTGGCCAGTCCGGTGAGGCCATCCGTGGCCGCTTCGGTCTTCAATTTTTGGTTCTGCACTTCGACTTGCCGGGTCTGGATCTGCGATTGCAGAGTGATTTCCTCCAGGGCTTGACGCGCCTCTTCCTCGATGTCGTGATAGCTGCGGCTCGGCTCGATGGCGACTTCAAACAGATCCGACAGTTCCTTGGCCTGGGCGTCAATTTCCTCGAAGATCGCGGTGATTTTCGCGTCGCTCAGCCTGAATCGGGCGGTCAGTTCTCTTTTGGCGCGTTCAAGCATTCCCCCCCGCTTGGCGGAGAAGACCTGACCGCACAGCACGCCGCTGTAAACAATTTCCACCAGGCTCCCCGGCAGGCAGCCGCCCTCGGCGAGGTTATGGTGCTGGCGAATCGACTCGACGATGGCCGAGGGAAACTTCCAATGCTCGGCCATCGCCCCGCCCACTTGTGCGTGGTCCAGGTCGAATTTTTCGCGCGAAAGGCGGACCAATTCCACCTGATCGCCCTCGCTGGCTTCAAGCAACTGGTCATACTCGGCCCCAAGCGCCCGGTGCATCGCCAGCGTGCCGATGTCCGACAGCAGCCCGATGAGAAACGCCTCTTCAGGATCCTTGATATAGAGCGACTTGGCCAGGGTGCGCGCGGCAACGGCGGAAAAAAGACTCTGCCTCCAGAAACGGACGTAATCGAAGCTGGGGCTCTTGTTGGAGTTCATGCTGCCGGCTAGGGAAAAGCCCAAGGCCAGCGTCTTGACGGTTTGCATGCCCAGCAACACGATCGCGTGGTTAATCGTGCTGACTTGGTGAGGTAGGCCATAGAAGCTGCTGTTGACCGTTTTGAGCACCTTGGCCGTAAGCGCCGGATCATTGGAAATCACCTTGGCAACACTGCCCAGACTCTGATTGTTCTGCTTAACCAGTTCCAAGACCCTGAGGGCGACCGCCGGGAGTGAGGGAAGTTGCGGAACGTTCTTAATCTTATTCAATAGAGCTTGGTTCATGACTCTAAGTTTCTGCCGACAGGCAATAGTTTCTGCCGACAAGCAATCCCATCTGGCTCAACGCGTTAGGAATCGGCAATCAAACGGGGTGTCATAACAAGTAATTTCCATCACATATGGTTGTAGGACCATGGGTCTGAGGGCATGTTCTCACATGCCGATTCTTGCTAAATGCGGATGGTTGTGTCAGTTATTGGCCCGGCCACCGCGATGTCGAGGTTATTATGTGGTCTCGGAGCAACGCTCGTTCGTCTTCGTCGTGGACGACGATCCAAAGCTCTTCGCCTGGTCGCGGATGTTTTGGAATGGGAATGCTTGAGCCTGCCGATGGGGTGAAGCTCACATTCAACTAGGTTGTGCGATCCGTTACGCTATAGTTTGATTTCGCGTTCGCACCGCTCCCCCCCGCATCGGGCAGAAACGCCGTTGCTTTTTTGCCAGCCGGCGTCAACGATGCGAAGGAAAAGCCTGAATCTGAGCGAACTGGAGCAGACGCAAGTTGCTGTTTGACCTTCCGAAAGTCACCCGAAGGCTGAAACCTTTAATAAGGTGGCGCCAATCATTTGATGGGAACCAAGAGTCGCCCTCCCAACCCGAAGAGCAGCCGCTCCGCGATGAGTTATACAGCGTCGATCAATTGGATCGCCATGCCAAGATGCTGGCCGGTTGGCACGAGGTGAGCGTCAGCGGCAGCCGCGGTCCCGACCAGCTTCTTCGCCGCCTCTCCGACAATGAGCAGTTGCTCGGTGAGGCTTACGAGCTTGTGACCGGCGCGGTGGCGCGCGGCCGGCGGATCACGCCGGCGGCCGAGTGGTTTCTCGACAACTACCACCTGATCGAGGAGCAAATCCGCACCGCGCGCAGGCATCTGCCCCGCGGCTATAGCCGCGAGTTGCCAAGGCTGACCAACGGGCCGTCGGCGGGTTACCCGCGCGCCTACGCCATCGCGCTGGAGTTGATCTCCCACGGCGATGGCCGCGTGGATGCCGAGAGCCTCCGCGCCTTCGTGGCCTCGTACCAGTCGGTGACCCCGCTGCGACTCGGCGAGCTTTGGGCAATCCCCATCATGCTCCGACTGGCGCTTTTGGAGAATCTGCGGCGCGTGGTTGCGCGGGTGGCGGCCGGGCGGCGCGAGCGAGAGAGGGCCGCCTACTGGATCGATCGCATGCTCGAGGTGGCATCCGCGGCGCCCGCCAAGGTTGTGCTGGTCTTGGCCGAAATGGTCAAGGAAAACCCGCCGCTGACCACCGCCTTCATCGCCGAGTTCGCCAGCCGCATGCAGGGCCAGGGACAAGCGCTGGTCTTCCCCATCACCTGGTTGGAACACCGCGTCGCCGAGCAGGGACAGACCATCGAAATGGCTTTCCAGCAGGCCAGCCAGCATCAGGCCGCCGACCAGGTCTCCATCGGCAACAGCATCGGGAGCCTGCGGCTTTTGGGGGCAATAGACTGGCGCGATTTCGTGGAGACGATGAGCGGCGTGGAGCACATCCTGCGCACCGAACCCGCCGGAGTATATCCACGAATGGATTTCACAACCCGCGATCAATACCGCCACGCCGTCGAGGAGATCGCCAAACGCAGCCCGCTGTCGGAAGAAGAAGTGTCGCGCCGAGCGGTGGAGTTGGCCGGTAAAGGCGCCGGCGGCGATGGCGACGCCGAGCAGAGCAGACGCACCGGGCACGTGGGGTATTTCCTCGTCGGCCAAGGCCGGCGGATTCTCGATCGGTCGGTTCTGCACCGATCCACCGTGGATCAAACGGTGCGTCGGCTGGGCCGGCGTTTTCCCCTGGCAATCTATCTCTCTTCCATTGTTGTTACCACGGCGGTGGCGACGGGCCTCGTCGTTTCGTGGGCCGCTCGGCGGGGGCTTGGGCAATGGGCCTTTGGGCACTCGGGGCTGGGGCATTGGGGCCTTGCCGCGTTGGCCGTGCTGCTGTTTGCCTGCACAAGCCAACTGGCGGTGGCGTTGATTCATTGGGGGGCGATGTTATTGGTGCGTCCTCGAATCCTGCCGCGGATGGATTTTTTGAAAGGCATCCCACCCGAGCACCGCACGGTCGTGGCGGTCCCGGCGATCCTCACGGACAGCAAGGAGATCGAAGAATTACTCGAAGCCCTGGAAGTTCACTTTCTGGCCAACCGCGACCCAAACTTGTCGTTCGCACTGCTGAGCGACTTCCGCGACGCGCCCCAGGAAACAATGCCCGAGGACCAGGCCCTGTTGCAGAAGGCGCGCGACGGAATTGAAGCGCTCAATGCCAAATACGCGGTCGGCGGCCGGAATGGCGAAACCGGCGATGGCGACGCTCGTGCCGATGAAGCTGAAGCCGCCGGCGAGGAGGCAAAGGCAAGGGGCCACTTCTTTCTCTTCCACCGGGGCCGGCGTTGGAATGCCGGCGAGAACGCCTGGATGGGGTGGGAACGCAAGCGTGGCAAGCTCGAAAACTTCAACGGGGCGTTGCGCGGCGAGGATGGCCGGTTCGACACGATCGTCGGCGCAACTGACGCCTTGGAAAACGTTCGCTATGTGATCACCCTGGATAGCGACACGCAGCTCCCGCGTGATTCGGCGCTGCAACTCGTGGGCACGATGGCTCACCCCCTGAACTGCCCACACTATGACGAAACGCTCGGTCGCGTGACACAGGGATATGGCATCCTTCAGCCGCGCATCGGCATCAGCATACCCAGCGCGGGCCGGTCCCGATTCGCACGGCTCTTCGCTGAGGACCCCGGCATCGACCCCTACACGCACGCGGTATCCGACGTTTATCAGGACGTCTTCGAGGAGGGGTCGTTTATCGGCAAGGGGATTTATGACGTGGACGTGTTCCGGCAAGCGATCCGCGGGCGGTTGCCGGAAAACCGCATTCTCAGCCACGACCTGCTCGAGGGCGGACATGCCCGAGCCGGTCTCGTCAGCGATGTCATGCTGTTCGAGGAGTATCCCTCGTCATTCCCGGCCGAAGTGAGCCGACGCTCACGTTGGATTCGCGGGGACTGGCAGATCACGCCGTGGCTGCTGGCGCGCGTGCTGGGAGCCGACGGCAGCCCAACGCCCAATCCGATCTCGCCGCTGTCACGATGGAAAATCCTGGACAACGTCCGCCGCAGCTTGATGCCGGGCGCGTTGCTCACGCTCCTGATTGTCGGTTGGTTCCTGCCCGGCGGCGCTCTGCTTTATACGTTTCTGGTCATCGGGATTTTGCTGCTCCCGGCGATTCTCAATGGGGCGGCGGACCTGAACCGCCGGCCCGGCGACCTCCCCCTCGATCAGCACCTGCACTCGGTGGGAAACTCCATTTCACGCCAGGTGTTGCGGCAGGCATTTGCCCTGGCGTGTTTGCCCTACGACGCGTTCATCAGCCTCGAGGCGATCGGCCGCACCGTGGTGCGAATGCTGCTCACCGGCCGCAGGCTGTTGGAGTGGCGAACCTCCCGTGATGCGCAGCGCAACGCTTGTGCCGACATTTCCGGATACTACGCCTCGATGTGGGTGCAGCCGATCGTCGCGACATTGGCGGCATCGGCTCTGTGCCTCTTTCGCCCCGATGCGCTGTCCGTGGCGGCGCCGGTGATCGGCCTCTGGCTGGCGTCGCCGGCCATTGCATTTTGGTTGAGTCGGCCGGTGAAGCTCCACCGACCTCGCCTGACCCCCGATGACCTGGCTTTTCTGGGAAGCGTCGCCCGGCGCACCTGGCGGTTTTTTGAGACCTTTGTCGGGCCGCTCGACAACTACCTTCCCCCGGACAACTTTCAGGAAGAACCCCCGCTGGGAGCGGCCCATCGAACCTCCCCCACCAACATCGGCCTGTCCTTGCTGGCGAATCTGGCCGCTTACGACTTCGGCTACATCCCCCTCGCCGAGCTGATCGCGCGGACGACCCGGACCCTGGCAACGCTGGACAAGCTCCATCGCTATCGAGGCCATTTCTGCAACTGGTACGACACCCGGACGCTTGAACCCCTTCGGCCGATGTATATTTCCACCGTTGACAGCGGAAACCTTTCCGGACATTTGCTCACCCTGGCTGCGGGGCTGGATGACCTGCCCGGCCGGAGGATCTTCCGTCCGGTGGTCTTCGCGGCCCTGGGGGCGACGCTGGAGCTTTTGTTGGAAGCGGCTCGCGCACCCGGCGCCCAAGCCCCGCCCCAAATCATCGCCCGCCTCGAGCCGTTGCGCCGGAGCCTGGCAGCGCCGCCGCCGGCATTGTCCGAATCCCAAACGCTCCTGCGGCAACTGGCCGCGGCAGCCGGCGAGCTGACGTCCACGATCGGACCCAATGAGCCTGACGAATTGAAATGGTGGGCGCAGGCTTTGCAGCGGGAATGCCGCCAGTTTTCCGAAGAGGTCAGTCAACTCGCCGATTGGGTGGAGAAGTTGCAGCTCGGCGATATGCCGACCTTGAACGACGTGGCGCGGCTCGAGCCGAAGCTGCCGCCCGCAATCGGCGCGGCGCTCGGGGTCGAAGGACACGCCGCGCTCCTTGCGGCGTCTGAGAACGCGGCCAAAACAATCTCCCAGTTGAAGCAACTGGCCCTCCGCTGCCGCGAATTGGCCGACATCGACTACGCCTTTCTCTACGATAAGGACCGCCATCTCCTCAACATTGGATATAACGTCGGCGATCGCCGCTTCGACACCGGCTTTTACGATTTGCTCGCCTCGGAAGCGCGCCTGGCAAGCTTTGTCGCCATCGCCCAGGGCAAACTTCCGCAGGAGCATTGGTTCCGCCTCGGGCGTTCGCTGACCAACACCGGCCGCGGAATGGCCCTGCTCTCCTGGAGCGGGTCGATGTTCGAATACCTCATGCCCCTGCTGGTCATGCCCACCTACCGGCACACCCTGCTCGACGAGACCTATCACACGGTGGTGCGCCGCCAGATCGAGTATGGGCGGGAGCGCGGCGTACCCTGGGGCGTCTCCGAGTCCGGATACACCAAGACCGATGTGCAACGCAATTACCAATACAAGGCCTTCGGCGTTCCGGGGCTGGGATTCAAACGGGGGCTGGCCGACGATCTGGTGGTCGCGCCCTACGCCAGCGCGCTGGCGCTGATGGTGGATGCCGAGCCCGCTTGCGCCAACCTTCGCCGACTGGCGCGGGATGGCCGTCTCGATGGCTATGGGTTTTATGAGGCGGTGGATTATGCGCCGGCTCGCCTGCCGCGCGGGCAGGACAGCGCCACCGTGCGCTCCTATATGGCGCATCACCAGGGAATGGTGCTGCTCGCGCTGGCGTATGTGCTGCTCGACCGGCCCATGCAGCGCCGTTTCGATTCCGATCGAGCCTTTCGCGCCACAGACCTGCTCCTCCAGGAGCGCGTGCCCAAGGCGCCGTCGGTTTATCCGCACGCCGCCGAGGTATCCCACACCCAGGGCGCTTTGGCTGAAGCCGAGCGGAATTTCCGCGTCTTCACCACTCCACAGACCGCCGTGCCCGAGGTGCACCTGCTTTCCAACGGCCGCTATCACGTCGCGGTCACCGCCGCGGGAGGCGGCTACAGCCGCTGGCGCGATTTGGCCGTCACCCGCTGGCGCGAGGATTCCACCCGCGACTGCTGGGGAACCTTCTGCTATCTCCGCGATGTCAAGACCGGCGAATTCTGGTCCGCGGCCCAGCAGCCCACCGCCAAACGACCCACTGCCTTCGAGGCCATCTACTCCCAGGGGCGGGCCGAGTTCCGCCGTCGTGACGGGGATATCGAGTCCCATCTGGAGATCAGCGTTTCCCCGGAGGACGACATCGAACTGCGCCGCATCACCATCACCAACCGCGGACGAAACCCGCGCACCATTGAGTTGACCAGTTACGCCGAGGTCGTGCTGGCCCCCCCCGCCGCCGATGCCGCCCATCCCGCCTTCAGCAACCTGTTCGTTCAAACCCAGCTCGTTCGTCAGCGGCAGGCGATCCTATGCACCCGCCGCCCGCGCTCCGCCGGAGAGCGCCCGCCTTGGATGCTCCATCTGATGATGGTCCATGGCGCCGCCGCCACGTCCACTTCCTATGAAACGTCCCGCGCCGAATTCGTCGGCCGGGCTCGTTCACTGGCGGACCCCGCGGCCATGCACCGCTCTTCCCTGTCCGACAGCGAGGGGTCGGTCCTGGACCCGATCGTGGCCATACGCAATACGGTCATCATCGCCCCGGATGAAGCCGTGCAACTCCATCTCGTCACCGGCGCCGCCGAGACCTACCAAGGCGCCCTGGCCCTGGCCGAGAAATACCACGACCGCCATCTCGCCGACCGCGTTTTTGAACTCGCCTGGACCCACAGCCAGGTCGTCTTGCGCCAGCTCGACGCCGCGGAAGCCGACACCCAGCTCTACGGACGAATGGCCAGCAGCATCCTCTACGCCAACCCTTCGTTGCGCGCCTCCGCCAGCGTGATTGCCCGCAATCGCCGCGGCCAATCGGGCCTCTGGGGCTACGGCATTTCCGGCGATTTGCCCATTGTCTTGCTCCGCGTCGCTGACCAGTCGCAAATCAACCTCGTTCGTCAACTCGTGCAGGCTCGCGCCTATTGGCGCGTGCACGGCCTGGCGGTCGACCTGGTCATCTGGAATGAAGATCAGTCCGGATACCGCCAAATACTTCAGGACCAGATCATCGCCGTGATTACCTCCCGGTCGGAGGCAAACCTGCTCGACAAGCCCGGCGGGATATTCATTCGCCGCCTGGAGCAAATCTCCGACGAAGACAAAGTCCTGATGCAGACCGTTTCTCGCGTGATCGTCAGCGACACCGCCGGAACCCTCGCCGAGCAGATGGACCGGCGCACGGGACTTGACCTGCCCGTGCCGAGGTTCAGGCCCGTCCGAAGCCGCCGCCCCGAAGTCCCCCTGGCCGTCGAGGTGCCCCGCCATGACCTCGTTGCCTTCAATGGAATCGGCGGCTTCACGCCTGACGGCCGCGAGTACGTCATCACCACCACCGCCGAGTCCCCCACGCCGGCGCCTTGGGCCAACGTATTGGCCAACCCCTTCTTCGGCACCGTCGTCAGCGAAAGCGGCGGCGCCTACACGTGGTGTGAAAACGCGCAGTCCTTCCGCCTCACGCCGTGGAACAACGACGCCGTCGGCGACGTCAGCGGCGAGGCTTTCTACATCCGCGACGAAGACAGCGGCCGCTTCTGGTCCCCCTCGCCCTTGCCCGCACGCGGGCCCATGCCCTACACCACCCGCCACGGCTTCGGCTACAGCGTCTTCGAGTACACGGAGGACGGCCTTTCGAGCGAAATGTGCATGTACGTTGCAACCGATGCCCCAGTGAAGTTTGTCACCCTCAAGTTGCGCAACGCCTCCGGCAGGCCGCGGCGACTGTCGGTCACCGCTTTCTTTGCATTGGTCCTGGGCGATCGGCGGGAGACCCACTCGCCGCACGTCGTCACCGAGGTCGATCCCAAGACCGGCGCGCTGCTGGCCAGCAACGCCTACAACAGCGAGTTCGCCGATCGCGTCGTATTTCTCGACTCCAGTGAATCAATCAGGACCGTGACCGGCAACCGCGGCGAATTTATCGGCCGCAACGGAATCCCCGCCAACCCCGCCTGCCTCTCCCGCGCCCGACTCTCCGGCCGAGTCGGCGCCGGCTTCGACCCTTGTGCCGCCATGCAGGTCCCGGTCGATCTGGCCGAAAACCAGGATCGCGAGATTGTCTTCACCTTTGGCTCCGGCCGGGATTTGACGGACACGCGCAATCTGGTCAATCGCTTCCGCGGCGTGGGTTCGGCCCGCGCCGCGTTGGAGACGGTCTGGGCCTTCTGGAACCAAACGCTGGGCGCCGTCCACGTCGAGACGCCCGATCCTTCCGTCAACTTCCTCGCCAACGGCTGGCTGCTCTACCAGGTGCTCGCCTCTCGCGTGTGGGGACGCAGCGGGTTCTACCAATCCGGAGGGGCCTTCGGCTTCCGCGACCAACTTCAGGATGTGATGGCCCTCGTCCACGCGCAACCGGCGGTCCTCCGCGAACAAATTCTCCGTTGCGCCGCACGCCAGTTCCGCGAGGGCGACGTGCAGCACTGGTGGCACCCGCCCTTGGGCCGCGGCATTCGCACACGCATCTCCGACGATTTCCTCTGGCTTCCTTATGCCGCCTGCCGCTACGTCGCGGCCCTCGGCGACACCGGCGTGCTGGACGAGAAAGCGCAGTTCTTGGAGGGCCGATCCGTTGGGCCCGAGGAGGACAGCTATTACGACCTGCCCGCCCGATCCGACGAATCCGCCACCGTCTATGAACATTGCGCCCGCGCCATACGCCATGCCCTGCGCTTCGGCGAGCATGGCCTGCCCCTGATGGGAACCGGCGACTGGAACGACGGAATGAATCTCGTCGGCGCCCATGGCAAGGGAGAAAGCGTCTGGCTCGCTTTTTTCCTGTACGACGTGCTCGTGCAATTCGAAGCTTTAGCAAGGCGACGGCAGGACGAAACATTTGCGAATTTGTGCGCATCGGAGGCGCAAAAGCTCCGCGTGAACATCGAGGAGCATGGCTGGGACGGCCAGTGGTACCGGCGCGCATACTTCGACAGCGGCCAGCCGCTCGGCTCGGCATCCAACCCCGAATGCCGGATCGACTCACTTCCCCAAAGTTGGTCCGTGCTCTCCGGCGCCGCCGACCCCGACCGCTCGCGCCGGGCCATGGCCGCCGTGGACCAGCAGCTTGTGAATCGCGACGTCGGCCTCATCCAGTTGTTCGAGCCGCCGTTTGACAAGTCCGACCTCGACCCCGGCTACGTCAAGGGATATGTGCCGGGCGTGCGCGAGAACGGCGGCCAATACACCCACGCCGCCATCTGGACCGTCATGGCTTTCGCCGCCGCCGGCGATCGTGCGCGGGCATGGGAACTCTTCCGGCTCATCGATCCGATCCGCCATGGCGCCAGCGCCGCGGCAATCCATAAGTACAAGGTCGAGCCCTACGTCGTCGCCGCCGACGTTTATTTGAATCCGCAGCACGCCGGCATGGGCGGATGGACCTGGTACACCGGCTCGGCCGGTTGGATGTACCGCCTGATCACCGAATCGCTGCTGGGGCTGCACTTGGAAGTAGACCATCTGCGCTTTGCCCCCTGTCTCCCGGCCGATTGGCAATCGTTCAAGATCCACTACCGCCACCGCGAAACCTTCTATCACATCAACTTCTCCAACTCCGGCAGCGGCAGGATCGTCAAGCGCGTGGCCTTGGACGGAGTGGATCAGCCGCAAAAAACATTGCCGATGAACGACGACCGCAATGAGCACGTCGTCGAAGTGGAAATCGAGTGACACGCATCGTGATTATTCGGCGCCCTTCCTCGTTTAGGGCTAAGGGAAAAAACCCTGCCGCATGAAGATTATACAGCTGGCCAATTGAACCCAAGCCAGGTATCTGCGGTCGATGCGGTCCAACCGTCGGCACACTCGGCCAAACTG
>Ga0187864_10003008_pt1 | contig 14098 bp, 14 predicted proteins | sample June2016WEW_11_4_FD_132985 | JGI IMG/M metagenome (GOLD analysis project Ga0187864, IMG submission 132985) | Peatland microbial communities from SPRUCE experiment site at the Marcell Experimental Forest, Minnesota, USA - June2016WEW_11_40 | ecosystem: Environmental > Terrestrial > Soil >... | reverse complement strand
CGGCCGCCGCCCGAAGCGATCGGAAAGCGGGCCGAAGACCACCGGCGCCGTCGCGAATCCCACCATGTACAGACTCAGCGCGTAGGCCACCGCCGCAGGCAACGATCCCAGGGCGTGGGCAATGGGCGACATCGCCGGCTGGCCCATGTCGACCGAGAGGGGCGGCATGGCCCCGCACGCGCCCAGCAGCACGATGAATCCGGCAGACTCGGGCCGTATCCTCACGCGTCCGCCCTCAATTGAGTGATAGGGGGGATCCAGCCGCCGGACTCGCACACGAGCCGCAGCGCCGCGTGAATCGATCGCTTACTGCGAGGGGAAAGCATCGCGCCGAGGACAATGAGGAGCAAATCGTTCACGGGAACGCGGATTATATAACATGCGCCCACCGTCGTAGCGCTGGCTCGTCCTGAGCGGGTAGTGTCCTAATTTGTCTGTTCGCACTTGCCGCACCAGAAATTGCGGTGGCGGGCGAGAGTCTTTACAACAAGGACAGGAGCAAACCACCGTCGACCACGACGGTCTGGCCCGTCATGTAGGAGCCGCGCTCGCTGGCGATGAGCAATGCCACCTCAGCAATTTCGGCCGGCTGTCCGATGCGCGGAATAGGCTGCCTGGCAAAGACCTCCGAGCTCCGTTGTTGGTCCTTCCAGTAGTACTCGCTCAGGGCCGTCTGAATCAAACCCGGCGCGATCGCATTCACGCGCACGCCCCGGGGTCCCAGTTCCAGGGCGTAGGACTGCGTCATCATAATCAGTGCGGCCTTGGTCATGCTGTAGAGCAGGCTGTGGAACTGCGGACGCAGGCCCGACATCGACGCAATACTAATGATCGAGCCGGAGCCGCGATCGCACCAATACACAATTCCAAGCCTCCTTGGAGGCGCGGAGCTTCGCGGCCGTTCCTCCGACGCCCAAGTTTGGGCGCAAGAATCGGATAGCTCCCTCCGGTCAGATGCGATAGTTTGAACCATGTAGCTCAGGTCTTCAGACCTGAGGGGTTTGAGATGACGTTCATACGCAAAATCGGGGCAGAGAAGAATCACGACCGGCGCACCGTCGGAGCGGCACTTTGGCGCGCCGTGCAGGCGCGCGACCGGAAGGCGGACGGCGCGTTCGTTTACGCCGTGCGCTCGACGGGAATCTATTGCCGTCCGTCGTGCCCTTCGCGCAAGCCCCGGCGCGAGCAGGTAATTTTCTTCCCGCTCGCGGAAGCCGCCGAACAGAAGGGTTTCCGGGCGTGCCGGCGTTGCAGGCCGCGCGCCGTTCAGCTTTCCAATCCCAAAATCGCAACGGTCGCGCGAGTCTGCCGCGAAATCGATGTTCGCATCCTTGCCGATCCCGGCGCCGGTTCTGATGGCGAAACACGGATGACACTCGCGACGCTCAGCGCGTCCGCCGCCATGAGTCCGCATCAGCTTGAACGCGCGTTCCGGAGCACGATCGGCATCACGCCAAAGCAGTATGCCGACGCGCAACGAATGAGGCGCCTGAAATCGCGCCTGAAAAAGGGAGACAACGTGACGACAGCACTGTATGACGCAGGGTACGGTTCCGCGAGCCGTCTGTATGAGCGCGCGCCCTCGCACCTGGGCATGACGCCCGCCGAGTATCGCCGCGGCGGAGCGGGGATGCGCATCCATTACACCATCGTCGCCTCGCCCCTGGGGCGTCTGCTGGTGGGTGCGACCGGCCGCGGCATCAGCGCCCTCTATCTCGGCGAGTCCGACGACGCCCTGCTGGCGGCGCTCCGCAAGGAGTACCCTCGCGCGGAACTCCTGCGGGGCGGTCGCGATCGCGAAGGGAGCAGCTCGAAGGGCCTCCGGAGCTGGATCGAGAAGATTCTTGCGCACCTGCGCGGGCAGGAGCCTCACCTCGATTTGCCCACTGACGTCCAGGCAACTGCTTTCCAGCGGCGCGTTTGGGAGGAGTTGCGCCGGATTCCCTACGGCGCCACGCGAACCTATACCGAGGTTGCGCGCTCCATTGGCCGCCCGGCGGCGGTTCGCGCCGTGGCGCGGGCTTGCGCGACGAATCCGGTCTCCGTGGTGGTGCCGTGCCACCGGGTTGTGCGTGAGGACGGCGACTTAGCCGGTTATCGGTGGGGAATGAATCGTAAGCGCGCTTTGCTCGAAAAAGAGGCCGCAACGGCCCAATCGAAAGGGCAGCGCTCGTAAACGCGCCGGCGCTTAGCCCTGCGGTTTAACCTTCTCCGTGCCCTTGGGCCAGTGGGGTTTGAATTGGGCGTCCGGAATGCCCGGATTCCGGACGACCTTCGAATAACGGACGATCGAGTAATCGCCTGAGCCGGTTTCGTAGAATTGCTGCTGAACCGGAAGCCAGGTGGACTCGTCGAGCCAGATTTGGATCTTTGCGATCTGGGCGCGAACCGCGTCCGCTCTTGGTGTCAGCTCCAGTTCGATGGTTTTCTTGTCCCCGAGCGGGGCCTCCGCAAGGACCGTGATCAGATAGCCCTTGCGAAGCTCCTTTCCTCCGGTGCCAAATCCCAGTAAGAGAAACTGATCCACCAGCGCGCGGTTCTTGCCCAGATTGTATTCCTCAACGCGCTTCAGGCCCGGCGTGTAAACGTAGAGCGTATCGCCTGTGCGCAGGATGGTGCGCGCATCGGGCGCTTTCAGGTCGAGTAGCATCTTGTCGCCGCGAATGGAAATGGTGCCGGTTTCGGTCGAACGGTCACCCACAACCACCGTAACTTTGGTGCGCTCCACGTCAGCCGTCAGGCTGTGGAAATCCTTCGCCTCGGAGTCGAGCTGAGCCAGAACGCTGTCCACAGTCCATTGGGTGTGAGCCTGCCCAAGCGCCGCTGAGATACACGCAGGCGCGAGCCACATGGCGATCCACAGAGCGACAAACACCGTTCCGGCGCGTTTCCAGATCAAGAGTCCCCCCCCCCGAGAGCCGAGCCAGAATAGCACAACGGGCCGGAAGCAAGACGTCGCGGCAGCCTTGCTGCGCCGTAGAGCAACGGTGTCCCGTGCCCACGCGGCATGTCTCTCGTTCGCTCGCCTTTCGCCCCGTATGGATTTGTGACTTCTCGCTCCACAGAGCTAGAATTCTTGTTGGGGCGGACAAAAAAAGGCTTGACAAGAATTGGCACCCTATGGAGAATCACTCGCGCGCCAGTTTCCTGCCTTCCCTGATACGACCAATTCCTCCCCTTCTGATCGCCGGAGTAGTCTACGAGGAGACCCGGTGGCGGAAAAAGAAGGCATAGCAGCTAACATGGAACTCGATCGCGAAGTAATCCGCTGTCAGGTATGCGGATTAGTTCAATATCGCACGCGCACAGGCAACTGCCGACGCTGTCTGCGTCTGCTGCCCCCGAAGGTGACGTTCGTCATTCCGACGCCGTCTCCTCAAGACTTACCGGGGGATGACCGCCAACTGTTTGAAAACTGGCCGAATCGCGAGACTGTGGAAAACATCGGCCAGCGAATTCGACAGTTGCGGGAATCGCGCGGTATGACGCAGAGCCAGCTACAGGCCCGCTCTCGCGTCTCCCGCTCCTATTTGTCCCGGATCGAAAGCGGACAGATGACGCCCAGCCTCGGCACGCTCGAAAAGATCGCCGAAGCTTTGGGTGTCGGCCTGAACCGCTTCTTCGTCCCCGAGACGAACGGCGAAACGGTTCTCGAGGATCCGTTTATTCAGGGTCTTCGGCCGTTCCTGCGACAGCTCGATTGGACGCAATGGCAGGGCATTCTCAAGCGGCTGCAGGCAATCAGCGAGCACGTGAACACCAGCCAGCAGGTGCGCCCGCTCGCTCCGCAGTCCGTCGACCGGGTACCTCACAACATGCCCCGGCGCCAGCAACATGCCGGAGGCCCTTCCGCGACTGCGATCCACCGCTAGCAAACAGCGTGGTGGTATAGCGCGGACCGTTTCAAGGGGCGAAACCGCCGTCAACTCGGCGGCTTCGCCTTGCCTTCTCCAGAATTCACCGGCCAGAATGTAGTTCAGGTCTAATGTAGCTCAGGTCTTCAGACCTGAGGCCTTAGTCAGCGTGCGCCGGTTTCTAGTAGAAGCGCACCCTTACGTCCGATCCCTTTTCGAGATGCACGGAGTCGACGAAGCGTACCTGTCGATCATCGAAGGTTAAAATCAGTGATTGGGTGCGGGTTCCCCCGCCGAAGAAGCGCACGCCGCGGAGCAGGCCGCCGGGCGTCACGCCGGTGCACGCAAAGATGATCTTCTTGCCCGGCGCCAGTTCTGCGGTGTCGTAAATCCGCTTCGGATCCTTGATTCCCATTTTCGCGGCTCGTTCCTTGTGCTCCGGCTTCGATATCACGAGCCGGGCCAGAATCTGGCCGTTCAAGCAGCGCAGCGCCGCCGCGGTCAGCACTCCTTCCGGCGCGCCGCCGGTTCCCATCACGGCGTGGACGCCCATATCCGAAACCGCGGCGCTGATTCCCGCCGAAAGATCGCCGTCCGAAATCAACCGGATGCGTGCGCCGGCCTTCCGAATATCCTGGACCAGTTTTTCGTGCCGCGGGCGGTCGAGTACGACTATGACGAGATCCTCCACGTCGCGGTCGAGCCGCTTGGCGATCGCGCGAAGGTTTTGTTCCACCGGTGCGTCGAGTTCGACTGCGCCCCTGCACAAAGGACCGACGATGAGCTTCTCCATATAGAGGTCGGGCGCGTGCAGCAGGCCGCCATGTTCGCTTGCCGCCAGTACGGTAATGGCGTTCGGCTCGCCCGTGGCGCAAAGATTTGTGCCCTCGAGAGGATCGACAGCGATATCCACCGCCGGATACTGGTGGTTTTTGTCGCGGGCTGCCAAGCCCACCCTTTCGCCGATGTAGAGCATCGGAGCTTTGTCGCGCTCGCCTTCGCCGATCACGACCGTGCCGTCCATGCTGACGGTATCCATCTCCTTCCGCATGGCTTCCACCGCGGCTTGATCCGATTTGCGGCCGTCGCCCTGTCCCATCGTTCGCGCCGATGCGATCGCGGCCTGCTCGACGACGCGCAAAAACTCGAGGCTCAGTTCCTGTTCCATGGAAGCTCCGTGGTATGGGGTCGATTTGGCGGCTGAAAGGTTCCGGCCGATTCTAGTTCACGGGCGATATATCACGCATCGCAATAAAGAGAAAGAGTTCTGTACGCGGCACACTCAGATGAAGGCGGATATTCCGGTAATGCGCTCACCGATGATCAGCTTATGAATGTCGTGCGTGCCCTCATACGTGTACACCGATTCGAGGTTGTTCATGTGGCGCATGATGCAGTAGTCGTCGACGATTCCGTTGGCGCCAAGCACTTCCCGCGCCATTCGCGCCGTCTCGCGCGCCATCCAGACGTTGTTCATCTTCAGCATCGAAATGTGCGATGCATGGACGCGCCCCCGGTCCTTCAGGCGTCCCACCTGCAGCGCGAGGAATTGGGCCTTGGTGATCTCCGTGATCATCCAGGCAAGTTTTTCCTGCACGAGTTGGTGCGAAGCGATCGGCCGGCTGTCGAACTGCTTGCGCTGCTTTGCATAGCCGAGTGCCGTGTCGTAACAGGCCATGGCCGCGCCGATCGCGCCCCAGCCAATGCCATGACGCGCCTGGTCGAGGCAGGAAAGCGGCCCTTTCAGTCCTGCGACTCCGGGCAGCAAATTCTCCTCGGGGATTGTGCAGCCGGTCATCGCGAGACCGGACGTCACCGAGGCGCGCAGCGATTGCTTGCCATGGATGGGCCACGCTTTGAATCCGGGCGTGCCCTTTTCAACCAAAAAGCCGCGGATCTTCTCGTCTTCGCATTTGGCCCAGACCACCGCGACGTCCGCGATCGAGCCATTCGTGATCCACATCTTCTCGCCGTCGAGCACGTAGCTCGCTCCCTTTTTCACCGCGCGCGTCAGCATTCCGCCGGGATTGGAACCGAATTGCGGCTCGGTCAGCCCGAAGCAGCCGATTGCTTTCCCCTGTTGAAGCAACGGCAGCCATTTCTCCTTCTGCGCGTCCGACCCGAACGCGTGAATCGGATACATCACCAGCGCCGACTGCACGGAAACGAAGCTCCGCAGCCCCGAGTCGCCTCGCTCGAGTTCCTGCGTCACGAGCCCGTACTCCACGTTCGACATCTCCGCGCAGCCGTAGCCTTTCAGATTCGCGCCGAAGAAACCAAGCTCCGCCATCTGCGGCACGAGCTGCATCGGGAATGTCCCCTCGCGTTCATGCTGCGCAATGATCGGCAGCACCTGCTCGTCCACGAACTGGCGGGCCGTCTGCCTGGCCAGCTTCTCTTCGTCGCTCAGCAACGAGTCGAATTCCAGGTAATCGACTCCGGGAAAGGAGGGCATCGGGTATCTCCTGCGACATTCTACCGGACTTGTATCGCGCCGCGCCATAAACCGTGAGCCAATATAATCTGCGCGGCCGGACCTGTACGCGCGATGATGCCCTGTGGTATCCTTTCTCCGGTTTTGCACGACTCACGCGGGAAGACGCACACGCCCAACGCCGGTCTTGCTTCAAGGATATCGAACGCTCTTGCGTCACGTGTCTCTGAAAGCGGCGGAGTGAGCTTCTTCTGAGCGCCAGGATGGTCACGAACATGTCGACACCCGCCGCGACACCGAAGACGGCCTCTTTGGGCTTGGCGCATTCGCCCGATAGCGACGACGCCTTCATGTTTTATGCCCTCGCGACCGGGAAAGTCCGCTTGCCCGGCGTGAAATTCACTCACGTCCTGTGCGACATCGAAACGCTGAACCAGGCGGCGCGCCAGGAGACCTACGACGTCACTGCGTTGAGCTTTTACGGCTACGCTTTCGTCGCGGACAAGTACGTCCTGCTCGATTGCGGCGCGAGTTTCGGCGAAGGCTACGGTCCGATCGTCGTCGCATCGCATCCCATCAAGAAGAACGATCTGGCCGGCCGCAAAGTCGCCATCCCGGGCACTCTAACGACGTCCTATCTTGCCCTGAAACTCTTCGAGCCCAACGTCGAGACGGTCACGATGCCGTTCGACAAGATTCTCGACGCGGTTCAGGCCAAGGAAGTGGAAGCTGGCCTCCTCATCCACGAAGGACAATTGCTTTTCTCGCAGATCGGACTGCACCGCGTGGTCGATCTGGGGCAGTGGTGGCAGGAAGAGACGGGCCTCCCGCTGCCGCTCGGCGCAAACGCGATTCGCCGCAGCCTCGGTCCCGAGATGGGCCGCCAAGTGGCGCGCGTGATCCGGGAAAGCGTCAGCTATGCTCTCGCGCACCGCGAGGCGGCTCTCGAATACGCCATGCAGTTCGCCCGCGATATGGACCCGGAACTCGCAGACAAGTTCATCGGCATGTACGTGAACCGCTGGACGCTCGATTACGGCGACGAAGGACGTCGCGCCGTGCGCGAGCTGCTCGCGCGCGGGGCTGCCGCAGGGTTCTTGCCTGCGTCTTTCAAAGTCGAATTCCTCTCTGAAGCCGCCTGACGCGCTGCGCGACCGGTCTTTGGCTCTAGAAGCGATCTGGCTCTGTTGATGGCTTTCCTGAGCGTATTGTCATTCCGAAGACCGAGCAGCCCGATTTCCGCGCTCTTCTCGATCACTTTGCGCGGAAATCGGGCGCAGTGGCGAGGGCCGGGGTCCCCAGCACGCGCCGCACTTGCGCGCGCTGGGGTGGCAGCGATGAGGAATCTCGGCGCCGGAACGGCGGGAACCTCGGGTTCAAAGACGTCGCGAGTGAGGACATGACCACCCCTCCCCTGGGCGGTTTCGGTTCAGTTGATCAGTCCTTCGACGTAGTGTCGCAGCGGGACAAAAAATACCGGCGCAACCTCCTCGTTACCGTCATTGTCGGCGTGATCGCGTTCGCGATGCTCGCAGTCGGGACTGTGGTCGTCCTGTTTCGTTACTCCAGCAAATTCCTCCAGGCGGATAAGACGCGTGAGTCGCTTTCGTGGGATGGCGCCCCGGGCGAAATCTTGCACACGACGTATACAAACCCCGCGTACGGCCTCACCTTGAAGCTGCCGGGCCAGTGGCTCCCTTCGAAAACGCCCACCAAGTTCCTCTGTCATCTGGTTGGTTTTGGCCGTTTTCACGCCGTATTGGAGACGGACTTCCCGGTGTTCACGTCCTCCGTGGATGGAGACGCAGCTCTCGTCGCAAGGAGATACGAAACGGCGCAAGGATGGACGCTCAACAGCGACGAACCGGCCCGCGTTAGCGGCTTGCCGGCCCGCGTGCTTCGTTTGACTACTCCCCGTGGAGTTGATGTGGACCTGGTGCTGGTGAAAAGGTGGCCGGTTGTCTATGGTCTCTCCGTGGCCGGCCCCGCTGGCGACTCGGACGATTGGCAGCGCGTCCGCCAGGCGCTTCCTCAGTCCCTCGAGATTCGCTAGCGAATTTTCTTCGATTCGCTGCGGTTTCGCTCCCCCGTGACGAGTTCGTACAGTTAACTGAGTCACGAAATAACTGTTACGAACCGCCGCCCTGTTTCTACGCGGCACGACGCCGATCATCACGTTACGATCGGGCGTTATGTCACGCGACGCGATCGCGCCTGAAACCATGAGCTACGCACCGGAGATCGAATCCCCGTCGATGCGCGTCATCGATGGTCCTGGCGGGTCGGATGTCTGGGTTCCGGCGAATCGCGTCGCCGATAAGAGCCTCTCGGCCCACATGCGCCGCTTGCGGCGGCGGAACCATGGAATCTCGCGATGGCTCGCGCTAGCCGTGCTCATTGGGGCCATCGTGGCCCTCGCCTTCGTAGACTTCCTCGCCCGTTAATCGGTGTCCCTTTTCGAGAGCTGTCATCCCGAGCGAAGTATTGACGCCGGCGCGGTTTCCATCGACCATAGGTGTTCTTCAATTGAATGAAGGACGTGCTTTGAGGGTGGGATGCGACGCATTCTTTCCACGTACAGGTACGTGAATCAACCGCTTATGCCGGCGTTGCTCGAAGGCATCGCTCGAGCAGGCATCCCCTGTGTCGAGATTTTCTGCGCGTCTTACCATTTCAGCTATCGGTCCCTGGAATCCGTGCGCGAACTCGCCGGCGCACTCGCCGAATATGGGCTGGAACTGCATTCTCTCCATTCGCCCACCGAACGCAGTTCGGCGCCGGGACGCGAAAGCGGCATTCCCATCTCGATTTCCGAAACCGAGCGCATTCGCCGCGTGGACGCCGTCGACGAGGTGAAGCGCGCGATCGACGTGGCCGAAACGATACCCTTCCGCTACCTCATCCAGCATATGGGCAGTAGCCGCCAGCCGGCCGATCCGCGCAACCTCGACGCGGCTTTCAGTTCGCTCGAGCATTTGGCGCTCTTTGCGAAGCAGCGCGGCGTCACCATCGCCGTCGAAAACACGCCCAGCGAGATCGGTTCCCCGGCGTCGCTCGTGCAGTTCGTCAAGGAAACGCGGCTCAACGACCTCAAGTTTTGTTTCGACATCGGCCACGCGCACCTCGACGCGGGGGTCGCGGCCGGCTTCGAGCTGATGCGCGACCGCGTCGCGACGACGCACATCCACGACAATCACGGCGATAAGGACGAGCATCTGCTCCCCTATGAAGGCGCCATCGACTGGGATGCCGCTCTGGGCGCTTTCGCGGCCGCGTCCGAGCCGCTTCCGTTGGTGCTCGAATTGAAGGAGCGGGCCTCCGGTGAGCCTTCTCTCGACCAAATCCGCGCCGCATTCGATAAACTCGAAGAGCATGTCGAGCGGAAAGGCATCCGCACGGCGCAAGGCTAATCCATCATCCATCCGGTGAATCCATGACCCAGGAAGCAAAGGCGCCAATCCCGATCGTCGCAATCGAACACGCGGGCCAGCACGTCGGCCGCGCGGTCACGATTCGCGGGTGGCTCTACAACCTGCGCGAGTCGGGAAAACTCTTGTTCCCGATCTTCCGCGATGGCACGGGAGTGATTCAGGGCGTTGTCTCGCAGAAGGAGAATCCGGAAGCCTTCGGCGCGCTCAAGGGCCTGACGCAGGAGTCGAGCGTCATTGTCAGCGGCACGATCAAAGCTGAGCCCCGCGCCCCCGGCGGTTGCGAGATTCAAATCGCCGCGGTCGAAATCGTGCAGCGAGTCCCCGAGTCCGATCCCTATCCGATTCAGCTTAAGGAACACGGCGTCGACTTTCTTCTCGACCGGCGGCATCTCTGGATTCGCACGCCGCGCCAGGCTTCGATCCTGCGCATTCGAGCGGAGGCCATTCGCGCCGCCCGCAATTTCATGGATGACCAGGGCTACATCCTTACCGACGCGCCGATCTTCACGCCCGCGGCCTGCGAGGGCACAACCACGCTCTTCGAAGTCAACTACATCGACGACCAGAAGGCCTACCTCACGCAGTCGGGCCAGCTCTACGCCGAAGCCACGGCCGCCGCGCTCGGCAAGGTCTATACCTTCGGCCCCACTTTTCGCGCCGAGAAGTCGAAGACGCGGCGGCATCTGACCGAATTCTGGATGCTCGAGCCCGAGGCCTCCTTCGCGCACCTCCCGGACATGATCGACCTCGGCGAGGGATTGGTCAGCGCGATCGTCCAATCGGTGGTCAAGAACCGGGGCAGGGAACTGGCTGCCCTCGGCCGCGACATCTCGAAACTCGAGAAGATTGTCGCCCCGTTTCCGCGCATCAGTTACGACGAAGCGATCGAAATTCTGCACAAGGCCGGCAACGCCACGAAATGGGGCGACGATTTTGGCGGCGACGAGGAGACGCTTCTTTCGAAGGAATTCGAGAAGCCGGTGATCGTCCATCACTACCCCACGGCGCTGAAGGCATTCTATATGGCGATGGATCCGGCGCGCCCCGAGCTTTCGCTCAACTTCGACATGATCGCGCCCGAGGGCTACGGCGAAATCATCGGCGGCGGCGAGCGCCAGTCGGACTACGAAACTCTCCTCCGGCGCATTCGGGAGCACAATCTCCCCGAGGAGTCGCTCCAGTGGTACCTCGACCTGCGCCGCTACGGCAGCGTTCCGCATGCTGGTTTCGGGCTGGGTCTCGAGCGCACCGTCGCGTGGATTTGTGGAACGGAGCACATTCGCGAGGTCATCCCCTTCCCACGCATGCTCTATCGCGTCTATCCTTAGCAGTCTGCGGGGGAGTGTTGACGGCAGGGAGTTCAATCCTACCGTGCGCCTCACAAAGGCGATTGTCATTCCGAGCGCAGCGAGGAATCTCTCTTCGTCTTCATGGCCGAGAAAATACGCATCATCGGTGTGCCGATGGACCTGGGCGCCAGCCGCCGCGGCGTGGACATGGGCCCCTCGGCGCTGCGCGTCGCGGGACTCCAATCGAGGCTGAAGCAGCTCGGCCGCCAGGTCGAAGATATCGGCAACATTCCGGTGCGCCAGCCCGAAGAGCAGCACTACGGCGAGAAGAACGCCAAGTATCTCGACGAAATCTCGGAGACCTGCAAAGGCCTCGCGGAAATCGTTCGCAGGACGCTCGACGAGGATCTGTTCCCGCTCGTGCTTGGCGGCGACCACTCCATCGCCGTCGGCACCACCGCCGGCGTGACCGCGCATTTTCAGAAGGAGTCGAAGCGCGTCGGCATGATCTGGCTCGATGCCCACGGCGACATGAACACGCCGGAAACTTCGCCCTCGGGCAATGTCCACGGCATGCCGCTCGCTTCCATCATGGGTTTCGGGCCGCCGGAGCTGACCGGACTCGCGCCCGTAAAGCCGATGATCGAGCCGCACAACGTGGCTCTGGTCGGCGTGCGCGAGCTCGATTCGAAAGAGCGCCGTTTCGCAAAGGAATCCGGCGTTCACGTCTTCACGATGCGCGACATTGACGAGCGCGGAATGCGCGAAGTCATGTCGGAAGCTTTGCGATTCGCCGGTGACGACACTGCGGGCATCGCCGTGAGCCTCGATATGGATTTCGTCGATCCGTCGGATGCGCCCGGCGTCGGCACGCCCGTGCGCGGCGGCGTCACGTACCGGGAAGCGCATCTCGCGCTTGAAATGATCGCCGATAGCCGTGCGATGGTCTCCTTCGAGCTCGTGGAAATCAATCCCGTGATCGACCTGCACAATACGACGGCGATCCTCGGAGTCGAGCTCGTGCTTTCCGGACTGGGCAAGAAAATTCTCTGAACACGATGACGGTCGGGAGAACCTTTTCGAGATGACTTCCTCAAAGCGGCTGCGGGTGGGCGTGCTGTTCGGAGGGCGCTCGGGCGAACATGAAGTCTCGCTCGCTTCGGCCGCGTCCGTGATTCGCGCGCTCGATCCTGAGAAATATGAGGCCGTGCCGATTGGCATCACGAAAGACGGCCGCTGGCTGGTGGGCACGAGCGCGCAAAAAATGCTCCCCGAAGTTTTGAAATCGGGCGAGCGCGTTTTCCTTCCCCCCGATCCGACCGCCGCGACACTGGTTCCGATGTCGCCGACGGCGGGACACCCGAGCGTCACTCTCGACGTGGTATTCCCGGTCCTGCACGGCACGTTTGGAGAAGACGGCACGGTGCAGGGGTTCCTCGAACTGGCTGGGCTTCCTTACGTCGGTGCGGGCGTCCTCGCCTCCGCGGTTGGAATGGACAAGGACGTGCAAAAGCGGTTGTTCGATCAGGAAGGATTGCCGATCGTGCCGTACGTCGCCATCCCGCGTTCGAAGTGGGAACGTGAACCGGCCGCTGTCCTGAAGCTGGTGAAGAAAAAGTTCCGCTTCCCCGTTTTCGTGAAGCCCGCGACGCTCGGCTCGTCGGTGGGGATGACGCGGGTGAAGGCGCCGCACGAGCTTTCCGCCGCGCTGGATTCGGCGGCCGAGTTCGGTTTGAAGATCATGGTTGAACGCGCTGTGAACGGGCGAGAGATTGAAGTGTCTGTCCTCGGGAACGATGATGTTCGCGCTTCGATTCCCGGCGAAATCGTGCCCCACCGCGAGTTCTACGATTACACCGCCAAGTATCTTGAAGAGGGCACGCGCCTGATTATTCCCGCCAAGCTCACAAAGAAGCAGGTCGCCACGTTTCAGGACTACGCGGTGCGCGCGTTTCGCGCCATCGACGGCAGCGGCATGGCCCGGTGCGATTTTTTCCTCGAACGCCGTACCAGCAAGATTTTCGTCAACGAGCTCAATACGATTCCCGGCTTCACGTCCATCAGTATGTATCCGAAACTGTGGGAAGCGTCCGGATTGCCCTACCCGAAGCTCATCGACCGTCTGATCGAGCTGGCTCTGGAACGCCATCGCGAAAAGGCCCGCACAAAATATTCCATCGAGCTTCCTTCCGGCTCGGGCGGCGCGCTCGAAGGTTAGCGTTCGCCGCGCGGCGAAAATCCCTCCGAAAGTTGTTCGAATTCGAAGCATCAAATCGTTCATTGGTGGTGACAATTTTGGCCACTTTTGTGCACGTTAAACGGCCTTATTCTGCCAAATAAGCGCACCCGCGGAATCGGCATCCATATGCGCCCACGCACCAAGCCCTCTTGACAAGATTTCCGCGGCTGATTAAACTAACCGTTTAGTTGAACAAATACGAAAGCGCTGAGGGAGGTTGTGATGCAATACCGCCGCCTGGGAAAAAGCTCTCTGGTTGTTTCCGCGCTGGGATTGGGCTGCATGGGCATGTCCCAATCTTACGGCACGCCGGACGATGCGGAGTCGACCGCCACGATTCACCACGCCATCGACCGCGGCGTCACCCTGATCGATACGGCGGACATGTACGGCGGCGGGGCCAATGAAGAACTGGTTGGCCGGGCGATCGCCAAGCGCCGCAATGAAATAATTCTCGCCACGAAATTCGGAAACATGCGCCAGCCAGACGGCCGCTTTCTCGGCGTGAACGGGCGCCCGGAATACGTGCAAAGCGCCTGCGAAGCCAGCCTCCAGCGGCTGAAGATTTCGACGATCGATCTTTTCTACCTGCACCGCGTGGACACCGGCGTGCCGATCGGGGAAACCGTCGGCGCGATGGCGCGCCTCATCGAGCAGGGCAAGGTCCGCTACCTGGGTCTCTCCGAAGCCGGCGCGCAAACGATCCGCCGCGCCCACGCGACGTATCCGATCGCGGCGCTTCAGAGCGAGTACTCGCTCTGGACGCGCGATCCCGAGGAAGGAATTCTGGCGACGTGCCGGGAACTCGGCATCGGGTTCGTTCCCTACAGCCCGTTGGGACGCGGCATTCT
>Ga0187864_10003005_pt1 | contig 14100 bp, 43 predicted proteins | sample June2016WEW_11_4_FD_132985 | JGI IMG/M metagenome (GOLD analysis project Ga0187864, IMG submission 132985) | Peatland microbial communities from SPRUCE experiment site at the Marcell Experimental Forest, Minnesota, USA - June2016WEW_11_40 | ecosystem: Environmental > Terrestrial > Soil >... | reverse complement strand
GAGCAAATGTTTTGAAATCAAGCACGCTCTCGTTCTCGGGGATGGTCTCCGCAGAGAGGAGCGGACTTTGGTTTTCTCGCGGGTAGACTTCCTGCGATGGTTTGCCTTTCCTTGTGTATTTGACCCGGGGAGTTGGGCCAATGCCGCCCCAAGCCTGAACGCTGGCAGCGTTGGAGACATGCTCCCAATACGAGTAGGTTTCCACACCCCCGCTGTGGGTAAATTCTCTTGGCATGCCAGTATAGTACCATCGTACTAGTCGGAAGTCAATAGGATTTTAGACTTCGGGGAAGAGTTGTTCAAGGGACATCGGTTTTGGGGCTGGTTTTTCCTCCTCCGGGGCGTCTGGGAGGGGCATCACCTCATTGAGATACCGCATTATCCCCTCGGGGGAGCAGTGGTGCTCCTCGGTCATCGGCTCCCCGCACAGGATGCACTCATAGTCCTCTGCTGTGCACTGGGGGCAAGGTACGTATTCTGGCAGGTCATCGGCATAGCCTGCACCCGCTGGTTTGGTCTCGACGACCTTGTCGCCGCCGCAGATATCGCAGTTATCCCGTATAAGCATTCCGCTCGTCCTCCCAGTGGCGCTCGAGGGCGTCGCGGTATAGCTTGTGCTTTGGTTTGCCGACCGAACCCTGTTCGTCGGCGGGTTCGACCGATGGCTCCAGTTCGACCTTGGGTAGTCGCACTGGAAACATCAGGGACAGCAATGTCTCGATGATTTTCATGGGGTCGCCCTCGCATAATTGAAGTTGCCTATCCTCGACATGCCGGGGATATCGTTAAAGTAATTCGGGCATATTTCGTTCGAGTAGTACAAGTAGACGGCGACGCACTTCGCCGTCGGAACCTTGGCTTTGATGTTTCGGTAGATGGTCTCTACTGTTTTCCCCGAGGCCATGCAATCATCGACAACTACATATCGCAGCCCATGGGTGAGATTACCTTCGACCATGCACTTGCTGTGAGTCCCTTCATCCTTGCGGACCACGGTCACGGTCTTGTGCATGAGGTGAGCCAAGACAGGTGCGAACAGCATACCGCTCACCCCACTGCATGCGATGGACTCGAATTCTTCCGTGATGGGATCGAGGTGGAATCGAGCGGTCTTCAATTTATCTTTGAGGAGAAGTGGGTACAGCACGCACGCCAAATAGTCAGTGACGATGCGGTGCCCCGATGGTGGTTTCCACGAAGGCGACGCTCGGGGTGGAACAGGCGAGCGTAGCGGGATGGTTTCTGTAAAAGGGGTTAGGGGCGGATAACCCGCCCCGCGCATATCAGCCCATGCTCGCTGTTCTTCAGGCGTCACGATGCCTCCTCTTCGGTTTTCTCTTTCTTCTCGCGTTCGAAGTCATCGTGAACGTTGCCCTGATGGTCTTTGTCGTCGTCAGTCGCAGTTAGGAGCGCCGGGTCCAAGACGCGAGTTAGATAACTGGTTTGAATGCGCGGCACCTTCAACACTGACTCTACCCTACGCAGCCCCTGACCCCCCGGGCTGCGCCACAATGGAACCTTCTGCATGTAGGCTTCCTCGGGTGTCATGGCTCGCAGGAGACCCGAGGGGTCTATATATGTCATGTAGTCGCTCACGCCTGTTTCCTCCGGTGCGGGCATCCTCCGAATCGTGATGCCGCAATGTTACAATTTGCACAGAACACTGTCAAGTACTTTGGATACCCGACTTTCCTGACCCAGTAGTAAAAATTAGTGCCTGTCCCGGCGGGACCGAGGGTTCGGCGTTGCTGAGTTCCACCACCTCGAAGGTGCTGAAGGGTGAGAAACGCCAGTTCTTGAATATCGCATCCCGGGCACATACACCGAGGGCGTCCATGACAGTAATGCGTGAAAACTTCTTGTCGAAGTTTATCATTCGCTGTTCGGGCGTATCGGCGAAAAAGAACGGGATTTTTCTTACGCCGCGCTCGCATAAGACGGGTGAAGTATTTCCTCTTCCGCCGATAGTAGGCTCGTCTCGCCGCTCGCACTCGTGCTGGGTGCCGTTGCTTATATCGCTTCTGTGCGAGTGCGTTTCTTTTCCGCTTCGAAATCGTCATGCACGTTTCCTTGATGGTCAACATCAGAGTCAGGAAAAAAAACTGCTGTAATGCCGCGCTTCTCCGCAGCTTGAACTTTCTCGGAGCCGCGTTCGGATTCCTTGAAGCAGAGTTCTAATCTCTGAGGCAGCCACACATAGAAAATCCCCGGCTTGAATTCGGGGTCTTTGTCAAAAGTCGTGGTGACTGTCGGGGGCACGGGGACCGCCTTGGCGTGTGCCAGCAGGACCCACGTTTCGCCGATTTTGAATCCTTGCGGGACGGCTTTGATGCGACGCGAGAACCCCAGTGCAACGCCTTCCTTGAGGAAGTCGCTCGGGGTCTTGTAAAACTTCTCGCCAATCCAGAGTAGACCAGCCTTGCCGAGAATTTCAGGCTTGAGGCACAGCGGGCAACCCTTCGAGCCGCAGGAGCACAAAGTCTGCGGCTCCTCCATGTGGGGACCCTGAAAGAACTTCGCTACGTCAATCCACGTCCATCCCCGGGCCTGCTTCACTCCTTGCGAGCAGCACGGGCAGACGGTCAGTTCAAACGGCAGGCGGTCACAGGGGATGCCGATGCCGCCGCCCATGAGGTAGAGACCGCCGACCTTCCGGTAACCGCAACCGCGCTTGCGTTCCATCGCACACATGTTAGTTCTCCCTTCGGGCGAGCCGCGCTCGCACTGCCTTGACGTGGTCGCACCGATTCTTGGATGTGCGACGGTAGATTCCTGTCTCGCAGCCGCATACGGCGCTGCGTTTCCCGACCGCGACGATGTGGTGCTTGCGGGCATAGGATTATTCCCGAGCGGCCTCGTGAAGCAGAAGGCGGGAAATCTCGGCATCGGTAATGCCGTAGTAATCTTTCAAAGCCTGACGAAGGTCGGCAATAGCCTTCATCGCGCCCGCAACTGTAGCTTTTTGTTTTTCAAAGTATCGGATTGCCCAGCGGGCGTCTTCACGAGAGACGATGCCGACCCGAAAAATCTCGCCATCCTTCAGGATATCAAACCCGACCTCCCCATGCTTGATTGTGTAGGTGCTCACTTGCGATGCCTCCATGCGAAGAGTTGGTCTACCATCGAATAGACGGGCGCGAGATACAACAGAATCGTGAAGATGAATTCATCAAGGGCGGTCATAGTCGTGCCTCCGCGAGAAAGAATTCCTGTCGGTCGAGACCCTTCAGGATACGACCCGCTGGGGTTTCGACGGTCAGTTTGTTGCGCCCGTTTACCGACTCGGTGCCGATGATACGCCCGGTGATTCCCGTCAGCTTGTGGATGACGCGCTGGCCGACCTTCAGGTCTAGCGCCATTTCGACGGCAGCTTTGGTGTTATTCATAATACACCCCGCCGAGCGCGCCCTTGACTCGATTCATGCCGAGGGATTTGTACGCCGCGTGGCGTTCGCGCCGCGCCACGTTGTGCGCGATGCGATTGCGCAGCGCGAGGTACTCTTTCATGAGGCGATTGTGCTCGACAGCTTCGGGGCTGGCTTGGTCGAAGACTACAAACTTGGATGTCGGGTCGATACCGCTAGCGCGGCAAGTGGCTTCCCACGATGCCGTGACTGCGGCTTTAGCTGCGTTCAGTTGGTTCGCTTCTTTCTGAGTCATTGTGATTGCCTCCATGCACCCATCATCACATTTGGGGCGAGAGTTGGCAATGGTACTAAAGTACCGATTTTCGGGAGGGCATCACGGACTTGTTGAGCGTGCCGTCAGCCCGCCGTATCCCGAAAGCCTGCTCCAACTTATACAGTATCGTGAATACGCCGCCAGTGTCGCCGCAGTTCGGGCATCCGCCGTGGTCATTGGCATATCCATTGTCGCTGAGATTCATATCAACGACTCGCCGCTGTGCCTCCAGCACTCGGGCTATCCGCTTTTTCTCGCTCTTGCTGAATGTGCTCATGATTCCTCCTCGAAAATTTGTGGCACCCTTCCACCTGCCGGGGCATTTCCGCCTGCGGCGTACTTCGGGCTTTCGGTTTGCGGCACGCCTTCCGGGCGTGTCACCTATTTCCCGCACCGTTCGCCGGACTTACCAAGTGGTCTGACGGGTGCCGTGGGCCTTTGCGTCTTGTCTGCGTCAGGGGCGGCTTAACCCGGTCGCTGACTCACAGACTTGATGCCGTTCCCGTGGTGCTGCCCGCCCTCGACCATTAGGTCCGTTTACGGGCAGTGTCAGGATGCCACGGAACCCGATTTCGGTCAATAGGACTTTCGTACTAGATTCCCCTTGACTTTGGTTTTGAGTGGGTGTAGGATGTCCAGTATCGGAGGCACTATGGAACGAGCAGACGTTTACAAAATGATTGACACCGAGCGGGCGTACCAGAATTCGAAGTGGGGCGACGAGTTCGACAACGCCAACACGCCGAATGACTGGGTCGCGTACATCGCCATTTATCTCGGCAGGGCGGTGACCCTCCCGTGGAACCGTGATGCATTCCGCACGGCTATCCTGAAGGTCGCCGCATTGGCTGTCGCAGTTCTGGAGCGGGACGAATACGCTCCTCGCAGCAGCGACGAGCATGAATACGCTTCGCGCAGCAGCGACTACGCGATTTGTCCAGAGTGCGGTAGCCCGGACCCGAACGTTCATTACATCCCACAAGACGTTCATCAATACTGTGAAAACTTCTGGCACCGACGTTCGACGGCAGAGCACACTGCGTGTTGATGATTCGCATTGCTGTGATTTTGAAGTTGGTGGAGATTCTCCTGCTGTCTGCCTCAGTGGCACGTTAAACCAGTTGAAGATTATCAACAGCCTCCTGTGCCATTTTGCCATCATTCTCGGCAAGGTAGCAGAGCGCAGTGTGCGGACTTCGGTGCTGTAAAAACTCACTGATGGCACCAAGGCGTTGGGTAGCCTTCCAGATTTGGATGGCAACTGAATGCCGAAACACATGCATGTGACCGAAGTCCGTGTGGATTCCAGCTTCGACGCAATACCGTTTGAGTGACAAATTCATGTACTGCCTGCTGAGTCCAGCGAACAGACGGGCAGTAGGACGCCGCCGAGCGATTTCGAGGAGCGGCGACATATCAAAAGCGGGGTCGGCGTCAAAATGCAAGGTATGCAGCCGCTCATTGCCTCGCTTGGCGGCATGAATCTTGATGACCATTTTCCCGCCCGATTCAAAAATGTCCTGACCCTGCAACCGTAAGACCTGTGACACACGAGCGCCTGTCCAAAAGGCGGTCAAAGCCGCGAGGTGATGAATGCGGTTAGTCGCATGCATGACCCGAAAGAGCTTCGCCAGTTCAGTAGTTTCAAGATATTGCATCACAGCACCTCCGAGAGATGATTCTGTGCCTCATGTGATAGTGCCAGCAGTGCGTCGCCGTCCAGCCCGAGTGTTCGAGAGAAACAGCACGCGGTTGTTTTGACCCTTAATCGTGGCTCGCCACGAGCCATCCTCTTGCGGTGGAACCGCCTGCCACTCGGAGCCGAGCGCTGCCGCGATTTCGGTCGCTATCGTTTGCATGTTCATGTGGGTTGCCTCCATGCACCCATTATCACTTCTGGGGCAAAATCAGTCAATAGTACCAAAGTACTTTTCTTTGCTTGACTTTTGGCTCTAAAATCGTGTAAGATTTACTATATGCATTACCCACCATCCAAAGCGAGATACCGAGAGAAGCATCGGACAGAACTGCGTCGCAAAGGAAAGGTGAGATACGACCGTCTGGTCGCAGGTGGGAGATGTCCGAAATGCGGGCAACCTACTGACGGGTATATAACTTGTGAGTCATGTCGAGCGATTAATGCGAAGTGTGATAAGAAGCGCTCGGCTTTGTGGCACGCTCAGAAGAGTCGCCGTCACCATTATGATATATTGGAACCAGAGTACGAACGATTGCTCGCAGAACAGAACTTCGGTTGTGCCCTTTGTAATCAACCATTTACAGTATCGCCATGCGTAGACCACAGCCACTTTTGTGAGAATCAAGTAAATCATCGGTGCAAGAATATTCGGGGCGGCTGTGCTGAATGCGTGCGAGGACTTCTCTGTGGCTCGTGCAACGTAATTGTGGTGCGGTTTTTGGAGATGTATCCTGACCGTATGACTGAGACAGAACGGACGTACTTCGCCGACCGACCGATTAAACGCTACCGCTTTGGGGCAGAAACGACCCTCACAGAGACGTAGGTCAGTCCTTGGCGTGTATAGCCTAGCTGCTCGGCTGCGGCTTGGGACAGGTCTAGGAGCCTTCCCAGATGCATAGCAGGACCCCGGTCGGTAACTTTGACGGTGATTTGCCGTCCGTTAGCCTCGTTTGTTACCGAGAGGGTACTTCCGAGGGGGTAGGCGAAGGACGCAGCGGTTAGTGCCCGAGGATTGAATCGCTGCCCGTTTGCCATCGTACCGCGTCGGGGGTGTGCCTTGTTGGTGGTCCACTCGGACCCATACCAGCTTGCCATGCCGCAGTCGCCTGTCGGCGAAGCAAAGCGGTGTGGGCATGCACTTGCCGCCGGTGCCAACAGGGCGAGGATTATAACAAACCTTGTTATAGTTTTCATGATGCCTCCTGTAGTGCGATGTAGGCATAGTGCCCCGCGAGGGTTGCCAGTTGCTCGATGCGTAAATTGTAGCGGTCGGTGTATGGAATCCAATGAGACTCCAAACATAGGATGCAATGGAATCCCCATGTTCGGGCTAGGACTTCTGCGTCTGCCTTCGGTGTCATTTTCATGTTCGTCACCTGTCCCCATGGTCGCATATCCCAAACGCGAGGTCAACTGTACGAAAGTACTATGCGGGCCAGTGTGTAAAAATATACACACTAGAAAGTTCTTGACATCAAGGCAAGGTAGGGATACAGTTCAAAATTATGGATGACGAACAGCACGATTTCACTGGATGGTATGACTCAACGCCGGACGTAAAATACGGCGAGCAACATACGGCGGACCAAGAAGCCATCGCCAAACAACTCGCTAGTCCCAAGGCGGTCTTGAAACGCATGTGGGAGCACATCGAGATGATGCCATTGGATCGGTCGGCACAAGCGCACAGTCTGTGGACTGTATCAATGGCGCTAATTACGCTGATTCATGCAGAAAATGCTTGACAGACAGAAAGGATGGGTGTACCTTCGCACCATGGAACGAACGCTAATTCAATTGCCGATGACGTGTAGTAGCTGCGGCTCGACCGACCAGTCGCAATTGAAAATCTGTCATCACTGCCCCGTGCCGCTGTGCAATAACTGCCGGATTCCTCATGAGTCAGTGTGCGAAGAAGTTCAAAAACTTAAAGCGATGGGTCGAGGTGCAACTATCCGCCGCAAGGCAGGTGAGACAGTCTGCGAGCACGGGAACCCGCCATTCGAGTGCTTCTCGTGCAAAAGGAAAAAGGTATGAGTCTTTTTTTGCTTGGCATGTTTATTGGTATTTTTTTAGGTTTTGCGGCAAGTGCTTTCGGATACTGGCTCGGCGGTAAAGCAGGAGAGACGGGTCCGCTTCCTCGATAGGAGAACTATGAACATCCCCGGAGCGAAAAAGAGTCACCGCGAACGTAAGAATCCACGGTCAGCCGAGCAGCATCAGGCTCGCAAGCACGCGGCGAACGCTGCACGGGGCAAGCAAGTGGCGGAAACATCTAATTTGATTCCCGGGCGTCATGCGTACGCCGACGCGAAATATCGCCACGTTCGGATAGGCGAGGCAACATGACCGAAAACGCTGTGAGGCAGCAAACTGCGGCGCACGTCTTTCCAGCGATTACGGGCGTCGAAGACGCTGAGACTTTTCCTGCGAGCATTGCTATCACAAAGGAGTACGCCATTTCTATTCAGGCGGACGGCGGTAATCTTGTTGTGCGTGTCGGTATGGACGGTAGTGTGGAGTACGGTCCCGGGTTCACAGCAGAGTCAGCAGCGAAGAGATTCTGGGCGGAACTGGCAATCGTGGTTGCAGACTGGCACAAAAAGGAACTGCTATGACCGAACGAGCGAAGACGTGGAACGCACTGAGCCGAGAAGCTCGATACATTTTACTCCGCACGGCTCGTCCCGGCGGCTCGACTGAAATTATCCTGCACGAAGCGAAGTTGAGGTGGCGGGCGTTGTTAGTCACGACGCAAATTCAGTTGAGTGAATTGCAGGACTGGGCTGTTGTGCTTGACCATAACGCATATGTGCAGACCGTCCACGAGGGGTGCCTTGATGGAGACTGATGGCTACCAATTTGAGAAGTGCCGCGAGTCGGGTTGCACCGAGGACGCGACGTTCATCACAATGGAGAACGGAAACCTCGTTTGCTACTGTGATGCACACGGCGAGGCTCACCACCTGCAGCGTGGGATTCCAGCGGAACCCAAGCCTGCATGGCGAGATTTTGACCCAGATGGGATTATGGAGGAACCCAGATGAGCGTATTCATTTTTTGCCCACGTTGCGGCGGTACGAACATTGCAGACACCGACTACGAGGTGGATGGTGCGACTGATTTCGACGGTCGAGTTTGTGAGGATTGTGGTTGGGAAGGCGATGTCGCAGAGTTGGTCTGTGACGACTCGGATGAAGAAGAATCCGACCCAGAAAACGATAAGGACTTTGAGGAGTAGCATGCGAGTCTGGAATTGGCTGCGAGCGCACACGGACCACTTGATTGCTGGGGTTGTGGCGTCTATTCCCGTGAGCATCGCAACCAACGTCGTCATGCACCACATGGGTTGGATTTTGACGGTGTGCCGCGTTCCATCGGTCACTCGGCACTGGATGGGATTCTGATGGGCGTAGCGTCGGTCAAATTCGCGTTGCGAAATAACGCGGGGAATCTTCTCCTGACTCGGGTGGTCTGCGAGAGTCGTACTCAGCCTTTTGTTACTGACTCAAACGGCAATACGTGGACAACTTACTACAGTCGGTTGTTCTTCAAAAAGTACTGGGTCGTCAAAGCGTACGTGAGGGACTGTGCATCCGGCGACAACGCGGTGACCGCAACGTACGATGGTCAGCGTGGGTTGCTGAGAGTTGCGGAGTGCGAGTGAAAGTCCAAGCGTATCCCGAGGACGGCGAGTACGTGCTCAAGGACGAAGAGGGGCACATCTATGGACGCGACAAGAACAAGAAGCATGCCGAACAGGTTGCAGAAGAGTGGAATGTGTACTACACAGCACCGCTGGTTTTCACGGTAACTGGCAACTAGGAGACGCGATGCCATTTAATCTGAAGTATGACGGAACGCCGAACAGCAGCAAGTCTTCGCTGTGCGACAACTGTCGAATGGCTCAAGTGACTAAGGGGTCGAACGGAGAGAAGATGATTCTGTGCCCACTTATGCCGTTCACGCACTCCGAGGTTTCTATGCGGGTTACGCAGTGCAACAAATACCTGGAGGTTAATCGACAGACTCTTCAGGAAATGGAACAGTCCGCTTGGCTCCTTGGTACGAAAAAGGTTGTTGGCCTCGCGGGCGGCGTGGGGGAAGAGACCCAAGTTATATGGAATAAACCCGAGGATCGAAAAGAAGAAAGGATTCTCCAGTTTCACGGACAACGACCGCGATGATTAAGACGATTCTACTTGCGGCAAGCATGGTGATGTCGGCGGGCATCTATTACCCGATGCTGCATCGTGTGTTGAAGCGCAAAGCTACTCGGGACTTCAGTAAGACCGCACAGTGGTTCATTCTCGCTGCGCAAATCAACGGCTTCGCACTGGCGGCGGTAGAGAGTGCGCCGTATCTTCAAGCATACTACGTGGTGCAAATAATCCTGACGGCGACCATGCTGCATCTAATTTATCACTACTGGGATGCGCTACCGCCGCTAATGCGAGGAGGCAACAAATGAAAATTCTACTCATTCTATTCTGGGCCATGCTTGCGTTGAGTCTCATATTCTCGACTGCTTTGATACTGGTTTGTGCCAACGCCGCGACCACGTCCGAGAAGGTCACGATGACAATCACGTGCGAACCCGAGCAGGCTCTCGCGTTCGCGGGCTATTCAGATGGTAGCGTGAAGCAAGTCGAAGATTGGGTCGCCGAGTGTAAGGTGTACGAGAACGGTACGAAGGTGTACGAAGGCAGTTTCTCGGCGACGATTCCAGAGTCACGGGACGCGGCGATACAAGAAGGCAACACAGTGAAGCAAGGCATTGTGGATTATCTGAAGCAATTGCGAAATGCGGATGTGCCGGAGCGTGAGTGATGGCAAAGGTAGGCAAGCTGCTGCTACGAGGAGCTACGTGCGTGACGTGGATGTTCGCGTTCTTGATGGCTCTCTTCGAGGCTTTCTACTCGATGGACTGCGAGCAGGGCAGTCACGAGCAAAACGTATTCTACGTGCGTATGTTTGTATGCCTTGTGGTCGGCATTACTGGTGCGTGCTCGCATGCCTACTTGATTCAGCACGACGGCACAAAAGACGAGGGCGATATATGACTGTGACGATGAAAGCCGCTCGAATCATCACTGTGTATCTCGTCCGCAAGAAAGCATTGGTGGGCGAGCCTCGATATTACTGTGTGGACTGGACAGGAAAGTTCACGACCACGGACAATATCAAGCGGGCACTCCGCTGGCTTACGAAGGAAGGTGCGGAGTCAATGGCAAGTTCGCTAGGCTGGCGATGGGAAGTTGTGGTTCAGGAATTTGATGGAACCGAACCCGCGTTTGTGTCCCGGCGTGTGGTAAATTGAAGATTTGGGAATCATCGGCAACCGCCAAACGTATCCAGCAACTCATGCCGAAAAGAACAGGTGACAAATGAGCCGCAACGAAGATTCTGCTTATGACCGAGAACGACAGGACCACATTCTTGATGTGGCGATAGCGCGAGCAAATATCGAGGCAAACATGCGTCCTAGAATATGCCCGTTTCACCAAGTAGAAATATCTGTAGAAACACAGGAGTGTCCGATTTGCTGTGCCGACCAAGGAACATCCTGCTGTCAATGGGGCGCGGAAGCGATGGCGGCTCTACGTGGCCTAGTTCGTTTCAGAGACAACAACGGCAATCGGTGTTTTTGCGAGCAGTATACAGACCCTGAGGGATTGCAGCACTCCGGCGCATGTATGGACGCGCAGGAGGTACTGCGAAGATGGGATACGCGATGAGTTTTTAGCGTGCGTAGGTCGAATCTATAACCATCGAATTTTGCTTGACAATTTGAGTCAAACTGTTGTAAAATAGCACACTGGAGGCTTTCATGCATATTACAGCGGTGATTTTAGCAGTCGCAACTGCGGCGGGGGTGACAGGTCAACTTCTTGATGCTTGGACTACGAACTGGGGAGTCAATATCGCCAAGGTCGCTACTGAGGGCAATCCCGCCGCTAAGGGTCTCGTATCACATCCGACGCTGAACTACATCGTCAAGGGCGGCTTACCGTTCCTCGCCGGGGTTCTTGGTATCGCGGTGGTACCATACCTCGTGGGATATCCTGAAGCTGGGGACGCTCAAGTGTTCATCTCTCTGACAGTGACGGCGGCAGGCGTGTGGGGATTCTTCTGCGCGAAGGCGAATGCCAAAATCAACAAGGGCTGGCATCTATGACCATCGCGTGTATTGCCATCGCAGCGGTATTGCTGTGGTTGGTTTTTCTGGAGGCAGTTAAGTGGTGACGACCAACACCGAGCCGCTGCACGGATGGCGAGCACTGGCACCAACGCTGGAGCACCCATTTGTTGACGTGGTGCCAAACGGATGGGATTACGAGGTTTCAGATATGGCCGCGGGTCACACTCGTGGACTTAGTTGCCAGTGTCAGCCGTTCTACAATACGGGCGAGTCAAAGTATCCGGCGGGGCAGGTTCTAGTGGTGCATCGCATGCTGCTAAGCGATATACCAGAGGGAGAATGGTGATGGCTGCATTCTACGGTGTGCTCGTGTACTTGGCTTTGTTCAGCTTGGCGATGTACTTCTTGTTCAGGAAGCAGCCATGAAAAACTTCTGGCTCGTGTGGATCGTCTCTCTCGGAATGGTGTTTATGTACGAGTGCGGTAAGACAACACAGCACGGGCGTGACCTGCAAATCATAGAGCAGGCGTTAGACCAGCAGCAAGACATATCGTGCAACTCGGAGGTAGAGAACCGATGAACGCACTTCAGTGGATTCTTAACACTCAACCGATTCGGGGGTGGATTGTCGCGGCACAATTTCGCAAGCAAGTCCGAGCGTATCGGCAAGCGAAGCGGCTAATCCCATCGGACGCAACTCCGACTGAAATCATGGAGGCATGGAAGCAAGGGCATCGCAACGCACACATTTTGATTGACTCTATCCCCGAGGTCGCGGCTGCCACGCCGTCGGATTGGTCTATTGGCGTCCTTCGACCGTGGAAGAGCAAGGCTTTTCAATACTGGCTAAAACTTACGATAGCCGGGATGATGGACCGACTGAGCGACAAGGGGGACGAATGAGCCGATACAACTACTCATGCGAGAACTGCGGCGGCACGGTGACCAAGGTTGAACTGGTCAAGGGCGGCGACGGTCTCGGAACATGGCATTGTGAGAACGGTTGCCCGAAGCGTCGCTTTAGTACGACCCGAGACCAATCAGGGGGTAAAGAGAAGGGCACAACCGAGAGTGCGTACCCGGTACGCCGACCGATAGCGGTCAAGCGGGTACTGATTGACAAGGAAAAGTCATGATTGTCCTGCACTGGCTTCTGGTGATAATCCGCGAGGTGATCCATAACCTTTTGGACGTGTACCATGCATAGAGCGATAGCGTAGAGGCAAATGCAATGATTCGAGAGCGTGTCACCATCACAATACAGCGCGACCGTAAGGGTTGTGCCAGTTATGCCCGAGTTGGATCGGAGACTGAAGTCGAATGCAATCGTCGGCTGTACGTCATCGGTTGGCGTGTGAGCCGCGATAAACACCTGTGTCCCGAGCACGCCGAGCAAGAATCGCGGCGGTTGGTCCGCAGGGGTAGGTGTAACTCAAAGAAAGGGGGCAACCAAGATGCGAACTCAAACGAACATCATCCGTGAATATGCGAACGGCATGGCGGATGGTTTCATGATGGACTTGGCTGCTGGACACATATCGAGTGGGGTACAGGTGAGCGAGAACGCACTCATCGAAGCCTTTATTCAGTATGTGGCCGCAGCGTCAGCAACGTCCACGCTGATACCGTCTCAAGCGGCATCGGCGACAGTCAAGGCATAACGCGCCGAGCGGGTTAGCACGGGCTGACCCGCTTTCGCGCCTCGCTCATTCCCCACATTCTTCTTGACTTTTCCCACAAACGGCGTATAATGTAAGCATGATTGAACCACTCAATGTCGATGAATGGCACGAGATTGCAGGCTATCTCCTGACAACGCCGCGAGCGAAGATCGACGAGACCGGTATGATTTGGACGCTCGATGCCGATGGGCACGTTACGGGCGGCATGCACCCGCGTATGTTTCTCGACATCATGCGTGTCGAACCAGTGTGAGGTAGAGTGATGACAGTCAAAGAACTAATCGTGCTGCTGGAGATGATGCCCGGGGACGCCAAGGTGTTCATGGGCTATGACGGCAACACTGTGGTGACCGAACCTGCCTCGGTCGAGTTGGCTGGTGAAACCGAGGACCAGATTCCTGATTGCTGGTGGTCTGTGCATCCCGGGGACGTGATTATCATCTGCAACGAGTAATGTGATCATGTTGTATGATCCACATACGACACAATCGACGGAGTGCGGCGTCTGTATGTCGCATAAATGAGTCATGGCCATTCGTCTGTACGGAAGTGTCTTTTACGAGACATCTGTCGCGGGAACTCTTGAGTGCTCATGCTTCGCCGCGCACCTCGAATTGCGGCATCCATCTCATCCGTCCAGTAAGCATCGGAAACGGCGTCCTGCAATCGCAGATGCTTGATGGCGACGGAAGTACTAGACTTTGCAAACGGGCAGTCAGCCCGCACATGTCTGAACCGACGAGGGCGGCGGCAGCCCATGATGACTATCTCGGTGAGCAATTCCGAGCGGTGATGAGGGCGCACCGAGAGCGATGGCATCGTACGCCCTTGCCTAATCTAAGCACCTCGCTCGCATGCACTTCGTAGGGCCGGTCGGTCCAATCTTCCAACG
>Ga0187864_10003003_pt1 | contig 14105 bp, 15 predicted proteins | sample June2016WEW_11_4_FD_132985 | JGI IMG/M metagenome (GOLD analysis project Ga0187864, IMG submission 132985) | Peatland microbial communities from SPRUCE experiment site at the Marcell Experimental Forest, Minnesota, USA - June2016WEW_11_40 | ecosystem: Environmental > Terrestrial > Soil >... | reverse complement strand
GCAAGATCATGCGCTATATCCGGCTCTATGGAAAAACCGCAAAACCTTTCCAATGGAAGTACACCGATTATCGTCACCGCGTCTCAGCATGCTAAAGATTCAGAGCGGACAGCCCACTAGTGGCGCTGTCTCCGGCATAACGTACAACGCAGCCTTTTCAAGCAAAGATCGCCTTAGAGCGGAGGTTTACATCGATGTGTGGGACCTGGCCCTAAACAAAGCGATCTACGACACTCTGCTCGCGCAAAAGACGGAAATTGAAGCCGAAACGGGTGAGCTGGCGTGGGAACGGCTCGACCAGAGACGGGCCTGCCGGATCGCCCTTGTTCGCACAAATGCCAACATCGACGATGTTAGCCAACAAGGCGAAACGATGCGCACGTGGCTCGTGCAGGCCCTGCTGACGTTGAAGAAGTCATTTGGCCCCCGGCTTGTCGGTGCGGTGGAGTCGGCTCGTCAGATCGTAGGCGAGAAGTTGGTCGAATCCACAAAATAAACGAGCATAACAATACCAGATCGATCCGGATGGGCTCGCGAGAGTGAGTCTCATCGTGTTTCTTTAAGCCTGATCCCTAGCGTTGCGGGGTAGCTTATATTGGATCATGAGGGATGCACCCTGGCCGCTCTCCGGCTGACGGGTGATCCTGTCACCACTCTTCATGAGGCGCTTCATGACCCCGCAACACAGCGGCATTCGGTGGTTGCGTCCCGGATATCCGCCGACCGCCTTGTGAACGTCGCCTGATTCGATGCCAACTGTTCGCAATCCCAGTTCCTCCGCGCGCGCCCACCTGCGGCGTACCTCTTGCTCGAAGTTTTCTGCGCTGGGAGCTGTCACCGACATAGCTTATCGCACGTGACGACAAAAGTCCGGGGGCGAGAAACGTTGCTGTTGTCAGCCGATTAGTCCCCTCAAACGCGCTTGCCGCCGCCTATGATTCCCAACAGACGCATCGGGACGAGTGATCGGACCGATTCCCATGCCGCGCCGACTAAGCTTTGACGGTCTGGAGTACCCGGACAACGGTTCCCACGCCAATGCTCATCTTGTCGGCTATCTTCTCGATCGAGAGCCCGGTTCCCCGTAGGCGCACCACCTCATCGCGATTGAAGATCCGGCGCGGGCGGCCGATCGCATTCCCCGTCTTAGTTCCGTGGGTCTTGGCGGCCTTCATGCCGGCGCTGACGCGTTCACGGATGAGTTCTCGCTCGAACTGAGCCACTGCCGCGAGGATGTGCAAGAGAAGTTTGCTCGCGGGATTTGACTCGTCAGTATCGAGGCCCTGCGAGGTGGCAAATGAAGCGAACTCCGAGGCTCGCCAATTCTTGAATTCCCGACACGCAGTGCACGAGCGACCGCCCAAAACGGTCTAACTTCCAAACGACGACTACGTCGAATTTCGGGCGTCGGGCATCAGCAATCAGTTGATCGAGCCCCGGACGCGAAGCCTTGGCACCGCTCATCTGATCCTGATACGTCCCGGTCAGCTCCCAGCCCCGCCGCTCGACGTACTCCGTCAACTCACGGACCTGGATCGCGTTCGATTGATCAGTTGTCGATACTCTACAATATGTTGCCGCTCTCACAATGCCCTCTGGCATAAGTATCTAAGAGGGGGTCTTAGATAGCCAAGCAACACCTGATCGCTCTCTTAGAGGGAGTGTAAGATGGCATTAAAGACATGAAGTCTAGACCTTCCAAGATGAAACTGCCGAAGCCTGTTTTGGAGTTCTTCAAGGAGCAAGGGGCAAAGGGCGGTAAAAAGGGTGGATCGTTAGGCGGCAAGAAGGCGGCACAAAATATGACGGCTGCTCAACGCAAGGAGCGCGCCCGGAAGGCCGTCGCTGCGCGAGAGGCGAAACGCAAGCGCACGGCTAAATCTTGAGTGATCTGATTCGCCCGGCCTGCCGGATCAATGTGCAAGCCAAACAGGTAAGGTTAGAATTATGGCCTCTTCGTCCGCTAAGGATGTCTCACTTTCGGCCGGCCTCACTAGCGACGAAGTGCGCCGCAGGCTCGAGAAGTTCGGCCCAAACGCAGTGCCCGACACGGCTCTTCATCCATTACGCCGAGCACTTGCTATATTTTGGGCGCCGGTTCCGTGGATGCTCGAAGCTGCGATCGTGCTCGAGGTTGCACTTGGCAAGTACGTTGAGGGTGCGATCATCGCGGTTCTCCTGGCCTTCAACGCCGCTCTCGGGTTCGTCCAGGAAGGACGCGCTCAGGCGACTCTTGCCGCGCTGAAATCGCGGCTCGCGCTGAATGCGTCGGTCAAGCGCGATAATGCTTGGTCCACTGTGCCCTCCGCAGGGCTCGTGCCCGGCGATGTTGTGAAGCTATCGCTTGGCGCTGTGGTGGCCGCGGACGTGCGGCTGACCGAAGGATCGGTGCTGCTTGATCAATCCATGCTGACGGGCGAATCCGTCCCCATCGAGGCCGGCGCAGGGTTCGAAACTTATGCAGGAGCGGCGGGGCGAAGCGGTTGCGGAGGTCACGGCCACTGGCGCGCGCACAAAGTTTGGTCGCACCGCAGAACTGGTTCGCACCGCGCATGTCGAAAGCTCTCAGCAGAAGGCAGTTTTGCGCGTCGTGCGCAATCTCGCCATGGTCAATGGCGTAATCATCGCAATGCTTGTGGGCTATGCCTACGCTCTCAGGATGCCGGGGAGCGAGATCATTCCCCTGGTGCTTACGGGGATTTTGGCATCGATCCCAGTTGCCCTGCCGGCTACTTTTACCCTTGCAGCCGCGCTCGGCGCAAAGGCTCTGGCAAAGCTGAATGTTCTTCCTACCAGGCTCTCCGCGGTGGATGAAGCGGCCAGCATCGACGTACTGTGCGCGGATAAGACTGGCACGCTGACGCAAAACGAGCTGAAGGTAACCGCCGTCCATGCCATCCCTGGGTTCGACGAATCGCGTGTCTTGGGGGTGGCTTCGCTTGCAAGTTCCGACGGTGGCGACGATCCGGTAGATGGCGCCATCCGAGCCGCCGCCGCAGAAAGAGCAGTCTCCGGTCTGCCGAAACTGATCAAGTTTGTTCCATTCGACCCTGCGACGAAAATGTCGGAGGCGACTGCCACCGATACGGGCGGCACAACCGTGCGTGCAGTCAAGGGGGCCTTCGCCGCTGTCGCCGCACTAACCCAAGCATCGCCCGACGCATCCAAAACTGCGAATAACCTTGAGGCGCAGGGTTTCCGCGTTCTGGCGGTCGCAATCGGTCCACCAACGGCATTGAAGCTTGCCGGAATCATAGCTCTCAGCGATCCGCCCCGGCCGGATTCTGCAGCGTTGATTGCCGAACTGCACACGCTCGGAGTACGCGCGGTCATGGTGACTGGCGATGCCCCTGCAACAGCAGCGATCGTGGCTCATGCCGTGGGTCTGGACGGAAAAGTGTGTCCGCCCGGTCCGATCCCCGCCGATGTGCGCCCCGAGGATTTTGCGGTTTTCGCCGGCATTCTTCCAGAGGGAAAATACGATCTCGTCAAGGCATTCCAGAAGAGCGGCCGCATTGTTGGGATGTGCGGCGACGGAGCCAACGACGCCCCGGCACTTCGGCAAGCCCAGATGGGAATCGCCGTGTCGACTGCGACCGATGTTGCCAAGTCGGCCGCAGGCATCGTGCTGACCCAGCCCGGACTCGGAGGCATCGTCGCTTCGGTAAAAGAAGGCCGCGTGACGTTCCAGCGCATCTTCACCTATGCGCTGAGCTCGGTCACCAAGAAGGTTGTACAGGTGCTGTTTCTGGCGGTGGGTCTAGTCATGACCGGACACGCGATCCTGACTCCCATGCTGATGGTTATTATCATGCTCACCGGCGATCTCCTGGGCATGTCTTTAACGACGGACAACGTGGTTCAATCCGGGTGACGCGGCGCTGAAATAGTCGAGGCTTGAGGTTGCCCGCAATTGCGCGACGTCCAGCGATTCCTTGATCGCAGCGGCGCATGTCAAGCTCAAATCACGAAACGCATCAACACCAATAGTGATCCGCGCACTCGCAAACCTTGCGCCGGGCGACCTCGTCCTACTCACCTCTATCCGCCTCAAATCCCAGTCGGCCGAGTGGGGCGAGCTCTGGCGATTGTTGCCCATTGGCATAGCTTCTTTGCGACAAAACTCAGCGGATACCTTCAGAGTGCCCAAACTTACTGCCGGGAAACTTGTCGTTGGCGAAGGCGTCAATGTCGTCGAGGGACGGATTACCGGCCCTTACCCAATCGACAACCTCTTTGACGTCGGCTTCGGGCGCGGGAGGGATGTTTACGAGCTGACCGTGCAGGTCCTGTTGATAGCCGGGCTGGAGCGCGTGACAAGCGCTAAAACATTTCGATCGGTTGCCGCCCCACTTGGGCCCGAAAATCCTTACCGCGGCGTACAACATCTTGGCTTTTTTCTCGTTAACGCCTGCAGCGCGGCAGGCGTAGTAGAAAATTCGGTGCACATCTTTCCATGGTTCGGTTTTGGAGTCGCAATACCAGTCGTGGATCACTGCCGCCTCACGATAGCCGCCTTCGAAGGGGCCACCAACGATGCTCCAAAAAGCCTTGGGGATCGATGCGCCATCGGTCTCATAGCCTTTGCGCGCAGTCCAGGCCTTTCCAGCGGGATCAATATAGGTGAAGTCGGCCAAGAGGCGCATGTCTCGATCTTGGCCGCTCTGGCGAACGAATTCCACGCGAACAGGGCCGGTGAAACGTCCAAAATCCATCTTCTTTGCGAAGGCGATAGAACAAACGAGCGCGACCACCGTCGCGACCAAGGCTGCTCCTGGGCGATACTGGAGAGGATCTAGCGAATTTGTCAACTGCATATTCCTATTAAACGCCACATTCCGCAGAACGGCCCCCTGGCAAGCAACTTCCTTCGGCACAAGCTGACAAACGAACCAAAGAGCGAATTGTGTGCCCAGTGGGGTAGCAGATTGGCTCCCGATAATGCGCGACATCAGGCGGACGCCTCGTGCCAGTCAGCTGCCCGGAACGGGAAATGCATGCGTAGCCCAAAGTCCGGATAGCGCCTGGTACGGCCGGAGCGCGGTCCGACGTTTCCCAGATCGAGACCAAGCGCAACTAGACCTCGACCGCGGCTGACCCATTCCGCACCGACAAGATTCACGTCCTCGGGCGACCGCGAGTGACCGCTCTCCGATTTCTGAACGCTAACGTCTAGGATTCTATCCGCAGTGCTCCGGCGATAGATTTTCAAGGAATGAACGAGACCCCTGCCGGAGCATTGCGGATAGAATGCGTTGAACTGAGCCGGACCGCGCTCTATGGGGATTGAATCGATTTCGACCCTTGGATTGTGGGGTAGGTATGCGGTATTCGATACCGCATCCGTCGCCCGTTACCTGCACCAGCGATCGGTAGTTCAGGTCCGGCGGAGGTTGCTGTGATGCCTTCGCGCCGGAAAAGCGCTTTGGAACGTGGCTCTCCCTCAACCTGAGGCAAGGCTGTTTGAAGAAAACCGGCTTTTTGCAACGGATGATTCATGAGGAATCCTGTCGCGGCGATGGTGCAACAAGCCGCGCCGTGGGAGCGATCAGGACCAGAATCATATGGCCGATCTTGCACGCAGGGCATCGCCGATAGTCCAACTCTTCGACCTTCCTATCGTGGTCGGTGACAGCGATCTTAGCCGGAGCGGACGCGCCAAGCAATGTGCGGGAAAGCGCCAGTTTCTTTCCGCGCGCTCGATTGGCCAGAAAGCCGAACTGTCGGATGCGGACAAACCCGGTGGGCAGGATGTGCAGCAGAAAACGCCCGATGAACTCTGTCGCTTCCAGCGACAGGATCTTCGTCTGGTTGCCATCGGCATAATCCTTGTATTCAAAAGTCACGCGACCATCTTCCATCGACAACAGTCGTCGATTGGAGATGGCCACTCGATGCGTGTAGCGCGCCAGATACTTCAAGACCTGCTCCGGCCCACCAAAGGGCGGTTTCACAAAGACAACCCATTTGATCCGCCCCGCCTGCCGGCACAAAGCCTCGAACGCGGCTGGTTGGGCCAGACCGGCCGTCGTGCCGTGGAATCTCAGTCTGCCTTCCAGAAAGGCTTTCCGCAGATAAATCAGAAAAAGCCTTCGGAACCGGCTGCTTAAGACTTTCACCGGCAGGAAGAAAGAGCTCTTCTTGCATCCAATCCAGTGCTCGCCATCCGGGCTGATGCCGCCGCCCGGAACGACGCAATGCAGGTGAGGATGCAAATGGAGGTTCTGCCCCCAGGTGTGCAGCACCGCCAGGAAACCGATGGCCGCGCCCAGCCGCTTGGGATCGGCAGCGATGGTGAGCAACGTTTCCGAGGCCGCACGGAACAAGATGCCATAAATCTCGCGGGCATTCTGGACTGCGAGTCCTCCGATCTTTTGCGGCAGCGTAAATACAACGTGGAAGTACGGGACCGGCAACAGTTCGGTTTCCCTTTCGGCCAGCCACTTGGCGCGCGCCAGGGCCTGGCATTTTGGGCAATGCCTGTCGCGGCAGGAGTTATACGAGATGACGCGATGCCCGCACGTATCGCACTGCTCCACGTACTCCACATGGCCGCCCAGAGCCGCCGTACGGCAGTCGCGAATCGCTTCGAAAGCTTTTCGCTGATGAGGGCTGAGTACGTGTCCCCAGTGCGGGAAGAACTCTTTTTCGTACGTGCGGAAGACATCGGCCACTTCGAGCCGATGCTCTCTCATCGTTCCGGCGGGACGGTGTTTGCAGCCCGGACGAGATCGAGCGAGCCCAGCATTTCCAGCGGGCTTTTCGTGGAACGAAGGGCGCTGTCGGACAGGTGAAGATAGCGGGCCGTGGTTTTGAGGTGCACGTGCCCGAGCAGCGTTTGAATCACGAGCAGGTTCACTCCCCCATCCAGCAAATGGGTCGCGAACGCGTGGCGCAGTGAATGCGGATGAATCGGTTTAGAAATCCCGGCCTTCCGCGCGGCCGCCACGCAAGCTTTAAAGACGCTATTGGTTGCGATGGGGGAATCCGGCTTGTTGCCGGGGAAAAGCCAGCCAGTGGGACGCTTCCACCGCCAGTAGGCCGCGAGCACCTCTCGGAGCGGCTGGGCCAGCATCACTTGTCTGTCCTTGTGGCCTTTTCCTCCACGAACCCAGATCACGCGGCGTTCGCGATCCAGGTCCGAGACCTTCAGGCTGGCTACTTCGGATACACGCAATCCTGCGCCGTACATGGTGGCCAGCATCGCCCGGTGCTTCGGGTTCCTTGGCGCTTCGAGCAGAGCCTTAACTTCGGCTTTGCTAAGAATAACTGGGAGCTTCTTTTCGTACCGCGGCAAAGGAATCCGGTCGATCTCGATCCTCCGGTGTAGCGTGTTCTGGTAAAAGAAGCGGAGCGCGCAGACGGTCTGGATGTAACTGGAGAGCTTGACGCGTTTTTCGTTGAGCAAGAACAGCTGATAACGGCGAACCTCTTCGGCTCCGAGTTGGTCCGGCGGTTTGTTAAAGTGCTGAGCGAACTCCGCGACCACGCGGATGTAGCACCTCACGGTTGCGGGAGCATAGTTGCGAATGCGAAGATCTTCTAGCATTCGCTGCCTGAGTGCAGTCATCGGTGAAACCTCCACCGATCACGACATCAGGTATCGCATCCCGAGGAAAGAGCCCCCGTGAGCAAGAGCCACTGGCGATTTAACATAATACGGATTTCCGAAGTTTCCGGAAAGGAGCCGTTCACGTGGCCAGCACAGCCATAATTTTACGTAAGATAACTTATGCGACTTTCCGAATCGCTCGCTTGAGGACGCGCTATGCTCTATCCCATCTCTCGCTTTAGAGGCGGATCCCCGGAACAGTCGGTTGGATTCATTGACGCAGGCGGGGTGGTCAGGATTGAACCTCGTTTCGCTAGCGCGGGATATTTTTGCGAAGGTAAAGCGTCCGTGCTGGAAGACGGCGGTCTATCCGGATTCATAAACTGTCGAGGTCAAATCGAAATAGCACCCACCTTTCGGGGCATCAGCCATTTCAACGAAGGCGTCTGCATGGTCGGGACGGAAACAGCCATCGGCTACATCGACCACTGTGGACAGTGGCTGATAGAGCCGAGGTTTTTGATCGGCATGGCGTTTTCCGAGGGTCGAACATTCGTTTCGAATGACGGGGAGAGTTTTCACTTGGTCGATATGAGCGGTTCGACGGTCAATGAGCAATCGTACGAGCGCGCCCGAATGACACACGCCGGATTAGCTCCCGTCATGAAGGATGGTGTTTGGGGGTTCGTGGACAGGAGCGGTTGTGTTGTTATTCCGTTTGTATTCGAGGATGCACTCGCCCAGCACTTCCTCTGCGGCCTCGCGGCGGTAAAGGTTCCAGGCAAATGGGGGTTCATCGACCGGCTCGGCGATTTTGTGGTCAAACCTTACTTCGATCAAGTCCTTCCGTTCTCGGAGGGGCTCGCCCCGGTGAAGCTGGATGAGAAGTGGGGCGTTATCGATCTCGCTGGCCGTGTCCGCCTGCAACCAAGATGGGACGTTCTCGGCCAGTTTGTGGGCGGATTGGCAAGTGCGACGCTGGCGGGAAAGACAGGTTACATCAATCCTACCGGATCGTGGGCTATTGAACCCACTTTCGATGCCGCGAGGGCGTTTTGTGGGGATCTCGCACTTGTAAAGATCGGGGGTGCTCCGGCATACATCCGAGTCGACGGAACCGTTGTCTGGGAGTTTGAGCCGCATGCAATAGTGCCCCGCCCGCCAGTACCGATTTAGTGAAGCCCACCAACCTCGTTCTGGCAATCAATGGTGGATTTACTGCGGTCCCGAAGTTGGTAGCTAAAAAGAACGGAGAGCCGTGGCGTACGCACAGCTCGTGAGTTCAAGAACGACGCCCCGTCGGATTGCCGCTTGCGGCTTAGTTCAACGTCCTTTATCATTCAGTGCCTGAGTTGGCAAGCCGGCAGGCCGAAAGAGCTGGATCAGGGCTTTGTACGAGTGGCGCGTAAGAACTAAGCCGCTGCGCGGCGGACGGTGCTGTGTGGTGGTTTGAAGTGGGCGGTACGATAGCGTGGCAAGTCACAGGAAGGAGTTTCTGTGACCCCACTACGTCAACGAATGCTGGAAGAGCTCCAGCGCCGTAACTACAACGCCGACACGATCCGCGGCTACATTCACGCGGTCAAGGAGTTTGCCGAGTACTTCGGGAAGTCTCCGGAGCTGATGGGCGTGGAGGAAGTGCGCGATTTTCAGCTCCATATGATTCGTGAGAAGAAGCTCGCACTCAGTACCGTCGCGCTCCGAATGGGTGCGCTTCGTTTTCTTTACAAGAAGACTCTCCGTAGGCGAGACATCGACATCGATGACTTGCCCCTGGTGAGAGCACCCAAGAAGTTGCCGGTCGTTCTCAGCCAAGAGGAAGTTATTCAGCTCATCGAGGCTGCGCCGAACCTGCACCATCGCACGTTGCTGATGTTGCTCTATGCTACAGGTCTGAGGCGAGCCGAAGCCGTACGGTTGAAAATCAGCGACATCGATACCGCGCTCATGTTGATCCATGTGCATCAGGGCAAGGGTTCGCGTGATCGAGATCTGCCTCTGACCCCCAGGCTGCTAGAAGCGTTGCGACAGCATTGGCGAGCATGCAAGGTGAAACCTCGGATTTATTTGTTCCCCAGCCGAGTCGAGCCGATTCAGCCCGAACGGCCGATGTCCGATAAGGTCGTTTGGTATGCCTGCCACGAAGCAGCGCTTCGCGCCGGGCTTACCAAACGGATCGGGCCACACACTTTGCGGCACAGCTTTGCGACACACATGCTGGAAGCAGGAACCGATCTGCGGACAATCCAGCTATTGCTGGGGCATCAGCGGCTGAAAGACACCGCTGTTTATCTGCACGTCTCCCGCCGGCACCTACAGGCGGCGATCAATCCGCTGGATCAGATCACGATCCGCGACTTCCACAGAGAGAACGAGCCTCCTAAGAACAGCTAATAATGACACGACCACCCTGGGAGGTGGCCGATGTCATTCATCGCGGCGGCAGTCGATTTCTGGATCGTTATCGGAACACCTTGACCTGGCCACAGATCAAGGTGTTCAATGCCATCACGCGTTGCCGCACGGCTGCGCTCGGTGGTCATCGCGATCAGTGCGACCGCTGCGGACATCAGACCATCTCGTACAACTCCTGCCGCAACCGGCATTGCCCGAAGTGTCAGACCAACGCACGTAATAAGTGGCTTCAATCCCGACAACGGGAGCTTTTGCCAGTCACTTACTTTCACGTCGTCTTCAGTGTGCCGCACCGACTTGTCCCGCCGATCTGGCAGAACAAGCGGACGTTGTTCGCGCTCCTGTTCGAGCCCAGTGCCGCGACGCTGCTCGAAGTGGCCGCCAACCCCAAGCGGCTCGGCGCGTTGATCGGGTTCTTGAGCGTGCTGCACACCTGGGGCCAGACGTTGCAGCCCCATCCGCATGTCCACTGTGTGGTGCCGGGCGGTGGACTATCGCCAGACCATCAACGCTGGATTCATTCACGGCAAAGCTTCTTTCTCCCGGTGCGAGTTCTGAGCCGGGTGTTCCGGGCCAAGTTTGTTGCCGGGCTGCAAGACCTTTTTCGCAAGAGGCGGCTTCAGTTCTTCGGCGCCTGCGAACCGTTGTCCAGAGACCGAGAGTTCGATGCCTTTGTGCGCACACTGTTTCGCGAAGACTGGGTCGTTTACGCCAAGCGGCCTTTTGGCGGACCGGAGCATGTTCTGCACTACCTGGCTCGCTACACGCATCGGGTTGCGATCTCCAATCACCGGCTACTCAATGTGACCGACCAAGAAGTCACCTTCCGCTGGAAGGACTATAAGCATCACCGCAAGCCGCGCACCATGACGCTGACTCACGAAGAGTTTCTGCGTCGGTTCCTACAGCACATACTGCCCACCGGGTTCCCCCGCATCCGTTACTTCGGCTTCCTTGCCAATCGTTGTCGCAGCTTGCTTCTGCCGCTTTGCCGAAAGCTGCTCGATGTGCCCACTACCGTCATCGCCGCCACTACTCCAGCTACATCGGGCCATTGCTGTCCCCGCTGTCAAGCTCCCATGCGCGTCGTGGAACGCCTCACTGCGGGCGAACTTCTTAAGGAGGACTACCGGCTGACCGCCAGCTTTGACAGCTCATAATGGCACTCTACCTTTGGCCCCCAGGCGTGCTCTCGGGCACACCACATTGGAGGTGTATCCAAACGGCGACTTCAGCGCCCTGGCAAGCTGCTTCGAACCCCGGCCCCAACCCTCCTCAGCGACTGACGCAGGTCACAACCGCCTCGCAAGAACTTCTCCTGCGCATCCACGTCACGGCAATCCGGTTCACGGAAGCAGGGCAGCGTTCAAAAACCCATAACGGCGGGATGCCAAACCGCCGCGCAGCCGCTTCCTTCTTACGACTCGATCCGAAGCGGCCCCGGCTCGACCATTACCACTTCGTGCAGGTTTTTTCTGTCGGGCCGCTTCCGATAGAGATCTGTCGTGATGCAGGCACAACGCGCATTGATCGGCTAAACTGAGTGAGCCGCTCACTATGGCGTTCTCCGCAGGCGAAAGGCTCGGCCCGTACGAGATTGTCGCGCCCATCGGCGCGGGCGGCATGGGCGAGGTTTACAAAGCCACCGACACTCGCCTGGGACGCACCGTCGCCATCAAAACACTGCATGTCGAACACGGCGACCGGTTCGAGCGCGAGTCTCGCTCGATTGCCGCGCTGAATCATCCCAATATCTGTCAACTCTACGACGTAGGCCCGAATTATCTGGTGATGGAGTTTATCGAGGGAACTCCGCTGAATGGTCCGCTCCCGCTCGCTCGGGCCTGCCGCTACGCCGTCGAGATTGCCGATGCGCTTTCGGCCGCGCACGCCAAGGGCATCACGCACCGCGATCTGAAGCCCGCCAATATTCTGGTGACGGCCTCCGGAATCAAGCTGCTCGATTTCGGACTCGCGCTTTTGAGCCGCGACGGCGACGGCCGCCCGCGAGCGGTGGAAACCACGGCGACAGTCGGGCTCACCCAGGCGGGCGTGGTCTTAGGCACCGCCGCCTACATGTCTCCCGAGCAGGCCGAAGCCAAGCCTGTGGATGCGCGCTCGGACATTTTCTCTTTCGGATTGGTGTTCTACGAGATGCTGAGCGGGAGGCGCGCGTTCACCGGCGATTCGGCCATCGCCATCATGGCCGCGATCCTGCACAAGGAGCCCGAACCGTTGGATGCCACGCCGGCGCTCAAAACCATCCTCACGCGATGCCTGCGGAAATCGCCCGCCGATCGTTTTCAGTCCATGACGCAGGTGAAGGAGGCGCTCCTGGCCGCCAGCGGCGTGAGTTCGCCGGCCAGCGAGGTTTCCGGCACTCCCCAGCCGCCGCCCATCCCTTCCATTGCCGTTTTGCCGTTCGCCAACATGAGCCGCGACGCCGATGACGAATACTTTTCCGACGGTCTGGCCGAAGAGATCATCAATGCGTTGACACAACTCCCTGGGCTTAAAGTCATCGCCCGCACATCGGCGTTCGCCTTTAAAGGAAGGAACGAGGATATTCGTGGGATCGCAGAAGCGCTTGGGGTGACGAATGTTCTGGAGGGCAGTGTTCGCCGGGCCGCGAATCGCCTGCGCGTGACCGCGCAATTGATCCATGCCGCCGACGGCACGCATCTTTGGTCCCAGCGCTACGATCGCGAGATGACAGACATATTTGCACTCCAGGACGAGATTGCGGGTGCCATCGTGGGAGCATTGAAGGTGACGCTAGCGGGTAAACCCGCGACAGCACGAGCGCACGAGCCGAATCTGGCCTCCTACGAGGCGTTTCTGAAGGGTTTGCATCAAGAACAAAAGTATTTGCCTGACGCATTCGAGCGCGCTGAGGATTGCTTCAAGCGGGCGATCGTACTGGATCCGCATTGGGCCACTCCGCACGCTTACCTCGGTATTCAAGAGTTTCGATTTGGGTTTTTCGGCTTGCGCCCTATGAGCGAGATGGCGCCCCTGGCGCATGCTGAAGCCCGGAAGGCGCTGGAACTTCTCCCGTCCGAGCCGATGGCGCTCGCCTTGCTCGGCGTCATCGCGGCGGTGCATGACTACGATTGGAGAGAAGCCGAACAGCAGTTCGGGCTGGCCATGAAATCCGAATCTCTTCCACCGGCGGTTCGCGACGCCTATGCTATGTACTTTCTTTCGTCATTGGGACGCCACGAGGAAGCGATCCAGGAACGCGCGAAAGCCATCGCACAAGACCCGCTGAATCCCATGTGGCGCTGGCGTCAGGCGCTGGTGCTGCTTTTCGCGGACAGATACGAACTGGCCATTGCCGAGGCGCGGAAGGCGTTGGAGTTCAACGATCAGAGTGTTCTGGCGTACTACGTGATCGCTCAGAGCTACTTTCTTCAGGGAAAGCTGGCTGAGGCGCGGGAGGCGGCGGAAGAGGGTTTCCATGCGGGTCCGTGGGAACCCTCGGTGGCAGGACTCCTTGCCGTCCTCCTGGTGGAAATTGGTGAAAAAGAGCGCGCGGAGAAATTGATTTCAACTGTTCGCGAAACGGCTCCCTTCGTCATGGTCTTCTATCACCTGATGCGCTCGGAGATCGATGCTGCGATCGATTGGTACGAACTGTTGATCGAACGGCGCGAGCCTTTAGCGGCGCTGAATGCCTCCGCCGGATTCCTCAAGCCCTTGCGCGCCAGCCCACGCTGGCCCAAGCTGGCGAAAATGATGAACCTGCCGGCGAGCGTCTCCTGAGCGTCGGGAGCTGGGAGCATCCCTTTATACGGGCAGAGCCCTTTAGTCCGTATTGTCGCTAGCCTTGATCGGAAACGCCTCGGCGTCCGAGCGCTGATTAAATGGAGAAAATCTGCGACCGAGGCGTTTTCGATAAGGAGACTAGAAGGAAGCCGCTGGCGTTTGCGGCGGATGCGGTCTGCTATGGGATTTGAATACCACTTTGGTACCCACAGTACTTTGAACCAGAAGGGGCCTGGCTCAAATCGCTGGTGGTGCGCATCTCTGCCGCTGATCCTAACCCGGTTTGCCTCTTCCGTGCAAGCGCTTTCCAGATTTGCACAACAGTCGGCGCGTCGGCACGCGCAGCGTCTGCCGCGCCAGCGGCTTCGTT
>Ga0187864_10003001_pt1 | contig 14107 bp, 12 predicted proteins | sample June2016WEW_11_4_FD_132985 | JGI IMG/M metagenome (GOLD analysis project Ga0187864, IMG submission 132985) | Peatland microbial communities from SPRUCE experiment site at the Marcell Experimental Forest, Minnesota, USA - June2016WEW_11_40 | ecosystem: Environmental > Terrestrial > Soil >... | reverse complement strand
CCTGGCGCTCGCGCGCTCGCCCGCCCCGTCCGGGATGCTCACCCCTGGATACACCACTTCAGGGCGCGCAAAGGCGACCTGTTCTGCGACCGCGCGGGACGTCGCCAGAACCTTGTCAGCTCCCGCGACGAGAGCCCTCAGGCGCCGAGGCTTGCACGGACCAGGGGTCAAGCCGTGCAGGTGGACGATCAGACCAGCTCGCGTGGCGGTGCGGAGAAGCCACCGCGGACTCCTGCCGCCGAAATGCTGGTGGACAATCGTGTGGCGGCAGCCGGAGAGCGCGCGCCTGAAGCGCAGGGCGCCGAGGGGATCGCGCGCGCCGCGCTCCCACTTTATGGCGCGCACGGTGGCGCCGGCCGCCGCCACTTCGGCGGCCAGGGGGCCGTCCCCTCCCAGGAACCAGGCATGCACGGCGTACCGCGAGGGATCAAGCCCGGCTGCCAGGGCCGCGACGATTCGCGCGATCCCCGAGCCCTCCGCCCGCGCGGTGCCGAGAATGTGCAGCACTTGATATGTCATTTATTGCAGGTCCGCCGCAGAGGGCGCCGGCCATTCAATCAGCCGGGCCCGCGGGAGACGCGCTGGCGGACCCAGTGGAGCGGGTTCCAGCCCCACCAGACGCGACATGCAAAGTCGATCAGCCGATCGGAAGGCTGCACCATTGTCCGCCGGAGACCCTGGTGGTCGGTAAGCAGGGTGTTCATCCCCTCCTCTGTAGTGTAGGCCAGATCATAGGTGGCCCGCACCCGGTCTCGTACCCTGCCGTCGTGGTGTCCGTAGGGATACGCGAAGGAGAGAATCTGGCGGTTGCAGATCACCCCGAGATCGCGCGCGCTGCCGGCAACCTCCTCGCCCAATTCCTCCTCGGAGAGTGCTCTGAGGTCGGGGTGGCTGTGGCTGTGGGCGCCAATCTCGATTCCGAGCGCCGCAAGTTCGCGGATTTCATCGGCGGCCAGCAACCGGCCGAATGGCACGGGCTGCGCCCCATCCCAGATGTTGGTTCCGCCAATCTGTCCGGAGACGACAAAGACTGCCGCGCCAAATCCGTACCGCTTCAGAACGGGAACCGCATGTTTCAGGAGATCGGCGTAACCGTCATCGAAAGTCAGCAGCACCGGCCTCGGAGGGAGGGGTTTGCCCTCCCGGCACCAAGCCAGCCAATCCGCAGGGCAAATCCCGACGTAACCGCGCCGCGCAAGCCAGCGGATCTGGCCCTCGAACTGCTCCTGAGAGACGGTCAAACTCCGGGGAACGCCCGGCTGCGGTTGCCCGACGTGGTGATACATCAGCACGGGCAGGCGCGCCCCGAGATCAGCCTGGAGGGCCTTCCACGAACCCGCCTCGCGCAACGCGCTCCGCAGGAGGACAATTCTGTACTGGAGCCAGAGCAGGCGGATAGCCAGGCGCCGGATGGGAGGGATTCGGCCAAGCCGCTCCGCGATCCACCTGGGCGGGCTGAGAAGCAGGTGGGGCGAGGCCGGCGATCGGACAGCCAACTGGCGCAGAAACCGCCGCCAGGATGGACCGCTCCCAAGCGGCGACAGGTCGGAATGCGGGCGAAAATCGGGGTGTTTGCGGCAGAGGATCACCTCGGCCCGGCCCATGGCCGGCGCTTCGTTCCGAACGAAGTAGCGAGAGGATTTGGAGTATATCTCGCGGACGACAGCCTTAGACCTGTAGCGGAATGGAATACCCCTCTTCCAGAGCCGCAAGCCCAATTCAGAGTCCTCTCTTGGAAAGGGCATGCTGACGTCGAACCCCCCGCAGTCCAGGAGCAGGGACCGTGGCATGGAACTGTTACTGACCACGTGAACGTCCTGCGGCAAGTTCAGGCCACCGGTCGCACTGAGGCGTCCATAGAATGCCTTGAACCAGTCCGCCCTGATCTCCGCCGGCAGCGTCTGGTGGCTTTCGGGCGCGGCGTAGATAGGACCGTGAACAACCGCAGGCTCGGAGCCGCTGTGTCCCAGGAGATGTTCTCCCAGGACCTGCGGCTCGCAGAGGATGTCGTCGTCCAGAAAAAGCACAACCTGTCCCTGCGCTGCGGCCAAGCCATTGTTCCGCGCCGCGGCAGGACCCTGATTCGACTGCTCCAAGACCTGAAAGCCGCAGCGTGGCTGGAGATTGCGCAGCATTGCCGAGGTGCCATCGGTGGACCCGTCCACCACCACCACCACCTCGTATTCGTGGTTTGGGAAATCCTGCTTGAAGATGGTTGGCAGAGTGTGCCTGAGCAGTTCCCTCCGATTATAAGTTGGGATAATGAACGAGACTTGCATCAGCCGGCTCCCTCAATGTACCTGGGTGTCGCCAGGGCTGCTGCTGCTATCACCTCGCGCATTTATGACCCGCAAAGCCCTCGCGGCCTGATGAACGACTGGCGCGCTCAACAACGCGGCCGATTGTCGCTTTCGGAAGAGCGAGCGGATGCAGTAGCTCGCGGTCTGTGTTGCGACTACCTCCAGGGCCGGGTGCCGCCTCGCGTAGGCATCGATCCATTTGCCTCGCAGGAAGTATCTGCCCCACCAGGCCCTCTCAACCACCGGGTTGGCGTAAGTTGTCTGCAGGAGGAGGCAGCCGCCGGGATCCAAGGCGTCCACCAGTCTTGCCCACACCGAACGCAGAGCACTGGGGCGGTAGAGGAGCTCGAGGACGCCACAGAGCACGATCAGGTCGAAAGCGCCGGGAAGGGGATCCAGGCGAAGGTCCCAGGCCCTGAACCGCACGCGATCGTCCCAGAGGCGGCGGCTGCTCGCCCGCGCCACGGCGACCGGTGAAAGGTCCACGGCAAGAACCGACTCGCACCTCGATTCCAGTATTTCGGTGAAGCCTCCCTCGGCGCACCCGATCTCGAACGCCCGCCTGAACCTGGATTGTCCACGAACCGCATCGAGCATCTCAGTCTGTTTCTGAAAGTCTTCCTGGTTGGTGCTGATGCCAAAGGGGTCGGGATTCAGTTCATATTCGAGGCCGACCATCTCACGATTTCGCTCCGGGCCGTCCAAAAAACTCCGCCTTGCTTCGTACAGGAAGTACTTCCCGCTGCGCAGAAATCCGACCCCCTTTAAGGCACGATAGACCCGCTGGCCGATCTCTTTTCTGAGCCTTGGAAAGCGTTTCATGAACAGAACCCCGGGCGAAAGCCCATTGGGGATAATCTGTGGAATGAGGAGCCGTCTGGCTGGGATGCTATTGAAGTTCCAGGCATGGTGCGCTATGTTGGCCCGTATGTCGCTTGACCGCAGCAGCCGAGTCAGGGTTTCCGCCTGCCTCGCGCAGGGCAAAGCCCTATTCCACCGTGTCTATCGCGTTCTGGGTGCTTTGGCCCGTCACCCGGCGGCGCGTGAAGCCCTCGTGAATAACTGTCTCAAGGAGCTCAGCTATGCCCATCGGCTGCGCCGCAGCCTGGGACGCCCGCAGATTTTCCAGATCGAAACGACCAACTGCTGCCAGTACACCTGCATCATGTGCCCGAGGACCCATGCCATGACCCGGCGGCTCGGTCATATGGACCTGGGCCTGTTTCGCGCCATCATCGACCAACTGCGGCCGGGGTGGCAAATGAATAGTGTGAGGGGCCAACCCGAAATCAACCTCTTCCACTTCGGCGAGCCCACGCTGTACAAGCACTTTTTTGAGTCCATTGCCCATTGCCACACCCGGGGCTTGTCCGTTCGCATTTCCACCAATCCCTCCGCCTGGAACGAACGCCGCACGCGGGAGGCTCTGGATGTTGGCCTGGACACGATACTGTTCCGCGTGGACGGGATGGACGACAGCACGTCCATGGCCATCCGTGGGGCGGCCGCTTCTTATGTGCGCGGAGAAGCCAACATACGAGAATTCGTTCGCCAGAAAGTTGAGCGCGGCGCCGCCAGGACGCGCGTTGAAATCGCCATGGTCAAGCAGCCCCGTAATGCTCACCAATGGGAAATCTTCAAAACACACTGGCAAGGCATGGAAGGAATAGACCTGGTATTCCTGGATGACTACTCCTGTTTTGGCGGCGACGTGCCCGAGGTGAACCGTGTAGGAGCACAAGCGGCGGCGGGCAACGCGGTGCAGGCGGCCAGGGCGGAGCGATGGCGACAGGCGTCGCAGCTTCCATGCTATTATCCCTGGCATAGCGTGAGCGTCACCTGGGACGGCAGGGTGGTCCCGTGCTGCAAGGACTATGACGCCCAGACGGTCCTGGGCGACCTGACCAAGGAAACCTTGCAAGCCATCTGGAATGGGGCCCCGCTGCAAAGATTGCGCGATGAGTTCAAGCGAGGCAAGCTGACCATGATGCCGTGCCAAACCTGCAACGAACGCAGTCTGGAAATCGTGCTGCCCGGCAGATTCTACCCCCCTGCCTTGGTCACGCAAAAGCTGGCAATGCGCGCAGCCAGCCGGCAGAAAACGGGCAAATCCGCGCCGCAAGCGTGACTGGCAGGTGTGTCGAGGAAGGAGCACCTTCACAGGGGCAGCGTTGGCGATGCCTGCACCGTTGAGCCGTCCCTCTTCGGCCTGTGGACGCGGCCACGAGAACGCTTATGCCCGATGCAGGACTGCAGGCAGAGGAACGGCGCCGGCAGGCAGGCAAAAAAGACGCGAAGTCTCGAAGCCATCGGCTTGCTGGGGCCCCGCCAGTCTCGGTCCCTGCCGATCTGGCCCCAAATGAGATACTTGAGGACTCTCCAGCGATGCCGGCTCTCGAAAAGCAAGAGGGTCGCATAGGCCGCGGTCACGGAATACGCCCTGAGTTCGGAGGCCGCCATCTCTTCCAAAGACATGGGATGAGGGTGGTACACGATGGAAGCGGGAGTGTAAACGATGGCGTAGCCGGCCTCAATGAGGGAGGCAAAGGCCGAGTGTTCCTCGGCTCCAGGAATAGGGGCGCCTCGGCCCAGGCGCTCGTCGAAACCCGCCCATGCCTCGAAGACGGCACGCCGCAGCGCCATGTTGCCTCCGTCACCCATACCTCCAAAGCTCGCCATTTCAAACCAGAATGGCTTTCCTCGATCCAGACGCTTCCATTCCCCGGATGGCGCATATCCGGCCAGGAGCTCATCGCTGACCGAGGCGTTCCGAACAAACCCTAACGGGTGAACGGCGCCTGTGACAGCTACGACCGCGGCGTCACGAAACTCAGCCACCAGGGCCGCCAGCCAGTCACGCTCAGGCACACAGTCATCATCCAAGTACGCCACGAGCTCAGTGGCGCAGGCGTGAGCGCCGGAATTCCGGGCGCGACTTAGCCCGACAACCGGTTCCAGCAGGTACTGGGCGCCCCAGCGTGCGGCCACCTGGCGGGCAAGATCGCTGCTTGGGGCGTTGTCCACCACCAAGGTGTCGAACTTCTGATAATCCAGCCGTGAGATGGCCTCGAGGCAGCGGTCAAGCTCGGCCGGCCGGTTACGGGTGCAGATCACCACGGTGCAACTGGGCTGATAGGGGTCTGCCATATCAATTATGAGCCTGCCTGATACTTCGCCTGTTAGGCGGCCACTTCGCAATAGGCAGCCTCCGATCGCGGCTGTGGAACCGGTTCTCCGGCCAAACGCAAACCATCGAGATGAAACTCAGTCGCCTCATGCATCTCCCGCTTGACCTCCTCGTGCATGCGGCCGGTCGCCACACAACCGGGCACATCCGGAGGGTAGGGGCAATACCCGGTGGCGGCCTCTTCGATGATAATCAGATAACGGTTCCTTTGAGATTCTCGCCTTTTTGGCTATGAGTTGCGGGCTGGTTGGCGCACCGTCGGCTATCGGGGCTGCGCTGGTGATCCATGGCTCCGGTTTGCTCACTCGCTTTCGCTCTTCATGAGGCCGCGCTCGAGGCACATCCGAGTAATGGCAGCCGCGATCTTTCTGCTGAACTTCGCAGTGTAGTGGGAGTCATCCACGTACAAGCACTCCCTTTCCTCTCTTTGAAGGTCAGCGCACCAGAGGAAGTTCCTGCCCAACGCACCCGTTTTGGCAGTCTGGTCCATCCTGGCATAGCCTGCGCTGTGATTCTGATAATCGCGCCGAGTCTGCTCATGAAAGAAGGGATCGAGTGCCGTGCTATACTCGTAACAAGGGACCGGCTGCCAGACGAACACCGATGAAATCCCGAAAGCATGGCAGGCGGCCTCGGCAAGCACTTTACTACGGCGGTACCGCTCGATCATCAGGCTGATTTCCTCCTGCGTGGCGAAAACTGTGGAGTCGGTTTGCCCCATGAGGCGCACACGGACATCGCGAGCGACGCGAGCCATGGGCGTTATCCACAACAGGTAGGACACGGTCATCCTCCTGGAGCTCGCAAAGGCCGTATCGACCCACTCTTGAAAACCTGGAGTCTCGTTATCGTTCGGCAGCGATAAGTCATTCAGTCCGTCTAAAAAAATGGCTATATCCGGTTTCAGTCCTTTGCCTAACAACCGCTCCAAGAGAATTCGCTCCTGGGCAGAGTAGTAACCGCATGCTCCGAAGTTATAGACGCAAACCCGTTTCTTTGAGTGGGCCGAAAACTCCTCCTGCAAACAGGACGGAATGGTTTGCCAATCCGGGAGACTCCAGCCAAACATGGTCGAACCCCCGAAAGCGAACACGTTCAGGTTGCCGGCATCAGGAGGCCAGGGCCCCTGGTTCCTGACCTCGCGGAATGCGAACGAGCTCACATTAACGTATTTGCCGTGGAACGGCCGCTCTTTAAAGAGAACATAATCCTCGAACACCTGTGGACGTAACCACGTTTCGGCGGCCAGGACCTGCTTTTCCTGTGGGGTGAAATCCGGATAGACCGCCGGCAGAAACTGCTCCGGGAAGGCGGGGATGGGGCGTCCCACCAGGCCATGCCAGAGGCAGAGGCCCAGATACAAAACAATATTTGCCACGACCAAGAGCACAACCGTGTTCAGCAATACAATGGCGAAAAAGCGGTAGAACCTGAGGAACTTTCTGACGGTCTCATGCAAAAGAAGCGGGTCACTTGTCATGGAGGAAGCGGGTTTGAGCCTTGATTGACGGGCGGTTTAGCACTTTTTCAGGGCTCAGAAAATTGTTTCAATGAGTGGATGCGGAAAGCCAGGCGGCAATTGCGCGATGCGTATCGGTTTCCCGGATTTGTGCCGGCTACCGAGAAACATGGTGTTGTCGGTGATTTTGGCGGCAATGGACACGTGGAAGCCGTTCCGGAACGCGACCGCCCGATGCAGGACTGCAGGTAGAGAAACGGCGCCGGCAGGCAGGCGAAAAAGATGCGGAGTCTGGAAGCCATCGGCTTGCTGGGGCCCCGCCAGCCTCTACCCCCGCCTATCTGGCCAAGGACAAGGTATCGCAAGACTTCCCAGCGATGGCGGCTCTCGACAAGCAGCAGAGTCGCATAAGCCGCTGCGGAGCGATAATGCTCGAGCTCGTTTGTCCTCGCCTCCTGCAACGTGAGCGGCCCACGATGATGCACCACCGCGTATGGTGTATAGAGAGCGGCGTAGCCGGTCTCAATGAGCGTGGCGAAGGCATGGTTGTCTCCGCTGCCGGATATGGGCGCGCCACGGCACAGGCGCTCGTCAAAGCCCGGCCACAGGTCAAAGGCCTTCCGTCGGATGGCCATATTACAGCCGTCACCGATGGCCCCAAAGGCGGCCATCTCAAACCAGGAAGGAGTCTGGGAGTCCAGGCGCCTCCGGTCCAAGCCACGGTCAGGCGCTGGGAGGAACGGCCCGACAGCGTCCGACGCCGGGGCACAATCCAGAGGAAGCTGGCGGCCCGCAGCCGCCATCAGCAATGGGTCTTGGAACTCGGCCGCCAGCGCCTTCAGCCAGCCTCTCTCAGGCACGGCGTCGTCATCCAAGTACGCCACGATCTCAGTGGCGCAGGCGCGAGCGCCGGAATTCCGGGCGCGACTTACCCCGACAACAGGTTCCAGCAGGTACTGGGCGCCCCAGCGCGCGGCCACCTGGCGGGCAAGATCGTTGCTCGGGGCGTTGTCCACCACCAAGGTGTCGAACCTCGGATAATCCAGCCGTGACACGGCCTCGAGGCAGCGGTCAAGCCCGGCGGGCCGGTCGCGGGTGGGGATTACCACGGTGCAACTGGGCTGAAAGAGGTCTGCCATACCAATTATACCGGAACCAACTCCCGTCTGTGGAGAACGCGGCTGAACAGGTCCTCAAACCGGCCGGCTATCTTGGTTATGTCAAAATTGTTTTCGGCGTACGCCCGCGCTGCCGAACCGCATTGCCGGCACAGAGGCCTGTCTTGCCGAAGCGCGGCGGCAGCTTCAAGGAACCCCATGAAATCGGCCGGCTCAACACAGATGCCGGTTCTCTCTTTGGCAATAATTCGCGCAGCCAAATTCGCCGATGGGATGGCTGCCAGAATCGGCTTGCCGGCGCAATGATAGGTCAGCACTTTCGATGGGACGGAAAAGACCCCGGCGTCGGCCTCGAGCACGGCGACGAGCACGTCGGCCGCAGCCAGGGCATCGGGCATGTCCTCGAAGGGTTGGAAAGGCAGGAGTTCGAGATTGCCAAGCTTCTCAGCGCCCTTGCGCTCGCGCAGCCAGTCCGCGCCCGGACCTTCGGAGATCACCACCACGCGCACCCCGGCGTCATCGCGGAAACGGACGGCGAGGCGGCGCAGCAAATCCGGATTGTGCTTCATGGCCAGCGTGCCTGCATAGAGGAATACCCACTTGTCATCCAGTCCATGGCGGGCGGACCACGGGTTGCGCCGCGGGCGCAGCGGCAGTTCGTCCAGGGGCGCCCAGTTGGGAATCACCGTGACGCGCTCGGCCGGGACGCCGAGCCTGGCGAGGATAGGAACAAAATCTTCAGTGATGGCCACGATGCCCCCGCTGGCGCGCAGACATTGCCCGTCCAGGTGGTGGTACCACCACCCGGCGAGGGCGCCCGCCAGCGGCAGTTTTCTTCTGGCTAGCTTTTCCACCGCAACGCTATAAAAGTCCTGCACCCAGGTGACGACCGGCACGCCCAATCGCCGCGCGCTCCGAACCATGGTCCACTCTGGCTCGGTCGGTGTATTGCCGCTGATTATGAGGTCGGGCAAGGTTCGCTCAAGGAGGTTCGCCAGTTCGCATCCGTAGGCAATCTCGTATCCCCGGCGTTTGAGAAACTTGTATTTGTCCGCCTGGTATCGGGGAGACATCGGCACTTGGGCGAAACTCAGTGCCGGCGCATCGCCCGCCGCGCGCTCAAGAACCCCGCGCGGGGTCAGCAGGCCGCCGGCAAACGCATGGATAACCGTGTGCTCGCGCCGGGCCAGTTCGCGGCTGAGCTGCGCCTCGAAGGGGTGGCCGGCGTAGTCGTGGATAAGCAGGCGCACGTGGTCAGAGCCGAGCTACGGCGGCAAGGCCTCCTGAGGCCAGCGCAGGCGGATCGGCTTGCAGGGTTGGCCCGCGTAGATCATACCCCCTGCCACGGAGTGACTGACCGAAGACATGGCGGTGATGACGGCATCGCTGCCGATGGTTACGCCCGGCCCGACGAAGGCCCCCGCCCCAATCCAGACGCCGTCCTCGAGCAGGATTGGCGCGTGGCGATAGCGCATGTCTGTCGACCGGTAATCATGATTGCCCGAGCAGAGAAGGCACCGCTGCGAAAGGCAGCAATGCGCCCCCACGGAGACAGGCGCGAAGTTGATGATGCATGCCTCCTCGCCCACCCAGGTGTGGTCACCCACCTTGAGCTTCCAGGGAATGTGGACGTTGACCCGTGGCTTCCAATAGACCCACCGGCCAACCTCGGCGCCGAACAAGCGCAGGAGCCAGGACTTGAGTCGTGATGGCCAGGGAAAGGCGGACAGGAAGAACGCGCACTTGACAAGATACCACGCCACGAAGACCAAGCGCGGTCTCCCAAGGCTGAAACCTTTGCTTCCGTCAAACAGATCATTCCTGACGCGACTACGGCTGCCCGTCATGGCCAGGTTCTCCGCAAATCCGCCACAGAGGACTCCAATGAAAAAACCTCAACCCCCGTTTGACCGGCCAGGCACCAGATCCGCCGGAGGCGGTTTACCATGCAGAATGCACTCCAAAGTCCGCTCGATGCTCTCGCCGCACTTTTCCCAGGAAAATGCCCGCGCCATCTTCAAACCGTTCTCGCCCGTGCGCCGCCGCAGCTCGGCATTCGCGAGCAGCCTCGTGATCCCGTCCGCAAACCCCTGGGCGTCACGCCGGACCACCAACCCAGCCTCGTAGCGCTGCACTTCCCCGGCATACTCGAGCGTTTCCGAAACCACCACGGGAACGCGGCTCGCCATCGCCTCGAACATCGCGAAACCGAAGTTCTCCGCCAGCGACGGGAACGCGAAGACATCGGCATCCGCAAAGGCTTCCAGTTTCTGCTGTCCAGTCAGCAATCCGGTCATGACGGTCCGGCGATCAACGCCGTACTGATGCAACCAATCCCGGACCTGGGCTTCAAAGTTTGGCGGATCGCCGCTGCCGACGATTGCCAGCCGGGCATCGGGCGCCTGACGAATAACCAGCGCAAAAGCCTCGGCCAATATCTCCAAGCCCTTCCTCCAGTTTAGCCGCGAGACGTAAAGCACCAGCGGGCCCTCATGGCCCGGCAGATATTTGGCCCGAAATTTCCCCCTGGGTGGAAGGCCTTCATACTCGCGGCTGTCAAACCCATGTGGGATCAGGACCGAGGGCGCGGTCAGCCCCAGCTTCAGCGCATCTTCTCGCTCCTCAGCCCCGCTGAAAAAAAGGGCCGAGGCCTGCCGCAACATGCGCCCGGCAACAAGCTGGTCATAGACCCATTTCTTGCGGGCGCTGATTTTCCGCTGAGACGGCATCAGCACACCGTGCGGCCATAAGCCATACGGTTTCCGATAAAGCCGGGCCAGCAGATAGCCGGCCAGCACGGGGAAACTGTATAAGGAGTGCAGGGTGATAAAGTCGGCCTCGCGCGCGAAGCGGCGCAAGCGCCACAGCATGGCGGGCGCAATTGACCGTTTCCCCCACGCGGTGAAGCAGAGGATGGAGAATGCTCCTGACGAGGCCTCCTCTCGCCACACGGTGCATGGGTCAGGTCGAACACATGCCTCCAGGCCCGGATTCACAGGGCCTCCAATGGCCAACAGCTCCCAGTGCCCCCGGTCACTAAGGCTCTGTGCGATCCTCGGCACGCCTACCAGGCCCAATCCGCCCCTGAGCGGATTGGCGCCTTCGACAAAGCTGAGGATTCTCATGAGCAGTCAAGGGCGGCGGCCAGGCGGGAGCGGCGCACCTGCCTCCGGCGAGCCCGGATTGACGGCGGAATCGCCCTTGGCGGCCAAGCCCAAAAACGCCGAGCACGCGTCCGCTACCGGCTCTGGCCTGATCAGCAGAATCCCTTCAGACGGGCTGCGGCGCGTTCGCAAGCGCTCTGTCCACACGCCGCCCGGCAAGGGTGGGTAGAACACCCGAACATGATCCCACCCGATCCAACCGGGAAACCACTGTCCAGGAGGGTTTCGCCAGGAAAAAACCGCGACGACGGGCGCGCCAACCGCCGCCGCCAGGTGCATGGGGCCGGAGTCGTGGCCGACGAATAGGGCGGCTCGTTCCAATACCGCCGCGGACACTCGCGTATTGCACCTGCCGCAAGCATTTGTGAAAGACCCTCGCCAACAGCGGCGGAGCCTCTCTGAGCGCTCGAATTCGCCGGGCGAGCCCACAAGGACAAGCCCGAGTTCCGGGCGGGCGGCGCCGATGATCTGGAGAAGTCTCATCCAGTTTTCGTCTCCCCAATCGTTCGCGAGGTGTTTTGTTCCCATGCTTGCTGCGATGAACGGCTTGGAGATCTCGCCGTCGCGCAATAGACTCCAAGCGCCTTCCCTTTCCTCGGCTCTGAAGTGTAGGTCCCAGACGGCCCGGTCGCTCGGGTCAACCTGGCCGATGCGTCGGATCCTTCGCGCCAACCCCACGCACTCCTGCTCCGCCAGCGGTTGCATCCGTCGGCGAATCCTCAGATCCCTCCTTGACACTGGGGTACCGATGATGCGTTTGACACCGCAGGCCCGAAGAAACAGGTGATCCCGACAGCTCTGTAGAAGGCTACGGGTCGAGTTCAGATGGAATGCTGTGTCGAACTTAAAGGACAGGATCCGGCGGCGTAAAGCAGCAAGCGCGTGAGGGCCTCGTAGCCCAATGGGATAGTGAATAGCCTCGTCGCACAATCCGCTTCCCGCCAGCACCTCCATTGCTGGCGCCGCTTTTTCCGAGACCGGCTGGTTGGTCAGGAGTACGATGCGCCGATCCGGATACACCCGTCGAATGAGATGAAAACACGGCAGCGCCACCACCGTATCGCCCAAGCTGCCGAGGCGATAGATTAATAAGGGCGGAGCGGAGCAGGGCAACTCCATGTTCGTAAGGTTATCCTGGGCTGCCTCGTTGGGGGCGAAATCAGGTCGGCTCGTCCGACAGCTTGTACGGCATGGGGAGCGTTTGCGGTTCAGCCGCGCCTGGCCGCGAAGCGCGGGCCACAAGCCAGCCTGCCACCGCAAAAGTGGCTATGTCCTGCCAGCACAGCCGCATCAGAGTGATGAAATGAGTCTCCAAGTCCCCCTCGACCATGGTGTAGAACAAAGCGACGATCAAGAACTGCACCAGCGGATCGCGCAGGTTGCTGCCATAGAAAAAGCGGAATATCCAGAGCGTGAGGGCCCAAACACCCGCGGTGAGTGCAAAGCCCTCCCATTCTCCGAAGATAAGTCGAGCGGAGGGAAAGCATCCCATGGTCTCGTTGCTGATGCCCTCCATGTTTGGGTCCATCTGGATCCAAAGTTTATCGGCGTGCTGAAAGTACTCCTTGCCTGGCGAAAGGGGCCCGGGAAGCGCCTTTGAGACACAGTTCTGCAGGAACGCCGCTGGCGTGAGCTGGGCGGACCCCGCTTCGCCAAAGGCGATAGTCGTGTCAACATAACGCAGGGCCGAGAAACGCCGCATGAACAGACTATCCGAGGGAAAGAAGCGCCGGTTCGAGCTTGCAATTGTGACATCATCCTCTGCTGTTTCCGCCCATTTATGCACTCCTGCACTAAGAGCGTCATCCACCATCGTCATCCGGTCCCGCAACGACATGTCCCGGTAGTTCTCGGCGCGCAGGACGTGGATGGCCGGAAATATCACTCGATCTGCGAACACCAAAGCGGCCACGCACGCCACCAGCAAAGCGGCCTGCTTGAACCGCGGAACCGGCGCCAGCAGGACGGCAAAAAGGACTGCCCCGGCTTGAAACACCATCGTGCTTTTCGCGCCAGACAGCAGCGCATCGACCACTGCGAAGGCGAGAACGACCGCGATTCTCCAGTCGATAGCGCGCCCTCGGCGAGCGGCCGAATTGGCGAGCAGAACGAGGCCCGCGGTCGTGAACTTCCCAAACGGCCCGAACGCGCCCATGGTTTGTTGGCTGCCGTAATTCGCGACATGCGCGCCAAATAGCGAAAGCTCACCCGTGGCAAAGAGGATCCAACCCAGCGCCGCCCAACGCGCCGGGTCGCCGTAGTACCTCTTGAGGGCGCAGGACTGCTTCTGTCCCAGGTTGCTGGCCAACGCCGCGCCGGCAGCGGCCAAAACGAGGAGCAAGCCCCAGCCCATCGAGGGGACAGGGCGCAGCAGGCCGTCCTCGAGAGGAATCAGCAGCCACGACTTGTAGATCCACACCGCGCCGAAAAGCTGAAAAAAGACGAAGGCTGCAAACCAGGACCCCAGATCATAAGGCCGAGCCCACAGCAAAGCCAGCACCACCAACGCGCTGGCCGCCGCCAGCGCAAGGACGGCCAGATTCGCGCCGAGAGAGATATGCACGAAGACGAGCGCCACCAATAAGACCAGGCCGAGGAGGAGGCCTAGGGTGGCCTGCCCTGCGGCAGCGGCAGCCGGCGCTGCCGGAAGCCTGTCCGTCATTGCGTATTCGTTCATCTGGTTGGGAATAATTGGGGAGATACTACAAGCGAAACCCCGCCTCGCAAGCATCACGATAAAACATCTTCACGGTATCGAGAGAGAACTCATCCAGGTCTTTGCCGACCTGATCCAGCTTTTTCAAAACGTCATGGGTGACCGTGATGATGTGGCAGCCGACGGCATCGGCGTGGAAGATGTTGAGCAGTTCCCGCGGGCT
>Ga0187864_10003000_pt1 | contig 14109 bp, 13 predicted proteins | sample June2016WEW_11_4_FD_132985 | JGI IMG/M metagenome (GOLD analysis project Ga0187864, IMG submission 132985) | Peatland microbial communities from SPRUCE experiment site at the Marcell Experimental Forest, Minnesota, USA - June2016WEW_11_40 | ecosystem: Environmental > Terrestrial > Soil >... | reverse complement strand
TATTGATTCCCCGCTGGCTTAGCGACGCGAACGGCATCTTTCGGGCCGCCTCGCGCAGATCGGCCGGCAGACAGGAGCTTTACGTGAAGGAAGGAATTCATCCCGATTACCACGCCGTGACGGTCCACTGCGCCTGCGGCAGCTCTTTCCAGACGCGCTCTACCATCAAGGGCAACATGATTCGCGTGGAAATCTGCTCGAGCTGCCACCCGTTCTTTACCGGCAAGCAGAAGCTGATCGATACGGCGGGCCGCGTCGAGCGGTTCCAGAAGAAGTACGCGGATAAAGCCGCTTCCATGGCCAAGAAGTAGCAATCTCGCTGACCTAGATTCCGCACGCGATGCCGGGCGAAGTGAATCCATCATCTGCCCGGTGTACAATGCCGTGAAGATGGCCACGCAATTGTCTTCCGCACCGGACTCGCCGGCTGGAAACCAGATCGAAACTGCGGCGCCGCGCGTGACGCTGCGAAACTCCTTCGCGCATCCTTTCGACTCGGCGATAGCGGCGGCGCGGACCTGCTATTCGCCGCATCTCGTCGGACCCGAGGAGATCACCGAGAAGCAGCGCGTGATGATCGGGTCGGGCACCTACTTCGGCGGGCATCACACCGTCTACCAGCACGCGCACTTCGAATTCGGCCTCGAGAACGTCAGCCGGCAGTTCGTCTGGTCGTTTCTCCACGCGCACCCGTTTTACAACTCCGAGCAGCAGAGCCAGCGCTACGTGCGCCTCGATCGCGCGCAGGCGTACGTCCCGGCGGAAAGCGCGCAGTTCGGTCCGGCCGAGCGGGCGATCTACGAAAGGGCGATTGCCCGCGCGTGGGAGCACTACCGCGAGCTGACGCGCGTGCTTGAGCCGGCGGCGCGCGCGATTCTGGGCGACATCTGGCACGTGAGCGCAGCGTCGCACGCAAAGCGCGTGCAGAAAGTCGAGCGGCAATCGGAGAAGCGCGCGATCGAAGTCGCGCGGTACGTCTTGCCGGTCGCGGCGTTCACCACCATGGTGCACACGCTTTCGGGCATCGTGCTCCACCGGCTTTGGCGCATGTGCGCGGCGAACGATACTCCGGCCGAAGCGCGGCTCGTGATCGGCGAGATGGTTGCGCGCGTGCGCGAAGTCGATCCGCAATTCTTCGAGCGCTTCGACAATGAGCCGATGGACGATCCGCCCGAATGGCAGCAGGCGCCGCACGACGGCGAGGCGTTCGCGCGCGAATTCGACGCGCGGCTTGGCGGGCTGACCTCGCGGATTATCGATTCGTCGCCGCGCGCGATTGCCGCGATGGCGGAGGGCTACCGCGCAGTGATGGGCCTGACGGCCGCGGAATGTCCCGACGCGGAGGCGCTCGACCGCATGCTGAATCCGGCGCGCAATCCGTATCGCCGCGAGACGCTGAACGTTGGCGTGCACGCACCGATGATGCGCCCGCTCGAGCACGCGCATTTCACGTTCGCGAAGAAGATCAGCCACACCGCGGACAGCCAGGATCAGCGGCATCGCATGGTGCCCGGCTCGCGGCCGCTGCTGACGCTGGCCGATACGCGCTCGCCCGATTACGTTACGCCCATGCTGATCCGCGAGAATCCGCGTGCGCTTGAAATCTACCGGCAGGCGATGGAAGAGGCGTGGGCCGCGAAAAACGAATTGCTCGACCGCGGCGCGCCACGCGAGTTTGCGCTCTATCTGCTGCCGAACGCGAAGGCGATTCGGCTGGTCGAATCCGGCTCGCTGCTCCACCTGCTGCACAAATGGACGATGCGGACGTGCTTCAACGCGCAGGAGGAGATTTATCAGGCGTCGATCGAGGAAGCACGCCAGGTGCGCGATGCCTTTCCCGAACTCGGACGCTACATCGGCCCGCCGTGCTATCTCCGCGCGGGCGTCACAACGCCCATCTGCACCGAAGGCTCGCATTTCTGCGGCGTGAAAGTGTGGCTCGATTTCCCCAACATCGAACGTCGCATCTGACGATCCGACGAGGATCGTCATCCCGCGCGACCAACGGGAGCGACTTCGCACAAACGGCCACCTAAACCTACCATCCCGAGCCGAGTCCCGCGCGCCCCGGACGGGTCTGCGGGGAATATCTCTTCGTGTGAAAACTCTTACACCGGAATTTCAGGGACAGCGGCCAGCAGCGCTTGCGTGTACGGGTGCTGCGGCGACTTCAAGACCTGGTCCGCGGTGCCGGTTTCAACGAAGCGCCCACCCTGCATCACGGCGACGCGGGTCGCAAGTTGCGCGACGACCGGAAGGCTGTGCGAGATCAAGATCAGCGTGAGCGAAAATTCCTGCCGCAGCCGCGCGAGCAATTCCAGGATCTGCGCGCCGACCGAAACATCGAGCGCCGAAACAGGCTCGTCCGCGACCACAAGCTCCGGCCGCAGAATCAGCGCGCGCGCGATTCCGATGCGCTGGCGCTGCCCGCCGGAGAATTCGTGCGGATAGCGGCCGAGCGCGTCGCCGCCGAGCCCCACGGCCTCGAGGATCTGCGCGGTGCGCGCGAGGCGGGCGGACCGCGAAAGCTGCGGCTCGTGGACGGCGAGCGGCTCGCCGACGATCGTGCCTACGCGCATTCGCGGGTTGAGCGACGCGACCGGGTCCTGAAACACCATCTGGATGCCGCGCCGCAGCGAGCGCAATTCCGCGCCGCGCGCGCCAAGCCAGTCCTGCCCGCGGAACCGGATTTCGCCTGAGTCCGGCTCGATCAACCGCAAGACCATCCGCGCGAGGGTCGTCTTGCCGCAGCCCGATTCGCCGACGATCCCGAGCGTCTCGCCGCGCTCGAGCGAGAAGCTGACTCCATCGACAGCCACGTGATCCGAAGAATGCGGCGCGGGGCGATCGAATGCGCCCGTCGCGGCAGGAAACGACTTTCGCAGCTCGCGTACATCGAGGATGTGTGCGTCGCTCATTGCGCAGCGCCATCAGCGAACAAGGATACACCGCGCGCGATGATTGTCCGCCGCGCCTCGCGCGTGAATCAACTCCGGCAAAGCCGAATCGCATTCGGTCACGTGTCGCGGGCAGCGCGGGGCAAACGCGCAACCGGGCGGCAAAGCATCGAGCGCCGGAACGGCGCCGGGGATCGGGACCAGCTTCTCGCGCGCGAGCCGCGGCGCGGCCCGCAGCAGTCCTTCCGTGTATGGATGCGCCGGATGGCGCAGCACTTCGGATACCGAGCCTTCTTCCACGATGCGGCCGGCGTACATCACGGCGACTCGGTCGGCAACTTGCGCGACCACGCCGAGGTCGTGGGTGATGAAGAGCAGCGAAAGCTTCAGCTCGCGCCGCAGCGTGGCGAGCAGCTCGAGAATCTGCTTCTGCACGGTCACGTCGAGCGCCGTAGTGGGCTCGTCCGCGATCAGCACGCCCGGATCGGCGGCGAGCGCCATCGCAATCATCGCGCGTTGCCGCAGGCCGCCCGAAAGCTGGTGCGGATATTGCCGCGCGCGTCGCGCCGGCCCGGGAACGGCGGCGCGCTCGAGGGCGTCGAGCGTGCGCCGTCGGATTTCGCTGCGGGCGAGCCCGGGTTCATGGACGCGAATTGCTTCCTCGATTTGCGCGCCCACGCGCACCACGGGGTTGAGCGCGGTCATGGGCTCCTGAAAAATCATCGCGATCCGCCGGCCGCGCAGCGCGCGCATTTCGGCGGGCGCGGCATCGACAAGGTTCGCGCCGCTCGCTTCCGGCTTGTTCCCATTGCGCGACGGCGAATACAGCCACGCTTCGCCCTTGCGACGCGCGCCGGGCGGCTCGAGGCCCATCAGCGCGAGCGCGAGCATCGTCTTGCCGGAGCCGGACTCGCCGACGATGCCGAGCGCCTCGCCCTCGCCGAGCGCGAACGACACGTCGTTCACCGGCCGCACCCAGCCGGCGCGCGTCGGCAGCTCGACCGTCAGCCCGCGCACTTCGAGCCTCGTTGCCATGAAAACATCATAGCCGCGCCCGTGCCCCGCGGCCAAAATTTGCGGTTGGCATTTTCCGATTCCTGCATTATAGAGAGGCCGTGAAAAAACCGAGAGAAGCGAAGCGCTCGAGCGATGAGTCCGTAAAGGCGAAGACCGGCAAGGTATGGGCCGAGTGGTTCCGCATCCTCGACAAAGCCGGCGCCAAGAAGCTGCCGCACAAAGAGATCGCGGCACACCTCCATGACAAACAGAAGGTGTCGGCCTGGTGGTGCCAGATGGTCGCGGTTGGTTACGAGCGCGAGCGCGGCCTGCGTGGACAATTCCAGAATTGCGCGGGCGATTTTTCCGCCAATAGCAGCCGGACGCTCCGCGCGCCCGTGGCGAGTATCTACAACGCGTGGACGAATGAGAAGCTGCGGCAACGATGGCTGCCGGGAGCGAAGATCGAAATCACGACTGCGACGCCGGGCAAATCCATTCGCGCAAAGTGGGATGGGGATACGAGGCTAAGCGTCGGCTTCTACAGTTCAGGTTCAGAGAAAACGCGGGTCGCCGTGGACCACATGAAGCTTGCCGGCTCCAAGGAATCCCTGAAAATGAAATCCTACTGGTCGAATGCCCCTCAACCGCCTTGGGGAAATGATCGAGGCTTGATGCCAGTCTAGGAGTGGGTCTCAGACGCGTCCTTTGCGTCCCGACTCCGTTGGGACCCGCCCTGCCAGGAAACGAACAAGAACATCAGTAGTCGTTGGCGGAACCTTCGAGGAAAGCGCGGAGCTTGCGCGAGCGCGACGGGTGGCGCAGCTTGCGCAGTGCCTTGGCCTCGATCTGGCGGATGCGCTCGCGTGTGACGGCGAACGACTGCCCGACTTCTTCGAGCGTGTGCTCGCTGCCGTCGTCGAGGCCGAAGCGCATCTTGATAACCTTCTCTTCGCGCGGCGTGAGCGTCTTCAGCACCGAGGACGTCTGTTCCTTGAGGCTCAGGTTGATCACCGCGTCCGAGGGCGATACCACGGCCTTGTCCTCGATGAAATCGCCGAGATGCGAATCTTCCTCTTCGCCGATCGGAGTCTCGAGCGAAATCGGCTCCTGCGCGATCTTCAGGATCTTGCGCACCTTCGCGACGGGAATGTCCATCCGCTTCGCGATTTCTTCGGAGGTGGGCTCGCGGCCGAGCTCCTGCACGAGCTGCCGCTGCGTGCGCACGAGCTTGTTGATCGTCTCGATCATGTGCACGGGGATGCGGATCGTGCGGGCCTGGTCGGCGATGGCGCGGGTGATGGCCTGGCGGATCCACCACGTGGCGTACGTCGAGAATTTGTAGCCGCGGCGCCACTCGAACTTGTCCACGGCCTTCATCAGACCGATGTTGCCCTCCTGAATCAGGTCGAGGAACTGCAATCCGCGGTTCGTGTATTTCTTCGCGATAGAGACGACGAGCCGGAGGTTCGCTTCGATCAGCTCTTTTTTCGCCTGTTCGGCTTCCGCTTCGCCCCGAAGAATCACCTGGAGCGCGCGCTTGAGTTCGGTCGGGCTGACTTCGCTCGCGAGTTCGATCTCGCTCAGTTCCTGGCGTCGTCCCCTCAGATCCTTGCGCGCCTCGGCCTGCACGTCCGCCTTCGACGCGTCGACGCGCCGCTCCAGCTTCACCGTCTCGCGCTCGAGGAAGTGCACGCGCTCGACCGTCTGGTGGATCTTGTCGATCAGGCGCTTCTTTTCGAGCGGGTTGAAATCGAAGTCGCGGACGAGATTGGACATCTCGACGCGGGTCCGCGCGAGATCGTAGCGCGCATGGAGGTACGGGCGCTTCTTCGAGCGTGGAACCCGGTCGAGCTTCGCCGCCTGCTTCATCGCGAGCAGGTAGAGCTTCGCGATCTTGTCGATCTGCTTCAGGGTTTCCTTGGTTTTTGCCTCGATCTTCTCTTCGGTAAGCTCTTCGTCGTCGAACTGGACGATTTCCTTGATCGAGCGCGAGCCGTTGCGCAGATCCTCGCCGACTTGCAGCAGCTCTTTCAGGATTAGCGGCGCCCGCGAAATCGTCTTCAGCACGAGCAGCTGCCCGCGCTCGATGCGCTTCGCGATCGCCACTTCGCCTTCGCGCGTCAGCAGCGGGACCGTGCCCATTTCGCGCAGATACATGCGAACGGGGTCGTTGGTCTTTTCGAGCGTTCCGGGAGTGAGATCGAGGTCGCCGTCTTCCGAAGCCTGCTCTTCCTTGGCGGCGGCTTCCGCCGGCTCCGCGGCGTCGGCGGCCGCAAGCGCAGCCTTCGCGCTCGACAGGTCTTCATACACGTCGATCCCGTAGCGCTCGAAAGTCGAGAGCAGGTCGTCGATTTCCTCCGAGGAATGGACCTCGGGCGGCAGGATATCGTTCACCTCATCGTAGAGCAGGTAGCCCCGCTCCTTGCCCATGGCGATGAGCTGTCGTACCTGGTCGTATTTTTCCTCAAGAGCCAGACTCACGCTTCTTCCCCCTCAAAGCCAATCGGCGCAGTTGCGCGCAATTCCAAAGCAAAGCCGCCGGGACAGACACCCCGGCGCCCTCTTAGTTCAGTTATGTAAGGACGGATAAATGGGACGATTCCGTAAAACCGCTTCCGATTTCTGCCGCCAGCGCCCAACTCGCCCGCGCCTCGTAGGTACACGTACAACTATATGATGCTCCGCGCGTGCTGTTCGTTTCCTGTAAAACCTTTCAATCATACATTGCAGTACGCCCAAGCGTCAATCAAATGCCCTAAGGTGCAACCACTTGCCGAGCCACGCCGATGGGGGCCAGCTCACCCGCTCAGGGCAGGTGGCAGGATCGAATCCCCTGCTTTTCGAAGTACTGCTGGTGGTATTCCTCGGCGCGATAGAACTCGGATGCGGGGGCGATCTGCGTCACGATGGGCCGCTTAAAAATGCCCGCCTTGTCGAGAGCCTCCTTTGATTCGCGCGCGGCCGCTTCCTGGTCGGCGTCCTGATAAAAAATCGCGGAGCGGTACTGCTTCCCGTAGTCCGGCCCTTGCCGGTTGAGTTGCGTGGGATCGTGGCTCTGGAAGAACACGGCGAGGAGCTCGCGATAGGAAACCTGAGCCGGATCGAATTCCACCTCGACGGCCTCCGCGTGGCCCGTCGTGTCCGTGCAAACCTCTTTGTACGTCGGATTCTCCGTATGGCCGCCTGTATAGCCGACTGCGGTCGAAGTGACGCCCTTGACCTGCCGGAAGGCGTCTTCAACGCCCCAGAAACACCCTGCCGCAAAAACCGCCTTGGCCATGGCTGAAACTCCTTTCCACCTGCTCGACCCGGACCGGTCAATGTTGCCACAGGGGAACCGCCGGGGTCGAGTTTATGAAGGCTTTCATTAGACGAACTGGCGGCCATTTGGTCGCAACGTTAATCGATTCACTTTCAGTGTGTTACCGGGAAGGTCAGGCGAGCTTGTCGGCCAGCAGCGTTCCACTATTCGCGGGCGCATGGCTGCGCGACTCTTCGAGAATCTTTTCGAGCAGGGCGGGGATTTCGAAAACGGCGCGATTATGGAGCGCCGCGGCATTGGCGCGGTAGCGAGCCAGCGTAGACGGCTCGATCAACTGAGCGACCGCCCGGTTGATATCGCGAAAGCTACGCAGCACGACGCCGACTTCCTTCTCGAGAATCCAATCGGCGTTGTAGCGCTCCTGCGGGAGCGTCCACGCGTTGCACGCCACAATCACGGGAAGCTGCAATGCCAGCGCTTCGCTTACGCTGCCGGGACCGGGCTTGCCGACGAAGAAATCGGCGAGCCGCATGTAGTCGTTCACGCGCGTCGTGAATTCCTCGACGAAACAGCCAAGGCGCGCCTTTCGCGAGCGCAACGCGTTCGCGAGCTTGGCGTTTTTCCCGCAGATGAAAATCAACTGAAGCTTGAGCGGCGAACGATCCAGCCGCTCGGCGATTTCCAGCATTTCCTGCGAGCCGTGTCCGCCGAAAAGGACGAGCCCGGTGGGGAGATCGGGCCTCAGTCCCAAACGCTTTAGCCCGGCGCCCCGGTCTTCCACGGGCTCCTCGTAAAACCGCGGATACAGGATCATCCCGGAGGCGCGGAAAATCCTGTCGTCCGGATGCCCCATCGAGCGTGCCTGCGAAACGGCCCGGTCCGAGCCGCAAACAAAATACTGCGGTTGGCGCTCGATCCAGAAGTGGGGCGGGTAATCGGCGAGATCCGTAAGAACTGTGACGAACGGGCGTCCCGGGAACACGTGCGACAAGCTTTCGCCCAGCGCGCGATTGAAGTGTGGCACGAAGGAAACCACCATGTCCGGCCGGGTTTCTTTCCAGCGCGCCTCGAGCAGTTTCACGGCGCGTGCGTGGTGCATCTTCACCACGAGTTGCAGGACTTTCAGGAGCTGCGGACTGCCGAGCGTCCAACCGTTCCGCAGCATCGTGTTGTAGAGGTCCTGGATCCGAATCCCGGTGAGTTTCCTGAGGATGTCCAGGGGATCCAGGACTTCCTGGAGGTTTACCAGGCTGGTTTCCCACGGCCGCTGCTGCGTCCGGACGGCCATTTCGAGCGCCGTGGCGGCTGCCCGGTGCCCGCCGCCGGCATCGAAGAACGCGAACTCAATCCGCTCCACGCAGGGTCGCTCCCACGACTGGACAATGGCCGGGCGGCATTCTGGCACGGCCGGGGCCGCCATTTGCTACAGCAATGTTAAAAGCTAAAGCCTTGTGTCCTAAAGGGTAAGTAGTCTGTTTTCAAAAGTTTAGCGCAGTGTCATCTGCCAGTAACCAGAGTTTTCCACAATTGACCTTGTGAAATGCGACATGCACGTCCACTCGTACTTCTCGGGACAGGCAACCACGCCGTTTGTGAGCCAGTTCTGCCGCGAAAGCTATAGCGACCCCGGCGAGGTCTACTCCCGGCTGCGGCAGCGCGGGATGAACCTTTTCACGCTGACCGACCACGATTCGATCGAAGGGTCCGAGGTACTGAGGAAACATACCGACTTTTTCCTGAGCGAGGAGCTGACGTGCCGGATGCCCAGCGGTACGGAGGTCCACATTGGGGTCTACGATCTCCATGAGCGCCAGCACGTCCAGCTCCAACAGCGCCGCAACGATCTGATCGCCCTGCTGATGTATCTCACCGAGCGGCGGCTGTTCTTCAGTGTCAACCACATCTTCTCGAGCCTCACGGGCCGTCGCGAGCAGGAAGACTTCGCCTGGTTCGAAGCCTATTTCCCCGCAATCGAAGCGCGCAACAGCCACGTGCTCGAAAGCGCGAACGGCCATGCCGAGAATCTCGCCCGCCAGTGGAACAAGATCGCCATCGGCGGCAGCGACGCGCACGCCCTGCCGTCGGTGGGAACCGCCTATACGGAAGTCCCCGGCGCGCAGGACAAAGAAGAGTTCTTCGCCGGCCTGCGAAACGGGATGGGCCGCGTCGCGGGAGAATCCGGCAGTTTTACGAAGCTGACGCGGGATGTGTTCTTGATCGCGGGCGAAATGATGCGCGAAAAAATGTGGACCGCCGCTCTCTCGCCGCTCGCTCTGCTCGTTCCCGCGGCCACATTCTGGAATTACCGCGACGAATACTTCTTCAGCCGCCGTTGGGCGGCGCAGATTCTGGGTCAGCCCGAACCTCGGAAACGTCCCCGCTGGGTCACGATGCCGCAACCTGCGGCGTAGGAGCTCGTATGACCGTAGCGAAGGCAGTCTGGAACCAGATTCAATCGAACGACCACCGGCTGATGCGCCGGGTGAACCGCTGGCGCGCGCCGCGGTGGTTCCGCATCCTGATGATTTTTGCAACGCGCAGCGGCGACGGATGGCTTTGGTACGCGCTTGGCATCATTCTGTTGGTTTACGGCGGAGAGCACCGGTTTGCCGCCATCGGCGCGGGCGCTACCGCAGCGGTCGCGGGAATTTTCCTGTTCCGCGCGCTCAAGCGCACGAGCCGCCGCAAGAGGCCGTGCGAGATCGAACCGCACTGCTGGTCCGCGATTTTGCCGCCGGACAAGTACTCGTTTCCTTCGGGCCACTCGATCACGGCCTTTGCGGTCGCGATTTCGATCGGGCTCTTCTATCCCGAGTTGCAGATCTCCCTCCTCGTGGTCGCTCTGCTGATTGCCGCATCGCGCATCATCCTCGGCATGCATTTTCTGAGCGACGTGCTCGCGGGCTCGGCGATCGGAGTGGCGCTCGGCTTCACCAGCTTCCACTTCTTCACGATGCTTTGAAAAACCGGGGGGCGAGTTTCAGGCGCCGCCGGATGCAGGCTGCAAGCCCCGCAAGAATCGCCCTTTCGTAACGCTTCATCGGGTGTTTCTCCGCATGAGATTGTAATATGGCGCTGCGCATCTTGACCCGCGATCGAGTTCTGCGCCTTGACGCGCGAACCAAGCCCGGCAGAAAATCTTGCGCGCACTTTGTACCAAAGGTGGTCCCAGGTGAAGAAGCAAGAGAGCGGCACGGCACGAGAATCGGGCGCGCTCGGCCCGTCCGTGAACGAACGGTTGGCCGCGGGAAAAGCCTTGCGCGAGAAAGTTCCGCGAACATCGCACGGCCAGTGGAAAGTCCCACCGAACCGGCGCGACCCGATCGAATTGCTGAAGCATACGGACCAGGGAAAACTCGCGGATCTTCTCCCGATTCGGTACGGCCGGATGCGCCAATCGCCGTTCGCCTTTTTGCGCGGGGCAGCTGCTTTGATGGCCTCAGACCTCGCGGCGACCCCGGCGACGGGAATCCGCGTGCAAGCGTGCGGCGATTGCCACGTGGCCAATTTCGGCGGGTTCGGCAGTCCCGAACGCCGGCTTGTCTTCGATATCAACGACTTCGACGAAACGCTGCCGGCGCCATGGGAATGGGACGTGAAGCGCCTGGCCGCGAGCAGCGTTGTGGCGGGCCGCGAGTTGAACTTGAGCGAACGGCATTGCGCGGACGCCGCGCGCGCCGCGGTTCGGTCTTACCGCGAACACATGCGCGAGTACGCGGAGATGCGCGCGCTCGAAGCATGGTATTCGCATCTCAATGCGGAAATCTTCATCGACGAAGCAAAAACAGCCGCAGCGAAGAGACAGTGGAGGAGGGCCGAAAACGCTGCGAGGCAGCAAACTGCGGAGCACGTCTTTCCAGCGATTACGGGCGTCGAAGACGGCCGGCGGCGAATCATCGACCAGCCGCCGCTGATCTACCACCCGGCCCAGATGGCGCGAATGGGGAAGTTCGTGCGCGGTATGTTCGAGCGCTACCGGCGAACCCTCCCCGAGGAACGGCGCGTGATTCTCGATCGCTACCATTTTGTGGACGTCGCGCGGAAGGTCGTCGGAGTTGGCAGCGTCGGAACGCGTTGCGCGGTCGCGCTACTGATGGCCGGCGCCCACGACCCGCTGTTTCTGCAATGCAAGGAGGCGCGCGTTTCGGTGCTCGCACGGTATGCGGGCAAAAGCCGCTACGACAATCAGGGAGAGCGCGTCGTCACCGGCCAGCACATGCTGCAATCCGCGAGCGACCTCTTCCTCGGCTGGGCGCGCGACGACGAAGGCCGCGACTCTTACTTCCGCCAGCTCCGCGACATGCGAATGAAGATCGATCTGGACGCAATGTCGCGGCAGGACTGGTTCGAATACGTCGAAGTCTGCGGATGGGCGCTCGCCCGCGGGCACGCTCGAACTGGAGACGCGGCGCGGATCGCCGGCTACCTGGGCAAGAACGATACGTTTGACGCGGCGATCGAAAAATTTGCCGTGGCTTATGCCGATCAGACCGAGCGCGACTATGCGGCGCTCGTCAAGGCGATCCGCGCCAAGCGGCTTCCGGCGCGCTCGGACGCCCTCACAAGCTGATCGATGCGCCCGGGTTCATAGGTCAAGGGGCAGCGGATTTTTCCCCGTGATCAGGCGCGCCGAGCGGTCGTACGTGAAGTAAAACCACGCCCACTGCACGAACACCAACAGGCGGTTCTGAAACTCCATGATGTAGAACAGGTGAATGAAAATCCATAGTAGCCACGCGGGCAAGCCCGAAAGCCGCAGCCCGTGCAGATCGGCGACGGCGGCGGCGCGGCCGATCGTCGCCAGATTGCCCTTGTCCACGTAATGAAACGGCGGAGTTTTTTCTCCGCGCAGGTGGCGCTCGATCGCTTTTGCCGCATAGCGCCCGCCCTGGATGGCGGTTTGCGCGACGCCGGGGAGCGGTTTTCCTGTCTGATGGCTGAAATTCGCCAGATCGCCGATGACGAAAATCTCGGGATGGCCGGGCACTGTGAGATCCGGCTCGACAATCACGCGGCCTGCTTTGTCGAGCGCGGCGCCGGCTTCGGCGGAGAGAATGCGGCCAAGCGGCGACGCGAGAACTCCCGCAGCCCAGAGAATCGTGCGCGTGGGAATGGTTTCGGTGCGATCGCCTTCGCGGACGGTGACCGACTCCTTGCGAATGTCCGTCACGAGCGCGCCGGTGCGAACGGTGACGCCAAGGCGTTCGAGCATCTTGCGGGCCGCGGCCGAGAGTTTCGGCGGATACGCAGGAAGCGCGCGATCCGTGCCTTCGACCAGAATGATGTGCGCCTTCGACGGGTCGATGACGCGGAAGTCGCGGCGCAGCGTGTCGTTGGCGATCTCGCCGAGCGCTCCGGCCAGTTCGACGCCCGTCGGCCCGCCGCCGACGATCACGAACGTCATCCAGGCGCGCAGTTTTTCCGGGTCGCGCTCGCGTTCAGCGGCTTCGAAGGCGAGCAGAATCCGGCGGCGCATGTCGGTGGCGTCCTCGACGGTCTTCAGGCCGGGCGCGAACTCCTCCCACTCGTCGTGGCCGAAATACTGGTGGCTCGCGCCGGTGGCGACGACGAGCGTGTCGTAGTCAATCGCGCCGTCGCTCAGGATGAGGCGGCGATTCGCGGCATCGAGGCCAACGGCTTCGCCGAGAAGCACCTGGGTGTTCCTCTGTTTCTGGAGGATGTTGCGCAGCGGCGAGGCAATGTTCGCGGGCGAAAGAGCGCCCGTGGCGACCTGGTACAGCAGCGGCTGGAACAGATGGTGGTTGCAGCGATCGACCAGCGTCACATCAACCGGCGGGCGCTTCAGGCCGAGCGCGACGCTCAGCCCGCCGAAGCCGCCGCCGAGGATTACGACTCGATGCCTGCCGGTCATCGCTTCCACGCTAGCAATGCGCGGAGAGGCCGTCAAACGGTTGTTGGTGTAAAGAATCTCGACTAGTTCGGGGCCGGAATGCCGAGATCGCGACAATCTTTCGCGCGAGAAAATCATTGATCTCGCGATGGCGGGGGACCGTGGAAGTCGTTCCTTTTGCCGGATTCCAAAAGACCGAATGACGAGCGCCCTCGCGCAAGAGCTCGCAGCCATGCTGAATCAGGTGACGGATCAGGTCCCGACGCTTCATCGCGAAGAGCTCAGACGCGGATGGTGATCAACTCGCGCTTTGCGTGGGAGGTATGTTCTTTGGCAAGGATCGAGCGGTTCGCCTCGAGAATCAAAGCGAGGGCTTCTTTCAAATTGCGGCGGACTTCCTGAAGCGTTCGACCTTGGGTGTTCACGCCGGGGATTTCCTCGACGGTACCGACGTACCAACGCCCCTTCTTTTCGATGATAGCCGTGAATTCGCGCTGCATGGAGTTTCTCTTGAGTTAGTCTAGCACAAAGGAAGCAACTGTTGGTTCGAGCATCGAATCTTCACACATCCACGCTAGGCGCGGGACACAAATCGCCGACGCCCCCTTCTGACTTGATCCTTGGAAGATTGCAGCGAGCTCAGTTGCCGGAGCCGCCTCCCGCCGCGGAGCGCTTCGCCGTCCAGTCCGCGTTGTTGCCCATCACGGTGAGTGTGCCCTTCATTGCGTCTCCGCTGACCGTGCCCGTATAGTCGATCTTCATTTCGCCGTTCGGCGTGGTCCGCGTCACGGAGAAGCTGATATTGTTCCCGCTGATCGTGCCGGTCACCGGCGCGTCTCCACGCTGGCCCTTCATTGTGCCGGTAAGTTTCGAGCCATCCTGTTGCAACGTGAGCGTCTGGGTCATGATGTTGCCGTCGCGACCCGGCGCGCTGAGGTCCCACGAACCAGCGACCTTGGCATCCTGCGCCGACGCGACGTGTGCCAGGGACAGAACCACAAAACAAACTGCCGCAACCAAAACACAATTTCTCTTCATCGACCCTCTCCTTGAAGTGAACAAGCGATTTTAGTGGTCTCCGGGCCGGAGGAGAAGCCACC
>Ga0187864_10002989_pt1 | contig 14145 bp, 12 predicted proteins | sample June2016WEW_11_4_FD_132985 | JGI IMG/M metagenome (GOLD analysis project Ga0187864, IMG submission 132985) | Peatland microbial communities from SPRUCE experiment site at the Marcell Experimental Forest, Minnesota, USA - June2016WEW_11_40 | ecosystem: Environmental > Terrestrial > Soil >... | reverse complement strand
GCCTGAAAAAAACCGAGCCCCTCTTCGCCCCGATCGGGCCGCCCCAAATGTCCAAACTCCAGAGCAGGCTGGAAGCCTGCGCTGCAGCTTGGACATTTTGCACGCCAACGGCGTGCGGGCGTATCAGCCCAGGGCAACGCCCTGGGAAAACCGTCGCGTAATCTCAACCCGCCCTGCAAGGGCGGGAGCAGTTGCCTCAGTCCCACAGGTAACGCTCATCGGATGCCATCTCATAGCGCTTCAACAACGCTCGGAGTTCTGTCTGAAAGGATTTGCGCTGGTGATGCTCCTCCTGCCGGCCGATGCAGGATTTCAACTCTGGCTGGTGAATGAGGTTCTTGACGAGTGATTGAGACGTGCGGGAAGAGTGGCCTGCGCCCCGACAGGGCGCAAGATCCGACCAAGGCCAGCTTTCCCAGGGCGTTGCCCTGGGCTGGTATGCTGCGCGCTTTCAGCGCGGGCTCCACGGACAGTCGGCGCGCAACACGAATGTCCAAACTGCAGAGCAGGCTGGAAGCCTGCGCCACGCCTACGGCGCCAACTCGTAGCGGACCTTGCGGCCTTCCGTCAAATCGTTAAATCCGCTGCTGGCCACGACCTCCCCTGGCGACAGACCACTCTGAATCCCAGCCCAATTTCCGTCCTCCACCGCGATGTAATTCCCACCCCCTTTTCCGCCCTCCTCCACGGTGCGCACCCGGCGCAGGCTCACCGTGTTATCCGAGTTGATCACAAAAACGAACGTTGACTGCGGGTCGCGCTGAATCGCAGCAGCGGGCACGAGCGTGACCCCATGTTTCATCTCCAACAACATACGGACGTTCCGAAGCATGCCGGGTATCATCAGGTTGTCTCCCTCCGGGATCAGTCTGGCCCGGCATTGCAGAGTGCCTGTCTGGGTGTCGATTCGATTATCCACCCCCGCCAGGAAACCGTGGCCGAAACGCTTCTGATTGGAACTGTCGTAGGCCTCCACGGTCAAGGCCTGGTGGGCGTCGAACTTCCGGACCACCTCCTGGCAGTAATCCTGAGGAATCTGAAACATGACGGAATTTGAGGACTCCACTGTTCCCAGGGACATCAGCCAGACTCCCATGTCGCCTTTGTGCGCAGTTGCCGCGGAAACCTGTATCACCCGGCCAGCATTCCGGGCCGCCTCGGCCGCCTGAAGCCGGTGCGCCGAGAGGGCCTCACGCTCCGCGATTCGCGCCCTCAACTCCAGGCGCAAGCCAAACAACAGGGCCAGCAGCGCCGCTATGCATGCGCCCGCAGCGACGCCAATGAATGCGTACTTGGCGCGGCGCGCACTTCGCGCGTTAGACGGCGTTGCGATCTTATGAAGACAAGCTTCGATCACATCAGCATCCGCGCTGCTGGCAGTTCGCCAGTTAGACGGTGCCGCCCCGCCCTCCGGGCCCGCTTCGCCTTTCATCGCATCCGGGGCCGGAGTTTGAACGATCGTTTCCACGGCGGTCTTTATTTGGCTGACTTGTTGGTAGCGGCGCTCAGGCTCTTTTTCCAGGGCGCGCAGCACGACCTCATCCAATCTCACGTCAATCTGAACTTTCCTGGACGGCGGCTCGAGGCGCCGGCCAGGCAGTTCGCCTGTGAGCATTTGGTAAAACACGACCCCCAGGGCATAGATGTCCGCGCGATGATCCACGTCGGCCGGATGCGCGGCCTGTTCCGGCGCCATATATTGGGGCGTCCCCATCACCTTGCCCGCCCCGGTGAGACTGGGCGGAACGCCGGCTTGAGCCGGCAGCACAGATGCCGCGCGTCCCCCCGCCTCGCCCGCTCCGGTGAGGCCGGGGGAAAGAACCGGCGCGGGGCTCCCGGGCGCGGCGGACTCGGGCCCTGTCCCCAGAAGCTTGGCCAGCCCGAAATCCGCCACCTTCACGCGGCCCTGCCGATCCAGCAGGATATTCTCAGGCTTGATGTCGCGGTGGACGATGCCCTGGTCGTGGGCGTATTGGAGGGCGTCGCAGAGCTGGGGCACGATCGCCAGCGCCTCGCGCGGAGACATCCGCCCGGCGCGCATCAACCGGCCCAGGCTCACCCCGTCCACGTATTCCATCAGGAAGTAAAAAAGGCCCTCAGCCCGCCCGGAATCATAGATGGTCACAATGCCCGGATGATTGAGCCTGGCCAGGGCCTTGGCTTCCCGGGCAAACCGCTCGGCAAAGGCCGGGTCGCCGCCAATGCCCGGCGGCAGGATCTTCAAGGCCGCAATCCGGTCGAGTTCTTTCTGGCGGACCTTATAGACCACCCCCATGCCGCCCTGGCCAATGACCTCCAGAATCTCGAGCTGGGGGAAATGCGGCGACAGTTCCCGGGCTGAGGGCGGCGGCGGCACGGCGGCGGTTGCCGAGCACGCAGGGCCGGTTTCCGGGTCAAGATTCAGGGCGCCGAGGCAGCGGGGGCACAACCCCTCCGGCGCGTCTTGCGGGACGGGCTGCCCGCATTTGGGACATCGATAGGTCTCATTCATCGCCTAATGGTTAAGCCTTCGGCCGGGTTTGTTACGCCAATTCTTCACGTTTCAGCCAGCGTCCCGACCAGGTAACGCAGTTCGCTTTCGACTTCCCCCGGCCCGAAGACCGTATCGGCGACCGCGGCCCGGAACAGTTGGCGAAACCGTTTCCGCAGCCGGTGTGCCGCCACGCGCGCGGCCCCCTCGCTCAGGCCCAGCGCTGCGGCGAGGGCGCCGTAGTCGATCGCGCCCCGTTCCGCCATGAGGACCCCTTTGAGCCGCTCGAACTCCGCCACTTTGCCCGCCGCCGCGTGCTCGGCCCGCAGCCGGCCCAACGTCTGTTCCAGCAGCGTCAGGGCCCAGCGCCTCTCGTAGAGGCGATCCGGCGGCAGCCCGCCGCCCCGCTCTGCCTGGTAGCGCTCCTCGCCCATCGCGACGTCCAGCGAGAGGGATGCCTGTCCGCCGCCGCGCTTGAGCCGGCGAGCGCGGTCCCATTCGTTGGCTAGAAACCGCCTGAGCGCCACGCGCAGAAAAGTGCGGAACCGGCCCTTCTCTCGCGCGGCCGCCCCAAGGTAATCCTTGGCGAGCAGGCGCGCGAAGAACTCCTGGGTCAAATCCTGGGCGTCGCAAGGAGGGTGCCCCTGCCGGCGGACGAAGGCATAGAGGGGATACCAATAAGCGCGGCACAGGGCCTCGAGCGCCGCCGCCGAATCGGGCGACGACTTGTCTTTGGCCGCCAGCACCACCGACCAGTGCGTGGTGACAAACAGCGACCGGGCTTGGGCCGATGGCGCGGAATCTGACACGCGATTCTCACGCCCAGATTAAGCCTTGCGCGCCGGTTGTTACAGCAAAAGAAACCGCAGACCGAATTACGGCCATTGTGCGAGGCTGTAAACAAGCTCCCCGAGCCGAGACCATGAACGGCCCGGCTCAGGCCGGCGGCGGCTTGCAACACCCCTGAACTTCTGAGAACGTATTGGCATGAGCGCGATAGAACTCATTGAGCAATTGAAGGCGCTGCCGGCACACGAGCAAGCCGACTTCGCGCGCCTCTTCCGCCATCTGCAGGAGCAAAGCCCCGGCGCCGCGCCGGGCGGCGTACAAAAAGCCGCCTCGCGCCGGTGGCCCGATTTCACCTTGCGGCTCCAACGCATTTACGGCCGCCGGGTCGTGGCCGACAGCGAGACGGTGATTTCCTACGGACGCGGCGAACGGTGATGAGTGCTTACTTTGACAGCGCCATCATCGTCAAACTCTACGTCCAGGAAGCCAACAGCCCGGACGCCGTGGCGCTGGTCTCTGCCCAACCCGGCCCCTGCCCCCTTACGCCCTGGCAGGAGGTTGAGGTCAGAACGGCCATGCGCCTGAAGGCCTTTCGCGGCGAGGTTACCGCCGAGGAACTGCGGAAATCGATGGACGCCTTTGATGAGGACCTCCGTTCGGGGCGATGGCAAATGCCGGCCTATGAGCAGGGGCGGATCTGGCAACTGACCCGCGAACTATCAGCGAGGCACGCCGCCAGAATCGGCTGCCGCACGCTGGACCTTATCCACGTGGCGGCGGCGCTGGCCATCGGCGCAACCGTCTTTGTGACCTTCGACGCCAGGCAGAAAGAGGTCGCACGACTCGAAGGTCTGAACATCAAGCCGTGAACAGGCAGCCTGCGTTGAAAATGCGGCTCTAAATCGGCGCAGACCGCAATTCACAAACGCGATTCTCACGCCCAGATTAAGCCTTGCGCACCGCTTGTTACAGCAAAAGAAGCCTACTTGCCCTCAGCGATCTTTTGCACCAGGGCCGGGCCTTTGTCACCGAGCGTCTCGCTGGCAAGTTTGGTCAGTTCCTCCTCGACGGCGGCCCGCATTTGACTCTGCTTTTCCTCTGGCGAGCCGGTCAGGCCCTTCTCCATCTCCGCGAACCTCTGGCCGAGGGCCTTCTCCTGTTGCTTCAATTGGTCGAAGAAACGGCTGGCGTCTTCGGCTGAAATTCCGACCGATGCCCCTAGCTCCGTAAGGTGGGCCCGCTCTCGCGCGGTCCCTTCGGCTTCCAGGTGGATCTTCTCCTCTGTGCCGGCCAATGGCGAAAGAGTATACTGCGCCTCCCAGCCGTCAAAGTGGCCGTCTTCGGAAGCGACTTCCACGACGCGTCCGTCGCTGAACCCGTAAATCCGCACATCACAGCCATCCCCGGGCCGGCGCCCAACATTTCCGCGCAGCAACAGGGCATCCCCGGGTCTTGGCGCATCATCCCGGGCGAACTGGAAGGCCAGTAGTCCGGCCATCTTCCGCCCGGCATCCGTTGGAAAACAGTCTTGAAGGTCGGAGAGGTTGCCGGGGGGTGGTTGGTTGGGGTGAGCCACGGCATACTTTTGCAGGGCAGCCGGAAGGGCCGTCAACATGCGTTTCATGGCCTCAATCATTTCGGCGGACAACGCTGTGTGAAGCTCCTCCGGCGAGAGTTGGCTGGTCTTATCCTGCAACCTCGCAAGCAGGTTCGTTTGCTCGGCAAGCCGGCGTTTCTCGTTGCGCAGCCGCAACAGCTCGCGAAGCTGTTCCCCGGTGAGCGGCGGAGACGCCTTGGCCTGGGCGACCAGATTGGAGAGCCGTCCATTTTCCTGGACCAGGAGCGACAACCGGCCAGCCTGTTGCTGCAAAGCGTCTCGCCTCGACCGCAACTCAAGCTTGGCATGGTGGCGCAGTGCCCACGGAACTCCTGCGCTGAGGGCAACGAGCGCGCCGGCGATGCTGATTCTGAGCAAGGTTCTCATTGGTCGTCGGGCCTGCGGGCACGCGGGCAGGATGCCCGCGCCACGGGGCCGATTCTGAGTGCTGTTCTCATTGGTCCGGTGGAGGCCCGACGATGTGCCGCTTCTCCCAAGCGTCATAATCACCATTCGGCGGAACGCAAATTTCGGAATGCCCGTCCGCAAAACCGTAAGCCCGCGACAAACGACCGTCGTAGGTCCGGCTTGGCTGCTTTTCCCGCAGGACGACGACCAGGGACGGAGAGGCGATGTTCGTCGCCGGCCCCTGATAGAGAATCTCAAACTGGCTGGTCGTAAGGTTGGTGTCGGTCGCGGATGCCTCCCACTCAAGCGGCTGCGGCAGAAATGGCCGCGCCTGGTCGAAGCTGGTTGGAAACCGGTCATGGTTTTCCTTGGCAAACACAGCGAACGCCCGGAGCCAGCGCCCGGTATAACCCATCCGGGCTATCCCCGACTTCGTATCCTCCTCTTTTCTATGCAGAATCGGGAGGGACGCGTCCGGCGGCTGTGCATCTGGCGCTCCCAAGCTGGTCGTCTGCCTGCGAAGCGACTCCACCTCGCTGCGAATGCTCACGAGGTCGTCGAGGTTGTTAGCTCCGGAACCGCCCTGCACAAGGCCCGCCAACCGCTCGTTCTCGGCCTGTTGCCGGGCCAACTCCGCCGACTGCCGGCGCAGCGACTCGTCTTGCGTCCGGATGGCGGCCCGCGCCTGATGTTGAATCACCAAGGACGTCGCCGTCCCGAGCAGGACGACGGCGCCGAGGACTCCCGATTGGATTTTTGTCATGCTTACCATTTTGATGAGGGTTGCCGAGAGTCCAGCGCCGGCGCCCGCGCCGGCAAGCGCGGCGCCCGCGATGCTCGCCGCCAGTCCGCCGGGCGCCGCCGTCATCGTTTCAACCGCCAGCACCGTTCCGAGCGCCGCGGCGGACAGGCTCACTCCCCGGGCTTTGAGCAGCCCGTGCAGTTTCTCGACCGCGCGCGTCACCCGCTTTCGCGCGGCATCCTCGTTGCTGCCGAGCGCCTGGCCAATGGAACGAAAGTCGCGCTGCTCGAAAAACCGCAGCAGGATGGCCGTGCGGTCTTCTGCCCTCAATTCCTCGATCGCCTCGTCCAAAAGCGGCGCCAGTGTTGCGAGGTTGGAGGCCGAGTGATCCTCTATCGAGCTCATTTCCATTGCCTGCCTTTCGCGTTTCTGACGGCGGCGTTCGCTGCGCATGAGCGCCCGGGCTGCGTAACAGGCATCCCGGTGCAGCCAGCCGCCCAACATCACCTCCCGAGGCAGGCCACGGGCCTTGCGCGCCAGGTCCAGGAATACCGTCTGGCTCACATCCTCTGCAAGCTGCGCGTCCCCGCCGACCAGCCGCAAGGCCGACGAATAAACCAGGTCGAGGTAGCGCGCCACCAGCTCCCGAAAGGCCGGCTCCGAGCCGCATCTCGCGTATTCCGACAACAATGTCTGGCTGTCCGTCATCTTGATTCCATTAGTATAATGCCGCCAAAAACCCAAACCGGACAGCCCGTTGTTGTTGCCCGCCACGGTATAGAGTTTACACTCCCCTCGGCACACATGAAGGCCAATCACAACCAGCGCCGTCATCCACCCCGGCAACGGGGCGGAAACTCCCCGCGCTCCGCCGCGCCGCTCGCGGGCCGCCGGTCCCGCTGGAGAGTGGCGCTGGTTCTGGTTTTGGGCGCCATCGCCCTGGCGGGTTGGTTGGCCTTGAGTCCCTGGAGGCATTCAGGCCAAACGCTCATGGAACCGCCGGCGCCGGCGCTCGCCCAGGCCGATACGCCCACCGGCGCGCCAACCGCCCAGCGCGCCACCCACGCCGCTGACAAGCCCCCGGGGTTCGTCGCTCAAATGAACCGCGCCAACGAGCTGCTCGCCCAGGGCAAACCGGCCGAGGCCGTCTCGGTCCTGACCGAGGCGATGCGGTTGAAACCGGAGGACGAGGACGTTCATTACAACCTGGGATTGGCGCTGGCGCGGCTGGGGAGATTCGAGGAAGCCATCCAGCAATACGGGGAGGCCTTGCGCATTTTTCCAGACTATGCCGAGGCCCATAACAATCTGGGCAATGCGCTGATGCATCTCGAGCGGAACCAGGAAGCCCTGGAGCACTTCGAGCAAGCGGTAAGAATCATGCCCGATTACGCCTCGGCCCACAATAACCTCGGCACTGCGTTGCGCAAGCTCGGGCGGGCCGACGACGCCTTGGCGCACTTTCGAGAGGCCGTCAAACTCAATCCGGACTACTGGCAGGCCCACTTCAACCTCGGGACGAGCTCCCTGCAAGAGGGACGAGCCAGCGAGGCGCGGAGCGAGTTTGAAACCGTCCTGCGTCTGCAACCGGACTTTGGACCGGCAAAAAAGGCGCTCGCCACGCTCCAGGCCCGGCAGTCAGGCGATGCAGCGGCGAGGCCCTGAGCCGGGGGAGGCGTTTCATTAACACCAATTCGACAAAGGTCGCGACGAAGGTTGCGACCAGGTCTTCCGTTCGCCGGGCTTTTGGGACAGGCTCTAAATAAGGCGCGGCCTCAACCGCAACGCGGTTGTGTAACAAAGCCCAGGGTTGGACCGAAGGGACAACCCTGGGCAGCGGCGACGGAGGGGCCCTCAACCCCAACGGGGTTGTGGCCGGCGGGGAGCGCAGGCGGCTGGTTTTTCGGTCGCCGGGCCGCAACCCCGTTGAGGTGATGGGCATTGCCGCGCGGTTACCCAGGGTTGGCGCCGCGCCAAGTCTGGGCTTTGCTACACAACCCCGTTGGGGTTGGAGTCTTGCGCCGCGTTCTGGCTCATCTGAGGCCTGAGGGACAAAGGGCCTGCGAAGGCGGGGATTCTCCGAAAGGCATTGCCATTAGACCGCAGTTCAAAAGTTTCTGGACGCAGGTGCCGAGGGGCGAGGGGCGAGTGTCGAGGGGCGGCGCTTCGCTCCCTCGACCCTCGACACTCGACACTCGACACTCGACACCCGACACCCGACCCTCGACCCTCGACACCCGGCCGGGATTGATGTGGGTCCGCCGGGACGCCTACCTCGCCTCGCGCAGCGTGTTGAGCAGTGCCCGGGCCGGGGCGTTATTGGGGTCGAGGCGGAGGACTTCGAGGCACTGTTTCTCCGCGTCAGCCGGCCGGTTTGCCCTGGCCAAGACCTGGCCCAAAGCGAGCCGGCCATCGATCGAGCGCGGTTTCTGCCGCACCGCCAGTTGCAAGTGGCGGATGCCCTCCCGCAAGGAGTTCATCCGCAGGCACAGCAATCCCAGCGCGTAGCGGGCCGGGTAATAGTCAGGGTTTATGCGGAGGCCCTCATTGTAGAGCGTGAAGGCCTCGGCCTGGCGGCCAAGGCCCTCGAGCAGTTTGGCCAGGTTGATGCGAGGCAACGCGGCCTGGGGCTGCATGCCGATCAACGCCCGCCACTGTTGCTCGGCCGCGGCCGCGTCCCCGCCGTTTTCCAGCAATGCAGCCAGGTTCCAGCGGAGGTCCGGGTCGTCGGGGTGGCGGACAACCAGCTCTGAAACCTGCTGAATGTCGCGCCGCACCTGCGCCGGTTTGCCGGCGAGCCGCCATCGGGCGAGTTGCTCGTTGATGCGCTCCAGTTCGTGGGCGTGGCCAATCTGGCTCGTAAAGGGCGCCCCCTCAAGACGTTCCCGCATCACCTCGAGCGCCTCGTAGCGATTCCGGGCCGTGAGCCCCAGCAGCCGCAGGCATTCGGCCTGCGAAACCCATTGGCCCGAGGCCTCCAACGAGAGCGCCCGGACAACCTGGTCCGCCACCGCGCGGGCCAGGAGATAATTCCCCTCCGGCGTCAAGTGGACGTGCTCATAAAAGTACTCGGCGCCCGGCAATCCCTGCGGGCTGTTCGTGGCAAAGAGTTCCTCGGCGTCCAGGAGGTTGACCCTTCGGGCGGCGAAGGCGGCGGCGGCCCGGCGGATCATCCCGTTGATCCGCCCGTCGGCGCGGAACTGGAGCGCGTCATTATCGCGGGCCAGGCGAAACAGGGTTGCCGCTTCGGCATCCTGCCCGAGCAGCCGCGAGCATTCGGCCCGGCGAAAAGCCAGGTCGGCAAACTCGCCGTCAATCCCGGCAGCCCGTTGGTAAGCCGCCTTGGCTTCGGCCAGTTTGCCCTGGTCTTGCCACGCCATTCCCGCGTCATAAGCGGCCTGCCACTCGGCCAGCTCAGTGGCCGAAAGGCCGGGCCGGTGGAGGGATGCGAAGGGCGCGCAATCCTTGAGGTTGGTGGCGACCGTGCAGAGAATCATCGGCACGCCGGCGCGGGCGCCAGCCGCCAGCAGGGCGGCCAGGTTCCGCTCAAAATGCCGATAGACCCTGGCGGTCGCCGGCGCATCAGGCCGCATCTTGAGGTCTGCCATCATTGCCATCCCGGTCCACTCCGGCAAAGGCCTGTTCCCCCGGAGCGCGTAATCCAGCGCTCCGTCGAGCAACTGGCCCAGCCGCGTCCCCTTCACCCACAACCCGGCCCGCGCCAGGGGGAGGGGAGGCGCGCGCGCGCCGAAGACCGAGACGGAGCCGAAAGGCCCGATGATTTCGTTGTTGCCCATGTAAATGACCCACAGGTCTCCCTGCTGCTGGGCGCAGTCCCGGGCAATCGGCAGGACAGCATGGGAGTTGATCGCCACCATCGCGGCATTGATCACCTCGATTTGCCGGTTGGGAAAACGTTCGCGCAAGAGCACTTCCACCATGCGCGGCAGGCCGAACTTGAAGTCCGGGTCACCCATCGCCGCCGACTCGCCGAGCACAAAAATGCGCACTGTGCCCGGTTGTTTCACCGCCGGCATGACGAAGGGCCGGGGATAGCGAACCAGCCCGGGCGGAAAGAAACGCCGGCCATAGTCCTGATTGTCGGTCCAACTGGCCCGGCCCTGGATGGGCCGTTTCTGAAAGAAATGGGGAGAATACCCGTACCCGGCCAACCGCAGGAGGCCCTCGGCCGACAGGAAAAAGACCAATGGAATTCCCACCGCCGACAGCAAGCGAAACCACATTCGCAGGCGCGGGCTCGCCGCGCCGCCGCCGGTGCTTGCCGCCGCATCTTGCGTCGCCGACGCGGGTTTACGCTCTGGGTTGGCTCTGCGCAACCCGCCGAGCTTACCGCCCGCCTCCTTGAGCGTCCAGTCCGAACCCGTGTCCCAAATCCTCGCCTAACCAGTTTTTTGAGGAACCGCGGAACACGCGGAATACGCGGAAAACCCTTTCTTTTCCGCGTATTTCGCGTGTTCCGCGGTTCTCTATTAGCCCTCTATTGGCATGAAATATGGCGTGGTCCCATTTTGTTGGTCCTACGTGGGGTAGCCAGTCCTTAAGCGGGGATTTGGGCGTGTCTGCGAGTGTCCAGGGCGAGGGCCACTGAGAAAGTCGCCGGCACGGGCCCCATTCCCTGACTGTAGGAGACGACGTAAGTCCCGATTCGTGCGCTGGGTCAGGTTAGGGCTTCGACCTCGCGCATAGGGCGGGTCTGCGGTGCCGGGAGGGCCAACCCGTGTTCTTCCGCAGCCTTGACCGTGTCTTCCACAATCTCGCAAAGCCGGCCGTAAGCCTCAACCGAAGTGGAGCCGTGACAAACGCCGCCGGCGGGGAACAGGTCGGGGCAGTAACCGACATATAGCTGGTCCTCCTCGCTCCAGCGAACGAATGTCAAATACTTATCTTGTGCTCTCATGACTGGATATACCGCAAAGCATTGCGGACTTGTTCTTCCTGATACGGTTGCGCGTCATGGCCGTCGTGTCCCGAGATTAACACAAAGCCGGGGAACTTCAAATGTCGGAACTTCCGATGGCTTCCTTTGCCCCCGTGCATACGGACAAACCCGGCAACTTCGCCGGGCTTTTGGCTCGGCCGCTTCTTGCCACCCAGGTCCGGCGCAGTGGCGATCCGGCCTTGCTCGAAAGCGCGTAATGGCATAACTCGGCGGCGATCTCGTAGCCGGCCAGTCCCCCGTGTTCGCGAAGGCCGCGGATCACGAACGGGATTTTGTCCTCAGTGATCTCGGCGTCCTCGCGGTACGACCAGAAGCATTGGCGCCTGGGCGGCGCACAGTCCGGCGTGGCCGGCCTCAGCGCCGAGGACATTGACTGGCAGGGCAAGGTTGTGAGCTTTCTCCGCCGCGAGACCGCCACGGGGTTGATCCCCCGCTTTTGCGAGGAGTTCGAAACCGTGCTACGAACGCTACGCCGGGCAGGGGAACTGTGCTTGAAAGACCCGCAACCTTCGCCGCCGACTGAACGCGCAGAGCGCAGACGGAGGGCAAAACGAACCAGACTATGGTCGAACCCCTCTCCCTTTCTTCGTCCGAGTACCTCCTGGCCGTACTGCGCTTCGCGCGCCGGGAGGGATACGTCAAGGCAAGGGAGTTCAAAGCCGGCCGCATGGAGGTCGCAATGATGGCGGGTTCCTCAGATCGAAGAATCTGACCTGTTCTTTGTCCGGAGGACGCCGGTCCGAGCCCATGCTCCCGAGCCCTCCAGCGTCTCTGCAGCGCCACAGCGGGCGACAGCCGACTATCGAGGAAACGCCGCTCCGCGCAAGACAAGGGGGTGGGAACAGGAAGGTGCGAAACGAAAAGGACGAACGCCGGAACCCGATGATCCGCGCCGCTCAGACCGTGGCCATCCTGGGGATGTAACCGGCGTCTCGGCAATGAGGAGACCTCAAGCACCGGTTTTGCGGCCAACAAACTGAACTGATATTGATAGATTTGGTTTTTTGCCGCGGCCCCGGTTTTGACACTACGCGGGTGATCTGTCCTCTGGCAGAACGTATCGGCCGGTGCGATACGTCGAAAAGTCATGCTTTCTCAGCCAAAGCTCCACGTAGCCGAGCGGTAAATTCCTAAGCCCGTTCTTCGCGCAAAACTCCACGGCGCTTTGACGGCCAGTCGGCCCTCTCGCCTCAACCTCAAGGAAATCACCCAAACCCGGGATGCGATCAAGGCTAACCTCGGTCTCGCCCCCACAATAGACCGTGCGCTCTTTCACGATGCGGACAAATTCCTCCAGCTGAAAGAGCGCAAAAGGGTCACTTTCAAAAGGACCGTGACGGCAATCGATATGTGCTTCGAGAAACTCTGTGATTCCTTGCTTGTCGCAGGCGCTGAGCGGCAGTGTGTATCTGTGTTCCTGGCAGCTTAAGTGACTGGCGTCTCCGATATCGGGATTAAACTTGACCTCCAGCGTGCTGCAATTTCGCAAGCGCAGGAAAACGCCGCGCTTGAAGAGCTCCCGCTTGACGGTATCAAAGTAAACGTCAGTGACGAACTCGCTTTTCACCAGGCGCAAAGACCGGAGCAACTCAGCGGCATCATCTGGCGCGTGGAGTTCGACCTTAATTTCAAACTCGGAGCAGTTGGTGTGCATCGTTTAATCGGGATGCAAGGTGAGCACCTGCAGCGGCGAATGTGGCGAGATCATTTGAAGACGCAGCGATCCCGTACTTTGCCGCCAACAACGCCAAGCACCTGGCTGCCAGACGGGCACCGCGAGTCTGAGCAGACCGGGAGCACAATTTGCGGCGATAGACCAACGTTATCGAACGCTTCCTTATTCGCGGCGAGCTGCGCCCGCGCTTCAGACTCCGCGACTGTCTCTACACGTCCAGTGCAGTACGGGGTTCGAACGGGCGCGAACAGGTCGAGCCGGTCGATGCCGAGTTGGTGGCAGAGGCGTGGCAGCAGGTGCAGTTCGCGAAGCGCCTCTGCATGCATGAGTGAGGCCACTGTCACTTGAAACCCGAGCTCCTTTAGCAACAGGATGTTCCGAGTGGTTCTCGCGAATGAGTCTGGGCCTCGCAGCTTGTCATGGACCGGCGCAGTCGCTCCGTCGACACTGACCGTGATCTTGGAAAGTCCAGTCGCCTTCAGCTCCTGGAACAGGATCTTATCGATAGCCAGTGCATTTGTCGAAAGCGAGCAGCCCACGTTTGCCTCCAGTAGACAGGAAACGACGTCCCGCAGGTGTGGGCTCTGCGTCGGTTCGCCCCCAGAAACAACGACGTGATTGACCCCTCGGCGAGCCAGGGTACCGACGAGAGATCTGATCTGGTCGTGGCCCCCTTGGAGAGGTTCGAACTGGCCCATAGTGATCGCATTCGCGAACTGAGCGCAGTGGCTGCAGTTCTGGTTGCATTTGTCCGTTATGAGCCAACAAGCCCGAGTAGGTGTCGTGGTCGAGACGTTGAAGCAGCAGCTTCGCGCGTTCATGTCGTGTGGAGCGCCTGGGATTGCATTTCGAGTGGGCAATAACGTGGGATCGGGCTTATCTCGGAGCGGGGTCTCGATAGCCTCTCGAATTTGCAGGGGTGGCGGGCCGCCAGAGCCGGTCGATCGCTGTGTCGCCGGGCTGTCGGATGCGGCCGCGCGCAGAACTGCGCTGTGGATGCGGAACGGGAGATCGTCGGGGAATGGTACCTGAGGGCGCGGTATATTTTTTTCGACGGTCCAATGGAGCTTGGTAATTGTGGTCCTTAGGCTGGCCTCAATTCCATCGCATGTCGTGTCTTGCAGATCGACCCAGATCCTTGGCCTTGACGCTTTCTTCGAGTCGATCTCGGCGAGATCCTCACCGAGGAAAAAGACGTAGCAGAAGTCCAGATGTTTCGCGTGACAGGTACGAAGCGGAACGTCCAGCCAGTAGAGAAAGTCCGGTTGATCGATGACCTGAAGTTGAGGGAACGCACGCCGGCCCTCGGCGTCAGTACATGCTGATGCCAAGATAGGTCTGACCTTAACTCCGGCCTCAGAACGGACTTTTGACTCGCAAATTGTGTTCCGCTTCACGCTTTTCTGGGAGAAAAGCATCTTGATAATCAAGGAGGTTCGAGAAGGGCGTATCAAGATAATCGAGGAAGCTGAGCGCCGGGGTAGGGGGTGGAGAGGCGGCTGGT
>Ga0187864_10002985_pt1 | contig 14173 bp, 8 predicted proteins | sample June2016WEW_11_4_FD_132985 | JGI IMG/M metagenome (GOLD analysis project Ga0187864, IMG submission 132985) | Peatland microbial communities from SPRUCE experiment site at the Marcell Experimental Forest, Minnesota, USA - June2016WEW_11_40 | ecosystem: Environmental > Terrestrial > Soil >... | reverse complement strand
GGCAGTGGGCAGTCGGCAGTAGGCGGAAGGCAGCCGACGGCCACCGGCGTTGCGTGATTTGTGGGGCTGATGATTCCCCTCCCTGTTAAGGAGGGGGTAGGGGTGGTTGACTTTTTGTCCCTAACGGCACACCTTGACCCCGCGCCAGCCGTGACAGGGGAGAGCCTGCTTTTGGGGATCAACCCGCGCATTTTGCGCTCAAATAGGCTTCGTATTGAGTTCGTTTTAGGTTCGTTTTTCAATGCGCTTCCTGTTTTTTCAATAACATACTGGCTTCGATCGTATATTTCTTGTATTTTTCTCGGGTTGCTCCAGGCTTCCAGCCGCGGACCCTTTCCGTGCCCTTCCGCATTTCGGGGCGCAATTCCCCCGCCTGGACGCATGCTGCACGGAAAAGCTCACTATTTGAATTTAATTCGCGCATTTGGCACTGAAATCCGGGTTCGTTTCGAGTTCGTTTTGAGTTCGTTTCCAAATCCCATCCTGTGTTTTCAACAACATACTGGCTTCGTTCGTACTATTTTTATGCTTTCTCGCGCTGTACTGCCTTCCCGAACGTGAACCGCTTCCGACTCCTTCCACTTTTGGCCGGGCACCCTCCCGGCAGGACAGATGCTTCACCCGAGAACTCACTCTTTCGGCTTAGTACGCACATTTGTCACTCCGGGAGGCAACGATGGGAACCGCAGGCAGGGACTCAGGCATAGCAAGCACGAAACGGAGACGGATCAGACCTTTCGGGCCGAATGCTTCCGGCCTGGCCAGATCTCCAGCGCAACCCCACAACACAACTATAGCCCAAGTTATTAGTTTTGTGAAGTACCCAGAAAGTTAACACTCCCCACGGTACGCAGAACACGCGGATGGCGCATACATGAAGAACCATGCAAACGCCACCCACAAGGGTTCGTGAACAGCATCGCCATGGCTCCCCGGTTCTGATCATCCGGGCCTTCCATGGACAAACCAGCGATGGAGGAGCTCGATGACTTGTTCACGCAGTCTCTCGCTTCCGGCGCGCTCCTCTGCCAACGTTTCGAACTCTGCCTTGGCTGTGGTGATACGCGCGCCAAGCTTCACCAAAAGCGCGCGGCACTCCTTTTCGGTCTCTGGAAATGATACTGGGCCGCGCAACCCTTCGCGAGCGATCGTCGCGAGGAGTTCTGCTTCCGGTCGGCTGGCACACACGTGGCTCGCCGCCGGGTTCTTTCCGAAATAAACGGTTGTCGCCTCAAACCAATTCTCCGCCGCGGGAAGGCGAACCTCCCCTTCCGGGATGTTGACGGTTTTTGCACCGCCCGTCTCGTCCTCGAGCCACTCGCCAAGCGGTTTTCGTACCTCCGGCTCCAGACGGTTCCAGGCGTCAAGGGCAAGCTGCATTTGGGAGACGTTGTTCCTCCCATTTCCAATCCTACGTTGTTCCATCTTTTGCACTTCGACAATGCGAATAGCCCGAAAATGAAGGGCTACCTCGCGATATAACCGGTCGGTCAGGTCTGTTCGCCTGTTCGGTTGCCGTACGCCCAGAAGTTCGAGGACCGCGTCATCCAGCTCCCTGCGGTCCTTCTGTTGTAGCTCCGCCGGCAGCCCCAAGGGCAGTCTCTCAGCTTCTCGTACCTCCTCGGCGGTGTGACAATCCATGAAGGGTTCCTCGACCAGATGGGAGATTCTGCGCCCTTGCATCGATGCCAACGCACGCTCCATTCTGTCTGCCAGTTCTCTCGTGCAGCCGCGCGGATCGGGAATCTCCATCATCATGACGTCGACCACTTCCGTCTTCAGATTTCCCTCCGTACCTGCGTATCGGCCATAGAAGGTTTTGAACAGGGCGACAAGGGTGGAATTGAGAATGGACATTAGCACGCCGGAACTGCTGGCGCTCCCGTTGATCGGGTGAATATCAAATAGGTTATGGTTGCACGCCAGTCGCTCCGGATTTGAGGGAATGATGTGACGATACTGTTGGGCCATCGGCCAGAAGCCAATCCCAGGCTCCAGGCCTGTGAGGTCGTACCATCTCTCTCTCCCGAGGCAGGTAGAGCGCTGGGGGACCGCAACCGCTTTCGACTTCTCCGATGCAAAGGTCTGTTTGCTTCCCCAGGCTACGTAGTGGCGAGCGTAGGTGCCTTTGAGGTCGCGCAAGTCCTGATTAACCCACAAGACCACCCGGTCAAGTTGCTCGCGAGTCACAACCGGCCGGTCAACTTCCATTAAGCTGTGAACTTCCGGTCTCACGTATTTGGCCTCGATGGGGTGCAATGTCTTGTCGCCGCACTGGACTATCAGCAAATCCCCTCTTTCTACCTCCTCGCGGCCACACCGCCGCATCAGGGGCAGAAGCCGCCACTCCATTTCACTCGGGTTCTGACTCAGTAGCTTCGCAGAGACGTTACGCGGCATGAAAAAGGCGTCACATCCGCTCTTTATTCCAAATTTAATGGTCGCTACCTCACCCAGGCGGACGAATCGGCTCCCAAACTCGCGCATAATTTCAAAATAGAAGTCCGGCGCCCGCAGGTAACGGCCCCACTTACCGCCCCCATAGTCGCTGTACCGCGCGCCGAGGCTTAACTCCCCATTGGAATCGTTCTCTCCCCCTGTTTCCCCATCCTCCTCGTCCGATTCGCCATTGGTCTCTGCCGCTCCAAGACTCTTCTGTTTGCCCAACATCTCGCCGACGGACAACCCTTCCTGCCACAGGTCACCTTGCCGCTTCACCATGATGCGATACTGGGCACTCGACCGGTGTGACTTCGTTTTCAGGATCAGGTCGCGCAACTCTTCGGCAGCTTCCTGCCGCTGTCTCTCGTCCACGCGCTCCCCTAATATCTCAGCCAGCGGTCGATTGAGTCGCACGAACTTGACCAGGTTCTCGTTCCGTTTTTCTTCCTCCGTGCAACGCTGGAGAATTGTCACCGCCGTTTTCACACGAGCATCTTCAAACCACGGCTCGTCCACGCTCTCAATGATGGCAACGATCCGGAAATTGAGGAGCTCCCAGCGTTGGAGGGGAAATCCGTAGCGGACGTCCAGCCAGCTCGATGAAGTGAGGAAGCCGAACCAGCCGTCCTCCGCCAGGAAGCGGCAGGCGTGCGGCCAGAAGTAAACGTGCATGTCGCTTTGCTTAGAAAGCTGGAGCCCTGGCCACGCCTCTTCAGCCTTCTCGTACATGTATTCCTTCGTCTGATCGCGGATCGCGCCGCGGTCTCTCTCCTTGGGGATATCCTCCTGACGGACGTATGGTGGATTCCCTACGATAGCGTCAAGAGGGGGAAGGGATACTCTCTCGACCTCTCGTTTTCCGCGACTGTCCCGGAAAACGCTGGGGATTTCGCAAAATGGCTTGTCCGAGGCGACCAGAAAGAAGTTCCTCCGCGCGACACGCGGGTAGTTCTCTTCGATGGTTATATTTCTGGCGGCAAGGTTCAAGGTGGCGAGGTGGGCTGGGAAGGGGTTGATGTCGCAACCAAAGAGACCTGCAAGCAACTCCTGGTTCGTCATTCGCTTGTCGAGGTGAAGTTTGCGATAGTAAGCGCGGACAAGGAATGTCCCACTGCCACAGGCGGGGTCAAGCGTGACGGCGCCCGCCTTCCGGATGCAGAAGGCATTGACGACGTCCACAATGTTCTCGTCGGTGTAGAACTGTCCGAACTTGTGTCTCTCTTCCTTACTGATCAACCTCTGGAAAAAGTGCCCCAGGATGTCGGTGGGAATTTCTTTGAAGTTAAACCCGTCGACCGCATGGATGAACCTGTCCCAGGCTTCGATAGAATTCGCGCCTGACAGCGCTAATGTAGCCGCCCACTCCTTGGCGTGTGGAAAGAAGACGGGTTCATAATCGCCCGTGACATGCACCGCCTCATCGAATCTGCCGCGTAAATAGGCGAAGGCCCTTTCCGGTGTTTTTGCGGCGCGCGGGAATTTGAGTTCAGGAAGTTCGCAACCGGGACGCGAACGAACCGCCTGGTAGAAAAGAATGCGGTTGCTGAGCACATAGGCCATGCTGCGCGCCGCCCGGTCAATCGCCTCCCGCCAGGATCTGGGGTTGGTAGAGTCAACATTCCATTGCTGTTCTTGGGCCATCCAAGCCCAAAGATGTGCCCTGAAGCCGGGCTTCCGGGCCGACTCGGAATCGAGGTAGTCCCGGAGCTCGCGGACTGGGCCGCGCGGCCCTGTCAGATGGCTCTCCAGAACGATAACGTAGAAATCTGAAGGCGGGAGGCCAAAGTCTTTTCTGCGGCCAAACCAGAGGTCCGCGAAACTCGCGAAGAACCGGGGCAGGAACTCCTCTTCGAGTTTTACCCTCACGGCCGGAAGCGTGACATCTTCGGGCTTGTTGAGCTCCATCCCCAGCTTACCTTCCCACACGCACCGCTCGTGCATCGAAGGGGCATCCCATTTGGAGCGGTCGAACAACGCCAGGTGCTCGACATTCCAGGTGAAGAAGTATTGGCAGTTCTCGCGGGTGGCCTTGTTGTAGGCATCCTCCATCAACCGCGCATCGAAAGGCGAGCGCCCTTGGGGGCTGCCGGGTAGCTTCACCTCACCACAGAGCGCCAGCTTGCCTCTGCCACTCTCCTTCCGCTCGTAAACGCGGAAGTCCTGCCGCTTAAGGCTACCCCTTCCGTAGGCTTCGATTTCGGATGAGCCGAACGGGAGTTCGGGGTGCGTTGCGAAGATTTTGTCGGACCACTTTGACACATCGGAGCAAAAGCCGGTTTCGTGTTGGCGGTAGCTTAGGGGTGGCATTGTCTTCTCAGGCGAGGCCCAACCTCCTCCGTTCCTGATTATTATCACAACAGGGGGAATTGCAAGAGCGATTTCAAGGCCGCCGGCGCAGCGGACCTTCATGTTTAGGTTTTCCTGCGAGCATGAGGTCCGCGCGTTGGACGTGCAGTGGCCTTGAGGGCAGGTGCCAGGTAGCGGGCATGAGGTGTTAGGGGATGACCACCGCGCGGCGTGTCGGCCGGATCGAAGATTCCAGATTTGAGATTCCAGACCAATAAACGAATTCCCGATTTGAGATTCCAGACCAAAAACCTTGCACGCGGTCAAAAACCTTTGGGAACAGCAGTTGAGAGGCGACCTTCGTCTCTATGGCGAGACCACAGGCCGTTATTCATTCAGGCTTTGGCTCTCTCCTCCAAGACGCGGCGCAGAAGGGGCAGGGCGGCTCGATCCTTTTCCTGGCCGGTTTCTTCTTTCGTCTTAATCAAGCTTTCCAGTGTCGAAACGCGAACTTTGAGTGCCGGACCAACCTGCATTTCCACGGTTTCTTGGAGAAGCTGGTTGTAATCGCGGCCCTTTCCGATCGTTCCAAGAAGGTCGAGAGGCCCGAAGCGGGTCATCAATAGCTGATGTCCTTCAGAGGCAAGATGGGAAGGGCCGGGTTTCAATTCATGGCGGCCGGGAACGCGATAAAGGGCGCCCAACTCTTCCAAGGCTGCCGAGAGGCGGGTGAGGTTGTCCGGCTCGCGAGAATGGACGATGTCGAGATCAAAGGTCGCCAGCGGAGCACCATGCAAGACTGCGCAAACTCCGCCCACAATGATGAAATCGACCCCGTGACGGATGAGCGTTTCGAGGATCGCCACGTAATCAACTCTTGGCGTCTCCATCTCGGAGCCTCAGGAGAGATTTCACCGATTGCTGAAGGACTTGCAGGCGCTCTGCAGGTGTGAGCGACAGCATCCAGCGAATCAGGGTCAGGTCTACACCATCGTCACTGTGGGTCCCCTCGCTCCCGGGCAAACGCGGGGAAGCCTCCGTGGTGCGCGAGGAGTCGCGTTGTGCCATGTCACTCCCTCAAAGGGACTCGATGATTTCCTGCCGACCCACTCCCTTGTGTTTCGATACGGCGCGTAAAATGGCACTCAGAGTCCCCACGCGAAGGTTGCTGTGCGCGGGAACGGCAAGGCGCTGGTGAGTAGGTTCGGTGGTCTCCAACACGATGTGGCTGCCTTCCTGGTGCACGATACGATAGTCCCAACGGCGGCAGAGAGCTTTAACGAGGTCGTGGCCGCTCAGGTCGCGTGGAATCTTCATGAATTGGCGAGAACTTCGTCACGGACCAGATGGAGACGGATCGCGGCGGGCGGGTGAGGATGGTCAAAGTAAAAGGCAGACACGGCTTCTCTCACATTCCGGCGTAGCTCCTCCCAATTGTCAGCCTGACTGACTATGCTCTCCGTCAGGCACTCTGCGACGAACCCACCATCAGGTTCCTGGCTCACCTCGAAAACGATATCGTTCATAGGTGCAGCTTATTCCATTCTCGCCAGAGATACAAGGCCACTGCCCTTCTCACGCCCAGTAGTTGCGGTCGAGCGAGCGGTACTGAATGGCTTCCGAGATATGGTCAGTGCCGATCGAGTCCGCGGCGGCGAGGTCGGAGATGGTGAGCGCCACTTTGAGGATTCGATCGTGGGCGCGGGCGCTCAAGCCCAAGCGCGTCATGGCGCTCTCCAGCAAGCGTTCGCAGTCAGCGGAGATGTTGCAATACTTGCGAATCTGGCGCGAGCTCATTTGCGCGTTGCAGTAGATTTTCTCGCCGGCGAAGCGGCGCAACTGCCGCTGGCGTGCTTTGATGACGCGCTCACGGATCTCCTGTGAGGTTTCGCCGCCCGAGTCCTGCCTCAGCTCCTGATAGCGGACGGCCGGCATATCGATGTGGATATCAATGCGGTCGAGCAGCGGGCCGGAGATTTTCGAGACGTAACGCTGAATGAGGGGTGGGGTGCAGGTGCACTCGCGCGTAGGATCGTTGAAGAAACCGCACGGGCAGGGATTCATCGCGGCGGCCAGCATGAAGCGTGACGGGAAAGTCAGGGACATGGAGGCGCGCGAGATCGTAACCGTGCCGTCCTCGACGGGCTGGCGCAATACCTCCAGCACGTTGCGTTGGAATTCCGGCAACTCGTCGAGGAAGAGCACGCCGTTGTGCGCCAAGCTCACTTCCCCGGGGCGAGGCACGGTGCCTCCGCCGATCAATCCGGCGTCCGAAATCGTGTGGTGGGGGGAGCGAAAGGGGCGAGTGCCGACCAACCCTCCACCGGGCTCGAGCAGCCCGGCCACGCTGTGGATCTTGGTGGTCTGAATCGCTTCATTAAAGGTCAGGGGCGGCAGAATGGTGGGGATGCGTTTCGCCAGCATGGTCTTGCCCGCGCCGGGCGGGCCGATCATCAGGATGTTGTGGCCCCCCGCCGTCGCCACTTCAATGGCGCGCTTGGCGTGAAGCTGCCCTTTGACGTCGCGGAAATCCACGCTGTACTGGCTGGCTTGAGCCAGCAGGGCGGCGCTGTCCACCCTGGCCGGGACGAACTCGCGCGTCTCGTTGATGAAGTCCAGGGCCTCCGGCAAAGAACGCAGGCCGTAAATCTTCAACTCTTCCACCACCGCCGCCTCGCTGGCGTTTTCCAGCGGCAGCACCATCCGCTGGATGCCCTTCTGCCGCGCCATGGCGGCAATCGAAAGAGCGCCCTTCACGGGGCGCAGGCTGCCATCCAGCGAAAGCTCGCCCAAGAACAATGTGTTCTTGAGGTCCGCTTTCAAGAGAACGCCTGTGGTGCCCAGAATTCCCAGGGCGATCGCGAGGTCAAATCCGGAGCCTTCCTTCTTCACGTCCGCGGGAGCAAGATTTACGGTGATCTTTTGGAAGGGAAATTCCAGCCCGCAATTCCTGATGGCGGACTGTATGCGTTCGCGGCTCTCGCGCACCGCGGCGTCGGGCAAACCCACCGTGGTGAAATTGGGCAAGCCGGCAGAAATATCGACCTCGACCTCAACCGGGTAGGCGTCGATGCCGAAGACGGCGGCGCTGAAAGCTTTGAAAAGCATGGGAATGCATTCCGGCAGCAAGGTACATGCAGGGAATGGCAAGCCGTGGGCTGCACTCGCAACGAGTGGAGAAATGGCCTGCCCTACCCTTGCCGGTGATCGGCCGAGCATGCCCCTCGAAGCTCAGGCCAGATAACTCTTTCGTGCCGGGCGCTGAGCCCTCAAGAGGGGTGGGAGTATACCAGAACAAACAACTTGACGTCCCGGAAATCGCGACCCGTGTCTCCCCTGGCCCGAGAACATCGAAAACAGGGTGTTGACATTCTACATCCTTGGGTGTAGAGTGCCTACATGGTAAAAGCCAAGAAAGAACTCTATCAAAATCGCATCGAGTTGTTGCAAGGCACGCTCGACATGCTCATCCTCCAGACCTTGCAGTGGGGGCCGCAGCACGGCTACGCGATCAGCCAGTCGATTCGCGGCCGCTCGGGCGAAGTCTTGCAGGTTGAAACCGGGTCGCTCTACCCGGCGCTGCACCGGCTGGAAAAACAGGGCTGGGTGACCTCGCAATGGAAACAAACGGAGAGCAACCAGCGCGCCAAGTTTTATCGCCTGACTTCCGCCGGCAAGAGGCAGTTGCTCTCGGAACAGGCCCGCTGGAGCCAGATCGTCAGCGCCATCGCCGGGATCATGAACCCTGCGGCGAGCGGGAGCAGCTAGTGGTTCGGCCTGAGAAGGAACGGATGTCATTCTGAGCTGCGCCTTGTGGTGGATCGCAGGAAATGCTGAGGGCAAGATTCTCCGATTTCCGGAGTCCGATGGTCCGATCCGAATCGGACCAGAATTCGGACCTCGCGGAGTTTACCCTGAGCGGCAGAGCGAGATTCTTCGCTCCGCTCAGAATGACAAGCGAAGGGCCCAGGATGACAGCGAAGGGCTCGGAATGACACCGCTGACTAAAGGCTGAGAGCCAAGTGGAGATGCTGGTGAATAGCGATCTCTGGTTTCGCCTTCGAGCGTTGTTTCGGCGCAAGTCCAGGGAAGAGGACCTGGAAGAGGAGGTCCAATCTCATTTGCGTATGGACGAGAGGGAACGTATGGCGCAGGGTGAATCTGCCGGCCAAGCTCGAACCGCCGCGCTCCGCGAATTCGGCAACGTCGGGCTTGTGAAGGAAGTTACGCGGGATATGTGGGGCTGGCGCTGGCTTGAAACTTTGCGGCAGGACGTTCGCTTCGCCCTGCGCCTGTTACGCCGCAGCCCCGGTTTTACCGCCGTCGCCGTGCTTTCGTTAGCGCTGGGAATCGGCGCCAATACAGGCGTCTTCAGCCTGATCAACACCCTCATGCTTCGCCTTCTTCCCGTCCGAGATCCCGAGGGCCTCGTAGAGTTGCTGCACCAATATCCTGGGGAACCTCGGATGAACGGATACTCCTGGCAGAGCTACGAGCATTTTCGTGATCACAATCACGCCTTCTCCGGCCTTATTGGCTTCAGTCCCTCCCGGTTCGATTTGCGGGGCGAAGGCCTGGGTGGCCAGACAGTGGATGGCGAATACGTAGTTGGAGACTTCTTTCGTGTGCTGGGGGTGAAGCCCGCCGTCGGCCGCCTCATTGGACCCGAGGACGACCGGCTGGGCGGTGCGCACTCGGCAGTGGCCGTGGTGAGTTGGTCCTTCTGGAAGAGCCGCTTTAATCTGGATCCGCGAATTCTGGGCAAGCGAATCATTTTGCAGAATGTGCCGGTCGCGGTCATTGGAGTGGCGCCGCGTGAATTCTTCGGGCTGGAGATCTGGTCGCGGCCCGACGTTTGGGTGCCCACCGGCCTGGAACCCCTCATCGACGCCCCCGGCCGGACGTATTTTGGAGCGCCGCTCGCCTTGATCGGGCGCTTGAAGCCCGGCGTTTCCGTCGATCAAGCGCGAGCGGAAATGAGCGTGTTGTTCCAGTTCACTCTCGATGAAATGAGCAAAGGGAGCAAAAACCCCCTCATTCGCAAAATCAAATTGGAAATCGTGCCAGCGGGGGCCGGGCTGGCGTTCCTGCGTGACCAGTTCGAGCAGCCGCTGCTGGTCCTGATGGTGCTTGTCGGTCTGCTCCTTCTGATTGCCTGCACCAGCATCGCTACTCTGCTGCTGGCACGCGGGGCGGCACGCGAGCATGAAATGGCGCTGCGGGTTTCCCTCGGCGCCGGCAGGATGCGCCTTCTAAGGCAGGTGATGACCGAATCGCTGTTGCTTTCCGGCGTGGGCAGCCTACTGGGAATCCTGGTGGCCTATGTCGGCGCCCGCGCGCTGGTTCGGATTCTCCTTTCCGGGCGGCCGATTGTGGGGTTGCCGCCTCATTTCACGTTCGAAGTTCGGCCGGATGCCCACGTGCTGCTCTTCACCCTCGGAGCGGCATTACTGACGGGCGTGCTATTCGGGCTGGTTCCCGCTCTGCGGGCTGTGATATCGGCGCCGGCGTCCATGTTGCTGGGCGCCACCCGGCCCTCGCAGGCTCGAGCTGCGCGCTTGTTCGGGAAGAGCCTTGTCGCGGCCCAGGTGGCATTGTCCGTGGGAGTGTTGAGCCTCGCCGGCGTATTCACCCGCCACTTGTCCGACCTGCGGAATCAGCTCGGCTTTGAGCGCGACCACCTTCTGCTCGTGAGCCTCGATACGGCCCACACCGGGTATTCCGCGGAACAACTATCTCTCTTATATCAGGAGTTGCTGGGGCGCCTGGATGCTCTTCCCGGCGTGCGCTCGGCAACGATTGGTTCCCCCACTCCGATCTCAGGCGCTGGAGCGGCGAGCTTTGTAGACGTGGAAGGCCGCCAGCAGAAGCCCGAGGACCGCCGCTACGTGGCGATATCATGGATCGCGCCCAAGTATTTCCAGACGCTCGGCACGCCTTTGCTGGCAGGCCGTGATTTTACCTTCCAGGATGAAGGCGGCCCGCGCGTCGCGATCATCAACGAGGCCATGGCGCGATATTACTTCGCCGACGCTAACCCTATTGGAAAGCATCTCAGTATCGAGAAGGATTGGAAAAACATCGGCGGCCCGGACAAGCCGTATGAAATCGTCGGCGTCGTGGGCGATGCAAAATACGATGACGCGCACGGGGCGCCGCCACGCACCCTCTACCTGACCGCTTTCGGCGACGGCAGAATGTACGCAAGTGATTTCATCCTCCGCACCAGCATGCCCCCTGATGCAGTGACTGGTGAGGTACGGCGCAGCGTTGCCGAGATATTAAAGGGCGTTGCGGTGCGCCACGCCACAACCATGTCCGAGCAGGTCGATGCTGCCCTCGTTCCGGAGCGGCTCATCGCCATGCTCTCCGGCTCATTCGGCACGCTGGGGTTAATCCTCGCCGCGATCGGCCTCTATGGACTGCTGGCGTACGCAGCGGCGCGGCGCACGAAAGAGATTGGCGTCCGCATGGCGCTCGGCGCGACGCGCGGCACGGTGACTTGGATGGTGCTGCGAGACGCGCTGGGGATGGTCTCAGCCGGGCTGCTCGTAGGAATCCCGGTGGCGCTTTGGTCCAGGAAATTCGCCGGTAGTCTGATTGAGGGACTCCCTCCATCCAGCGTCTTGCCCATTTCAATGGCCGCGCTGGGGGTAATCGCCGTGGCATTTATGGCCAGCTACATTCCCGCGCGCCGGGCGACGAAAGTGGATCCCATGGAGGCGCTGCGGTATGAGTAAAGCAGTGGCTAGTGGCTAGTGGCTGGTGGCTGGTGGCTAGTGATTACTGGTTGGCCAGGGGAGATCCTCGGCTTGTGGCGCCGCCAAGCTTCTTAACGAACGTTTGCCCGCAGATACAAGCCACTGACCACTAGCCACTAACCACTGAAGTGGAGGTCCCGATGTTAAGCAAGATTCTGTTTCGCCTGCGAGCACTCTTCCGGCGCAAGTCGATGGAGACGTCGCTCGACGAGGAAGTCCAGGGCCATTTGCGGATGGCCGCCCAGGAGCGCATGGATCAGGGTGAATCCGCCGAGCGGGCGCGAGCCGCCGCCCTACGCGAATTCGGCAACGTCGGACTCGTGGAAGAAGTCACTCGCGGAATGTGGGGTTGGGGCTGGCTTGAAAGCTTGCTGCAAGACTTGCGCTATGGACTCCGCATGCTGGGGAAGAATCCCGGCTTCACTGCTGTCGCCGTACTCACTCTTGCCCTCGGCATCGGCGCCAACACTGCCGTGTTCAGCCTGATCAACACTATTCTTCTGCGACCGCTGCCGTACCGCACTCCCTCGGAGCTGGCAGTGGTGTCAGAGACCGTGCCGCAGATGGGCGGCGACCTCGAGGTCGGAATGGCAGCCGGGGAATATCTGGACTATCGCGACCGGAACCGTTCCTTCGTGCAGACCGGAGCCTATGAAGACGCGGGATTCAATCTTACAGGAGAAGGAAATCCGTTGCGCATTCATGCCGCTGCGGTTACTGCTTCGGCATTTCAGCTCCTCGGGGTCTCGCCCGGGCTGGGACGTGTCTTCACAGCCGAGGAGGAGCAAAACGGAGGCGCAGCAGTGGCCGTGCTCTCCTATTCGCTATGGCAGCGCCACTACGGCGGCGATGCTGGAATTCTGGGCAAAACTATCAAGCTGGATGAAAAACCTTATCTGGTGCTGGGGGTCATGCCGCCGTCATTTCACTTTCCCTCTGACGGAGCTCCGCTCTCCGAGCGGCCCGACCTGTGGGTTCCGGAAGTGTTCGCTCCAGACCGCTTGAAGGATCGCTTAATGGAATTTGGCGTCAATTTCATCGGACGGCTGAAGCCGGGTGTGAGCGATCAGCAGGCCCTTGCAGATGTCAACTCCGTGGCTGCCGGGTTTATGCGGCAGCTTCCGGAATTCTACTCCGGCAACATCCGTGTGGTTCCTCGTGTGCACAAGTTCTCCGCCTATGCAGTGCAAAAGGCTCGGCCGTTGATGATTCTTCTTATGGCCGCTGTCGCCAGCGTTCTATTGATCGCCTGCGCCAACGTCGCGAACCTGCTTCTCGCTCGCGGCAGTTATCGTACTCACGAAATGGCAGTGCGGAGCGCGATTGGTGCAGTGCGATCTCGTTTGGTGCGGCAGTGTCTGGTGGAGAGCCTTCTGCTCTCGCTTCTGGGAGCCGGCGGCGGGTTTGCTCTGGCTTTCGTGCTGGTGAGGGGAGTGCGGGTCTTCGGCCCGGCAGACGTGCCGCGCCTCGAGGAAGTTGCGATCGAGCCCATGGCTTTGGCGTTTACGGTTGTGCTCTTGTTGCTGACTACGGTGCTGTTCGGATTTGTTCCGGCGTGGCGGCTCTCGCACGTCGCGCCGCAGGACTGCCTGAAGGAATCCTCGCAAAACCGTGGGGCGCGTGGAACGGATCGGTTGCAGAATTTCATCGTGGTGGGTGAAATCGCCGCTACGCTTCTTCTGTTAGTCGGGGGCGGCCTGCTGCTCAGGAGTTTCGTGCGAGTCTTGAATGTTCCTCTTGGGTTTAGTCCTCAGGGCGTTTACATCGTGCGCACCCTGTTTGACGAGGCTCGCTACCCCAATGCCGCGAAGCGAGAGGTTGTACAGAAGGAACTGATCGACCGCTTCGCGCATCTCCCGGGGGTACAGGTCGTGGCGGCCGCGAGCCACTTGCCGCTAAGCGACAGCCGCCAGATTGGGTTCCGCCTCGAACATGCCGCGCCCGATGATTTTCACTGGGCGGAAAACTCACTGGTGACGCCGGGATATTTCCATGCCATGGGGATTTCGATGCTGCGCGGCAGGAACTTCACGGACCAGGATCGCTCCAACACGTCTTTGGTCGTCATCATCAACGAAACGATGGCGCGCCAGTATTTTCCCGGGCAGGATCCCATCGGCCAACGGTTCCACTGGGGCGGGCGCGAGTTGTTCACGATTATCGGTATCGCGCGCGACGTACACATTTCGGCCCTCGACGCCGACCCGCCGCCCATGATCTACCACTCGATGTTCCAACTTCAGACCCATACCAGCGACCGAACTGCCTTAATCCTCCGAACCGACCGCGGCGCACAGGACAAGGACCTATACGCCCGCATCCAGCAGCAGATCTGGTCGCTCGACCGGGACCTCCCCATTTACAGCTTTGCGGCCCTTGACACACTAATATCCGAATCGCTGGCTCAGCGTCGCTTCACTACTCTCCTGACGTTGTCCTTCGGATTGATCGCCTTGGCCCTGGCGCTCATCGGGCTGTTCGGTGTGATGTCTTACCTGGTGGCGCAACAGCAGCGGGAATTGGCCATACGCATGGCGCTGGGCGCCAACCAGGCGGGACTCTGGTGGATGGTCATGAAACGCGGCGCCGCGCTCGCTACGTCAGGCTGCGGGATCGGATTGGCCTTGTTTCCCCTTGCCGAACGCCTGATTCGGGCCACCCTTTACCAGACCAGCGCGTACGAT
>Ga0187864_10002984_pt1 | contig 14173 bp, 18 predicted proteins | sample June2016WEW_11_4_FD_132985 | JGI IMG/M metagenome (GOLD analysis project Ga0187864, IMG submission 132985) | Peatland microbial communities from SPRUCE experiment site at the Marcell Experimental Forest, Minnesota, USA - June2016WEW_11_40 | ecosystem: Environmental > Terrestrial > Soil >... | reverse complement strand
GTAGCTCGGGTCTTCAGACCCGAGGCATGCGTTAAGGAAAAGGCAAATGGAAACGTTTACAGTCGAAGGCGAAGTTCGCGACGAGCGCGGCAAGAACGCCGCCCGCCGCACGCGCCGGGGCGGCAAGGTTCCGGCGATTCTCTATGGCGGCCGCAAGGATTCCGTTTCGCTCGCCGTGAATGCGAAGCAGGTGGCGCGCATCCTGCGGTCGGAAAGCGGCCACAACACGATCTTCAGCATGCGCGTCGCCGGCGGCGCAGAAGAAAAAGCCATGTTGAAGGACTGGCAGGTTGATCCGCTGAGCGGATCGCTCCTGCACGTCGATCTGCTCCGCATCGCGATGGACGTGCGCATGCGCGTCCGCGTGCCGGTGCACACGTTCGGCGAGCCGCAGGGCGTGAAGATGCAGGGCGGCATTTTCGAAACGGTCACGCGCGAAGTCGAAGTCGAGTGCCTGCCGGGCGACATCCCCGAGGAGTTCAAGGTGGACGTCAGCGAACTCCTGATCGGCAAGCAGCTTCGCGCCAGCGACCTTCCGATCGACCCGCAGAAGATCAAGCTCCTCACGGACCCGCAGCGCGTGCTCGCTCACGTCGTGATTCTCAAGAAGGAAGAGGAACCCGCGCCCGAAGCGGCCGTGGCGGTCGAGACCGCGCCCGCCGAGCCCGAGGTCATCAAGAAGGGCAAGAAGGAAGCGGAAGAGGGCGAAGCCGAGGGCGCCGCGGAGGCGGCTCCGAAGGCCGAGAAGCCCGAGAAGAAGGGCAAGGAGAAGTAGCCGAGGCGCCTTGGGCCGTCAGCGAAGAATCCAGCGCGCCCATGCGCAATTCGGAGCGCGACATGCGCCCTGTGTGAGCCGTGTATGAAAGTGATCGTCGGCCTCGGTAACCTCGGTCCGGAGTACGAGTGGACGCCGCACAACATGGGCTTTCTCGCCGTCGATGCGCTGGCCGGGCGGGCGAACATCCGGGTTACGCGGCCCGAGGCGAAGGCCCTGGTGGGACGCGGGGAAATCGCAGGCCAGGAAGTGATCCTGGCCAAGCCGCAGACGATGATGAATCTGAGCGGCGTGGCCGTGCGGATGCTGTTCGAGCGGTACGAGTCGGGCCCGGCAGAACTGATCGTCCTGCTCGATGAGGTCGATCTGCCGTGGGGCATGTTGCGGATTCGGGACCGGGGTGTCAACAGCACGCATAACGGCCTGAAGTCGATCATCGGCGCGATCGGAACCGACGAATTCATTCGCATCCGGATGGGCGTCCAGCCGAAGCAGCAGTGGGGTGATCGCAAGGACTACCTGCTCTGCTCGATGGGGCGGGACGAGCGGCAGATGGCGCAACAGATGGCCGCCGATGCGGCCGACGCAGTCGAACTGATCTTGACCGAAGGTTTGACCAAGGCGATGTCGCGGTTCAATCGCAAGGCAACGCCCGAGGAAGAGGGGCTGCAGTAGAAGTAGGAAGGCAAGGAATCGAGAGGACACATGGAAGAGCGTTTGTACGATCTGATCTTTATCTGCCGGCCGGACACGCCCGAGCCGGACGTCGACAAGGTGATCTCGACACTCGAGCACGCAGCCGTCGAGAAGGGCGGCAAGATCGAGAAGACGGAGAAGTGGGGCCGGAAGCGCATGGCCTATCGCGTGCAGCGTCTTCGCGAGGGGTTCTACGTGTACCTGACCGTCCGATCGAGCCACGGCGAGGTCGTCAAGGAACTCGAGCGCCGGCTGAAGGTTGCCGACCCCGTCATCAAATACCTCACGGTGCGGCTCGACGAAGAGTTGAAGCGGCAGGAAAAATTGAAGCGGCACCGCGAGCGCCGTGCCGCTCGCCGTCCGCGCAAGACCGCACCCGCGGCGCCGGCAACGCCGGCAGCGCCCGGCGGCGGTGAACAGGCCGCCACTACAACTTAGTCAGGGAGAAATCGAATGGCAGAAGAAAACGTACCGCGTCAAGACCCGCCGGCCCCGCCGCCATCAGCACCATCGGGTCCATCGGGACCGCCGCGTTTCGGAGGAGGCGGCCCGGGCGGACCTGGAGGACGGCCACAGGGAGCCAGACCCGGCGGGCCCATGAAGCGCGGCAAGCGAAGCTTTGTCCGCAAGAAAAAGGTCTGCCGCTTCTGCGTGGACAAGTCCGACTTCATCGACTACAAGAAAGCCGAGATTCTGGCGCCGTTCCTTCAGGAGCGCGGCAAGATTCTTCCGCGCCGCATGACGGGAACCTGCGCGCGGCACCAGCGCTGGCTGACCGTGGCGATCAAGCGGGCGCAGAACATCGCGCTGCTGCCCTTCGCCGCCGAACTGTAGTCGAGCGCCACTGTCATTGTCATCCCGAACCCAGCCGCGTTCTTTGCGGATCAAGAAAGGGCTCCCGGGTCGACGGCTAGTCGAGCCCGGGAGATGAGTCGAGGGATCTGCTTTTGGTTTTCGGAACGCCGAAGGATCGAGGGTAGGAATCATGCAAATCATTCTCCAGGAAGACGTCGAAAAGCTCGGCACGCGCGGCCAGGTGGTCGAAGTGGCCGAGGGCTACGCGCGGAATTTTCTTTTGCCCCGCAAGCTCGCTCTTGAGGCGAACGCGGGCAACATGAAGCGCCTCGAAAAGATGCGCGCCGCGTTTGCGATGAAGGAAGCCACCGAGAAGGAAGCGGCGCAGAAGCTCGCCGAACTGCTCGCGGGCGTCTCGCTCGAACTCTCGCGCAAAGCCGGCGAAAACGACCAGCTTTTCGGCTCGGTCACGTCCGCCGATATCTCCGAAGCGCTCGCCGCCAAGGGCTACACCGTCGACAAGCGCAAGATCGTGCTCGCCGATCCGATCAAGCTCGTCGGCGAATACGAGATTCCCGTCAAGCTCCACCGCGAAGTCACCGCCAGCGTGAAGCTCGCCGTAAGGAAAGAAGAGTAGACGAGCTCGCGCTGCTCACTCGGGACGGCGGTCCTCGTCGGATCGCCGCTTTTCCACTTTTCCGAAAAAGTCCACAGGCCTTCCCGATTGACGTGTGCGCTCGCAGTGTCAGAATGCTTCGCGTACGGAGAAAACCGAATGTTCGTTGCATTGCGAGCCGGAAGCGCGGAGACGAAAGTGATTTCAGCCTTCGATAAAATGATCGCGCTGTTCGAAAAACAGCGCTCTTGCGTCAGAGCCCGACTTGGGCGAATATAAAGCGAATAGGCATGGCCACCGATACCACACTCGAACGACCTCTTCCGCAAAACCTCGAAGCCGAACGCAGCATTCTCGGCGCAGTCCTGCTCGATAATCACGCGCTCAATGCCGCCGTCCAGGTCCTGCGCTCGGAGGATTTCTTTCTTCCGCAGCACCGGCACATCTTCGAGCGCATGGTGCAGCTCAGCGAGAAGCAGCAGGCGATCGACACGATCACGCTGATGGAAGACCTGAACCGCCGCGGCGACCTCGAAGCGGCGGGGGGCGTTGCCTATCTTTCGCAGCTCGCCGACGGTTTGCCGCGCGTGACGAATGTCGACCACTACGCGCGCATCGTCAAAGAAAAGGCGATCCTGCGGAGCCTGATTCACTCCACATCCGCGATCCAGGAGCAGGCGCTGGCCGCGGGAGACGACGCCGACGTAATCCTCGACCGCGCGGAATCGCAGATATTCCAGCTCGCGGAAGACCGCGTCAAGGCGGGCCTCATCGGCGTAAAAGAACTTGTCAAGGACGGGTATGAGCGGCTCGAGAAGATTTTCAGTGAGGGCCGCCGCATCACGGGGCTCGCCACCGGCTATCCCGGTCTGGACAATGAGACGGCCGGCCTGCAGCCTTCCGAACTGATTATCCTAGCGGCGCGGCCTTCGATGGGGAAGACGGCGCTCGCGCTCAACATCGCCGAAAATGTGGCGCTGCGCCAGCGCGAGCCCGTGGCGATCTTCAGCCTTGAAATGTCGAAGGAGTCGCTGCTGCTCCGCCTGCTGTCCTCCGAAGCGCGCGTGGATGCGCACAAGTTTCGCACCGGGCACCTGAGCCGCGACGACTGGAGCAAGGTAACGGGCGCGCTGGCGAACCTGGGCGACGCGCCGATCTGGATCGACGATTCCGCGTCTTCGACCGTGCTCGAAATGGGTGCCAAGGCGCGCCGGTTGAAGCGCGACCGCGGGCTCTCGCTCATGATCGTGGATTATCTTCAGCTCGTCGTTCCCACGGGCACCAGCCGGACGAGCAACCGGCAGGAGGAAGTCGCCGGCATGTCCCGCGCGCTGAAGGGCCTGGCGAAGGAGTTGAAAGTGCCTATCGTCGTGCTCAGCCAATTGACGCGCGCGCCGGAACGCGAAGAGCGCAAGCCGCAGCTCGCCGATCTGCGCGAGTCGGGCGCCATCGAGCAGGATGCGGACGTCGTCCTGTTCATCAACCGGCCGAACTTCTATAAGACCGACATGCCGGAAGAGGACCGCGCCAAAGCCGAAATCATCATCGCCAAGCAGCGCAACGGCCCCACCGGCACCCGGAATTTCGTCTTTCTGGCGCGCCACACGCGCTTCGAGGAAGCTGCGCCGGACGCGTGGAATTCCGGACCCGAAGAGTAGCCCCAGCGGGGAGTGTGCGTCCCGGAAGACCTCGCGGGACGAGCCTCCGTCAGCGTTGTCTCGCTGCCACAGGCGTGTCGCGCCCCCCGCAGCCTCTCCATGCACTCGAAACCATTCGAGCCTAACGCGAACTTTAAGTAGCTTGTTTCCAGAGGTTGCGAGGCGGTGGACATTTACCTTCATCGCCACGAAGACAGGCACGCGAGATGCAAGAATCCAGAGCGGGTGTTTACCCAAACGGTGCGCGGAGATTTTCCGGACGAATTTTCATCGCGCGATCGAGGTAGAGTCTGGCATTCTAAAAGAACATGACGAAACCGACTTCATGTGCCGCTCGATGCGAAGGACGCCCGCTCTGGGCCGAAGTCTCGCTGAAGGCGATCGCGAATAATCTGAAGGTGATCCGCCGGCACATCGGGCCGAAGCCGAAGATTCTTGCGGTCGTGAAGTCGAACGCCTACGGCCTGGGAGCGGTTCCGATCTCGAAGGCGCTCGAGAAGGCCGGCGCGGACCGTTTCGGCGTGACCTGCGGGAACGAAGGCATCGAGCTTCGCGAGGCCGGCATCCGAAAGCCGATCCTGGTCCTCACGGGCTTCTGGCCGGGCGAAGAAAAGCGCTTCATCAAGCATGACCTCATTCCCACGGTGACGCGTCTCGAAGACGTGGGCCATCTCGAACGCGCGGCAAAATCGGCGCGCGGCAAATCGGCTCGCCTGCGCTTTCACCTGAAGATCAACTCGGGGATGAACCGGCTGGGGCTTTCCCCGTCGGAAATCGACGCCTTCGCGAGCGCGCTCGCCGACTGCCGGCACATCGCGCTCGAGGGCACGTTCACGCATTTTGCCTCCGCCGAGGATTTCAGCGCGCACCAGACCGACGAGCAGGAGCAGACGTTCCGCCGTTGCCTCGACCGCATGCGCGCGCTCGGAATCTCTCCAGGAATTGTGCACATGGCCAATAGCGGCGCGATCTGCGCGCGGCCAAGCACCTGGGCGGACATGGTTCGCCCCGGCGCGATTATCTACGGCTATTACCAGTCGTTCGATCCTCCGGAAAAGGGCCAGGAAGTGAGGCGCCGCCTGCCGGTTGAGCCAAGCCTCTCGCTCCGCGCGCGCATAGTTACGCTGCGCGATCTTCCGCCGGGGGAGCCAGTGGGCTACGGCGCCAAGTTCATCACCGCGCGGCCGTCACGCATTGCCGTGATCAACGCCGGATACGCTGACGGCATCCTGCGCCAGCGAACGAACCACGGGTGCGTGCTCGTGCGCGGCCGCCGTGTGCCGCTCGTGGGAGCGATTTCGATGGATTTGACCACGCTCGACGTCACCGGCGTGCCGGACGTCGCTCTCGGCGATGTCGTGACGATCTACGGCCGCGACGGCGACGCCGAGATTCGCGTTTCGGACGTGGCCCGCGAGATCGGCACTGTCACTTCCGACCTGCTCTGTGCGCTCGGCCGCCGCGTGCCGCGCTACTATCTCTGACGTTCCTTCGGCGTTCGCGTTTGACTCTCGCTTCGCTCCCGGTGCTATACTGGCGCCATAATCTTTTTCTAGCGGTCTCATTCATACCGGTGGCGAGAGCAGCTTTCTCATAGCGCCGGTGGGGAAATCGAACCATTGGGTCTTTGTAGACTCATACGTTCATAAATTCATAAGGTGCAACCATGGCGAGGCCTTCTAACGTACCCGGCCGGGTTCCGGCCGGCGCAGCCTCCGACAATTTGTCTCCGAAACCCGTCGTTCTTTCTCGCCCGTCTCGGGATCAGGTCGGCACGTTCTGGGACCTGCTCGCGTTCCGTCTCATTTTCACGATCGTGTGCACGGCGGCAGGCTTCCACTTCCGGCCTTTCAGCCTGTCGAGGGAATACGGGGCTTTGGCGGGCTTTCTGTTCGCGTTTGCCGTAATCCTTTTCGAAGTGCGCCTGCGGAAGGCGAGCCTTCGCAGGCTGATCGGCGCTGCCGCGGGGTCGATTCTCGGAATACTCGGCGCCTACCTGACGTCGCTCATCCTCATGCACACCACGATGCCGGAGAGCACGCGGTCGTTCTTCAGCCTCTCGGTCTTCCTGGTAATGGCCTATATCGGACTGGTGCTCGGCGCCAACAAGGGCGACATGCTGAATTTGCAGGCGCTCGGCGGCCTTTTCGGCAGCGAGCGCAGCGCCCGGCATTCCGTCAAGCTGCTCGATACGAGCGTCATCATCGACGGCCGCGTGGCGGACATCGCCGACGCGCTCTTTCTCGACGGCACCGTGATCATCCCGCAGTTCGTCCTCCGCGAACTCCAGCTCGTCGCCGACTCGGCCGACCCGCTGAAGCGGCAGCGCGGGCGGCGCGGGCTTGAGGTGCTCCAGCGGATACAGAAGATGCCGAACCTCGACGTGCAGATCGCCGACGACGATTTCGCGAATATTGCCGACGTGGATATGAAGCTGCTCGAGCTGGCCAAGCGCTACGATGCCAAGGTCGTGACCAACGATTTCAACCTGAACAAGGTCGCCACGCTGCAAGGTATCGAAATCATGAACGTCAACCAGCTCGCCAACTCTCTGAAGCCTGTGGTCCTGCCCGGCGAGACGATGCGAGTTTTCATCCTCCGCGAAGGAAAGGAATACAATCAGGGCGTCGCGTACCTCGACGACGGCACGATGGTGGTCGTCGACGGCGCGCGCAAAATGATCAACAAGACGATTGATATCGTAGTCACTTCCGTCCACCAGACCACCGCCGGCAAGATGATCTTCGGACGCTACGATGAACGCGGCGAACAGACGCCGCGTCCCGTCCCCGCTCCTTCGGCGGAAACACAGCAGGGCAGCGGTCCCGGCGGAGAGCGTCCGCCCCGGCCGCTCTATCCCGAACCCGGGCGTTCTTAGGGAACCGCCCAGGTGCCTCGCGCTCGCTCCCGGCGCCTCGATTGCGCTAGACTGCTAGCCCTCCGATGACTCGAATTGCCGCCATCATTCCGGCTGCCGGCCTGGGCACCCGCATGGGTGCCGATCTGCCGAAGCAGTTCCTTGAACTCGACGGTATGCCGCTCATCATTTTTACGTTGCGGCGGCTCGCCACTTGCCCGGCCATCACGGACTTTTTCATTGCCACGCGCGCCGATGACGTTGTGTCGTTGCAGGACAAGGTCGCCAGGGCAGGACTCGGCCGCCCCGCCCGCGTGATCCATGGGGGCGACACGCGGCAGCAATCGGTCGCAAACGCGCTCGCGCAGGTCGACCCGGCAACTGAAATCGTTCTCGTGCACGATGCCGTGCGCCCGTTCGTCACGCGGGCGCAGGTGGAGCGGGTCATCGCCGAAGCGCGCGCCCGGGGCGCTGCCATCCTTGGCATCCCGGCCATCGACACGGTAAAGGAAGTGAAGCGCGCGAGCCTGCCCGAGGACGTCGCCCTGATCTCGGCCACGATTCCGCGCGAGCGCATCGTGCTGGCCCAGACGCCGCAGGCGTTTTCCTATGCGCTGCTCCGCGACGCGTTCCGCAAGGCGCAGCAGGACGACGTGACCGCGTCCGACGAGGCCGCGCTCGTCGAGCGCTTCGGCCACGACGTCTTTGTCGTTCTCGGCTCCGAGCGCAACATCAAAATCACGCGCCCCTCCGACATGGAACTCGCCCGCTTCTATCTCGACCAGGAGCGCCGCAAGGAGCCGGTATGAGTTTTGCGCCGGATCAGCAGTCGCGCGTCGGGATGCCCAACACCACGCGCACGATCTTGTTTTGGGTGCTCATGGTCGCTCTGGCGACCGTGCTCTGGCAGATGGCCTCCAAGTCTCCCAACCAGAAGTCCGTCCCATCGATGACCTATTCGGATTTCATGAATCATGTGGACAACAATAACGTCGCTACCGCAAAACTTTTTGATTGGAAAGAGACTGCCGAAATTGACGGGCAGCTTCGGCAGCCGCCTCAACAATTCAAAGTCACGATCCCTAAAGAGGTGATCCCGGATTTGACCGAGCGCCTGCGAAAGCAGGGCGTTTCCATTGATGTGTCGAATGCATCCGAACCAAACTGGCAGAACGTTGCCCTCAACCTCTCGCCGTTCGTCGTCATTCTCGGCCTTTGGTTTTTCATGATGAGGCAGAGGCGAATCAAACGGGACCAATCTATGCCGGGCGACCCGTCAAACAGGCCCATACAATGACCTGCTCCGGAATCGGCTACGATCTTCACCGCCTCGTCGAAGGCCGCAAACTCATGATCGGCGGAATCGAGGTTCCGTTCGAGAAGGGCGCGCAAGGGCACTCCGACGGCGACGTGCTGAGCCATGCGCTTTGCGACGCGCTGCTCGGCGCCGCCGGCCTCGGCGACATCGGCACGCACTTCCCGGATACCGACCCGAAGTGGAAGGGTGTTTCGAGCCTGCTCTTCCTTGAGCACACGAAGAAGCTGCTGGCCGATCGCCGCCTTCGCATCGTGCATCTCGATGCGGTCGTCATCTGCGAACGGCCCAAGCTCAACCCCCATTTTCCCGACATGCGCGCCGCGCTCGCAAAATCGCTCGGCATCACGACCGAGCAGATCAACCTGAAGGCGAAGACCAACGAAGGCACCGGCGAGATCGGGCGCGGCGAGGCCATCGCCGCTCACGCCATCGCCACGGTGCGGCAGCACTAGATCTCCTTCCATGTCTCCCGACACGTCAGCGGAACCAGCGCCCTCGGCCGTGAATCTTTTCACGAGCGGGGATGTCGCCGCGATCCTGCGCGAGCGCGGCTGGATCGATCAATCGTGCGATGCGGACGCCGAAGCGGCATTGGCGGTATGGTGCACCCGCGCGGCGGATCTCCTCGGGCCTCACGCAGCCGACCGCGCCGCGCTTACCGAATTACTCGCTTTGGTTTTCGGTTACGAGGCGGCGGCCTTGTTGCAGAACACAGCGAACCAGGCCGTGCTCGCCCGCGAAGGCGCGCGCGAAGTAATGCGCGAACTCGCGAACCGCGTTCTCGATGGCGGAGATGTCGATTCGGACCGCTTCAAGGAGATAATCGACGGCATGAAGGCGGCGCTGCCGCACCGGGGCCGGTCGCTCTTTTTCCCGATTCGCCTGGCGCTCGCGGGCCGCACCGGCGAGGGCGAGCTTGACCGCGTCATCCTGCTGCTCGACGCGGCAGCGAGAATCGGTTTCGCCGTACCGGTGAAGGGTACGCGGCAGCGCATCCTCGAATTCTGCGCCGCGCTCGATTAGTTTGCCACAGAGGCACAGAACACACAGAGAGACCCCATGAACTGGCTGACCGGATTCCACGCAGTCGAAGAGGCGCTGACCGCCGGGCGGCCGCTCGACCGCATCGTGATCGCGCGCGGCCGGCATGGCGAGCGCATCGAAGCAATCGTGCGCCTGGCGAAATCTCGCGGCGTGCCGGTGCGCTTCGAGGACCGCCAGCAGGTCGACCGCCTCGCCGGGACGCGTGAGCATCAAGGAATCGCTGCGCTCGCCGCGGCCAAGCCCGCCGTCGGGCTTGAGGACTTGCTTCGCGCGAAAACTGCGCAGGGCCTTCTCGTTCTGCTCGATGGCATCGAGGACCCCCACAACCTCGGCGCCATCGTCCGCACGTCGCTTGCTGCGGGAGCGCAGGGCGTCGTCATCCCAGAGCGGCGCGCAGCCGGTTTGAGCGACACCGTCGAGCGGGCCTCCGCCGGCGCGCTCGCGCATCTGCCCGTGGCGCGAGTGAAAAATCTGGTTCGCGCGATGGAAGAGATGAAGGAAGCCGGCTACTGGCTGGTGGGACTCGACGAACGCGCGGAGAAGACCTACACCGAAGTCGATCTAAAGGGGCCGGTCGGGATCGTCCTTGGCAGCGAAGGCGAAGGCCTGCACGAACTGACCCGCAAGCGCTGCGACTTTCTCGTGTCGCTTCCCACGGCGGGCCCGGTCCGCTCGCTCAATGTTTCCGTTGCCGCGGGCGTGATGCTTTTCGAGGTCGTCCGCCAGCGCCGGAACCACCGATAGCATCGACTGAGTCCACGGTTACTTGTCGTACCTAATCAGCGAAAATATATCCACGCCCGGCAACTTTGCGCGGCCATTCAGGAAATTCAATTCGACGGCAAATGCCGCGCCGACAACTTCGCCGCTGAGCTTGCGCACCAGATTGACGGCCGCTTCCGCCGTTCCTCCGGTTGCAAGCAGATCGTCGCATACAAGCGCCCGTTGCCCTGGTGCCACGGCGTCCTGGTGGATCTCAAGCTGGTCACTGCCGTATTCGAGCTGATACGTCACCGACGCGGTCTTCCATGGCAGCTTCTTCGGCTTGCGCATGGGAACGAAGCCCGCGCCCAGCCGATAGGCGAGCGCTGGAGCGAAGATGAATCCGCGCGCCTCGATGCCCACGACCACGTCCACGTGCTTCCCGATGTAGTGCTCGCAGAGCTTGTCCACGAGCGTATGAAAACCGCTTTTGTCTTTAAGCAGTGTCGTCAGGTCGTAGAAAAGGATTCCCGGCTTGGGGTAGTCCGGAATCTCGCGGATCAGTTTCTTCAGCTCGTCCATCGTCTCCTCTTTCCCTAGTCGTCGTACTCAACCGAAAATCCCTCGGCCCACCGCAATTCGAGCCCCGCCTCTTCCTCGCTCACGCGTTCGACCGAAGCCCCGCGCGGCCCTCGTTCGAGTTCCGCCCGAAGGGCCGCATGCGAAGTCTCCGAGCCGATTGCGTAGACCTCAACCCGGCCATCGCGCAGATTCTTCGTATATCCGGCAATTTCCAGCCGCTCCGCCGCCCGCTGTGCAAAGTAGCGATACCCCACGCCCTGCACGATCCCACTGACGTAGTAGCGTTTCGCGCTGGCTTTTTCGCGCACGACGGTCCGCCCGCGGATGGTCAACCAGCGATTCTATCCGCAATCTTTTGCATCACCAAGCGCCGCAGCCGTGATAGTTTTTCGATGTAGCCGGCGCAACACGCTCTTGACGCAAGACCTGCGCGCGGCATCTAACTCCACGATGAACCGACGCACGCTTCTCATCGCCGCTTTGCTCGGAGCGCTTCTGTCCGGCGCGGCGCTCCCAGCCTGCGCGCAGGACAATCAGGGGCCGATGGCGCCGCCGCCGAAGTTCGAGGTGAAGCGCATTCCCTCCGTGCCGCATCCGGGGCCTCCTCCGATACCCGAGCAGGAGATCATCCGGAGATTCGCCGCCAATGAAGACATCGCGAAGAAAGTGTACGAGACCTACGACTTCACACAGACGGTTCGCATCGAGGAGCTGGGCGACCCGGGCGGAAAGTTCACGGTCGTCGGCGAGGAGTACACGCGGCCGGACGGCCAGCGATACTGGCGCGCCACCAAGCCGCCCGAGTCCACTTTGAAGGCCGAGAAATACTCGCTCGAGGACGTGCACACCATGGTGAGCGTCCCTCTCTTCTTCCTCACCAGCGACCAAATCGCGAACTACGACTTCCTCTACGCCGGGCAGCAAAAGCTCGACGAACTGAACACCTACGCCTTCCAGGTCAAACCGAAGATGCTGAGCCGAAGCCGTTTGCTCTTTCAGGGGATCATCTTCGTGGACGATCACGATCTCGCCATCGTCGAAACGTACGGTAAGTTTGTAAGCGAACTCTCCGGCAGCGGCGCGCAATTGCCGTTTTCGCTCTTTGAGGTGTACCGGGAAAATTTTCAGGAAAAATACTGGCTGCCCACGTACGTCAGTTCTGACGACTACATCAAGGACGCGAACGGCGACGAGCTTCACCTGCGTCTGGTCATCCGCTCGGCCGATTTCAAGCCCAATGCTCTCGCGCCCCCGGCTCCTGCGGCAGCGTCTCCGCCGTCTGCGAGCCAACCGCGCTCACCGAACTACTAAGGAAGGCCTCGCAGGTGCCGCGGCAGATCGCGGACCGACTCCAGGAGCAGGTCCGGCTGCGCCGTGCGCAGGCCCCCGGCCGTGGGGAATGGGCCAAGCACCCCGATCGCGGGCACGCCTGCCCGCCGGGCCATTTCGACATCCTGCGGAGCGTCGCCCACGTACACGGACTCCTCGCGTTTGGCGCCCAGATGTTTGAGCGCGCGTTGAAGCGGCGCAGGATGGGGCTTCTTACGCGGCGTGTCTTCGCTGCAAACGCACACGGAAAAATAATCCGCCAGTCCGAATCCGCGCAGTTGCGGCCGCACGCGCCCGCCGCTTCCGCTCGTCACCAGCCCCAGCACGAATCTTTGCTTCAGCGCGCGCAGTGCGGCTCGCGCCCCGGGGAGCAGGGCAGGGCGCTCCGCGAGATACGCCTTTCGCCAGAGCCGGTTTGCTTCCGCCCATCTCGCCCGCGGCACCTTCGCAGCCCGGTACACCTGATACCAATCGGGAGAATAATGCCTTTCGAGTTCCGGAATTTCCCATTCGATTTCGAGCGCGCGGAACATCGCGAGATACGCGCGCGAATCCGCGGTGTAGGAATTGAGCAGCGTGCCGTCCCAATCGAGCAGCACGACGCGCGCATGGAATTGCCTTCGACTCACAGAAGGGAATCGTACCAGAAGAGCGCAGGCCACCTCGTCGTTCGAGCAAACCCTGCCGGCGCTGGGTGTACGGCTTAGCGAGTGACGTAACGCAGCGGAAGGATGTCGTCGCGCTTCAGCGCGAAATCATCGAAGCTCGCCGCATAGCCGTGCCACCCCGGCGTATCCGTGTCTTCGGCGCGAACGATATGCGCGGCGGTGCACATCTGCACCCGTCCGAAGCCCATCGGCCGGTCGACGAGCGCCACTTCCAACTCGATCGCCGTTCCCGGGTCCAGTTCGCGGGGCGCGAGAAAATAGACGCCGCTCGAGCTGATGTTCCGCGTCACCAGCGTCACCGGCACCGGCTGCACCGCGTCGCCGATGCGCGTCAGCCGCAGCGGCAGCGACAGCATGGCGCGCGGATAGCGTCTGCGCTCCGCCGCCACGCCGATGGCGTGGGTCGGCACGCGCGCAAAACGCCGCGGTCCTGGTTTTCCTGATATTGCTGTGACGCTTTCGGTGTGGTTTTCGACTTCTCGCAGCGGCGAAACGGCGGCCTGTCCATTTCGTTCCGGAGCAGCTCCCATGACCCTCTCCCAAGAAACCCGAAAGAAACCACCGACAGGTCTCCGAATATGCGCGTGGCTGAGAACGACGTCAACCCGGCGCGCCCCTGCCCGGTGCCCTATGATGTACCCCCCGGCAATTCCAGGTAGTGGGTAAGTTTCCGGTAATTCGACTACACGTTCACTGACCCTATTGAGTTCCGGGACGAGCGCTCGGCGGCCTGCTCTGGCGGCAAATTCGTTGTGTCGATGGCAGGAGAAGCGTACGATGCGCGAGCCGGAGGCCCAAATCGGTAATTCCGGCTAGAGGATCTCCCCATGCCAAAATCGATGATCACGGTCCAGCGGCACATCCTTGAGCAGGAGCGCGCCTACCCGCAAGCGACCGGCGACCTGACGGGCCTGCTCTGGGACCTGACGATCGCCGCCAAGGTGATCTCCCACCAGGTAAACCGCGGGGGACTGGCGGATATCTTCGGAGGGACCGGCGAGGCCAATGTAACGGGAGACTTGGTGAAGCGCTTGGACTGGATTGCGCAGGACACGATCTACAGGGCCATGGATCATGGCGGCCACCTCTGCGTAATGGTCTCCGAGGAAAGCCCCGACATTATCCCCATTCCC
>Ga0187864_10002983_pt1 | contig 14175 bp, 10 predicted proteins | sample June2016WEW_11_4_FD_132985 | JGI IMG/M metagenome (GOLD analysis project Ga0187864, IMG submission 132985) | Peatland microbial communities from SPRUCE experiment site at the Marcell Experimental Forest, Minnesota, USA - June2016WEW_11_40 | ecosystem: Environmental > Terrestrial > Soil >... | reverse complement strand
GTCCCGCATCGCCTGTGCTTTTCTGGTCAATGTCTGCCCTTATCGGGCGCGTGCACTGGTGGCAGCGGCCTAAGGGAACTGGCGATGGGAGGATGAGGTTGCGTACGTGCGTTCACAAACTGCAGGGGTGATGGGTCGCGATCACCCTACAGTCGAATGGCCGCGCGGAGGTCGCCCTTTCAAGAAGTCTGAGGACAGAAGCCTCAAATTTTGTGCGGCCTGTGGGTCTGTCTTGCCGATATCTTGCCAAGAGTGCGGCTTTGCTAACGAGCCGGCCGAGCGGTATTGCGGTGGCTGCGGTCACACCCTTGGCGGCGGCGAGACGATCGCGGCGATTGAACCAGCAAGGACCACCGATCCGGACGGAGACCGCCGTCCGGTTACTGTGATGTTTTGCGATTTAGTTGGCTATACGCAGCTCTCTTCGGTGCTCGATCCGGAAGACGTCCATGCCTTGTTGGAGCACTTTTTTGCACTCGTTGATGGGACGGTCGACCGCTTTGGCGGGACGATTGACAAGCACATCGGCGACGCGGCCATGGCGCTGTTCGGAGCGCCGCTGGCACGTGGCAATGATGCCGAGCGCGCCGTGCGTGCCGCTTTGGAGATACAAGCTTCTGCTCCTAAACTCGCGTCCGGCCTGCATTCCCCTTTGGCTGTTCACATCGGTGTCGCGACAGGTGAAGTCATCGCGAGTTCGGTGGGAAGCCAACACCATCGCGGCTATACCGTCACTGGCGAGGCCGCCAACATTGCCGCCCGCCTATTGGAGAAGGCTACCAGTGGCGAAACGCTGGTTTCCGATGCCGTCTATGAGGCGACTAATCATGTAGGCTCCTACACATTCCTGGGACTACTGGCATTGAAGGGGATAGGACATCCCGTCGAGGCCTGGCGGCTGACAGGAATGAAAAGCTCGGCTCCGGACGCCCATGCATTGGTCGGCCGTCGATTGGAGCTTGGCCAGTTCCGCGCTGCACTAGACGCGTGCGTCAATGGTACTTTTGGCACGGCCCTACTAATCCGTGGTGAGGCCGGGATCGGCAAGACGCGACTCATGGATGAGTTGCGGTCAATCGCCGCAGCGTCCGGCATGTCGTGCACTGCTGGTTTCGTCCTCGATTTCGGCACTGCGCGAGGTCATGGTGCCGTACGCACTGTTGTTGCCGGACTTTTGGGGCTTGGCTCTGAAGCGACGCCGGACGTGGCCGAACGCGCGATTAACGCGCTTGTGCGAGACGGATCGTTGCAAGTGGATGACGCGCTATATGCGCGTGACCTCCTCGAGATGTCGCAGCCCGAAGCCACGCGAAAAATCTATGAGGCCATGGACACACCTGCGCGGACGCACGGGAAGGAGCGTGTGGTAGCCGCGCTCGTAAAGTCTTCGGCAGACAATCGGCCACTTCTTGTCGCGATCGAAGACGTGCATTGGGCTGATCGGGAAACGCTTAGCCTTCTCGCAGCAGTGACTCGCGCCACAGGGATGAGCCGGACAGTGCTCGCCATGACTAGCCGTCTTGAAGGAGATCCGCTCGATGCGCACTGGCGCAGCATGGCTGTCGGTGGGACGCTAGTCACCGTCGACTTGGCACCCTTATCACCTGCCGACGCGCGATCAATAGCGGCGCGCTTCATCGACGTCACTGCTTTCGCCGACCAGTGTGTTGAGCGCGCTGGCGGCAATCCGCTTTTCTTGGAGCAATTGCTCCGCGGCGCGCGAGACCTGACCGACGGACGTCTCCCGGCTTCCATTCAGAGCGTGGTGTTGGCGCGTACGGACCTTCTATCTGCCCAAGACCGCCGCGCTATCCAGGCGGCCTCGGTCCTCGGCCAACGCTTCGGCCTTGCCCATCTCAGAGCGCTACTCCGGGAGCCGCAGTACGATTGTGACGTTCTGGTGCGAAATGTCCTGGTACGCTTAACGCGGGATGGCCTCCAGTTCGCTCATGGGTTGGTACGCGACGGTGTGTACGGCTCGCTCACGAATGCAAGGAAGCGCGAGTTGCACGTTGCCGCAGCCGCGATTTTTGCCGATGATCCGGTGCTGCGGGCCGAGCACTTGGACCGTGCCGGCGAGCCCGAAGCGGCGCGTGCCTATCTCGCAGCGGCAAAAGCACAGGCGATCCTGTTCCGCCAGGACCAAGCCATAGCGCTTTCAGCACGCGGCTTGGCTCTCGCAACCAAGGCACACGACACATTCGAACTCGCTATGCTCGTGGGCGAGCTTCAGCTCGACGCGGGGCGCGGCACCGAGGCTCTCGGAGCCTACGTCCAGGCCCTGGCAGTCGCCAGCGAAAATGCTGACCGGTGCCGCGCGCTTCTCGGATGCGCCTCATCCAACCGGTTGATCGCCCGGGTTGACGAAGCGTTCTCTGGCTTGGCCGAGGCCGAGCCCTTGGCAGGCTCCCACAGCGACGATCGCGCTCTGGCCGAAATCCACTATCTCCGGGGCAATCTGCACTTTGCACGGGGACAACTAGTCGAGTGCCGCAGCGAACACGAATTGGCTCTCGAGGCCGCAAGGCGCGTGGAATCGCCGGAATGGCAAGCCCGAGCCCTGAGCGGTTTGGCGGATGCCCAGTTCATGGATTGCCGCATGGCAACGGCGCTATCTCACTTTGCCGGTTGTGTCGATCTTTGCGAAGCCCATGGCCTGACACGGATTGCGGTGCCTAATCGCGTCATGATGGGGCATTGCCGGATCTACACCTGCGAATTTGATCTTGGACTGGAAGACATGCGCATGGCGCTGGAAGCCGCCGTGAGGATTGGTAACCGGCATGCGGAAATGTTTGCAACCCAATCGTTGGGAATGTGCCTGATCGCTGCTGGACGGTATGATGAGGCAGACAAGGTGCAGTCGGAGGCGCTCGAGCAGGCACGTACACTCAAGGCACGGCGCTACGAGGCCGCGATCCTTGGTGTTAGCGCGGAGGTCGCCCTTTCAAGAGGTCTGAGGACAGAAGCCTTGGCGCTTGCACGGAAGGGTCGAGAGATTTCGGAGGAGACCGGCCCCGGGTTTGTTGGCCCGATACTCTACGGTCTCCTCGCCCTGGTGGAGCACAAGCGACAGGATCAAGAGGTGGCTCTCGCCGCCGGCGAAGCGTTGCTCGCGCAAGGGTCGGTCGGACCCAACTACTTCTGGTTCCGGCGCTACGCCATCGAGCGCGCGCTGCTTTTTGAGGACTGGAACGAGGTCGACCGGCAAGCTGATGCCCTGCTTCTTCGTATGGCTGACGAACCGCTCGCATACCCATCTCACTTAGCCGAGCGGGGTCGCCAACTAGCGCGACGAGGAAGAGGCGAAGCGACCGAAACCGACGATGAGAGGGTTAGGCTTCTCACCGCGGTCGCCGCCGGCGCCGACATGCGGATCGATGCACTTGGCATCGCGTTACGTCGGATCTAGCTACTTCGCTCCGCCGCAGCTGCAGCTTCCATGTCCGTTCCGGGTCATTCTCGACCGAGATGGTCAAGGCCGAGGTACGTACATGTCCGCTTCGGCTCCGATAGCGACCGCGATCCATCAAAACGTGATCCGGCGCTAAGGGCCAGTTGCGTAGTTTCGCACCGCAGAAAAACAGCAAGCCTTTTCGCTGTCGGACCACTGCAGAGTACGTCACAGACCTGCCGATCGGGGCGTGATATTCTTCCCGCATTGCAGCCGGCGTGATCCCATTGGGGACGGGGCAAATGGCTATGAGGATCGGAAGACGGCAATTCATATCCGCGCTGGGCGGCACGGTGTTTGCGTGGCCTTTCGCCGTGCGCGCGCAGCAGCCGACATCGGCGCGCCGCCTCGGCCTACTCTTTGCCACAAGCGCGCAAGCGGCCAAAGCGCGGGGTTTGCTGGAGGTGGTTACTCAAGGATTGAAGGAACACGGTTGGGTCGAAGGGCAGAACATCACCTTCGAGTATCGTTTTGCCGACGGCAAAGATGAAGTGTTGCCGAAGCTCGCTGCGGAGCTAGTTCAATTGCGATTGGACGCAATCTTGACGGACGGCACGCCGGCAACCCAGGCCGCCAAAAATGCCACGCGAACCGTACCGATCGTCATGGGTCTGAGCAACGATCCAGTTGCAAGTGGCTTAGTTGCGAGCCTTAGCCGGCCTGGCGGGAACATTACCGGGACCAGTCTTATGGCGCCGGAGCTAGCCGGCAAGCGGCTTCATCTGCTAACCGAGATAGTTCCCGGCCTTGCACGCGTGGCCGTTTTGTCGAAACCGTCAAACCCGAGTCACGCCCTGTTGCTCAAGCAAACGCAAACCGCGGCGCAATCGCTGAGCATCGAGCTTCACGTCGTGGAAGCAGGGGCGCCGGACAAGCTCGACAGCGCTTTTGCCGCGATCACCGCAGCGCGCGCTGGCGCTTTGATCGTTTTGGCGGACTCGATGTTCTTTGGTCAACACCCCCGTATCGTGGCATTCGCGGCGGCGTCCCACCTGCCAGCGCTCTTTCCGGAGAAGCAGGTCGCCCAGGCGGGCGGCCTCATAGCCTACGGCCCGAGCATCCTGGCCAGTTTCCGGTTAGCGGGCGCCTACGTGGATAAAATTCTTCGCGGCGCCAACCCCGCCGATTTGCCGGTCGAGCAGCCGACGACATTCGAGTTCGTCATCAACCTCAAGACTGCTAAGGCGCTGGGCCTCACCGTCCCGCCGAATTTACTCGCCATCGCCGACGAGGTGATCGAATAACTAATCAGGCAATCATCCCCGACTGCCGCGATGCATATTCCACTTCCGCAACGGGTCAATCGCTACACATTCACGGTGTCGGAGCAATGTCTCTTCTTCCTCCGATAGCGACCGAGTCGCTGCATCGTGGCAACCGACGCGGAGGCAAAAGGTCGGTGAGACTGTGGGCCCAAAGGTCCGATGAGGAGGTTGCGTCGGAGCTTGCTGGTTCCCATACGGCCTCGACCACGATAGGCTAAGGAGCGGCCTATTACATGGACATGGAAGGAATCGATGGCGTCGAAGAAGAGCGTCGCAGCCAAGCGGCAAGTCTGGAACAAAGGTCTTGAGGTTGGCAAAAGAGACGCCTTTACGCCGGCTCAAGTGAAGCGGATTCGCCGGCTTCTCGCGGATCGTGGTGTCCCCGGGCTCAGAAATTTGGCTCTGTTCTCTATGGCGGGATACTATGCTGCACGGACAGGATCTGCTGGCTCTCGTTGTTGGGGACGTGCAACGTCGCAATGGTTCAATCCGTCACCTTATTGAGGTTACCCGAGCGAGCGGGATGCCGCCGGTGCGATGCGCGTTGTCCAAAGTATCCGCACAGGCAATTGAGAAATGGATTGCCTCGTCCGGCAAAAAGCGTACCGACTATTTATTCCCTGGCAGCGCCTCGGGCAGTCGTCCGATGAGCGGGCGGCAATTGAGCCGTCTGTTGAAGGTGTGGGTGGTCGAGGCGGGTCTCGATCCCACGGACTATGGCGTAGAATCTTTACGTCGAACGAAGGCTCTCCACATTTTGAAAGGCACCGGGGATTTGCAGACGGTTCGAGCGCTCTTGGGCCATGCGCGAATCGAGAGCACAGCGAGGTATCTCGGTCTCAAAACCAAGGCCGACCCGATAGCGGTCTGTCGAGCCTTCGACATCTGACGGTATCGGTGGCCCACCGGCACATGCCGTTTGACCCCAGGCTATGGCGAAGAAGCAAGCACAAATACCGCCGCACTTGCAGCCTTGGATCGAGGCGAGACGCAGGTTTCACTTGTCGCATGCGCACGCACAGATGGCTCGTGAGCTGGGGATGAACCCAAAGAAGCTTGGGAAGTTGAACAACCATGACCAAGAGCCATGGAAGCTGCCTCTCCGAGAATTCATTGGGAAGCTTTATTGCAAACGCTTTGGTAAGGAGTGGCCAGATGCCGTGAGCAGTATTGAGGAGATGGCCGCGGCGAAGAAAGCGAAGAAGCAGGCGAAGAAAACCGCTCGCGACAGTGCGCGCGGGATGTGTGACCAGCGTGACGATTCAACTCTATGACAGCTTGCGTAAGGCAGCCAACACAAAGGCGCATGAGCCTTTCGCAATGCAATAATTGGCGGCCCGGAGAGTCAGCTCCGGGTTCAAGAAGGGTCACGAACTGCCCCGCCACCTCACCGGAAGGGCGGCGGAAGTACCCCTGATAACAGTCGCGCCGGTCGTCCGCCGTTGAGGGGCCAATAAGGACATTTTGCACCGCAGAAAAACAGCAAGCGTTTTTGCCGTCAGACCGCCGTGAAATTGGTATCTTCCTTCGAGAACCTCCGAACTTTCATCCGAAAACGGATGCGGATGCCGCACATCTACCAGCCGGCGATTGCGGGGACGATACTTTGTCGGTTCGGTTCGGTTCGGTTCGGTCCGCGCTTGCTCCTGTACGGGCCTCGTCAAGTCAACTACAGGGGGGGTCTAAACTCCGCCGGCGAGATCAGTTCATGGCAACCGGTGGCCGTCGAGTTTCGACATTCGGCACGACGGTGACGCGCGACCCCAACGCCAATTCAATCTGCTGGAAGAAAATCCCGGTAACGTTGCCCGTAGGATGCGCAAGGCTGGTGACATAGCCGCGTGCGAATGGATCATAATCAATTGCAACCATGACAATCGGTAAGCTGTTAGTTGCCGCCATGGCGGCCTTCAATGGCGCCTCCGGTCCCTGCGCGACAATGATGTCGACATGCCGCTAGACCAGTTCTTTCATACCTTCCGGATATTCGACAGGTGAAGAAATTTTCAAGTAGTCAAACGCGAGGTTTTTTCCCTCATCATAGCCAAGCTCTCGCAACCGCTTGACGAATGCGTCCATAAACGGATTGTTCCGCGCATTGACGGAAACCATCCCGGTCCGCAGCATTTTTTGCGATTGCGCCCGCGCCGCGCCTTCCCACGCGTATGCCGCCGTCGCGCCGCCGACAAGCATGATAAATTCGCGCCGCTGCATGTCCGCCTCCAAGCTCGGGAGACAGCATCTTATCGGCTCAAACGAATCCTTTGATAGGGGCTAAAACGGGCATCGAGAGCACTGCCGCAGTGCACTGCTAATGTCGCTGTTGGGTCATTTTCGACGGTTTGAGGTCCGCGAGGCACGTCTGCTATCCGCCCGATCGCTACCGAATTGCTTCAATACGGCAAGCGACGCTTCGGGCCATCGCGTAGCTTTGCACTGCGGAAAAACAACGAGCCTTTTCGCCGTCGGGCTACCGTGAAGTAGGTCACAGAACTCCAATTTGAGGCGTGAGATTTCTCCCGAGATCACGCACCTGACGACAAGAGTTGCGCTTTCGAAGACACCGAGCACCACTCGGATGGAGCGGCGCGAAATCCAACAGACCATTTGCGCGGTGTGTGCCGGACGACACTACCCGCCGCATCGGGGACATAGCCGCCGCGGCCGGCGAAGCTAAAGCGGACCTTGTCTAAAGTGGCCGAACTGTTGAGGTTGGTTTAAGATACCGAATTCGCTTCACTGCAGACGACCGCCGCCGGAATGGTCCGCTCGTATTTACCCGCAAACGCATCTCTCGAATGGGTCAGGGTATTGGTCGATGAACGCCAAAATATCAAACAGGACAGAAAAGCGCGCCTAGAGCTGTACGTCAAAGCGGGGATTACTCCGCCAAACGGCAAGAGAACAGGTGCATAGAATGCCGAATTACCGTCGCGTCGATATTCGCAACCAAAAGCGCCTCCTCGACGCTTTCTTCAAGGTCGACGACTACAGCGTCTCGTACGAACGGTACGACGGGAAAATGAGCGAGTACCTCTCGCGCCTCAATTTCGAACGCGGCGACGCCGTCGGCGTTCTTCTCTTCAACGTCGATACCCGCTCAGTGGTGCTGGTCGAACAGTTCAAATTGCCAACTCTGATCGGCCGGCGGCGTGACGATCCGGCAACCCAAGATGGCTGGATCGTCGAGTTGACGGCCGGAATGATCGCCGCACGCGAGACCGCCGAGCGTGCCGCCATTCGCGAGACCCTGGAGGAAACGGGATACCAAATCGGGAATCCGGAACTGATTTGCAAATTCCTGTCGTCGCCCGGAGGTACCTCCGAACGCATTTTTCTCTATTTCGCTAAGGTCACCGATGCGAAGCGCCCCGGCAAGGACAAGATAGGGGTCGATGATGAAAACATCAGAGTATTGGAGGTCAGCGTCAACGATCTGTTTGATCAGCTGGAGAACGGAGAGATCGACGACCCGAAGCTCGCCATTGCCGCCTACTGGCTCAAGGACAACATGCCGCGTATCGAAACGCTCGATCCGGACACGGTGGAATACGAGGTCGTTGGCAAGCCGGGCCTGGTCATCGGATACAAGACGGGTGACATCAAATACGTCAAAGGGGTCGACGTCTGGGTGAACGGCGAAAACTCCGACATGATGATGGATCGCTTCATCGGTCAGAGCATTTCCGCGCGCATCCGCTCAATGGGCGCAAACAAAATAGGCGGCAGCATCGTCGACGATGTGATCCAGGAAGGCCTGCATGACCTTATGGGCGAGCGCACGAATGTCGATGTCGCAACTGTTTTCATCACGGAATCCGGAATGCTGCGCCAGACCAATGACGTGCAACGCATATTCCACGTTGCGGCCGTAGCGGGCGGCTTGGGAGCGGGCGTTACACCCGAGGTGGAAGATTTGCTGCCATGCGCCGAGAAGGTCCTGGCGGAGCTTGAGCAGGAGAGCAAAAGGCTCTGGCGACGAATCTGCAATATCAATCTCAAATCCGTCCTTTTCCCGCTGATCGGAGCAGGCGAGGGCGGGATACCGGTCCAAACCGTCGCAGAAAAGATTCTCCCCGCAGCGGTCAATTATTTTAAGAGCACGCCAAATCCGACAATCACGCGGATATATTTCCTAGCTTTCAGGCTACGAGAGAGGAATGCCTGTGACAAGGTTCTCAACGAATACTGCGAGCGAGGAGTTCTTAAGAGGCTACCTCAAGCGGCTGGTCCGGATAATGGCAGAGCCGAAGGTTTGGGCGGACAAACGGTCTGAGCTCAACCTTTTGCTGCAGCGCAGCTTCTGGAAACCGCTGCGCAACACGATAGAGATTTTCCACGTGCTGCCGCTGGTGGCCGTGGTGATCCTCTTCGTTCTGCTGGCCACCAACGGACAATTCCGCGAGATCTACATCTCATACCTCGAAGGCACGAGCGACAACCTCGCGGCTAGGGCCATGTGCATCGTGGCCGCCTTGGCCACAATCGCACTGATTAGCGCGGTTCTTTATCAAGCGCACAATGCGCTCAGCACGATGCGGATCAATGTCGTCTTTTCCAGCCACGCCGACCCGGAGCCGGGTTCGAAGCTGCGGCGTTTGCAGCGCGCCGCGGCGTTTGTGGTCGCTTTCATGCCTTGGCTCGGTCTCACCATCGGCCTGTTCGGCGCGCGAAACTTCGTGGCTGATAGATATTGCCAACTGCTCAATGTCGCGCACGTCCAAGCATACGCGCTTCAGCAGATGCAGTTCCTGCCGGATGTGAGCGGCATGCAGATCGCGGCGGCTGCGATTGTTCTTGGTGCGGTGATAGCCTTTTTTGTAAGCATTGACGATCGCAATCGCATCGGGCAATGCGCCGTTGCCTGTGTCGCCCCGGCACTGGCAGCGTTGCTGTTGCTACTTTTCACCGATCGGCTGAACCCCAAGACGTGGATATCGTGGCCGGCCTGGAAGATGTTTGTTGCCGTTGCGATAGTAACGGTAATTTATTTTTTGATATATCACCGGCTTTATCACCGCCGCGCGGGTTTCTTATTGTCCCGCGTCTTCGCACGCACCGGGATCAGTTTTCGAAGGCGACGGCGGCGACGTCTGGCCCTATGGGCTTTCCTGCCGTGGCTGGCCTTCGCGGTCTATTTTTGTTTTGTCGAAGTCTTCGCTTCGGGGGCTACGGCATCAAACAACTGCTCGAATCCGTTTATTTCGACTGTGACCGTGCCAGTCCCTGGGCGCTGGGCGATTTTTCCGGTCGCGATGTGTTGCACGATCGCTATCGGGCTTCTGGTCGGACATTTCCTGCTCCGGCTCGGCTCAAGCAAAAGGCACCAGGCTGCGGTTGGCTTTGTAGTTTGCGGTTTGGCCCTGGCGGTAGCACTTTTATCAGTGCACAACGATGCTGATCTCATCGTTTCGGTTTATCGGTTCATTGGGCCACTCGCCACGGTATCTCTGGAATTGCTATTTCTCATATCGACATTCGCCGTGCTTGCGCTGCTGTCGCAACATTCTGGATTTCCGGCATTGACGCTTATCGTGCTGACGGTAATTGTCTGCGTGATCTTCCCCAACTACGCCGGATTGACCGCCGTCGCGCTTGGACTTGCGTACTTTGGGGTTGCGGTGGTGGCTTTCGTCTCCGGTCGCATCATGGCCGGCGTCGGATTGCTGCTGCTGATCTTCGTCGGCTGGATCAATGTCAGCAAATTCACCGAAGGCTCGATGGTCCCGCCAAATCGGCCACCCGACAAAGCCGCAGCCACGAAGTCGAGCGTTCTCAACGTGCGAACTGCATATTTGTGCTGGCTCGACCAAAAAGGAATTCCTATCACAAGGATGGAGGAGCAACAAAGCTCTTGCGGAGCCAGACCAGAACACCCGCCTGCTGTGAATGGAACATACCCAGTATTTATTGTCGCAGCCGAAGGCGGCGGAATCTACGCGGCGAGCGCGGCAGCGACCTTCCTGGCGAAGTTGGAGGACCTCGAACTGGGCTTTGCCCAACATATTTTCGCGATCAGCGGGGTTTCCGGCGGTTCAATTGGAGCGGCGGTCTTTCAGGCGCTCGACCATGCACGGCACCCCGACCCCACTTTTGTGACGGGCGCATTGGCAAAAGATGACGCCCCCAAAGGGAGAGAGGATTCCCAAAAGGGTGTCGAAGAGAAATGCACACAGCAAACCGCTGCCAAAGCAGGGCGAGATCTAACCGCCAAGGTCAAGAACATCATGCAGGACGATCATTTCTCTCCTGTCATCGGGTCGATTTTCCCGGAGATTTTCAACGCACCACTGCAGCGGCCGGACGCGCTTCGGGCAAGTTTCGAATATTCCGCTTCCGCTCAGGACCCAGCCGCGGGCCAGGATCTTCGCGCTCGCTTCCTTCAGCATTGGTCTGCCGCTGGCGCGGCGCCGGCACTGATCTTGAACTCAACCTGGGTAGAAACGGGGTTCCGCGTCGCGTTCGCACCTTTTCGTCTCCACGACCTGGATGAATCGCTCTATTCGTTTCTTGATACGTCCATGCCAAACGAGGATTGTCCAAAGGAGCGCGACCCGCAGTCCTGCGTTTCTCTCATGACGGCTGCGGGAGTAAGCGCCCGCTTTCCGGGAATCATGCCGCCTTTTTCGGTAACACTGGGCGAGAGCAAGCGCTGGAATTTCGTTGACGGCGGATATTCGGATAATTCGGGCGCGACCACCGCGCTCGACGTTTATCTCGCACTTAAGGACGCGGTGCCACCCACTGATGTCGACTTACGCCTCGTTCTGATCACCAGCTCCAACCCGCAGCCCAATCTCGATGACCAGTCCATCAATGGAACTATTTTTCGAGATACTATTGCGCCAATCGACGCGATCCTAAAGGTGAGAGAGGATTTGGCCAATGACGCCGTCGCTCACGCTTGTTCCGTAATCTATCCGGATACAACGCGCCGCGGTGAGCGTTGCGTCGACCACAGGGATGGAAAGCTTCAAATCGTCGAGATTCAAGATCAAACTTATGGATTGCCGCTGGGCTGGAAAATCTCGCAGACCAGTTTTGCTGTGGTCTCGTGGATGCTGGGCCAAGAGCCGACCTGCCCGAGCGCGAAGGACACTGTAACCAAATACAAGGCTGAACAGGATCAGACTCCTGCTCAAAATGGCGATGCTCCGAATGCGCAGCTTAAGGAAATCACATTGGAGAGAAACAGCCGTGTGTCGCGTTTGCTCCTGGATCTGGTACGGAAATCATATAGCTCCGGGCAATAATCGGCGGTCACAGGCAGCCCGCAGCGAGTGTCAGCGATTAGGCGGAGGCAAGAGTGCGACGCCCATCGTGTTGAAGCTCGGACTTCATGCCGGATCGTGCATAGCGGTGACCACGGGCGACGTGCTCGATTACTTCGGCGCGACCGTGAATATCGCGGCGCGGCTCGAACATCAGTGTGGCGGCGGCGAGGTGATTGCGTCCGAAGCCGTGGCGAAAGATGCCGCTGCGGGAGCGGCGCTGGAGGATCGGACGCTGCTCGAAGAAACGGCGACGTTGCGTGGTGTCAGCGCGCCGGTTCGGTTTGTTCGGGTCGAAGGTCTCCGCAGGGCGAGGCTGCCTGTGGACGAACTATGAAGCCGTTACCAGCATGATCCATCAATCTGAAGGCCGCCAAGGCGCTCGACCTGACAGTACCACAATCAATCATCGCGAGTGCCGACGAGGTGATCGAGTAACTGATCGAGCATTTTTAAAGTGGGATAGTTGCACGCTCGACATGCTGCGTTGCACCGAAGTCTCGCAGCCAACCGACGGTATGGGTCATTAGCGTCATTTCTGACACGCGCTCCGCATGTCCGCTATGCCTCCGATCGCTACACTGGCCGCTGGCGCGAAGGCACTTAATGTGAACGTGCGAACACAGCTTGATGAACCGGCAAGAGGCAAGAAACAATCAAGCTGAGTGTCGCAGTAAGCAAAAAATGAGCTGGGCGATTGTTAGTTACCAGTCGAGTCAACGCTTCGATGGTGCGACGGTGGTGTCTCGATTCTAACTAATGCAGTTTGATATGCGGCTCGGTGCGCCGCGTGATGAGGCGAGCGAGCGTGTCGAGTGCGACTTTGACGAAGCCGTGCAGCTCATACTCGTGCATCTTGTAGAGCGACACGTACATGAAGCGTGCGAAATAGCCTTCAACGAACAGACTGGGGCCAACCAGCTTGCCCATCAGGCTGCCAACCGTGCTGTACTCGCCGAGCGACACCAGTGAGCCGAAGTCGCGGTAGTGCCACGGCTCGACTGGCTGGCCAGCCAGCCGTCTTTGCAGCTGTCTGTAAAGGTGCGTCGCCTGCTGGTGGGCGGCCTGGGCGCGTGGCGGCACGGTGCCGTGCTTTTCCGGCCAGGGGCAGGCGGCGCAATCGCCGATCGCGAAGATGTCGTTGTCGCGGGTGGTTTGCAGGGTCTGGCGCACCAGGAGCTGGTTGATCGCATTGGTCTCGAGCCCGTCGATGTTTCTGAGGAACGCCGACGCCATCACGCCGGCTGCCCACACCACGAGTTCCGCCGTGATGATACGGCCGTCTGCAAGCTTGACCTCGTTCGGCATGACGGTGGCGACGCGCGCGGACGTGTAGACCTTGACGCCGAGCTTGCGCAGCAGGTCGGTCGCCGCTTCCGAGATGCGCGGCGGCAACGCGGGGAGAATTCGGTCGGCAGCGTCTATGAGGTGCAAGGTGATGTCCTTGTCGGGATCGATGCGATCGAGCCCGAACGCCACCAGGTCCCGCGTGGTCTTGTGCAGCTCGGCGGCAAGCTCGACACCGGTGGCCCCGGCGCCGATGATGACGACCTGCAGCTGGCCCTGCCTCAGCGGCTCGGTCTGGTTTTGGGCGCGGATGCACGCATTGACCAGTCTGCGGTGGAATCTCGCCGCCTGCTCGGGCGTCTCCAGACAGATCGCGTGGTCGACGACTCCCGGCGTGCCGAAATCGTTGGTCAGGCTGCCGACCGCCAGCACTAGGGTATCGTATGGATAGCTGCGCGCCGGTGTGACCTCGGTGCCGTCCTCCTCGATGACGGGACTGACGCGCACCTCGCGCCGGGCGCGATCGAGTCCGGTCATCTCTCCGGTACGGTAGTGAAAATGGTGCCAGTGCGCCTGCGCCAGGTAGTCGAGCTCATGATGGCCGAGATCCATGCTGCCCGCGGCGATCTCGTGCAGCAGGGGCTTCCATAAGTGCGTGCGGGCCTTGTCGATTAGCGTGATGTCCGCCTTGCCACGACGGCCGAGCTTGTCGCCGAGCCGGGTAGTAAGTTCGAGCCCGCCGGCACCTCCGCCGACGACGACGATCCGATGCGGGCCGGTCGCGCGATCCGCTGCGCTCGCCTCGCCTGCGCGCACTGCAACATCCATCTCGCTCGCCTCGCTCGCGGCACACCTAGGTTCGCTCGTGCATATATCAGATTAGGTCGATCTGGGGCAT
>Ga0187864_10002982_pt1 | contig 14176 bp, 11 predicted proteins | sample June2016WEW_11_4_FD_132985 | JGI IMG/M metagenome (GOLD analysis project Ga0187864, IMG submission 132985) | Peatland microbial communities from SPRUCE experiment site at the Marcell Experimental Forest, Minnesota, USA - June2016WEW_11_40 | ecosystem: Environmental > Terrestrial > Soil >... | reverse complement strand
GCCGAGGAAGCCGAGCGCCTCAACCACAAGCACATCGGCACCGAGCACCTGCTGCTCGGCCTGCTGCGCGAGGAAAAGTGCTTCGCCGCCGAAATCCTCCACGAGCGAGGCCTGCGCCTCGCCACCATCCGCGAAGAATTGCAACGTTCGCAGAGCGAGAAAGCTCCCACCCGGCCCAAGGAAAGTTCCCTGCTGTCGGAATTCAGCCGCGACCTCACGCAGGCCGCCATGGATAACACGCTCGATCCGCTGATCGGCCGCGATTACGAGCTGGAGCGCGTGGTGCAGATCCTCTGCCGCCGCACCAAGAATAACCCGGTCCTGATCGGCGAGCCCGGCGTCGGCAAGACGGCCATCGTGGAAGGGTTGGCGCAGCGCATCGCCGAAGGCGACGTCCCTTCCTTCCTGGCCGACAAAAGGATACTGGCGCTCGACCTGTCCCTCATTGTCGCCGGCACCAAGTACCGCGGCCAATTCGAGGAGCGCCTCAAGACCATCATGAAGGAGTTGATGGAGAACCAAAACGCCATCATCTTCATCGATGAGCTGCACACTTTGGTTGGTGCGGGCTCGGCTGAAGGCTCGCTCGACGCGGCCAACATCCTCAAGCCGGCTCTCTCCCGCGGCGAGATTCAGTGCATCGGCGCCACCACCCCAGCCGAGTTCCGCAAGTCCATCGAAAAGGATCGCTCGCTCGAGCGGCGGTTCCAGGCGGTCAAGGTTCCTCCGCCCACCGAAGCCGACGCGGTCAAAATTCTGTTCGGCATCAAGGACCGCTACGAAAAATTTCATGCCGTAGCCTATACCGACGACGCAGTGGAAACCGCGGTCTACACTTCCAGCCGGTACATCCCCGACCGCTACCTGCCCGACAAGGCCATCGACCTTATCGACGAAGCCGGTGCCCGCGTCAAGCTGCGCCAGACCACTCTCCCCGCCGAGCTGGCCGATATCCAGAAGCGCATCAAGTTCATCGTCCATCGCATGGAGAACGCCATCGCCAATCACGAGTTCGAGAAGGCGCGCTTCTACTCCGACGAGGAACGCAAGGAGCGCGAGAACATGCGGCAGCTCCGCGAGAAATACAATCTCGACGACTCCTCCACCGGCTGCGTCACCAAGGACGATATCGAAGACGTGGTGGCGCGCTGGACCGGCGTCCCCATGACCTCCATCAAGGAGGAAGAGATCACCAAGCTTCTGCGCATCGAAGAGGAGCTGCACAAGCGCATCATCAGCCAGGAAAAAGCCATCTCCGCGCTGGCCCGCGCCATCCGCCGCTCGCGTGCCGGTTTGAAAGCCAGCGCGCGGCCGGCCGGTTCGTTCCTCTTCCTCGGCCCCACCGGCGTCGGCAAGACCGAAGTGGCGCGCGCTCTGGCCGGGTTCCTGTTCGGCAGCGAAAAAAGCCTGGTGCGTTTCGACATGTCCGAGTACATGGAGAAGCACTCGGTTTCGAAACTGATCGGCTCGCCTCCCGGATACGTCGGCTATGAAGAGGGCGGCCAGCTCACCGAGCGCGTGAAGCGCAATCCGTACTCCATCATCCTGCTCGATGAGATCGAGAAGGCGCACCCGGATATTTACAACATCCTGCTGCAGGTGTTCGAAGACGGCCAGTTGACCGACGGGCTCGGCAACCAGGTCGATTTCAAGAACACCATCATCATCATGACTTCCAACCTGGGCGCACGCTTTCTCGAAAAGCGCGGCAACCTGGGCTTTTCCGCCCCCGTGGGCGAAGGCATGCCCTCGAAAGTCGAGGACATGGTGCGCGCCGAGGTGAAGAAAGCGTTCAACCCGGAATTCCTGAACCGCCTGGACGAAGTGATTCTATTCAGCTCCCTCACCGACGACGACCTGATCAAGATCATCGGCCTGATGGTGGAGCAGGTGAACGGCAACCTGGTGGCCAAGCAGGTGAAATTGCGTCTGGCGCCGGAAGCCGCCCGGTACATCCTCGAGAAGACCTGCGGCGACCGCAGCTATGGCGCGCGCCCGCTGCGCCGCGCGCTGCAAAAGTACATCGAGGATCCGCTCTCGGAATCGCTGATCCAGGGCACCCTGCCGCGGCCCTCGGAGCTGGAAGTGTATCTCGGCGACACCGGAATTTTCTACCGCGTGATCAACGCCGAAGTGGTCAACGCCGAAGGCGAAGCCGCCGTCACTGCCGGCGCGGTTCCCGCCGAGCCGGTGCCGGGCACGCTGCTGTACACGTTCTGAATTTCTGGGCAAGCTAACGCGTGCCCCACCACCGCATTGGTAGGGCACGCTTTAGCTTGCCGGTTTTATCGATCTCCGCCGACCTCGCCCTTCCGCCCGCCGCTGCTACAATCTTTCTTCGTGCTGCGAGTGTTTTCCATCGTACTGGCGTTTCTGACGGCCGGCTGCGGTAGTCGCCTCGAGTGGTATCCGCCGCCCGAGCAGCGCCCGTCGCTCAGCTTGCCGTCGTCGCTTCCCTTCGGATATTTCGTGGCCATGAGCGACCCCAATGCCGGCGCGTACATCGTGGGCGGCTTTCGCGATCAAAGCGAAGGGGTGTGGCGCTGGACGCACGAGCGTCCGGTGCTCCAGTTTTATGTGCCGCGCGCGCCGCGCCTCCGCCTTCTGGTGGATCTGACATTCCCCGACCAGACCTTCGCCCAGACCGGGCCGGTGGAGCTGACCATCCGCCTCAACGGCAAGGAGTTCGACCGCGTCCGGTACGCCAAGCCGGGCAGCCAGGAGTACACAAAGGACACGCCGTGGGAGTGGCTGCACCCGGACGCCGTCAACACGGTTGCGCTGGAGCCTGACAAAACCGCGGCCGGGCCGGACGGTGAGCGGCTGGGGTTCGTCCTCACCCGCGCCGGCTTCGTGGAGTAGCCGATGCAGGCGGCGGCGATTCTGTTCGGCGCGCTGTTCACCGTGGCAACCGCCACGGCGCTGGGCACGCTGCTGCTCGGCAAGGCGTGCCGCGATTGGCCGGTTCGCTTCGTGCTGGGATCTGGCGCGCTGAGTTTCCTGGTGTTCCTGCTGGCGGCCAGCGGCGTCGTGTATCCCGCCACGTTTGCGATTCTGGGTGCGGCGGTGATCGTCGCCTGCCGGCCGTGGAATCGATGGCGGAGACCGAAGGGGGCCCGATCCTGGCCCAGGCCATCAGCTACAAATATCCTGTTGTTTGTTATATTTATCGCATATTTTTACATCTACTTCTTGAGGGCTCTGGCTCCCGAAGTCAGCCCGGATGGTTCGACTTACCACCTCGGCCTGACGGCTCGATATTTGCGCGAGCATGGGTTTCACCGCATCACCTGGAATCTCTATGCCAGCCTGTCGCAAGGCATGGAGATGCTGTTCCTGTTCGCTTTCGCCTTTGGCAAGCACTCGGCCGCAGCGCTGGTTCACCTGGCATTTCTGGTGGCGCTGGTCTGGCAGATGGGCATTTGGGGCGTGCGCCACGGCATGGCGTGGGTTGGAATCTGCGGCGCGGCGCTGGTGGCTCTCAGCCCGATGGTGGGTGTGGATGCCTCGAGCGCGTACAACGATGTCGCCCTCGCCGGCGTCGCGTTCACGCTGTTTTGCCTGTTGGAGCAGTGGGCGGAGGAAGGCGCAGCGGAGGAAAAAACTACACGCCTACTGCCGGCGATCGGGATCCTGGCCGGCTTTGGGTACGCGCTGAAGTACACGGGCTGGGTGTGTGTGGCATACGCGATTGCGTTCGTCGCCTGGAAGAGCAGGCGGGCGCGAACGGTCGCCGTGGTGGCCGCGTGCGCGTTTCTGATGGTGGCCCCATGGTTGCTAAAGAACTGGGTGTGGATGCACAATCCGCTCGCGCCGTTCTTCAATAGCTACTTTCCAAATCCGTACGTAACTATTGATTTTGAAGAAGATTATAAGAGCTATTTTCGACTGTATGATCTCGCCAGCCGCTGGCAGATACCGCTAGCGGCAACCGTGCACGGCACGCTGGGCGGCGTGCTGGGGCCGGTTTTTCTACTGGCGCCGCTGGGCCTGGCAGCGCTGCGAAAACCGCTGGGGCGGCAACTGTGGCTGGCGGCCTTGGTATTCGGCGCCAACTACTTCAGCAATATCGGGGCTCGGTTCCTGATTCCGCCTCTGCCTTTCGTGGCGCTGGCGATGGCGATGGCGCTGACCACGCTGCCGGGAATGGCGCTGGCGGTGGTGGTGTTGCACGCCGTGCTCTGCTGGCCGGCGGTGGTGGGGAAAATGGTGCCGCTCGGTTCCTGGCGCTTGACGCTGACACCGTGGAAAGACGCGTTTCACCTGCGCGATCCGGAGCGTTATTACAAGAACCACCTGGCGCTGTATCCGGCAAGTGAGCTGATAGAAAGGGTTACGCCGCCGGGGTCGACCGTGTTCACGTTCAAAGCGATCCCCGAGGCGTATACGTCGCGGCGCATCCTGGTGGAATACGAGTCGGCGGCGAATCAAGTGGCGGCGCGCATCTTTCAGAGCGCCGCGATGGGGACGGATCAGCCGAGCGAGCGGCTGCGCTTCACCTTTCCGGCGCGAAAGCTGCGGGCGATTCGGGTGAATCAGACGGCCAGCGGAACCGACGTCTGGAGCATCAACGAGCTGCGCATCTTCTCGGGCGGTCACGAACTGCCGCGGGAGGCGGCCTGGCGGCTGACGGCGCACCCATACCCGTGGAGCATCCAGGACGCCTTCGACAACTCACCGGTTACTTTCTGGCGCAGCGGCGAAGCCATTCATCCTGGGATGTTTGTGGAGGTGGACTTCGGCGGTACGCGGGAGGCCGACCAGGTGGTGCTGGAGGGTCCCACCGATCAATACGGCATTCGGCTCGAGCTGGAGGGCGAGATGGCCGATGGGACGTGGCAGCGGTTGGGAGATCGGCCGGCGGTGAGCGATGGCGCGCCATATCTCGGCTTCCGGCGTGCTGCGGCGGAAGAATTGAAGCGGCGCGGCATCGACTACATTCTCTTGTTCCAGGACGAAGCATGGTCTGAAAACGTACGGCGCGATCGCGATTTGTGGGGCGTGGAAGCGGTGGGCGCGGCCGGCGGCGCTACACTGTATCGATTGCCATGAAACTCTTTCTGGGTGTGGATGGGGGACAATCGGGGACCGTAGCGGCCATCGGCGACGAAACTGGCCACGTGCTGGGCGAAGGCGAAGCCGGACCGAGCAACCATGCGGCCGGCGCGGAAGGGCGCGCCAAGCTGGAGCGGGCGTTGCGCGAGAGCTTGAGCCAAGCCGCCGCGCAGGCTGGTCTCGATGCCGCGGCTTTGGAATTCGAATCGGCGTGCTTCGGGATGAGCGGCGGGCCGGAAGGCAAGCACGCGATTCTCTCCGCGCTTGTCCGCGCGGCGCGGCTGCGGGTCACCACGGATGCGGCCGTGGCGCTGGCCGGCGCGACGGCGAGCGGGCTGGGAGTGGTCATCATCGCCGGGACCGGCTCGATGGCGCTCGGCCGCAACGCGGAGGGACGCAATGCGCGGGCGGGTGGCTGGGGCTACGTGTTCGGCGACGAGGGCAGCGCATTCGATATGGTCCGCCACGCGGCGCGGGCGGCACTGCGAATGGAAGAAGGCTGGGGCCCGGCGACGTCGCTGCGCGCGGCGCTGCTCGAGGCCACCGGCTCGGTCGACCCGAACCAGATGCTGCACCGGTTCTACGCGCCGGAATGGGAGCGCTCACGAGTAGCCGCGCTGGCGCCGCTGGTGGACCGGGCGGCTGGCGAAGCCGATGCGGTAGCGCTGCACATCGTCAACCAGGCCGCACAGGAACTGGCGCAGCTCGCCGCGGCCGTGCGCGGACAACTGTGGAAACCGGGCGAGGTGGTGGAGATGGCGTACTCCGGCGGCGTGTTCCAAAGCCGCACGCTGCTCGAGCGCTTCCGCATTCTGGTGGAGATGGAGGCAGGCAACAAGCTGGCCGCGCCGCAGCACCCGCCGCACCTGGGGGCGCTGCTAGAAGCGTACCGGGCGGCGGGGATCAGCGTGGAGTTGCGGGCAGGGGCGAAGGGAATGGAGTAGGGCCGGGCGGCCGGCGGGCGAGGATTGCGGTCGTTTACATTCTTGCGGGACAGGTTTATCATCTTCCCATGCCAATGAGCACCATCTGCGAAGTACCGGGCCCAGGCGGTTGGAAGCAGCTCATGATCGATGAAGCTGTGGCCCTGAGGCCGCGGAACAAGCGCTGCATAGAATGCCACAAACCCGTCAGGGCACACAAGCGGTCCGTCAATGGAATGGCCGCGCATTTCGAGCATTTGCGAGAGAATCCGACCTGCTCACTCAGCGACCACCGCTAGAACCCAAGGCGGCCGGGTGGACAGAATTGGGCGATCGGCTACTGTCCCCGGTCCGCGCTGACCAGGAGGGTCGCACCGAAATGAAGAGCAAGAAATACCACGTAGACTGGCATGCGGCCCCGTGGTTTCTGGAGAGATCGTCCGACCAAGAACTTGGGAAGTGGGCGACAGATCCGGATTGCTACGAAATGGAAGTTTGCGCCAAGGCGCTGGCCGAGCGGCTTGCTGAACGGGACGGGGCTGAAGTCGAACATCGCGCCGCCGTCGTTGCTAAACGGGAAGATCTACGGGACAATCCATTTGATCCACGGAAGGAAGTCTCCGCAGATGCTAGACACATCGTGAAGCACTTATGGATACTTTTCGTCTTGCTAGGTTTCACCATCGGTCTGCTATTGGTCATGCTCTGGGCCAGCATAGAATCCCGCATAATGTACAGCCACTGAGGCCACGGGGGAACCGACTTCTGTTTCAGCGGACCCGCCTAGGGTTAGAGCCGCTCGTCAAAGACTGACGCAGACGCACGGCGGGCGTCGGCGAGGTCCTCGTCGGTCCAGGTGTCGGACCACTCGACGCTCTTGTTTTGCGAGGTCGCGGAGCCGGGTTGTCCAGGCGATTACCTGATCGGCAGCGCCAGGCGGCAAGGAGCGGAGCGCTTCCACGAAGCGTTCCTCACTCTCGCTGAGCGCGGTCACAAGGCCATCATAGCGCCGGGCTGGCGTTGCCCTGCTGTTCCAATCGGCCGCCGCGGGCCGGGCAATGCCCGGCCCCTACGAGCGAACACAGCGCGGGCCGGGCTTGCGCCCGGCAGTTGGCAGGTCGGGGACCTGCCCCACAGCCACAGGGGCTCGGTGCACGGGTTGTATCATAGGCTGTTATGGATTCGCGCCGGATGTGCCCGCATTGCCGGGCGTTTATTACCAACAAAGACAAGATCTGCCCGTACTGCAATGAGCGGGTGGGGCCGCGCGCAATCGACCGGCGCAGCCCGGCGGACTTTCTGGGCGGGCTGATCCCGCACGCGCGGTTCAACACCATCGTCATTCTGCTGGCCAACTTCGGGCTCTATGTGGTGAGCACACTGTACAGCATGAGGGCCGGCGGCGGGGGCGGTTTTTCGGGGATCGACGGCGCCACGCTGTTTGCGTTCGGCGCCAAGTTCGGCGCTGCCATTGCGGGCGGCCAGTGGTGGCGGCTGGTGACGGCGGGCTTTCTGCACGGCGGGCTGCTGCACATCCTGATGAACTCCTGGGTCCTGTTCGACCTGGCGCCGCAGGTGGAGGAGATCTATGGCGCCAGCCGCATGTGGGTCATCTACTTTGTCTCGTCGGTGGGCGGGTTCTACTTGAGCAACCTGTGGAATCCGCGGTCGCTATCGGTGGGCGCCTCGGCCGCGTTGTGCGGTTTGATTGGGGCCATGATCGCGCTGGGAGTGACGCATCACGACGCCGCGATGGGAGCGATGATTCGCAGCACGTACATGCGCTGGGCGATCTACATCCTGATTTTCAGCTTCTTGCCGGGCATCGATATGGCGGCGCACGTTGGCGGCGGCATCGCCGGCTTCGGCGTGGCATACGTGGCCGGGACGCCTCGATTAGAAGGATCGCCGGTGGAGAGGCTGTGGCAGGCGGGCGCGCTGATCTGCCTGGGCCTGACGGGGCTGAGTTTCGCGCTCTGGTGGATTTGGTTCAGCCATACGGCATAGGCTGGCGCGCCGCCGGCTGATTTGGGATAATTCAGGTCAGAGAGGGCGCGTGCCGGCTCACTGTGGAGTGCCAGTGGGAGCCGCACTGAGCAGAGGGGAATGAAACGCCTACCAGTGAGTTGTGTAATGGTGCTGGCAACTATGCTGCCGGCCGGCGGAGCCGAAGAGGGCCGCGCTCCCGTGCTGGTGGAGCTCTTCACTTCCGAGGGCTGCTCGAGTTGTCCGCCGGCGGACCAACTCTTGGCAAAACTGGATCCTGCGGCGGTGGTGCTGAGCGAGCACGTCACGTATTGGGACCATGAGGGGTGGCGGGATCGCTTTTCCTTGGAGGCAGTGACCATACGGCAGCAGCGGTATGCGGATCGCTTCCACCTGGAGAGCCCGTACACTCCCGAAATGGTGGTCAACGGCGCGGTGGAGTTCAATGGCGGCGACGCGCGCCGCGCCGCGGCTGAGATTACCAAAGCCTCGCGCCACAATAAATCCGTGCCGCGCCTGGCGTGGGCGGACAACGGCGTGCAGGTCGAAATCGAGGGGGCATACGCGGGCGACCGGGTTTTTGTGGCGCTGGCAGACGACAGTGATTCAACCGCGGTTTCGGGTGGTGAAAACAAGGGACGCCAACTGCATCATGTGGCTGTGTGCCGTGAGATTCGTCAAGCCGGCAAGGTTCCGCCGGGCGGAGCGTTTAGCAAACTGGTCCCGCTTTCGCCGGAAGCGCGGCGGCAACGCGTGATCGTGTGGACACAATCCGTCGACGCAGGAGCAGTGGCGGGCGCGGCCCTGCTCGCGCCGGAGCCTGGGGAAGCGGCCGCGGAACCACCGGCCGATCGGCATTAAGACGGGTGAGTTTAGTGCTCTCGAACTTATGGTTTAGCCATACTGGCTGGCGCGTTGGTGATCAATCTGACATAATCGAAACGTTTGAGAACGAACGTCCACGCGGCCGCCGCGGAATTGAAATGGAAGGCGCGGCGGTCCGGAGAGGGAAATGAAGCATTGGCAAGCGAATTGTGTGCTGTTGCTGGCCGCCGTTCTGCCAGCCAGCGGCGCCGGAGCGGATAGGGCTCCGGTGTTGGTGGAATTGTTCACTTCTGAAAGCTCGGTGAGTTGCCCGCCGGCGGACCAACTCCTGGCAAAATTGGATACGACGGCGGTGGTGCTGGGCGAGCACGTCACCACCTGGGACAGTGCTTTGTGGCGCGACCGTCTTGCATCGGAAGACCTGACCAAACGTCAGCAGGCATATGCGGATCGTTTCCGCCTGGAAGGCGTTTACGCTCCCCAGATGGTGGTCAACGGCGCCGTGCAGTTCAGCGGCAGCGATGCAACCCGCGCCACCGTTGAAATTCGCAAGGCTGCCAAGCGCGTCAAAATCGTGCCGCGCCTCTTATGGGCAGACGGCGGAGTGCAGGTGGAGATCGACGGGGCGCACGTGGGAGACCGGGTTTTCCTGGCGCTGGCGGAGGACAGTGCAACGACGGACGTGACGGGCGGGTCAAACAAAGGGCATCAGTTGCATCACGTGGCGGTGTGCCGTCAGATCGTCAGAGCCGGCCTGGTGCCGCTCGGAGGAGCATTTTACCAGCTCGTCAAGCTCCCGCCGCAGACGCGGAAGCAGCGCGCGATCGTGTGGGTGCAGGTCGGGGACGTGGGCGTGGTGGCGGGCGCCGCAATGATCCCGCCGGCCGATCAATAGTAGTGCGGCGCGGAGGCTCGCGGCAAGCGGGCCGGGCATGCCCGGCCCCTACGGCCGCGCTCAGCCACCCGTTCACCTGCGTTAACGGGTTACAGTTTTCCAAGGGATAGCTTGTGGCCGCAGGCGCCGGTGCGGGATAATCGAAGACAAGATGAGATTGCGCACCATCGCGCTGGCGCTGGCACTGGCTTGCGGCTTCACCGCCGCCGGCGAAGCCAAGAAGAACGTGATTCGCCCGGCCGCAAAATCGCACCAGGTGAAGCGGGCCAAGGGCAAGCACGCCAAGAAGGGCAAGCATCACATGGTGGCCAAGGCCAAGCACCGCTAGGGGCCAGCGGCCTCGAGCCGGTTCGGACGCTGGCGCGTCCGCTCACTCACAAGCTGTGGAAGAACGCACGCCCGCAAGCGGGCGTTGGCAAGCTGAAGCGTGCCCTACCACCGCAGGCAGGACTGTCGGCGCCACGCGGCGCTAAAGTAGGGGCAGAACTTTATCCGGGCCGCGGGGCGCCAGGGGCTCTAGCAGCACGTAAAGGGCGATCACCGGATCGTCCTGCGCGCGCAGTAACTCGGCCAGTTTGGTGTTGCCGGGGTCCAGCCCGGCGCGGCCGATCAGGGCGTTGACGGGGAGGAACCACTGGGCGCGGTCGCTCACCGTGGCGCGGCTTTGTTTCAAGTTGTTCAGCCAGGAGCGCAACACACTCTCGCGGCTGGCGCCGGCACTCATCGCATACAGGTTGTTATACACCCAGGTCTTTTCGCGAAACACTTCGTCGGCCTGCCCGTCGGCGGGCTGCCAGGCTTCGAGAGCCGCCAGCGTATCCTTTAGCCTGGCGCGCCAAGCGTCGGTATTGTGTTGCGATTCGAGTAACGGTGTTTCATCGGGGCCGAAGGCCAGATCCCGCGCAAGTTCGCTCACATGCTGGCATGGGGCATCCTGGCAGGAGTGAGCGGCGGGGGCAAAACCTTCCAGGGTGTGCGGAGTGGTTTCCTGCTCCGAGAGAGGCTCGAACGGCGGCAGCAGGATCTTCTCCTTGAAGAAGACGGAGGCGCTCCAGCCGAGCACCTCACTCGGTTGGCCGGTCGCCAGGTTCAGGGTCATCGGGCCGGTGTTGATCAAATGGTCGTCCGTGCAGCGATCGCCCGAAAGATGGTGAACCAGGTAAAGGCGGTATGCCTCCGCCACGGGAAGCGGGGAGAGATGACGGCGCTTCAGCTCATCGACCAGATCCAGAATCGCAGGCCCGGTTGGCGTGGCGTAGTAGGTGAACGAGCGATCGTCGCCGGAGATCTCGCGCAGGCTGGCGGCCAGCGAAAGAGCGAAGGCCTCGAGCTCGGCATCCTTCAATCCGGCGTGCGCCAGCAGGCGCGCCACCGGCGCAATCTGCGCCGGGGAAGTGATGCCGCCCGCGCGGTTTTTCAGAAGCTTCGCCACGTCGCGGTGCGCGATCTTCGAAATCGCGTCAAGGCCTTCGTAATAGCGGCCGACGTCATAGACCACGATCTCCTCGCAGCGGACCGGCGGGACCGCGGGACGGGCGATCTCCAGAAACAGCTTGGTGGCCTTGGCGCTGTCGAGCGGAAGCATTTGCTGGACGGCGCGCAGGCGGAGAGAGAGCACGTCGAGATCCTGCTGGTAAGCGCGCTCCAGAAATCCACCGGCGCCGCCGCTGCGCGTGATGGAGGCGCGGAGCTTGAGGGGATGCTGCGCTCCCGCGGCGCGGCGGAAAGCCTCGGTCAACCACTTCACGCGCGCGCGCGAGTCCAGTTTCTCGTTCGACGCCAGGCGGATCATGGCATCCGCGGCGAACTCCGGCGGGGCTTTGCGCGCCAAATTGAGAATTGTGTTGGAATCGGAACTGCCGGTGGCCCCCAGCAAAAGCAGGGGGAAAAGAAACAATACAGGAGTCTTCATGGATTCGGCTACGTACTCTATTTTAGACGCAACCGAACATTCGAAAGACGGTGGACCGGAGGAGGAAAGGCAAGCGCTCAACTCGTCGCGAAGGAGGAGGCGGTGACCAGTTCCGAGTCGTTCATCGACCAGATGGCTTTTACGGACGGCATGAATATGCCAATAACGCTGATGCTGGCTAACACAAAGACGGCAACGATGATGGTATATTCAATCAGATCCGCAGCCTCCTCGGCACACCAGAACCGCTGCAGATAAGCCCGAACCTGCACCATTGGCCTCCACGTTCATTACAACCCAGAACTGCATCGCGCGCAAGCAGAATAGTACGAACGATAGTACCAAACGACCAACGGATAATATTGACTTTATTCGTAAGTTACTATGAGTTTACAGCGGCTACTAGCCAAAGTTAGTATTCAGCGTGGGTATGTTTTCCAGCCAAGATTAAGGCTGGAAACACCCTCCCGGTGGATGGGATGGTGGGTAAGCCTAAGGCGCCAACCTGCGTCCCATGTGAAGCCGGGCGGCCGGCCTCGCTGCGCCGGTAGACCGCCAGAAAGTACGAAGACCGCGGCTGATAGGTTTCCGCGGCGGCGTCCCAACGGTATTCGGTGCGTTCCGCGGAAACGATGTCGGCGATGCCCACCAGCCGGTAGTGTTGCGGCGCGTAGGCCTGCCACCAGTCGAAAATCCGCGGCGGCGATTGCGGGCGCCGCAGCCACGACATATTGCCCGAAACCCGCACCACGTACTGCGGCGCGGTTTGCTCCACTTCTCCGATCATTTCGTTTTGCATGGCCAGCGCGTAGGGCTGCGCCTCCATCAGTCCGTACACGTAGATGTAGGACGTCGCCGAATGGCGGCGGGCGTAAAAGTAGATCTCCGGCTCCGAGCCCAATACCGCGATGCGCGCATCCTTTTCCGAGTGCGCACGGATGTAATCGGCCACTCGAATGGCTTCCGGAAACGGATTGAGCCCGTAGAGTTCGCGGCATGCCTCCATGGGGTTCAGCCGGAAGAGAAACTCGCGCTCGAATCCGATCGACAACAGCAAGGCCGCGCCGAAGATCCAGCCCATCGGGCGATGACGGATCGCGGCGCCCGCCAGCAGCGCCACCGCCGGCAGCAGCAGGACGAAATAATGCTGGCGGAAATGCAGGCCCGCACAAACGGCCAGGAACGAAAAGAAGAGAAATGCCGTCAGGAAGGCCGCGCGACCCCGGTTTTCATTCCTCCGCCAGATCGCGAACAGCCCCACTCCAGCCAGCAGCCACAACGGAGCGCTCTGTTTCAAAATGGGCAGGAAGTTCAGCACGAATGCCCAAAACCCCACGCCCAAGGAAACTTCGGAGGCATATTGGCGGGCATATGTGAAAGTCCAGAACCAGAACTTCGGGAAGACCCCGGCCAGCCAGAGCAGCAGGCAGGTTACCGCGAAGGGCGCAGCCGCGCCGGCGGAAAACGCCGCCAGTTTCGCCGCCATGCCGCGCCGTTCCCGCCACAGCCGCGCGGCCGCATACAACGCGCCGAAGACCACGAAGCACAGCCCCGGCTGCTTCATCACAAACGCGACGCCGAACAGCAAGCCGCTCCACCACAGCGTGGAGGGCCGCCACGAATCGGCGGGACGCGTCAACAGCAGCGCGCCGCCCAGCACCGGAAGCACCACGAAGTGCGTGGCGTGCGCCGCCGTTCCCATCACGCCGGAGCCGATCGAGAGGAGCGCGTACGCGGCGCAGCCGGCGAGGCCGGAGGCCGTTCCAAACAGCCGTTTACCCAATAGATAAACCAGCAGGATGGCGGCGCAGTTCACCAGCAGCAATCCGAAATGAATCGCCGCGATGCTTTGCCCGAAGACCGCCATCAGCGCGGCATACGCCGCATACGCTCCCGGCAGCTTCATGTTGCAGGCCAGGCGATAGGGTGGAATGCCTTGCAACAGCAACTGGCCGGCATACGCGTACTCGCCTTCGTCGCGCTCCAGCGGCAAGTCGAGCAGGCGCAGACGCAGCAGGCCGGCCGCCAGCATCACCAACAGCACCGCCACCCAGGGTCGCAGCTTCATGGTTGTTTCGCCGTGATGGCAACTGTGCCAGCGCAGGTTGTAGCTGTCAGGTTTCCGTCCGGGCCCTCGCCGCTGGCTGCCACATCGTCAGTCTGAAGAATAGCAAACCGGATGGAGGCGGCCATGGGAAAAAAGCCGGGCGTCCAGGGGAGGACGCCCGGTGAGGAGTCTCCCGTAGTCTGCTCGGAGGTTCAGACTACGAGGGTGGAGGGACCTTTTATGCCAGCAAACCGCCGTGGCCCAGGCAGGCAATTTCCCAGCCCGTGATATGATAACGAGCCAACAGCGGCGGCAAAACCAGGTCGACCACATTCGGTTTGGCGGAGCGGAAGCAGCCAGGCGCGGAAACCACCGGCACTTCATCCTTGTACGCCAACAAAAGCAAGTTCCCGGGCTCGACCGGGGCCAGGAACCGTTCCACTTGTGCGCCGACGCGAATCATGGCCTGGCCAATCACATCCTCCGGCCCAGCCGGAGCCGTGGTGGATGCCACCAGGATGACGCTCGGTTTG
>Ga0187864_10002981_pt1 | contig 14177 bp, 8 predicted proteins | sample June2016WEW_11_4_FD_132985 | JGI IMG/M metagenome (GOLD analysis project Ga0187864, IMG submission 132985) | Peatland microbial communities from SPRUCE experiment site at the Marcell Experimental Forest, Minnesota, USA - June2016WEW_11_40 | ecosystem: Environmental > Terrestrial > Soil >... | reverse complement strand
GCCTCGCAACGCCCCGCCTAATCTGCAGTGGTCGCGGGAGCGACTTAATCCAGCGCTTGGCCTCACCCGCGTCGTGTTCCCCCTGAAATGAAACCCTTCTGGATCACGTTCTATTCATACAAGGGCGGCGTTGGCCGCTCGCTCGCCCTGGCCAACGTCGCCGCTCTGCTGGTTAAGCGAGGCCGCCGTGTGGTGCTCATCGACTTCGATCTCGAGGCCCCTGGCCTCGACAGCTTCGATGAGTTCAAGTGCATCGCAGGTCAGCCTGGCGTCGTCGAATACGTCGCCAGGTTCAAGGAAATGAACGCGGCGCCGGACATCGGTCAATTTATTCATTCGTGCGAACTGCCGGGCCCGCTTCGCGGAAAACTCTGGATCATGCCTGCCGGGAAAAAGGATCGCCTTTACAATCGCTGTCGGGCCGATTTGAACTGGGCTGATCTGTACGAAAACCACTTTGGGGAACAATTTGTCGAGAACTGGAAGGCAGCGATCGCGCACTGCTGCCAGCCAGATTACGTCCTGGTCGATTCCCGCACCGGCCTAACGGAGGTCGGCGGCATCTGCACCCTTCACCTGCCGGATTTGGTCGTCATGATGCTCGGCCTAAACGAGCAGAACGTTCGTGGTGTCGCCGCCGTTGCTAGAACGATAAGAAATTCAACCATCACTCGGCTGCCCCAGGTCCACTACGTGGCCTCGCCCGTTCCGAATCTGCCCCGCGAAGACAAAAGCCCATTCTCTGAACGTTGGACGGCCGCTGCCTCCCACCTCGGTGTGAAAATCGAGTCCGCGATTCGCTATTACCCGCGCGCGGCTCTGAATGAGAAGCTATTTGTACTGGAAAAGACAGCCCCTTTCTCATCGATCGTGGATGACTACGAAGACCTTCTTAGGGGGCTGATTACCTACAACCGTAGCGGCTTAGATTTCCTCGAGGCTCAAACACGCTCGGCCATCGCGGCCTCCGACACCGCGCTCATGGAAAGACTCCTGGCGGTCCTAGAACAAGAATTCCCCGGCAACCCCGGGTCACTTATGGCCCAGGCCCAACTGAAGAAGGCTCTCGGCGATCCGCAGAGGGCGGACGCGCTTGCCAGGCAAGCCCTCGACGCCGAACCGGGTTATGACATCGCTCTCAACTGGCTCCTGACAAGTGCTAAGCGGCGCGGGGACTATAAGAGGGCTTTCGCCCTGTCCGCTGCCGCCCTAACTCACGCGGATCAACTGCCGGACGAAAACCTAATGGACTTGAAGCGGGAACACGCCCGCTTGGCCATGACGGCAGGGGAATTCTCCGCCGCAGCCGAAGCCTTCAAATTCTGCTGCGACTACGCCAAAGAGAACCACCGGAACCGCGACCCTGCTGGCTATATGGCTCTTCTTTTCGACCTCACGGAGGCCAGGAGGCGGGCTGGAGAAAGGGACCTTCGCTCGTGGGGAAAAATTCTGGCCTGGTTCGAGATAACCGAAGCGACGGAAGCTCCGCTCGTTTATCAAGCCAGCAGATGGCAGGCCATGCACATCCCGTTTTTCATAGATGGAAAACCCGACAAAGCTCGGGAGGCCCTCGAGAAGGCCAGGCACGCCGCCGAGTTGCTCAGCCCCGCGGAGGATGTCTTCACCGTCAAGAGTTACACCGAAGTCTCGGTCCCCGAATTCCTCCAAATTAACGACGAAATGCTCGCCGGTCTCGACCGCGGCCAACTCTGGGACGGCACGCCGCTGCCACCAGCGCAGCCCCAGGAAAAACCAACGGCCGAGCTACCCAGGACCGAACCCTAAGCGCCCAAAGCGCGCAACGCCCCCACCACTTGGCCCAGGGCGATGCCGCCGTCATTGGGCGGAATCCGCTGGTGCCAGTAAGGACGGAACCCCTCTGATTGCAGCCGCCCAACCGCGCGCTCGGTCAGATAGCGGTTTTGAAAACAGCCGCCCGAAAGAACGACGCGTTCCCGGCCCGTTCGCCGGGCCACCTCGACCATGATCTCCGCCAGCGTGTTATGAAACCGGGCTGAGATTAGGCCCGCAGGAATGCCGCGCCTCACCTCGGCGATTATTTCCGCGACCATCGGCGACCAGTCAACCAGAAGTGCGGAGTGCGGAGTGCGGAGTGCGGAGTGCGGAAACGCAGACCACTGACCACTGACCACTGACCACGGGTTTCCCTCCGGCCTGGGTCCGTGGTTCGTGGTTCGTGGTCCGTGGTCCTCTGCGGGGGGCGGAGGACTCTGGATTGAAAACGGATAGCTTTCATCGGTTTGCACGCCCTCGAGGGCGAACTCCAGTTCCATGGCGGCCTGGCCCTCGAAACGGACTTGCTGGCGCAGGCCGGTGAGCGAGGCGACGGCGTCGAAGAGCCGGCCGGCGCTTGAGGTGAGCGGCGAATTGAGGCGCCGGGCCAGCATGGTCCCCAGGCGGGCCAGTTCGGCGCGCGAGAAGGCGCGCACGGGCGCCAGTTCCTCGGCTGCCAATGCCGCTGGGCCCAGCATCTCGAAAAGCAGGCCCAGGGCTGTCCGACGAGGTTCTTTGACGGCCCGCTCGCCGCCCGGCAATGGGAAGCGGCGAAGGTGGGCGACGCGCTCCCAGGCAGTCTCGGTGACGACCAGGAATTCCCCGCCCCACACCGTGCCGTCCAGGCCGTAACCCGTGCCATCCCACGAAACGCCCAGCGCCGGGGGCGACAGTTCGTTTTCCGCCATGCATGAAAGGACATGCGCCAGGTGATGCTGCACACTCACCAACCGCAGGCCCCCAGCCGGCCCAGCGGCGGAAACCCGTTCGAGGGCATATTTCGTTGACAGATAATCCGGGTGAGCATCCGCCGCCAGCGCGCCAGGGGCCGATTCAAACAATCTCTCGAAATCGCCGATCACCCGCCGGAAGGCCTCGTAAGCCGGCTCGGTCTCCAAATCCCCAATATGCTGGCTGATGAAGGCCTGCGAACCCACGAGGAGCGCCACGGTGTTCTTCAAATGCGCCCCCACACCCAGAACCCCCCGCCCACTCCCTCCTCCGCCCTCCGCCCTTCCGAAGGATTCCGCACTCCACACTCCGCACTCCGCACTTAATTGGACCGGCAGCGGCGCATAGCCTCGCGCGCGCCGCAAGACCAGTTCGCGCCCCATCATCACCCGCACAATCGAATCGTCCACGTGCCGGACGATGGGACGGTCATGCACCAGGAACAGATCGGCGATGCCGCCCAGGCGCTCGAGTGCCTCGTGTTGGGCCGTGCAAATCGGTTCGTCGCTCAAGTTGCCGCTGGTAGCCACGATGGGGAAACCCAGCAGCGAGAGCAGCAGGTGGTGCAGGGGAGTGTAGGGGAGCATCACGCCGAGGTTGGGATTGCCCGGGGCGATAGACGGGGCCAGGCCATCCGCGTGAGACGGGAGAGGGGGCCCGTGGAGCCGCCGCAGCAGGACAATCGGGGCTTCCGGGCAGCGCAGCAGCCGCTCTTCGGCCGGAGACATTTCGCACACGGCCCGGACGGCGGCCAGAGTCGGGAACATCAGGGCCAAGGGCTTTTCCTCGCGATGCTTTAGCTGGCGCAACCGCCGCACGGCCTGCTCGTCGCGCGCCGCCACGGCCAGGTGAAAACCGCCCAATCCCTTGACGGCCACAATCCTGCCGGCCCGAATTGCTTCCGCAGCCGCGGCCAGGACCACCGGCGCCGTATGCCGGCGCTCGGGCGGCCCCGCCGCTGCCGGCCCCGCCCCGCCGGCCAGCAACCGGCCTTGAGAGTCCCACAACTCGACGCGCGGCCCGCACCGGGGACACGCATTAGGTTGCGCGTGGAAGCGCCGGTTGCCTGGGTCCTCATATTCGGCCTGGCATTGCGGACATAGGGCGAAGGTCTTCATCGACGTGTTGCCGCGATCGTAAGGCAGCGATTCGATGATGCTGAACCGCGGACCGCAGTGGGTACAGTTGGTGAAGGGATAGAAGTAGCGCCGGTCGCGCGGATCGAAGATTTCCCTCAGGCAATCCGGGCAAGTCCCGAGGTCCGGCAAGATCAGCGCCGTCCTGTCGCCGCCGCCCTGGCTGGGGCGAATCTCAAAGTCTCCGTAGCCGGCAGGGTCGAGCCAGGCCGCTTCCAGGCTCTGGATGAAACTGCGCGGCGGTTTCTCGGCCTCCAGACGAAGCCGGAACTGCTCCAGCTCAGCCGGCCCTCCTTCGGCTTCGATAAATACTCCCTGGGGGGAATTGTTGACCCACCCCTTCAAGCCCAACTCGCCCGCCAGGCGAAAGACAAACGGGCGGAATCCGACGCCCTGAACCGCGCCGCGAATCGCCAGTCTCAAACGCCTTGATCGACCTCGTGGGGCAACAGACACTTGCCCTCAATGTGTGCCGGACCAGCCCAGGGGTCAATAAGTGCTTGACCCCAAGGACCGGCTTTGGCACACCTGCCGTGCCCGGCGTGCTGTCGTTGCCTTCAGCGGGATTCCCCATCCCCACCTCCTCATTGCGACCGCGCCGGGCAGCTTGCCTCGGGTTTGAGGCACCTATTGCTGCGCCCGTGGCCCTTCAGCATACGGCCATGCGAGCTTGCTATTTCGTCGCGGCGCCGCTGAATGCCGGCCACTTCCCAACGTCTAAGTTATAGAAGATGCCGGGAAGAAGGGCATTGCCAAATGAGGCATCAGAACTCGAAAAATGCGATGAAACAGCAAGAGACAAGAAAGAGCAAAGTGCTGGCTGCGGCCATAGTGCTCACGGGTGTTGCCGCCCTGGTGGCGGGCTGTGTGGAGCGGCGCGTTGTGTATGTGCCCACTTACCAGGTTCCACCCGGTTACCCGCCGCCGCCGGCCTCTACGTATCATCCTCAAACCGTCTATCCGTCCCCGCCTGCGCCAGCCACGGGGTCAACTTCCAACTCCGCGCCGGGCGCCGCGGCGCCTGCGCCACAGCAGAGCGCTCCGGGCGGTCCGGCCATGGCGCCCGCAGTACCCCCGCCTTCGCCGCAGGTTGAGGTCATGCCTGCGGCCCCAGGCCCTGATTATGTGTGGGCGCCCGGCTACTGGGGTTGGAATGGCGGCTGGGTATGGATCGGCGGCGGTTGGATAGTCCGGCCACATCCGGGCGCAATCTGGGTGGGCGGACATTGGGCCTGGCGGGGAAGAGGGTACGTTTGGGTCGGCGGACATTGGCGGTAGGGGCGCCGGGTCTTATCAGCTATCAGTTCTTGAGGGGCGGGAACGAAGAATTTGGAAACAGGGGTTCACCTCACAGGCTCCACCCGTCCCGGTATTGGCGGCGGACGAAGGCGTTGGCAGCGGCGTGGTTAGTGACCTGCATCTTTTGGCCATCCCAGAGCAACTGCCGGTTGGGAAAGCGCACCGCCAGGTTGCCCATCAAGACCATTTCCGAGAGCGGGCCGGCGTAGTCGAAAGAGGTGCTGGCCGGCCGGCCGTCCTTGCAGGCGCGCACCCAATCCTTTTCGTGGCCGTCGATGCTGCCGGGGACGCGCGGGAGGCTCGGAGGCGGCTTGGGCAGGTCCTGGGGAAACACGCGCGGTCTGCGCCCGTAACAGCCGCAGATGAGCACCCCCTTTTCCCCGAGGAATACCGACCCGCCATCGCCATCACCCAGCTCTTCATCGGGGGGCAGGCCGCGGGGCCGGGGCGGGATCAAACCCCCGTCCCACCAGGACATCGTGACGGGGGGCGACTGGCCCCGTGCCGGGAATTCGTAGCGGACGATGCTCGAGCGCGGGTAGTTCTCGTTGCGCGGCTCGGTCTTTTTCCATTCGGCGTGCCAGTAAGCCGAGATGGTGGCTTCGACGCTGAGCGGGTATTTGAGGTTGAGGGCCCAAAAGGGGGCGTCGAGCAGGTGGCAGCCCATATCGCCCAGGGCGCCGGTGCCGAAGTCGCACCAGGCGCGCCAGGTGGCCGGCACGTAACAGGGATGATAAGGCCTGTACGGGGCCGGGCCGAGCCACTGGTCCCAATCCAGGCCCGCGCGGACGGGCGGGGTCTCTTTGGGCCGCTCGACTTCGACGCCCTGGGGCCAGACCGGGCGGTTGGTCCAGACATGCGCCTCGCGCACGGCGCCCAGCACCCCGGAGGCTATCCATTCGCAGACCTCCCGGGTGCCATCGCCCGAATGGCCCTGACTCCCCATCTGGGTCTGGACCTTGTAACGGCGCGCCGCCTCAGCGAGGGCGCGCGCCTCGAAGACCGAATGGGTCAGCGGCTTCTGCACGTACACATGCTTGCCGGCCCGCATCGCGGCCATGGCAATGGGCGCGTGGGTGTGATCCGGCGTCGCCACGATGACCGCCTCGAGGTCCTTTTGGCGGTCAAGCAACTCGCGGAAATCGCGGTACACCGCGGCCTGGGGGTAGGCGGCAAACACCTTCGCCGCGTAAGTCGTGTCCACGTCGCACAACGCCACGATGTTCTCGCCGGCGCAGGCCCGGAGATTGTTCTGGCCCATGCCGCCGATGCCGACGCCGGCGAGGTGAAGCCTCTCGCTGGGCGGGGTTTGCCCCGGACCGCCCAAGACGTGGCGGGGCGCAATAAGAAAGGCGGAAGCCGCGAGGCCCGTGGTTCTCAGGAAAGCTCGGCGAGTGTCGTTCATGCCATGACAGTGAACCGGTTTTCTGCTCTTGGCCAGCAGGAAATCAGCCGCCACGCGCGCTTGGGCGGGCTCCATCAGGCCCGCTGTAGAGGACCGGGATCGTCCCGGAGGGTTGGAGTTTTGGTCATGGCAACCAGACGGTCCTATAAAAGCGTTGCGCGGACGCATTCAGGGCATCGGACGCGGTCGCCGTGGAATCGGTGGCGGTGACGGTGGCCAAATTGGTCCAATCCGGTTGGCTCAAATTGGTCTTGTACTGCACTTGATACGTTTGTCCGGGCGTCGCGCTCCAGGCAAGGGTGATCGTGCCATTGGGCAGCCCGGCGCTCAGCGTGGCACTGAGGATGGCCGGCGCAGTGGGCGCGGCGGCGGGGATGCTCAAGAAGCCGCCGCTCAGCGAGTAGTTGCCGCCGGCCATCACGCCGGCATCGTGCTGGCCAATCGTCCCGGTAAGTGAATAGCGGCCGCCGCTGCTGCTGCCGCCCCCGCCGGAAACCTCATACCAGTCAAGGGCGTATTGGGCGGAAGCGGTCGTGGCCAGCGCCCCAAGGGCGAAGGCCAACAGGAGTTTCGCGATTTTCATAGGAATTGCCTTGCAGTTTGAATGAACCACGGGAGCTAGGGCACGATGACCAGCACGTTGAACGCATACCCGGCTGGCAAACCGTTCCCGGGAGCGTCATAAATATACCAATAGCCGCTCCAATACTGGACTGCAACTGGATCTGAAAAGTAGCCGCTAGTCGAGGCGCTGAAGTTGAAAATAGCGATTAAAATGGCGTTGGGATTACCATTGCAGATGGGATTGTCGATCCTGCTCGCTGGCCCGAAGCCATGAGCTTCCAAGTTGGCGCTCGTTGTCATCTGAATGAACGCCGTGGTGTGAGTGCCGACGCCGGCGCCGGGGACGGTGAGGGCGCCGTTGATGGCCAGGTTGCCGGCGGTGGCCAGGGTGCCGCTGACATTCACACTGCCTGTATCGTCCCACCGCAACGCGACGCCCTGGCCGCCGGTGGTTCCCAGCGCGCCTCCACTCCAGCCATACAGCAGCGGGCCGTCGATCGAGGTGCTGCCGACCTGGGCGCGATAGCCCAAGCCGTGGTTGCAGTCGGTCCCGGTGCGCAGGTACATATCATTGTCGTCGATGCGGCTGGTGCCGTTGATTTCCAGGGCTTCGGTCGCAGTCGTGGTGTTGATGCCCACGTTGCCATTGTTGGCAATGGTCATCCGATTGTTAAAGGCGGTGTAGAACTCGAGGTCGAAGCTATCGGCGCCGCTGCGTTTGGAGCCGATGCCCTCACCGCTGTTCTGGCCAAAGGTCAGGGCATTGGCAGCAACGGTCCCCACGTTGCCGTTGACTTGGTCGATGTTCAGGGCGGCGGAAATCGTGATGTTGTTGCTGGCCCAGACGTTGCCGTGCCAATCCCAAGCCAAAGCAACCGCATTCGGGTCCGCGGTGCCCAGCGCACCGCCATTGTATCCGAAAAGAAACGTGCCGGCGCCGGTGGGCACAAAATTCAGCCCGCTGCTGGCATAGACCAGGCCGTTGCCCGTGCCGCCTCCGGCCTCCAAGAGGAGGCGGTTAGCATCGATTCGCACGTCGCCATTGACCTCCAACAGCGACGCCGCCGGATTGGCCGTGCCGATGCCCACGTTGCCATTTTGGGAAACGGTCATCCGATTGTGGAAGTCGGTCCAGAGCTCCAAGTCATAGGCATTGGCGCCGCTGCGTTTGGAGGCCAAGCCCTCCCCGCTGGACGTGCCAAAGGTCAGAGAATTGGCATTGACGTTCCCTACGTTCAGGTTGTTTGGGTCAACGTTCAGGCCGGCCAAGAAGCTGTTGCCGCCCGAAGTCAGGGTGGCATTGGCGGGCACATTCAGATTGCCGCCGATCGTCACATTGCCGAGCGTCACGCCCGTTTCATTGTTCGTCAGCACCGCCGCCGGCAGGTTCGCCAGCGGCACCGCGCCGGTCAACCGGGTGGCCGGCAGCGTGCCCAGCAGATTGCTGGCCGTGTTGGCGAATATGGCGTAGGCCGTTGGCGTTATCGCCTGGAGGGGAAGCAGCGACGTGTAACTCGGCCCGCCATTGGTGCGCACGTCCACCTCCAGCCAGTAATTGCTCCCGGTGAAAAGGCCCCCGAAGTCAATGGTCGTGACGAACTGCCCATGGGTTACAGGCACGCCATTGGTGAGGAACGGCTGGCCCGCATAGATGTTGCCGAGCGGATCGGTGGCTAGCCGGAAGCGGAAGTCGTAACTGCCGTTGGCCGGGCTCGTGCCGTCGGTGAGCTGGCCTTGATAGGTGAACGCCGTGCCTTGCGCGGCGGCGTGGTTCATGCCGGCGAGCATCGCCAGCCCGAGGAGCAAACAACCTCCGCGCGTTTTCATGATGGTCATAAATAGTTAAGGTTTCGTGGGGCCGCGCGCGCCTTTCGCCAATCCGGGCGCCCAACAGTCCTCATTGATCTAAGAAGCAACCGCGGCGCGGGATTACAAAGTCTTTTGTCTTTCTTCAGAGCGGCTGACAGAAAGTGTCCGGCTCAGGGGCCTTGTGTCCCTGATCAACCAAGAGCAGACACCCGCCTATTCCGCCGGCGCGGCCAGCAAGCGAAGCGTCTCGGCGCCGGTTTCGACCGCCAAGGTGCGGCCATCGGGGGAAAACCGCAGCCAGATGCCCGCGTGCGGCTCATCTTCGGAAACCACCTCGCGCAGGGTCGGCAAATGCCAAAGTTTGAGCGATTCATTCTGTCCCAGGGAGGCCAGCGTCCGGCCATCGGGCGAGAAGGCCACATCGGTGGTCTCCTGCATGTGGCCGGGCAGCGACGCGATGGTTTCTCCGGTCACCACGCTCCACAGACGGATGGTCCCGTCCATGCTGCCGGTGGCCAGCGTCGAGCCGTCGGGCGAAAAGGCCAGTCCGCTCACGAAATCACGATGCCCGGCCAGGGGCCGTTCCGCGCCGGCGGCGCAGTCGTAAAGCCGCGCCACATTTTCCCGCTCGACGCACAGAGCGATCTTTCTGCCATGCGGCGAGAGCACCGCATTGCGAATGGGCGGGGCGGGACCTTTCATCGCGCCCAACAACCGTCCGGTCTCCACGTCCCAAACGCGAATCAATCCCGCCGCGTCGATGGCAAAGAAAAACTGCTGCTCCGGCGACATGCCCAGGTAAGCGAGGGCCGTTTGGTTTGTCGTCACCCCTTCGAGGACGGTCTGTCTTTGAGGAACCACGCCGTTGGGCCGCCAGAATTTCAAGCTCAAACTCTCGCTATCGAAAGTGGCCACCTCTTTCCCGTCGCTGGAAAAACCGAGGATGTGCCTGGCATCGGCAAGGTTGGTCGTGACGAGCAGGCGGGCGTCCACGTCCCACAACATGTAACCTCCTCCGGAACCGGGATTGGCGGTGACGAGCCATTTTCCGTCCGGGGAAAAAACGGGGCGAAAATCCAGGTCGTGCGGCAACTCATCCTGCGGACGGGCCGCCCCCGCCGGCCACAGCATGACGTTTTGGTCCTTGCCGCCCGTGGCGAGCAGTTTTCCATCGGGACTGAAGGCGGCGCACCAGACCTCGCTGCTGTGTCCGCGCAGGATGGATTTAGGTTCGAGCGTGGCGGCGTCCCACAGATGGACCGTTTGATCCGAGCTGGTCGTGGCAATCGCCGCGCCGTCCGGGGAAAACACCGCCGACCAAACGTGGAGGCGGTGGCCGGAAAGGATTTGCGGCGGCGCATCGCCGTCCAATTTCCAAAGGGAAACTCCGCTCGACCAGCCGGTGGAAAGGAGCCTGCGGCCATCCGGCGAAAAGTCCAGCGCCCAGACCGGACTTTTCGCCGGCCATTCGCGCGCCAGTTTTCCAGTGGCGGTGTCCCATACCGTGATAGTGCTGTTCGTGCCGGCGAAGGCCAGGCGTTGGCCGTCGGCTGACAATGCCAGCGCGCGTCCCGGCTGGTCGAATCGGCGGAGCAATTGTCCGGTGCGCCAGTTCCAGAACCTCACTGTGCCCGCCGGCTGCCAAAAAAACGGGCTGGCTTGCGCCGTAGCCATGAAGGTTCCGGTTTTTGAAAGCGCGGCCAGTTGGCCGGGAAAATTGGTCCGCGCCTGCCACGAATCCGTGTCCCAAAACCCAACCCGTTCATTGCAGCCCGTCATCAGGAACTTGCCGTCCGGCGTAAAGGCCACGGACCAAACGGAGCCGGTGGTGACGTTGAGAGTTGCGAGGCTCACGTGGTTGGTCACATCCCAAATCCTGGCGGTGCCGTCCATGCTGCCGGTGGCGAGACGATTTCCCTGGGGGGAAAAGGCGGCGCAAGCCACGGTTCGTCCGTGTCCGGTCAAGGTTGCCAGTTGGTCGCCGCGGCAGAGATTCCAGAGATGCCGCCACTCGAAACCGCGCAAATCGGTTTCCCCGGGCCCGGGACGCAACGCCTCCAAGGTGCGCCGCGCGCGGCCCAGGTCGCCATTTTGTATCGCCAGCGAAGCGACGGCCACGTCCGCCGCGTAAAGATTGAGCCGCGTTCGGGCCGCGTCCTGTTCGGCAATGAGCCGTTGCCTCGATTCGCCTTGGGCGTGGAATTCCGCCTGGCGCCATTGCCAGGCGATTCCGGCCACACCCAGGAGCACCGCCGCCGCCAATGCGGCGGACATGGCGGCCAGCAAGGGCCGGCGCCGGCACCAAAGCCAGGCCCGTTCGAGCGGGGAGACCGGGCGCGCAAGGATGGGTCTGCCTTCGAGAAAACACCCGAGGTCCTCCGCCAGTGCCTGCGCCGAGGCATAACGGCGCGCCGGCTCCTTCTGCAGGCATTTCAAACAGATCGTTTGCAAATCCACCGGCGCGCCGGGATTCAACCGGCGCGGCGGCACCGGTTCCGCGTTTTGCGCCTGGGCGAGGATGGCTTGAACTGTCTCACCTTGGAAGGGTGGGCGGCCCGTGAGCAGCTCGTACAAAACCGCCCCCAGCGAATAGACATCCGATTGCGCCGTGCTGTCGGAGAATCTGCCCGCCGCCTGTTCGGGCGGCATATAATTGGGCGAACCCAGGACTTGTCCCGTGACGGTCAGTTGCGAGTCGCAGTTGACCAGTTTGGCCAGGCCAAAATCGGTCACGCGCGGCTGATCAAAGACATCCAGCAGGATGTTCGACGGTTTTAAATCGCGATGCAGCACGCCCTGCCGATGCGCGTATTCCATCGCCTCGGCGATGATTTTGAGATAGCCGGCCGCCCGTCTTGAGGGCAAAGGCCGTTCGCGCGCCACTTCGGCAAAGCTCCGGCCTTCGACGAATTCCAGCGAAAGAAAGTGGGTTCCGTTATGTTCGCCGACCTCGTAAATGGCCACGATGTTCGGATGCCGCAGCGCGGCCACCACCTGCGCTTCGTGGCGAAAGCGCCGCACAAAATCCGCGCTGGAAAACGGGCCGTGCAAAACCACCTTCAACGCGACGATGCGGTTCAAGCTCAATTGCCGGGCGCGATAAACCACCCCCATCCCGCCGCGCGCGATCTCCTCTAGCAACTCATAATCACCCAGCCGCAACAGCGCGCCGTCGCCCGGCCGGCCCGCCTCCGAAAAAAATGCCAGCCGCCCCAGACACTTCAGGCATAGCCCGTCAACGGTGTCGGCGGATATGTCTGAATTGCATGTCGGACATTTTCTTGCCGCGGTCATTGCAAAGGGTTCCGGCCCACACTTTATTAAGAAGCAAACGCCGCCCGCGATTACGAAAAATCATCGGCCGGGCGTCGATTAGGAGCCGTTACCGGTTCAGCAACGCAAATAAATGCCGCATTTCCTCTTCCAATTCGGTCGGGCTGGAAACGGTTTGGGCCACTTCCTGGCGCACCAACTCCCGGTATCGCTGGCGCAACCGATGCACCAGCACCGGCACTGACGAAACCTGGACGCCGAGTTTTTCGGCGGTGACGGCGTAATGGCCCGAATCGGCATCGCTCGTCAGAAATTGCTTTAACTGGTCGAACTGACCTGGATTATCCGCTCTAGACATTTCCTCCTTCAATTGCCGCAGGGCGGCCTTCAAAATCGCTTTCGCCCAGCCCAAATCATAGATTGTTCCCGGCGAAAACTCTTCCGCGCGTGAAATGGCATCCAATTCCTCAGGCTGAACTTCATCGAGGGAAAAGGTCCTTTGACCACCGCCGCGTTTAAGCGCGCTGGCGCGGTCGTGCTCGTTGGCCAGAAAATGCGCGAACGCCGCCAGCAGGAAGGTCCGAAATTTTCCCTTCCTGGGGTCAAGCCCGCTGAAATCCTTCCGTTCGAGCAAGAGCGCAAAGAACTGCTGGGTCAAATCCTTGGCATCCTCCTCGCTCGCGCCCTTGCGCCGGGCAAAGGCGAAAATCGGCTGCCAGTAAGCGCGGCACAGCTTTTCCAGTGCCGCCGCGCTTTCCGGCGACCCCTCCTGCCCCGCCAGCAACACCACGCTCCAGCGTGTGGTGGAAAACTGGCCGGCTGGTCTTGAGGCATCGCTGTTCACCGCTTCCTGGGCAACATCGCAGAGTTTTCCGCCCAGGCCAACCCAAAAGGCCGGGCGGGCAACCCCGAAACCCGAAGCCCCGAAGGCCGAAATCCGAAGGAAATCCGAAATCCGAAATCCGAAATCCGAAATCCGCATCCGGTCCCTCCTTCGGCGTGGTCGCCGCGTGACACGGGAGCGCCTGTGGCCTGAGTACGCGGACCGGACCGCGCGCCGTCCCGGCGCGCAGCGGGTCGGAGCGAGGGGGGCATGGCCATAATCCTAACCCAATCCCGCGTTCCTGGGTGCTGCGACCGGGGACCGGTCGCGGTCCGGACACTTGGGTTCAAAGCCAATGCCCGAAAGCTTTGCGAACTCGGCCTTCGGATTTCGGCCTTCGGATTTCCCTCGGATTTCGGCCTTCGGGTTTCGGATTTCCTTCGGATTTCGGGGCTTCGGATTTCGGATTTCAGGGCTGCCCGGCCATTCCTCGCTCCGCGGCCCGACTTTCGAGCAGCCCTGGGGGGTGTGCGTCCAAACGCACACTTTACAAAAACCGGCGAAACCGATAAAGTCCTTGATTACGCACATGCATAGAGTGTACATAAGCCCAAATGCGGGATGGAACGTCCATCGGCCCGACAAAAAAAACTCGGCGCAGGCTGCAAACCTGTTGACTCCATTCGCGCAATACCATAATGTGAAGCCATGAAAGCCAACTCGAACCGGTCGTCAGCACCCGCCGCCTTTACTCTCATCGAACTGCTGGTGGTCATCGCCATCATCGCCATCCTGGCCGCCATGCTCCTGCCGGCTTTGGCCAACGCAAAGTCCAAAGCGCAGCGCATTACGTGTACCAACAATCAAAAGCAAATGGTGACCGCCATGCACATGTACGCGGACGACAACACCGATCGTCTCGCGTTTTGCAACTGGGACGGCGGCGCCGCCGGTCAACCGCAGGGTTGGCTCTACTACGTTACCAACGGCGGGGTTCCGGATCCGGGGCCTGGCGGGAAATATCAGAATGCGCAGAATGCCGCCTACCAAACGGGTCTGTGGTTCGCTTACATGCCAAACCCCCTGAGCTACCTCTGCCCGGTCGACGTCCACAGCAAGACCT
>Ga0187864_10002978_pt1 | contig 14182 bp, 4 predicted proteins | sample June2016WEW_11_4_FD_132985 | JGI IMG/M metagenome (GOLD analysis project Ga0187864, IMG submission 132985) | Peatland microbial communities from SPRUCE experiment site at the Marcell Experimental Forest, Minnesota, USA - June2016WEW_11_40 | ecosystem: Environmental > Terrestrial > Soil >... | reverse complement strand
CCCGCAGGGTTTCAACGAAAGGTTTCAGAGTTCGAGTCTCTTCCCCTTTCCAAAGCTTACCTGACGCAAGGACACCATACATAACTCCGAAAAATTAAGTATGGTGTCCCCGGAACTGCGTCACGCCCCGAGTCCACCGGCCTGGTCGCGGTGAGCCCCGCGACCCGGCCGGTGCGCCTTCGGTGGTTCTCATCGAGCAAACCGATCAGGCGACCCACGAGAGGTCGAAATCGTATTGCTGCAAGGCATCGAGCGCGAGGTCATGGTGGCGTGCCTCACGAGCCTTGTCGAAGACATGGGTCAGGACCATCGGCATGGCGCCGAGGTCGTCTGACCCGGCTGCTGTCCCGGTCCCGAAGCACTGGGCAGCGAAGTCCTGCGAGATGAGGTTCGAACCGAGCCAGAACGGGCCGTCGTAGACCTGATGCCCATTATAGCTCGATGTGTGTCCAACCACAGAGCTGAGACCCCACGGGTTATACAGCTCAAAAGGGGTGCTGCTCGACGCATTGTAGCCGATCATGGCGTAGGAGTGGGTCTCCGCTTTGCCCTGCGCGTCGAAGTGACCCACGATTAAGTTGTCACCGGCGTTGGTGCTCGAGTCAAGGACGATGAGCCGACCCGCGTTCCAGGCGGCGGCGATGTTGGTGGGGTTAATGCTGTAATCGCTCGGCGGCTTCCCGGTGATGGCTTGAAGCGCCCATGACGGGTCGCCTCCGTCCAGGGCGACGTAATAGTCGAGGCCCACATACTGGGTGGTGACGTAGCCTGCCCCGTTGGCTTCAGCGTAAGCCTTCTCGGCCAGCGCCACCCACAGGACGCCGTTGGTCACGCGATCGTAATAACCGCCCCCGGATGGCAGCTCCGTGTCCACGGTGACGTACCAGGGCGCTCCGGCGCTGTTGAAGAAGCGGACCTTATAAAGTTCGACCACGGAACCGTTCTCCGTGATAGAGCCAAGGTCGGTGAACATGTTCCGGATGTCCGAGGGGTTCCGGACCGCCACTTCGGCTAGGCTCGCCAGCAGCCAGCAGTCCCCCACAGCGCCCTGGTGGACATCCAGGTACGTCGGCCCGTTGGCGCCGAAGAGCGAGCCGCTGACGGGACTATATGCGGTGTCTGCTGCCGGGTTGCCCGCCAGCACCCTGTTAGACCAGACGCTACCCGACCAGGCCAGTTCGTCGATCTGGCTGACAGCGCTCTCGTAATAAACGCGCGGATTGCCACCCAGAGTCGTCGCGGTCAGGGCGCTACCGGGCGCGGCCGACGGCCCACCTGCAGCTGTCGTCACCACCAGGTGGTGCCATCCGCCACCCCAATGGGCCAGTTCCTGGATCTGGCCGTCAGCGGTCTCATAGTAGACGCGCGGTTCGCCATTGCAGGTCGTCGAGGTCAGAGCGGTTCCGGCGGCGGCAGCCGGCCCACCTGCAGCTGTCGTCACCACCAGGTGGTGCCATCCGCCACCCCAATGGGCCAGTTCGTGGATCTGGCCGTCACCACCCTCATAGTAGACGCGTGGCTCGCCAGCATATGTCGTCGACGTCAGAGCGGATCCGGCGGCGGCAGCCGGCCCACCTGCAGCTGTCGTCACCACCAGGTGGTGCCATCCGCCACCCCAGAAGGCCAGTTCGTGGATCTGGCCGTCACCACTCTCATAGTAGACGCGCGGTTCGCCATTGTAGGTCGTCGAGGTCAGAGCGGTTCCGGCGGCGGCAGCCGGCCCACCTGCAGCTGTCGTCACCACCAGGTGGTGCCAGCTGCTACCCCAATAAGCCAGTTCGTGGATCTGGCCGTCAGCGGTCTCATAGTAGACGCGCGGTTCGCCATTGTCTGTCGTCGCGGTCAGAGCGGATCCGGCGGCGGCAGCCGGCCCACCTGCAGCTGTCGTCACCACCAGGTGGTGCCATCCGCCACCCCAATGGGCCAGTTCGTGGATCTGGCCGTCACCACTCTCATAGTAGACGCGTGGCTCGCCAGCATATGTCGTCGACGTCAGAGCGGATCCGGCGGCGGCCGGCGGCGCACCTGCATCGGTCGTCACCACCCTCTCGGACCAGTTGGAACCCGACCAGGCCAGTTCGTGAATCTGGCCGTCCGCGGTCTCATAGTAAGTGCGCGGATTGCCATTCAGGGTCGTCGATGTGAGTGAGCCTACGGCTAGCTGAAGCGCGTTTGCTCGATTAGAAATGAGCCCGCTGCCGGAGTTCAGAGCGAGTTGGCCCGCTGTCGTACCTGTGAGCGAGTTGGTTTGCGTTGCGACCCGGGCATTCCCGCCGGTCAACAGGCCGGGGGCCGGCGTGGCGGTCGCGACGACGGCCGGGTGCGTGTTGAGGGGGAGAGGGAACGGCGCGGTGCCGGCGGCGAGGCTGAGGAGTTTACGGTCCTCGAGCTGATCCGGCCCGGTGATGCATTGGTACTTCCGTCGCATGGTTGCCTCCGAATCGTAGACTTGAATGGGGCTGGGCCCTCAATCGCTTTGGGGGTTCGGCCCGCCCCGCGAACACCACGAAGAAAAAGACCCGACCACTGAGTAGGCGGACAGAAATCAATTGACACTGAGACGATTAGGTATCCGACCGGCCTGCCCCCGAAACCGCGTAAGCTCCGCAGATCCGGGCCGCGCCGGAGGTCGTTGTTCCGTTCACGAATCCGTAATGCCTGGCGAAGCGATACTGACGCCAGCCGGCGTACCAGGCTCGCCGGGCCCGATCCCGAGTTCGTCGTGCTCGTGAGCCATCCATCGTTCGGCCCCCCCTTCCCGTAGAAACTTGATCTTCAATGCCACCGCATCACGCCACGTAGGCCCGGCACTCGGGCGGTGAACCGCGGGGCACTCAATCTGAATGGGGCTGAGCCCCCAATCGCTCGGGGTTCGGCTCGCCCCCACTTGCGTCCGGCGTCGGCCAGCTTGCTGCCGCCCGACTATTAATGACATCCACATCCGGTCTCGAAACAAGCAACGTACCCGGGAGTATTTTCCGAGGTGCTTGCTCGGATCCGGCCCCATTCCCCTTGGCCGGGGGTACAAAGTTTGTGCTCCGGCGCGTGCTCGGCCATCGGCTCGGAAGGGGGCCTGCCGCAGCGCGGATGAGCCGGCCCTCCGGGACCTCGAAGAGGGTCCGGGCGTGTTGTCGTCAGAGGTGGAGCGGACAGGCGACAAAGAAAGATCTTGCTCTTTCTTTACCCTGTTGGGTAACTGCCCTTGTGCGCGATAGAATCATAGTTGTGACCGGCTTGAGTTGATCTCGTACCCGATCGTGGCCGCGGAGGTGGAGCATATCCTACCGCGGCGACGGGTCCGTGACGATCTGGATCGACCGACTGAAGGCGGGTGACGAAGCCGCGGCCGGTCTCCTCTGGGACCGCTACTTGGGTCTAGGCCTCGATGGCGATGAGAAATATAGGAGGGACTTATGTCGCCCGACGACCCCGGCTCCGTCACCCGCTGGATCAACGACCTCAAGGGCGGCGAGCTGGACGCCGCCCAGCCCCTCTGGGAGCGCTACTTCGCGGATCTCGTCCGCCTGGCCCGCGCCAGGCTCCGCGCCAGTCCCCGCACCGCGGCCGATGAAGAGGACGCCGCCCTCAGCGCCTTCGACAGCTTCTGCGCTGGGGTGGCGCGCGGCCGCTTTCCCCGGCTCGACGATCGCAACGACCTCTGGCGGGTCCTGGTCACCCTCACTGGCCGCAAGGCCGCCGACCAAGCCCTGCGCGAGCGGCGCCAGAAGCGCGGCGGCGGCCGGGTCCGCAACGAGGCGGAACTCGCCGGGGGAGGGCCCGAGGGAGATGCGAATCTCTTCGGGCAGGTCGCGGGCCCCGAGCCGACCCCCGAGTTCGCCGCCATGGTGGCCGAGGAGTGCCGCCGGCTTTTCGAGACCCTCGGCGACGAGACGCTTCGCCAGATCGCCCTGGGGCGGATGGAAGGCGACACCAACGGGGAGATCGCCGCGCGACTGGGCTGCTCCCTGCGGACCGTGACGAACAAGCTCACCTTGATCCGGAAGAGGTGGGAGGCCGCGTCATGAGCGGGACCGACCCAGGCGACGACCCCTCCTTGCCGTTGTCCCAGTTCGAGCGGGTCGTCGCGACGTGCGACCGTTTCGAGGCGGCCTGGCGCGCCGGTCAGCGACCGCGGGTCGAGGACTACCTGGGCGATCTGCCCGACCCGGATCGGCCGGCGCTGCTGCGCGAACTGTTGGCACTGGAGCTCGTGTATCGCCGCCTGAGCGAGGAGGTGCTGGAGGAGGAAGAGATCAGGCGGCGGTTCCCGGGGCACGATGCGGTGGTCGACTCCGTCTTCCCCGGAGAGCAACCCGCGCCCCCGGGGCCGATCGAACGGCCGAAGGCGGACCGGCCGAGGGCCGAGGCCGACCGCGGACTGCTGCTCGTCATCCTGGCGCTACAGAACAACTTCATCGATCGCGACATGCTGCTGGCCGCCTTCAACGCCTGGGTCGCGGACAAGTCTCGGGCCCTGGGCCAAATCCTGGTCGAGCGCGGCGCCTTGTCCGGGGACGAGCACGCGTTGCTGGAGGCGCTCGTCGGCAAGCACCTGAAGAAATATGGCGACGACCCCGAGCGGAGCCTGGCCGCGCTCAGCGCGACCGCCTCGTTCCGCCGAGACCTGGGACGGATTGCCGACCGCGACTTGTACGCGAGCCTGGCCCATACCCCCCTCGACCGCGGAGTCACCTCGCGCTTCCGGATCCTCAGGCTGCACGCCGAGGGGGGACTGGGCCAGGTCTCGGTCGCCCTCGACGAGGCGCTGCATCGCGAGGTGGCCCTGAAGGAGATCCAGGACCGCTACGCCGACGACGCCGAGAGCCGGGCCCGTTTCTTGCTCGAGGCCGAGATCACCGGCAACCTGGAACACCCGGGGATCGTCCCGATCTACAGCCTGGGGCACGACGACGGTCGGCCGTTCTACGTGATGCAGTTCATCCGCGGCGACAGTCTGAAGCAGGCCATCGAGCGGTTCCATCGCGATGAGGTTCCCGGCCGCGACCCGGGCGAGCGCACCCTCGCCTTGCGGGAGCTCCTCGGGCGGTTCGTCGCCGCCTGCAACGCGATCGCCTATGCCCACAGCCGGGGCGTGCTGCACCGCGACCTGAAACCAAGCAACGTCATCCTGGGCAAGTACGGCGCGACGCTGGTCGTCGACTGGGGCCTGGCCAAGCCGATCGGCCGGCCGGAGGGGGTCAAGGATGCCTCCGAAGTGACGCTTCGACCCTCCTCGGCCAGCGGGTCCGCCGAGACGCTGACGGGTTCGGCGATCGGCACACCGCAGTATATGAGCCCGGAGCAGGCCGCCGGCCGACTCGATCTCCTGGGCACGGCCAGCGACGTCTACAGCCTGGGGGCCACCCTCTATAGCCTCTTGACAGGCCGGGCGCCCTTCGAGGATCGGGCGAGCAACGTCATCTTGCAGAAGGTGCAGCGGGGCGATTTCCCACCGCCGCGACAGGTCAAGAGGAGAGTCGCCCCGGCTTTGGAGGCGATCTGCCTGAAGGCGATGGCCCTCCGGCCCGAGGACCGGTATCCTTCGCCGCGCGACCTGGCCGAGGACATCGAGCATTGGCTCGCCGATGAATCGGTCTCGGCCTACCCGGAGGGGTGGGGTCGGCGGCTCGCCCGGTGGGCCCGTCATCACCGCACTTGGACCCAGGCCGGGGCGGCGGCACTCCTGGTGGTGACCCTCGTCTCGGTCGGCGCCGCCTTGCTGGTGAACGAGGCGCGAAACCAGGAACGGGCCGCCCGGGGACGGGAGGACCGGCTGCGGCGCTTGGCCGAGACGCGGGTGGCGGCGCTGCGCGCCGAGGGCCAGGCCCTCATCCAGAAGGGCCAGGACGCCCTCGGAGGTAAAGACTGGCAGGACGCGAAACTCCAGCTTTCCAAAGCGCTGGCCACGGCCGCTCCCGAGCTTCAACTGGCGGACCTCAAGGCCCACGCGGACGACTTGCTCGCCATCGCCGATCGTCAACTGGCCGAGCTGGCGGCGCGGGAGCGCGAGGGGGGGCGCGTCAAACAATTTCGCCTCATGGCCGACCAGATGTGGTTCTATGCCGCAAGCACCGACCCCGTCGCCGAGCGTGTCCCTTACTATGATCTCCGGAGGGGGGTGGCCGCCGGCCAGGCGGCCCTCGCCCTCGCCCGGGCGTGGGGACCGGGTCTCGAACGCCTGACGCTCCCCGAAGAGCGGGCTCCTCTCAAAGAGGAGCTTTACGATTTGCTCTTATTGATGGTCCAGGCCAGGAGCCGCGACTGTGACGGGCCGGAGGCGGCCCGGGAGTTGCTCGCCCTCCTGGACGAGGCCCGTTCCCTGCACGAGGCCTCCCGGAGCGACCATCGGTTGCGGGCGCTATGTTACCGTCTCCTGGGGGACAGCTCGAAGGCCGTTGAGGAGCAGCGGCGGGCCGATGATCCGCGTACGCTGGCGACCGCCCTGGACCATTTCCTCCTGGGGGAAAACGACCGCAGGGAGGCCAGCACTCCGCGGGGCGCGCCCGCGGAGTGCGCGACCTGGCAGCCGAATCGCGACGCGCTGGCCAAGGCCATCGGCCGGTATCGGCGGGCCCTGGAGTGCCGCCCGGATCACTACTGGTCCCACTTCCAGCTTGGTCGCTGCTATCTGGGCCTCGGGCAGAGGGCCGAGGCCGTCGAGGCGTTGGGCACCTGCGTGGCCCTGCGACCGGACTGCCCCTGGGGGTATAGCGCCCGCGGGCTCGCCCTGGCCCTCCAGGGGCGGTCCCGCGAGGCGGAGCAGGACCTGGATCGGGCGATTGATCTCAGCCCGGACTTCCCCCCGGCCCGGCTGAATCGGGGCGTGGTCTCCTGGCTGGGAAAGAAATACGAGGCGGCCCTGGCCGACTTCGGCAAGGTCTTGCAACTCCCCGAGGGCCAAAGGCTCATCGAGGCCGCGTTCTATCGCGGGCAACTCCTTATGGAGCGGGGCAACTACCCGGAGGCCCTCGATGATTTCGATCGCCTCGTGGCCGAAGACCCGGGCTTTCGACCCGTGTATCGGCTCCGTGCCCTGGCCCATCTGTTGCAAGGGCGGGACGACCTGTGCCAGGAGGACCTCGACGTCCTCCTGGCCGGCGGGGGGCGGTCCGCCCCCCGCGGCCTTGAGGCGCACGAGCGGCGCGGTCGGCTCTTATTCCTCCTCGCCGCCGAATTGCCCCCGCCCGCGCGTCCAAGGGCGTGGGCGTTGGCCCGGGCCGAGCTGGAGGAGGCGGTCGCGCTGGGCGGCCGGTCGGCAACACTCTTCGCCGGCCTCGGCGCGGTGCGGGAACACCTGGGCCGGCTCGAAGAGGCCATCCGCGCGTATTCGACGGGCCTGGAACAGGCCCCGGAGGATACCCGACTGCTGATCCAGCGCGGCTGGGCCTATGAACGGCTGAAGCGAGAGGACGAGGCTCGGTCCGATTTCGGCAAGGCGCTCCGCGTGGATGCCCGGAATGCGGAAGCCCATATCGGGCTCGGCTATGCCCACGCCTGCCTCGGGGCCCCCGCCGACGCGCAGCGGGAGGCGTCCCTGGCCTTGGTGCACGGGGCCGACGACTACCTGGCCGTCCATAACGTCGCCTGCATCTATGCCGAGCTGTCTCGAGCCGATAGCGGCCGGGCGACCGAGCACCTCGACGTCGCGATGCGCCTGCTGCGGCGGGCGGTCGAGCTCTGGGGGGGCGGAACCGCTGGTCCCGACGAGATCGAGCTGATCCGCGGCGAGCCGGCCTTCCCCGCAGCGCTGCGCGCCCGGCCGGATTTCCAGAAGCTGATCGCCGGTGGGAGGCCCTGATTCCTGATCCGGCCGAGGATGACCGAAGCCCCAAGGGCCGCTCCCCGAGGGAAGGGTCGATGGTTCGGAGCGGGCCTCAGGGATCGGCCATGTCCAACCGGACCGGGGATGAGCCGCCGCCGTCCCGGGCGCGCCCCGGGATCGCCCCCCCCGTTGACTCGGCGAGTGCTCAGGTTGAAGCCCTCCTCCTTCGGGCTTCTTCGCGAGGTGCTCCTTCGAATTCGGGAGGAGAGTCACTCCCGCGGCCCGGGCCGACACCGGCCGCAAGGAGGGCGATCGCAAACGCGGCCCGGGCCGACACCGGCCACAAGGAGGGCGATCGCAAAGAGGGCCGGGATCCCGCCGGGAGGGCTCACCCGGGGCTGCATCTCTGGGCGCCCTCCGTCCCTCCACAGCAGTCCGTCTCCGCCCTCGATCGGCTCGGGGTTTGGGGTCTCGAACACGCCGGGCCGAGCCGGGGCCGAGCGTTCGTCAGCGCCGAGGAGGAGCGGGAGCATCCACTTGGCGAGGTCGCGCCACACGACGCGGGAAATGGGCCACAGCGAGCCCAGGAATCGGAGCACGTGGGATCTTCGGGCGAAGAGCCGCACGATCCGCCCCAGGGCATCGGCGACGGCGCGGCGCAATGTTTCGAGTTGCAGGTCCGGGGAGGCGGGCTGTCCTGGAACCGAGCCCGAGATCCCATTCGCTCCGGCCGCCCCTTGGGAAGCGACCGGCGGCGGGATCCTGGGCGTGTCCTTCGGACCGCTCGCCAGCCGCGTCGGGACCGGCGCCTGACCAGTCGAGTTGACGGAGGCCGTCGCACTCCCTTCCTGTCCGCCGCTGGACAGGACTGTCACGATCGTGACGGAAGACAGGGACAGGGCCGGAGGGTTGAACCCGGGACCGCCGGGCTGAGCCGGTCCGGGCAGCGGGGGACTCGCGGGGTGGTCGCCGGGTCCGGCACCGGGGGAATCCTCTCCGGCGTAGGAGAGGACGAAATCAAACGTGCGCTGCCCGGCCCTCAGGCCGTCGGTCAGCTCCCAGTACTCGAGCCGGTCCTGGCCGGGCCCGAAATAGACCGCACCACCCCGCGCTCTCGCCGGCACGTCGCTCACGTCCGAGACATAGGTCGATCCCGGGGGTGTCCCCCGGTCGAGGTCGACGGGGATGGCGACCACTTCGATGTTGCCCGTGACATTGACGTACGCCGAGGGGATGCGCGCGTCGAACGCGTCGGACTGCAGGTTGTAGGTGATCCGGCTCCCGCCGGGGTCCGCCAGGGCGAACGACACCGGGTCGAGCCAGATCACGAGCACCGCGACGGGCCGTCGGCCCGGCACACTCAGGCCGGAGACGAACCGGCCCTGGATCTGGCGGTTCAGCGCGGCCGTGATGGCCGTACCATCGCTGTCGCCCTGGTTCGTCAGCCCCGCGTCCAGCAGCGCCCCGAGGTCGTCGTGCAACTGCGTCAGGAAGGGGGTCCCCACCTCCCAGGCCCGGAAATCACCTAGGTTGCCGGCCGGCGCGACGAGCCCGCTGGCTTCCCACCGGCTCCCCGCCTCCACCTGCCCTTGGGTCACGAAAACGACCGGATGTCCCGCGAACTGGCTTTCGTCGGCCAGGAGGTCCTGCTCCTCCTCGTTGAAGGGGGCCGTCAGGATGGCAGGCGACAGCTCGACCCGGTACGAGCCGGTCGGCAGGGGGCCGGCGAACAGCAGGGTGACGGTCTGGTGCACGGCGGTCGGATACTGCTTGCCGCTGGCCACGTCGACGTTGGCGCTGGGGTCGTAGACGACGCTCTGGGAGCCGGCGATGCTGGAGATCGGGATGACCTGGTCATCGGCGGTGTTGGGCCGGCCGTCGGGGCCGAGCCAGGTGACGCGGTAGTGGGCCGGGTCCTGGGCGGTGGCCGGGTCGAGGCGGTCGCCCTGGAAGGTCAGGACCAGGCTGCTGGTCGGGCCGCCGGGTTGGCCACCCTGGCCGGGCAGGGGCGGCTGGGCCTCGACCGAGACGAGTTGCGGCAACACGTCGAGATCCAGCATGTAGGCGCCCGCGCCGCGCGCGCCGTCGACTCCCGAGGCGCCGAAGACGTGCAAGGTGAGGACCTGCCCCTGGGCCACGACGGCGCGGAAGCGGGGGCCGGAGCCGAGCAGGACGCCGGTGGCGGCGTCGCGCAGCTCCAGGGCCAGGCCGGGCCCCGCGACGTCTTGGAACGAGCCGGAGACGTCGAGGACCTCGGGGCCGGGGCTGCGGGCGGCCTCGGTGGGTGCGGTCAGGGTGTAGTAGGCATCCTCATGCCCGGGGACAATCGTCAACGTCGGTTCAACCACATGGACGACGGTGCCCAGGTTGCGGGCGGTCTGGGGCGTGTCATTGGGTGGGATCACGGGGGGCTTGCCGAAGGTGATCCGGATGCCGTCGCGATCGACAAACGCGACATCCTTCGCCCCGTCGCCGTTGAGATCACCGATGACCAGATCGAGGGGGGCGTCCGCGGAAGACAGGGGTAAGGGCACGCCGAAGCCTTGATACTTCCCTTGGCTGTCGAACAGGCCGGGCAAGATGACCAACGAGGGAAGTCTGAAGTCGCTGAAGGGCGAACCGGCGTTCGTGATCACGAGGTCGGGATGCCCGTCGGGCGGCCCCAAGGCGAATGTGCCATCGGGCAGAGCCACCTGGCTGCCGAGGTCGGCAATGGTCACGCTCGTCGGCACCTGGCCGGCGAAAAACGTCTGGGGGGCCTGGAAGGTGCCATCGCCATAGCCGAGGAACACGTTCGCTTTGCCGCTATTGAAGGTTGCGGCCACGATGTCCGGATTGCCGTCGCCGTTCACGTCGCCGACCGTAATCGTCGAATTGAACATCTCCGCGTCATTCAGGGTCACCCCCGGAGCGAAGGTTCCATCCCCGTTGCCGAGGAAGGTCCGAATGCACGGGACCCCGTTGGCGCCGTTAAGACCGGCGATCACCAGGTCGAGCCGGCCATCTTTATTGAAGTCGGCGAGCCGTACCGTGCTCAGGAAGGAGCCCGGACCGGATTGAAATTGGAGCGTCATTTGGGGCTGGAATGTCCCGTCCCCTCGCCCCAGAAGGGACGACACGGTCACCAGACCCGAAACGGGGGAATCGACCGCGACCAGGTCGGTTTGACCATCGCCGTTGAAGTCGCCGACGCCGAGGGTGGTGGGAGCCGACGTGGCATCGAACCGGCGCTGAGGCTGGAACGTGCCGTCGCCGCGACCCAGCAGCACCGAGACGTCGGCCGAGGAATAGTTCGTCACGATCACGTCGGGGAGGCCGTCGTGGTTCACATCGGCGATCACCAGGTCGCGCCCTGCGCTCAGAAGGCCCTGGATGAACTGTCCGCGGGCGGTGAGTGCGAAGGCGCCGACGTCGAACTGCCGGGGCGCCTGGAAGGTACCGTCACCGTTGCCTAGAAAGACGCTGATCGTGTTGGACAACGTGTTGGAGACCACCAGGTCGGGTTTGCCATCCCCGTTGAGATCACCCAGGGCGATGTGTGAGGGACCCAATCCGTCCGGAAGCATGATCGATTTTAGGTCCGGGGTGGCGAATTGATCGAGGTTGGTGAATTCGAGCTGGAAGTCCCCCGCCGAGGTCGCTCCGCCCGACACGCCGACTAGCACCGTTTGCCCCTTCTGGATCGCCACAGTTGTCTCGATGCTCCCGTCCGGCTTCGGGTTCCCTGTCGCCAGCACGATCAGCGGATTGCCGGGATCGAGCATTTGCAGGTTCAAGCCGCCCATGACGTTGGGACCCGGAGTCAACGTCGCATCAAGAGAACCGGAAGCCCCGGCCGTCAGCAGATAGTATGCCCGGACGCCCGGATGGAGCGTCCCTGTCTGAACGGAATGGACGACGGTCCCCAGATCGGCCGTCAACGATTGCACGTCAAGCGTGTACCGCGGCGAGGTTGCCGCGATAGAGGCTTCTGCGATCAGAACGCCCGGGACGACATGGATCAGGTACGATTGTCCGGCCTGGCCCGGGAAGACAAGCTGCTCAACGGCTGGGCCCGGTGCGGCTGTTCCTGTCGCCAGACGCGTCGTCCCGCTAGCATCCCACAACTCGAGGCGCAGGGCAGTCGCCGGAGCGGACGGTGTGGCCGAGATGGTCAGGTCGCTCGTGGAGGCGGCCTTGAGGCGGAACCAGTCTTCGTCGCCGGAGGGAATCGCCAGCTTGGGCATGTGGTCCTTGACGACCGTTCCCAGGTCGGTCGCTGTTTCAGGCGTGTTGTTGGGCTCGAACCTGTCGTTGGGGGGAGCGGGGGCCGTGCTGACCGGCTCGCGCGCGAAGAAAACGTCCTGGTTGCCGCTGCGAGTGTCGGTCCAGGCGGCGTAGACCGTCTGGTTCGCGACGGCCAGGCCGAGGGAATCGCCCAGGTAATAATTCGTCTGACCTGTCGCGTCGGTGAAGGCGCCTGCGTCAGCGTCGAAGGATTGGTCGGTGATGCGGAAGTTGGGGCTGAAGGTCAGGCCGCCGTCGGTGCTGACCGTGCCGAAGACATCGAGGAGGTGGTTCTTGGGGTCGCGGCGGGTGTCGTACCAGATCACGGCGACGTCGCCCTGGGCGTCCACGGTCAGCCTGGGCAACGCCTGGTTGGTAATCACGTCATCTGGATTCAGGCCAGTGGCGGACTGGCCGTCGTTGTCATCGTTCAGGATGTGGGTCGTGCTCGGGCCCACCAAAAAGGTGCGCTGCCAGGTCACACCGTAGTCGATGGAGCGGGCGAAGACGATGTCGGCGGGGTCGGCGACGATGTTGCCAGTGGGGGCGGTGACAAAGTTCGCCTCGGTGGCGTAGACCGTCCCCGGTCGGGTCGGGTCGGCCGCAATGGCCCGGACCGTGTTTCTCCGGAATTGGTTCGGGGGCTGGCCGATGAAAGCTGCGGAGTAGGATAAGAATCCGAGGCCGAACGCGACCCGCTGATCCGTGGCATGGTCGGGGCCGACGAAGCTCGCGCCGCCGTTCATGGAATGGAAGACCGAAAAGTCGCCGCAAACGAAACTCGACTCGTAGATGTCCCCTTCCGGCCCGATCGCCAGGTGGGACTGGTCGACGCAGCCGTACCCAAGCGGTGCCTCTCCCCCATTCGCGGGATCCTGGATCACGGAGACCTGAAGTCCCGTCCCCGGCTGGGTTTCGAGGAGCGTTTGCCATGTCTCGCCCTGGTCCTTCGAGACGGCGAGCATGACATCGGTGCCCCCTGTGGCTGTCGGGTCGCCGGGAAATTGGCCGGCCGGATAGATGCGGGTCCAGGTCTCGTACATCGCCCCGTATCGGGGATTCGGACTGCCGTCGGGCAAGGTCCGGAACGTGTCGATTGCCAGGTCAGGGGTCACCTCGAAGTCCACCGGCTGGTCCGAGTACGTGTGGGAGACCACAGCGATCGGCGGGTTCCAGATCAGGCCCCCGTTGTCACTGCGCGCCACGAAAACGCCGTTGTTGGATTGGATCCCGGAGGGACCGCGATCGCCGAAATCGGCGTTGGTGAGTGCCGGTTGCGGTCCTCTGAACGTGGCTGCCATGAAGCTGACGAACACGTGTCCCTGAGAGTCGAACCGCACCATCGGGTTGGCCGCCCCCTGGTCGAACCCCGAAGGCAGCGGCACGGCCGTGTGCTGCCAGTTCGAGCCGCCATCGCGCGAGATCGCCACGCCGATGCCCGCGTAGCCGGTCGGCACCAGCGCGCGGTCCATGTACGCGATGACCACATGCTGCGGATCGGCCGGGTCGACGGCCACCGACGGCATCTGCTGCACGTCGGGGCCTGTCGTGATGGCACGATTGGCGCCCACGGATTCGAGCAGGGATGGGACCACGGGGCCGTTAGCCAGCAGGCCGGTCAGCAGGATGCGCTGCTCGCAGGGCTCAAGCCAGGGGCGGCACAGGCGCCCCCGCCTCTTCCGGCGGAGTCCGGTGGGGTGCCGCCGAGCGGGGGTGCGGTCGAGAACCGGGCTGAACATCGCGCGCCTTTCTTTGAAAAAGACGCTAACCTTCCCGGGGATTGACGCCAATCCCCGGCATCACAGCCCTCTGATTTCTCCCATTCCACTTCGCCGATCCCGAACTCCACGAAGAAAAAACCCAACCATGGGAGATTCGCACGGCGGAACTCCCATAGCCAAGACCACCCGGCCCGGCCCTACCCCGAGCAGGAAGATCTTTCTTGAAGATGAACGGAGTGCGTCGCCATATCAAGTGCATATTTTTATTTTGTTTTGTTCATCGCTTTCGGACCATTCGAAATCTCTGACCCAGGAGTTCCGGGCCGGGTGGCCCCAGGGGATTGCTCCCCTGGGGCTCCCACGGATCCGTACGTGCCCTTTCAGGCATACGGCTCTTCATATCATGAACTCGCTACGGGACGGCTCCCTGAGT
>Ga0187864_10002971_pt1 | contig 14206 bp, 15 predicted proteins | sample June2016WEW_11_4_FD_132985 | JGI IMG/M metagenome (GOLD analysis project Ga0187864, IMG submission 132985) | Peatland microbial communities from SPRUCE experiment site at the Marcell Experimental Forest, Minnesota, USA - June2016WEW_11_40 | ecosystem: Environmental > Terrestrial > Soil >... | reverse complement strand
GAGGGAAATTCGGCCAGAAGACGCTATACTGCACACTTTGTTAATAGAGCCGAACAGCACAAGATATACAACTTATGCTCTTCTACTGCTCAAGAAAATCGAGAACCACTTGGACTCGGCATATCTGCTAAGTGAAGCCCAACATCTCGGCATCAGTAACCAAGTCGATTGCATGCTTCAGTTTCTTGAGAATCACAAACGTCCAAATGACTCGACGCTTCCCACCTGGAATGAGTTTGCCGAAAAAGCAAAAGACTATAATGTCGTGGTCGCATGACACAAAGACGCGCCTTTAACAAAAACTACCTCCAACAAGAATTAGACAGACTCAACGCAAAAACAAAATCCATAACACTTTACCTTATTGGCGGAGGCGCTATGGCATTCTATGGACTCAAAGACGCAACCAAAGACATCGACATAATCCTCACAAACTCGGAGCAGCTAAGCAATCTGCAGAACGCGCTAAGCGCATTAGGTTACAAAAAGCCTGCTCAAGCTTTCATCACCAAGACCTATTGTAAAATGCAAACTAATGCAATAATGGAAAACACAGATGGCTTCCGCTGGGACTTATTCGTCAACAAAGTCTGCAATGCGCTAATGCTATCGGAAGCGATCAAGCAAAGAGCAAAGCCGCTTTACAAAGGCAGCCACTTGACAGTTCTCATTACATCAAAAGAGGATATCTTCCTGTTCAAAGGAATAACCGAACGCGAGGCAGACCTAGATGATATGCGAATCCTTGCAGAATCCGGGCTTGATTGGAAACTCATAAGTCGAGAATGCCAAATGCAATCAGCCGCAGCAGGCGTGCCTTGGGAAATGGCACTATCCCAAAACCTGCAAGATCTCAACCAAAGATACCACATAGACTCGCCCATAGTAAAGGAAATCCGAAAGGTTGCAGAAGAAAAGCTTGAAAAACTCAGCAAAGAAACTTTGCTCAAAGAGATAGCAAGCGGAAACTACACAGTCAAAGGTATCGCTGAAAAAATCAGGCAACCTCAGAGTTTTGTCAGAACTGAGCTCAACCTACTGGAGAAAGAGAAGTTAATACAGGTAGACAAAGACCATAAACCACACAAGTTCTGCATCAACCAACCCAAAAAAGAGCTTGTGCGCGCGAGAGAAAAAAAACAAAATACGCAAAATAACAAAAATAACAAAATTAACGAAGGCTAACAGACCTTTGGGCGATCTCAATTACCATATAGTCTGTAAACATTTGTTTTACTGTGTTGTTCCTCTATCCTGAGAGTACTCGCAGATCCGTTCTGCTAAAAAGTAAAATCTTTGCAGAGTGCGTTGTGAGTTTGCCACAATTTTGCCTTTCCGACGCAACCTCAGTATGATTCTGCGGAAAGCGTCATGTTTGATCTCCAAAAAGTCCCTGTAGCTAGATTCTTGCGTTAAGTCTCTGGCTTTGTTGAGAACGTAGGCCTCAAAAAGAACACTACTGATTGTTTTCTGATACTCCTTCTTTAAACAACTCAAATCGTATGGTTCTCTGCGAGGCTTAGAAACCTGATACTGAAAAACATTATTCTTCTGAATGTTAACAACCTGTTTTCCATCGCGAACTTCAGCTGCCCCCTCAATGCCCTTCATGAAAGAATCAGTCAACTTAGTGTTAGGTGACAGACATCCTACCATTGTCTTTTGCCCACTGAACGTAAGCCTTCCAACGCTGAAACTCCTCCAAGTTAGGGGCACGAAAATTACAAATAAGATTCTTAGGCTAAGCAGCTAAAACCGCTTGAGACTCAACCAACTTACCGTTACCCCTCCCAACTAAGAATCTGAATTCTTGAAAAAATAGAAAAAAGAGGGAAATGTTTTATTTTCCCGAGGCCAAAAACATATAGGTTCATGCCCGAGCCCCAATGTCTCCCGGGAGATTCGAACTCTCGTCATGGGTATCTCAAGAATATTTTTGACGGCAAAAAAGGGTTGGGGCCCATTCCCAGCTCAGCAATTAATTTGAATAAAAAAAGGGAAGATGCTGCGAAGAAATCTAAATCTGGCGATTCTAGCACCCTGAAGACTGAGGGCCTAATCCCTTCTCAGCCAGCCCAAGCCATTTTCCATTTCCAAGTTTTGAAACGTATACAGGAGGGCTGATTTCTTTTTGGATTTCATTTAGGAAAGTCAAATAATCATATTAGAGTGACGCCTCCTTTTGACAGATTTTGTTATACAAGTGATAAGACGAAAATGAGAGGGGAAATAGCCGTGTAAAAGCGGCCGAACAGTGGCGATTCGTTCCGGACTTGCCATCAATTACCGATTTTATGAACCTACTTCTCTTAGTTCTTTTTTGTTTTTTAAAAGCAATATTTTTTCCGAAGTCAGGAATTATGATACAATTTTTGTTGTGACTTTTAGCGGAAGAAGGGGTGGTTGTATATGTTGCCTTTTTTCCTTAGTAATTTGGGGTCTTCGCTGAACTTTACTCCTACTCCTGGAGGCGGGGTGCGTTTTAGTTGCCATGCTGCTAAGGCTAAGGCGGTGACGCAGTCGTCGTGGTAGCTTTCTGGAGCTCCGTATTGTATGTTTCCGCTTGGGGTTGTTTTGTAGCCGTAGAGTTTGAGTTCATTGATTAATTCGGGAATCTGAGGTATTGTTAACTTTTGGTTCTCTATCATCATGCTTAAGTTCTCGATCAAGTCTTTCTTGGTGGCGTTTGTGAATTTGTAGCCGTCAACTCGGACGTTTTCGCGGTGGGGTTCGTCGCAGACGGGGTCGCCGACGCCTGTGCTGTCGATCAGAAGGCGTGCATTGTATTGTTGGGCTAGTTGAACTATGCGTTTGCGTTGGAAAACCCAGTCTATCTGGGTGAACCTGTCATATGCGCACAAATGCCCATCCATATTTAGAACGGCTAGAACTGTGTAGTCTTTGAGTTTGGCAAGGTCGGCGCCCATGACATATTCCTTATGTGGTTCGGGCGGTTGGAAGGTGCCTTTGACTATGCGATCTACGCCTCGGAAGACTGAGCCGACATCGTCGAGAAACTCTGCCATGACTTCTTGGCGGTATGCAAGTTCTGGCATGTCACGGGCGAAGGCGGCAATTTCCGCTGGATCCAGATATGGGTTGCTGCTGCTCGGGAAGCTCCAGCTCTTGTAGTCTGTTTGCGTTGGGTCTTGTCCACGTGTCCAGAGTTGAAAATACCAGTTGTGACCTCTTGGTGTGCCAGTGAAGAAGGCGATGCCTTTCTCATCCATCAACGCAGGTCTTAGCGCCATGGTCCATGCTTCCTCTCCAATCTGGGCGCCCTCGTCAACCCATAAGACCTTTACGCCTTGGCTTCTGAGAGAATCAGGATTATCTGCGCTTTTAAACCAGACATCCCGTTTTCCCTTGAGGATAACGCGGTGTTCAGCCCGACGGACTTCTTCTATAAGTTCAGGCGGGCAATAGTTGATGAACTCTGTCCATTGACGCTGAGTATGCCAATAAGTGGGGGCAACAGCGAAGCCCACGGTACCGATTTTTTCTTTGCCTTGGCCCTGTTGCCAAATTTGTCTTATGAACTCGTTGGCGCCTGCAACGGTTTTGCCCCAGCGGCGTCCGCAGTTGAGCACTCGAAATCTTGCTGGGTGAAAGTGGAATTCGGCTTGTCCGGGGTGGGGTTTGTACTTGATTACTGCTGTTTTGTGCATTCTTTTGGGTCTTCCCATTTTATGTGGATTTCTTCGGGTTCTGCTTCGATTTGGGTTTTGGCTCCTGACATAATTGCGATATCCATGTTTATTTGGCGCATTAGGTTCAAAGCTGCGATGCGTGCTGTGTCAGTTTTTGCTTGCATGTATGTGACTACTGCTTTTCGGTAAAGTTGCTCGTGGCGGTTGCAAACTTTGGAAAGGGTCTTTGTCATCGCTTGAAGTTGGGGCTGCCAACTGCTCCGGGTCTCAAAATCCTTGTACACTGCACGCTCGGATATGTCGTATTTTGCGCTTAGGTCCTTGACGATTTCGCAGGGTTCTAAGCCGTTTCCTTCAAGCTTTAATATTTCTAAGCGTCGCTCAATCGTTGCCGTATCCAGGAGTTTTCACCGCTATTTTCTTCGGAATATATTGGAGAGTTGCGGTAAGTCGGCCTCTGCTTGTTGCCTTAACGATCCCGCGATTTATCCTTGAATCTGTTGTTCCGTGGTTGCCATGCCCGGCACGCTTCACAATCCAGCGGTCCAGATTTCCTCGAACCAACTGCGGGTTGCTCGTAAGCAAATAAAAGGGCAAATTTAACTGAGTGGTATAGAGTTCAGCCACAAAATTCAGCAGGCGCTTTCCAATTCCTATGCCCTGGTAATCTGGCAAGACAACTAGGCGGCTGACGCGAAAGAAGTGCCCTCTCATTCGCACATGCGCAACTGCGATAAACGCTACGGGATTTTCTTGGTAGAGGGCGACGTAGCATCTGACGCCTGCGCCAAGGTTTCCGTTTAGATAATGATATTGCCGAAACATCGTCCATGTGGATTTGCCGCACCGATAAACCTTGAGTTCAACGGGCGGCCGGCTTCTTTTTTTCGGTCAAACTCCATTGTGTCAGTGCAGAAAACCCAGTCTGGATCTAACCAGTCGACAACGTCGTAGTGGCAGGTTACGGCTACGAATTTCTTGTCTTTCTGGCGCCTAACGGCTTTGCTGATTGCGTAGGAGGCGATTTTTGCAACTTCGCGGTCTACAACCGAGGTGAACTCATCAAAAACTGTCAGGTTCTTCTGCTGGCAGAGGGCTCTTGCGATGTCTACGCGCATTTTTTCGCCTTGGCTTAGGCAACTGTAGGGTTTGAGCCAGTCTGGGGGTGACGCGAAGCCGACGCTGCAGAGGAGCTTAGTTACTTCGTTTGTTTCTATTTCTTCTGGGAAGTCGTCTAGGATGCATTTGGATGTGTAGTTGAAGGCTGCGGTGTATGCGTCTGGGAAAAGTTTTTTTGCTATGCTTGTTTTGCCTGAGCCGCTGCGGCCGACGATAACGCCGATTTGCCAGCCGTCCCCTTCGATAGGCAATGAGCCTTTGAAACGCTTTTGTAGCTTGACGTCGTTTAGGGTGAAGCTGCCGGCGACGCTTTGCGCTCGAAAACCTTCTGGCTTGCTCCAACTCACCATAAAATCAAAATCCAACCTTTCGCCTCCTAAAGATTCAAAACTCGCACCCTGTATCCTTCCGCCTGAAGTTTTTCAAAGAAGCCTTTCTGCTGTGTTTCATCTTTGCATTCGATGATTAGCTCGTAGTTGTCGGGTACGATATTTGAGGTTTCAGGTGCATGACCGTTGGTGTCTGGCAGTTTCTCGCCTATGGACTGCAGTAGTGCTGCTAAGCTGTCGCTTTCGCCTGCCGATACGATGCGTGTGTACTCGGCGTCGTCAAGTTCGCGGCTGTGTTTACCTTTGAGTTTGTTTAGGATCTGTCGCAGCATTCGCCTATCAACGTCGGAGACTGGCAGCCGAAGCACCGGAGCAAAAAACTCGCCGTGTTCTTTGCAGACCTGCGCCCGCTGCTCGCCATCAGCGAAAACGCCGTCTTTGTTAGTTATGACGGGGTAGGTCCAACCATACTTCTGTAGGCTGCTCCAAACCTGGTCTTTCTGCTTGATCGTCATGCGGTTGGGGTTGTTGCCGTCGCTTAGCAGGAGCCGAAGATCCTCAAGAAGCGGCAGATACGCATCAGGAACTTTGAGTGCTGTTTTCTTTTCCATTATTTAATCTCCATAGAAAATCATGTAAAAAAGTTCTAAAATATTGGATGCTAATTAGCTACTAATAGGAACTTCGAAGTGCTAAATGGTTGCTACATTCAGCCGCGAAAACTTAATACTTGGATATCAACATTCATTCTCTTGAAGGTGTGTACCTATTGCCCGACAAAATAATAATTGAAGCTCCTGAAATTTCGCCGGAAGAATACAAAAAGTACAGTGGAATGGACGTAGCAATCTACAAGAAAAAGATAGTTGCCGCTGGCCGAACGTCTAGCGAGGCATTAAGGGAAGCACTTAAGAAATATCCAAAAGCGAGAACAGAAGAAATAGAAATTGAGTATATCGAATCTGCGGATGTACTAATTCTTTGAAAATGTACGTTTTCAAGTATTCAGCTGAATCTTGCCGATCAGGGATAATTAATCGTCCAAAAGCCACGATTTTGCTTTGGTCGAAAACTCACGAATGGCACCCTTTCAGGGTCTACATTGACAGCGGCGCAGACATCTCTCTATTTAGAAGAAACGATGCTGCGCTTTTAGGATTAAACCTTAGTGAAGGAGAATACTACCCAATAATAGGGATAGGCAGAATTCTTATTCCTACTTACGTTCATACAGTCAAAATGAAAATTGGCGATACCGCTCTTGACGTGAAAGCTGGTTTTGCTGACTCAGATGAGGTGCCGCGGCTGTTAGGCAGGAAGGACGTATTTTCCCACTTCAAAATAACCTTCTGTGAAAAAGAATTAGAAATAATATTTGAAACAACATAAGCGTTAAGAGGAATTTATAAGGAAAACAAGGAATCATTAGCTACTAATTAGTGACGTTAAATGGCTGATAAGCTTGACTTGCTTGAACAGGACATCGTCGCTTTATTGCAGAAGCACGAGCCTAACATGCTTCGCTGGAACGAAATAGTAGAAAACCTCTGGCAAACATACCAGTATCGATACAAAGACCAAAAGGGGCTCGGCGTAGCAGTCACCGGCAAGCTAAAGATTCTTGTTGCGAAAAAGAAGGTTGACCACAGAGAGCTCTTTTATGGGGTGCCTAACTCGTTGACGCCTGACGTGTTATCTTCGATGGAGAACACCAGGAAAGCCCAAGCTGACGTAGACGCCATTAAAGTGGCACTTGAAGGGCTTCAGCGTGATTTCAGATATTTCAGAGAACCAACTATAATTGAGGTCTCTTGCAGGGCCGGTAAGCCTCCAACGGTTGTCGAGCCTATCCTCTACATGCTTGCCAAGGAAACAGGGTGGAAACCGCAGGAAAACCCGGAAAGAGAGGCAAAAGACGCCATAAACTTGGCAGGGTGGTTTTGCTGGAAACAAAAAGGCGAACAAGATCCAATCGCAAAAGAGCTGGCAACTGAGGCGATTAACAACGCATCTTTGGACGTTAGAAGGAGAGCCGAAACGATTCTAAAATTGTTTCCAGAGTTGGTTCCAGTTGCCTGTAGGAGGGTGCTGCAGTGGCCGCGGGAGACGCAGAGGCGGTGGCGACAGCTTTTTGGCAGCGAGCCGCCCGGGCCTCCAAATTGGGGTGTAGGCGCCATTATGGGGGACAGTGATGAGACCTTAAATTCGCTTTCCCGACGCCGCTTCTAAAAACAAAACCCAACCACAGCCTGCGGGCTTTTTCAACATGCGTTTGGTTCAAAGCTGATCCGCTTCAACATCAAAAAAGTTCAATTTGCTCAACCCCTAAAAGCCGCTTACACGGGTTTTTATCAATTTCAAGCCCAAATCAAGCCCGATTCCACTGAAAAAGAGGCAAGTTTTTGAACCTGCAGGTTCAATTCAACAAAAATCAAGAAGAGAAACCAGGTCTGTTGGGTAACGGTTTCTACAAAAATTCCCAAACAACTCAAAGAAAAAAATTTGCCGGAAAACCTTCAACCTTTTTTCGTTATTTTGTTATATGGCTTATTTAAGTACTTGTGGAAACTATAATACAATTTAGAAAGTTCGTAATTTTACCTCAGGTGAACATTTTGAGAATCGGCTTTTTTGTTTATGAGTATCCGCCAGCGATTGTTGGTGGCTTAGGTACGTATGCTGAAAATATAACGCAGCAGTACATCGATATGGGACATGATGTTTCAGTCTTCACGTTAAATGGTGGCAATCTAAAAACCAGAGAAATCATAAAAGGAGTAGAGGTTCATCGGCCTCTGATTGCTGATGCAAGCAACGTTTTTCCATTTTTCGTGGTTGACGACTTAAAGAAATGGGGTACTAACATAAAATTCTTCAACGACATTTTTATTTATAATATTCTCAGCTCAACTAAATTCATCAATGGCCTGATAAAAAAAGAGAAGTACAATTTTGACGTTGTGTGCGTGCACGATTGGTTGAGCAGTGTTTCTGGTCTTGTGATTAAGAATGAAACTAAAATTCCGGTGGTCTTTCATGTGCACAGTACTGAATGGGGAAGAAGTCAGGGTCCAGGATCCGAAGTAGTGTCGCATCTTGAATGTGCCATGGCTCAAAACTCAGATAGGGTAATCACTGTTAGTTACGCAATGCAGCAAGATCTAATAAAGCACGGTTGGTCGCCCTCAAAAATAAGTGTGGTTTGGAACGGCGTAGATACAGAACGTTACAACATCGCAAAATGCAATCCCGAAGACATCGCTGCAACTCGCGAAAAATATGGCGTCCCCAAAGACTGGAGCATGCTTCTATTTGTTGGCAGACTTTCCTGGGTGAAGGGCGCAAAAAACCTTTTGTTGGCAATGCCCTCTGTTTTGAAGGAAAACCCTAACACCAAACTCGTAATTCTGGGAACAGGAGAAGAACAAAATGTTATAGTGGAATTGGCGGAGAGGTTAAGCATTAAGGACAACCTGGCGGTTCGCTTTGATTTTGTTCCAGAACCCGAGAGAATCATGCATTATGCTGCTTCTGATGTGTGCATTTTTCCTTCGTCCTACGAACCCTTCGGTATAGTTTGCCTAGAAGCTATGGCTATGGAAAAACCCGTTGTCGTGGGTGCCCGCGGAGTAGTAGGTTTCAAAGAACAAGTTCTAAGCTCAGGTCCAGACCAGAACGGAGTTCATGTAAATGGGGAAGATCACCTCGATATAGCTTGGGGCATAAACGAAACACTGAAAAACCCCGAAAAAGCCAGAAACTGGGGAGAAAACGGACGCAAAAGAGTAATCGAGTACTTCACATGGCAAAAAGTAGCTGATGAAACCATAAAAATCTACGAAGCACTGATCAAAAAAGAATAAACGCCGCCAAACAATCGCGCGTTGCTCTAATAGACTAATAAGAATGTCTCATCTTAGAACTAATTAGAACAAAAGGGATGATTGTATGCCTGTAACTATTGGTTCACTATTTAGACAAATTGTCGGAGACTTGAAAACCAAAGACACCAACCCAAACAGTTGCCTAAATAATCCAAAAAGCGACCTCTACAATCCAAACTACGACATCAACAACCCGAACAGCGCACTCAACAATCAGTACAGTTGCATTAATGATGCGTCAAATAATGAAAAGAACAAGGAACTGCGAAGACAAGCGCTCAGAGAACTCATTCAAATGTATCTATCCGACTACCTATCGCCGGAACAAACAGAGAAGCTTGTTTCAGAGTATATCCCGTGAATCAATTAAACCATTTAAGTGGAATAATGTGTTTTGATGAGCGGTCTTGAAAACCGATTAACTCGCCTGCTGAAAAGCGATTCGTATCTCGAACCGTTTTCTGATCAGATTCGACGCCGATTGGAAAATATTGAAGAAACAGAGCAACGCCTCACACAGGGTAAAATGAGCATAACCGAGTTTGCGTCGGGCCATGAATACTTCGGCTTACATTTCCAAAGAGGAAAATGGGTATTTCGGGAATGGGCGCCAAACGCAACGACGATCTTCCTAATAGGCGATATGAGTGACTGGCAAGAGAGCCGAGAGTTTGAGCTCCAAAAGATCAATGAATATGGTGTCTGGGAACTTCACCTGGCCGCCGACAAACTGAAACATGGCGACTTGTATCGACTCCGTATTCATTGGGCAGAAGGCGAAGGAGATCGCATTCCAGCATACGCTAGGCGGGTTGTGCAAGATCCAAAAACATTGATTTTCAACGCCCAAGTATGGAAACCACCGCAGCCTTTCCGTTGGAAAGAATCCAATTTCAAGCGATCAAAGGAGCCCCCAATTATTTACGAAGCTCATGTCGGTATGGCACAGGAAGAAGAAAAAATTGGGACCTTCCAAGAATTCACTCAGAACGTGCTTCCACGAATAGTCAACGCGGGCTACAACACATTGCAGTTAATGGCTATTCAAGAACATCCCTATTATGGTTCATTTGGTTACCAAGTGTCAAGCTTTTTCGCTTCTTCATCACGTTACGGGACACCTGAGGATTTGAAACTCCTAATCGACACTGCTCACGCCAAAGGGCTCACCGTCTGCATGGATCTAATCCACTCCCACTCGGTGTCCAACGAGGTGGAAGGGTTGAGTCGCTTTGACGGGACACCATTTCAATATTTTCATAGCGGCCCACGAGGAATACATCCGGCTTGGGATTCACGTGTTTTTGATTACGGCAAGCCTCAGGTTCTGCATTTTTTACTTTCAAATTGCCGATATTGGCTTGATGAATTCCACTTTGACGGTTTTAGGTTTGACGGCGTCACCAGCATGATTTACCTTGAACATGGTCTTAAGAGGGTGTTCACTTCATACAACGATTACTTTGACGGCAGCTTGGATGAGGATGCCCTTACCTATTTGGCTCTTGCCAACAAGGTGATTCATGATGTACGCCCCGACGCCATTACCATAGCTGAAGACGTCAGCGGCATGCCAGGTTTAGCCGTTCCCGAGTCAAATGGCGGCTTCGGTTTTGACTATCGCTTCTCAATGGGCGTGCCTGATTACTGGATCCGTTTGATAAGTGATTACAAAGATGAGGACTGGCCTATCGGGCATCTTTGGTTCGAACTGACTAACCGTAGATCCGATGAGAAAACCATTAGTTACGCGGAATCTCACGATCAAGCACTTGTGGGAGATCAAACACTTATTTTCCGACTGATCGGCCAAGACATGTACAATCACATGGCGCTTGATCACGACAACGCTAAAGTCGCCCGCGGAATAGCACTGCACAAAATGATCCGCCTAATAACTCTGGGCACGGCCAGCAACGGTTACCTGAACTTTATGGGCAACGAATTTGGCCACCCCGACTGGATAGATTTTCCCCGCGAAGGAAACAACTGGTCATTCAAACATGCACGGCGACAATGGCACCTCGCAGATGACCCCAACCTAAAATATCATTTATTAGCATTATTCGACCACGACATGATTGACCTTACCAAAAAGCAACAGCTGCTTGACACACCGGACCTCCAACTTTTGCACGAGGATTCCACAAAGAAAACAATCATTTTCAAGAGGGCAGATTTGATTTTTGCCTTCAATTTTAATCCCAACCAATCCTTCAATAATTACCGATTTGAAGCCCCTCCTGGAAAATACCGAATGATTCTAGACAGTGACGCACCAAAATACGGTGGATACGGGCGGTTAGATCCCCAGCAAGCACACTTTACTACTTTTGAAAATGCCGAAGGAAAAAAGCAAAATATGCTAAGCCTCTATCTGCCAGCACGCTCCGCTTTTGTCCTATGCCTGACATAGAGTTCTTGGGACTTAAGTGAACTTTCATCAGCTAACTCATTGGCCAGCAGGATTTGTACATTAACTAACTGAATAAGTTTTACGCTTATAGTAACATGTTCTTATAATACGATTGATATATACAATATCGGTAATACTGAATGGTCGTGCAAGAAACTGTCTGCGCCAAAGTTCCTGCTGAACTCAAGAAAAAGCTAGCAAACTTAGGCGTAAACGTAAGCGAGCTAATCCGAGAATCCCTACAATCTGAAGTTGACCGCTTAGAAAGAGAGCGCCTGAAAAAACTTGCCAATGAAGTATCCGTCATTCTTAAGAAAATTCCGCCGGAAGAATTTGTTGAATCAGTTAGGGCTACTAGGGAAAACTTATGACAAAGCCACAATTGCTGTTTGACGCTAACGCCATTTTTAGACTCATCAGAGAATACCCAGACGATGCCCCGGATAAGTTGAGTGATGGCTCAACAATTTATTTAGCATACTACGAGCTTGGTAACGCTTTGTGGAGAGAATGTTTTTTGCTTAAGAGAATAAGCTTAGAAGACGCTGAAAGGTCACTGGATTTGATGTATACGATTCTTGCGCGAATGCAGGTATTCTCACTTGATAATGAAGGGGGTACCGCAGCTTTTAACATAGCCTGCAAATTTAACCTAACATTTTACGATTCAACCTATCTTGCAGAATCAAAGAAATCGAACAAAATCCTAGTCACCGACGATAAAAAACTTGCAAAAGCAGCAGAAAAATTTGGAATAAAAACTATCTCAAGCATCGCGTCTGAGGAAAATCATGCTTGACACCAACCAAAGTTAGCAAAAAAAATAGAACGGCTTCTCTTCTCGATGTGATCGGTTTACCTAAAAGTAACAATTTTGCTATGCTCAAAAACTCAGCAATGGCACCCTTTTAGGGTCTATATTGACAGTGGCGCCGACATCTCTTTGTTTAGAAGAAACGATGCTGCGCTTTTAGGACTCAATAACAAAATTAGGTTTTAGTGCACCATTTTGTTTTTAGATTTTGTATTTCTTTGAAGTGTGGGTCATCGGAAAACAGGGTGCACTCCTTAATTTGGGCGGATGCAGCGATTATGCTGTCAGCCATAGGTATTGAATGTCCGCTTCTAAGTTCCGCGCTTTTCACTGCTGTCTCATAGTCCACGTCAATAATTCGAAAGTCTCGGCGTATAGTGTTGCTTCTTAGGGCTGCAATATCCTTTCCTTCTCTTTTCAAATTGATGCGGTGTATCTCGTGAATCGTCAATAAAGAAACCATCCTTTCCTTAACTGTCCTTAACTCTTCTTTGAGTTTTCTTAGAAACTCGGTGTCTTCTGAATAGAAATACTCTACGAAAAAAAATGTGTCATACAAGCACCTTTCAGACATCCTCATTCCTCATCTGGTCGAGCATTTTCTTTAACTCGCCAACGTTGCCCTTTCCAGCCCCGCTTCCGGCTAGATCGAAAATGCTCGGTGTCTTCTTTATCACTATCATGCCGTCTTGCTCCACAATTATTACTTTGGAGCTTTCTTCTATGCCGAACTTTCTTCTAAGTTCCACTGGAATAGTGACTTGTCCCTTCCTTGTAACAACAACTTCAGTCATACTTTAACCACAGCACAACTTAACCAAAAGTACTACTTGACTTTTCTCCAACACAACAACTAAGATCCCCAAAATAAATCAACTTGTTGGGCAAGGATTCTCCTGAAAAAAGAACGCAACATCAAGTCAAACATAAACAGCTAAATCCAATTGTTGCCTGGCTTTTGGCCAAATTAAAGAATGGCTTTTATAATCATTAAGTTGATTTATGGCAGAACATAAATTGCCAATAGAATACGTCTGCAGAAAATGCAACAAAATCTATTCAAACCAAGAGTATGAGCAGAGTAGGTTTTGCAGGGTTTGTGGTTCTTTTCTTTTGCGGAATTTTAGGGATGATCGTTATGCAGAGATGTTGGCTCAAAAAAGCTTTTGCCATCAAGCTTCCGCATCTGGCGTGAAGGGTTCTTTCAAAGAAATAATCGCGTTGACACGGGCAGCTGAAAGTCTAAGCGAAAGAATAGCTCGTACAAAAGAATACGAGGTAATCTCAGAAACAGAAAAAACCACTGAACACCCTGCTGAATCGGCGGTTGAAAGCTGGATTTGGAGCAGCGAATACGACGAGGCACTCAAACTTGAAAAGAAACTCATCCAACAATACGAAGGAAAAAGCCTCCAAGACGCCATAGCCGGAGAAGTCGTTTCAAACCAACAAGGCGAATGCTACCAAATCTCAGCTTCATGCACTTCCATCTTCAAAAAAGCAACTTGCCAAGAAAGCAGACAACAAATAATCTCTGATCTGAAAGCTCTTCCAGGAATAGGACCCGCACGCGAACAAACCCTAAAACAGCAGGGCTACAAAACCATCGAAGACCTTGAAAATCATCCCCTTTGGAAAAAACAAGCCCATGCCTTCATGAAAATAATAGATAAAAAAGAAGTCCCCCTGATTCAAAAATGGCTTTGGCAACGCTTTCCAAAATCGCATCCGCTGCTTCATTATTTAGCTGGTTTCTGCCAAGATCAAGACTTCGCCATTGTTGACATTGAAACTTTGGGGCTCTCAGAGCGACCCATAATTTTGCTTGGCGTAGCTAAACCAACCCAAACTCATGTTTGTACAAGCCAGTTCTTGCTAAGAGATATCCAAGATGAACCCAGTGCCATCTGGGCTCTTATTTCGCAGCTTGAACCCAACTTGTCACTTATAACTTATAACGGCAGAAGCTTTGACATTCCATACATTAAGCAAAG
>Ga0187864_10002967_pt1 | contig 14229 bp, 10 predicted proteins | sample June2016WEW_11_4_FD_132985 | JGI IMG/M metagenome (GOLD analysis project Ga0187864, IMG submission 132985) | Peatland microbial communities from SPRUCE experiment site at the Marcell Experimental Forest, Minnesota, USA - June2016WEW_11_40 | ecosystem: Environmental > Terrestrial > Soil >... | reverse complement strand
CTCGCTGACGCTGGCGGCGGTGTCCCTGCTGGCGGGTTTTTTCTGCTTTCTGCCGACCGATTTTCGTGGAGTGTCGGAACTCGGGCTGATCGCTGGGTTTGGAATGATCATCGCCTATCTGGCCACGCTGACCTTTCTGCCGGCGGCGATCAAGCTGCTCCATCCGCGCGCGGAAAAACTCCCGGTCGAGACCGCCGTGCTGGCCCATGTCGATCGCTGGATCCTTGGTCATCGCGCGCTTGTGATCATCGGCGCCGTAGGCATTACCCTTCTGGGATCGCCGCATCTTCGCCATTTGAGCTTCGACTCCAACCCGATGGACCTGCGTAGTCAAAAGGTCGAATCGGTCGCCACTTTCCTCGACCTGGCGAAAAATCCGCGCACGGCGCCCAACACGATCGAGATCCTCGCGCCCTCGCTCGACGCCGCGCGCGACATGGCCAAGAAAGTCGCCGCCTTGCCGGAAGTCGAACGCGTCGTGACGGTGGACACGCTGATACCCACCGATCAAGATGAAAAGCTGCCGCTGATCGAAAAGGCGGCTTATCAGCTGCGTGATGTATTCGCTCCCAAGCTGAAGCCGAAACCCAGCTTCGCCGAGACGATCAAGTCGCTTGACCACGCCGCCAAGACTTTGCTCGAGCGCGGCGGCGGCCGTAACGCGCCGCCATCGGTGAGCCGTTTCGCCGAGGTTCTGGACGCCCTCGCCCGCTCCGACGAAAAAACACTCGAGGCGGCCCGCATCGCGGCCTTCACGGATTTCTACCGGCTCGTCGGCGAACTGCGGCAAGCGCTGTCGGCCAAGCGCGTAGCCATCGACACTCTCCCCGCCGATCTGGCAAGCGATTGGATTTCGCCGTCCGGACAATATCGCATCGAGGCGTTCCCCAAGGGCGAGAGCAACAACAACGAAGTCATGACCACTTTCGCGCGGCAAGTGCAAACAATTGCTCCCGACGCCAGCGGTCCGCCGATCGTCGTCGCCGAGGCCGGCAATACGGTGGTGCACGCCTTCGAGCTCGCGGGGCTTTATTCGTTCATCGCCATCTTTGGAATTTTGGCGGTCGCCTTGCGCAACCCGATCCATGTCGCTCTTACGCTGGGCCCATTGGTGCTGGCGGGCGTGCTGAGCCTTGAAGCCGCCGATCTCCTGGGCATGTCGCTGAATTTCGCCAATATCATCGCCCTGCCGCTGATGTTCGCGGTCGGCGTCGCGTTTCACATTTATTATGTGGTCGCTTGGCGCAAGGGCATCGTGGACGTGTTGTCGTCGAGCCTGACGCGGGCGATCTTCTTTAGCTCACTCACGACCGGGACGGCGTTCGGCAGTCTGATTCTGTCGAGTCATCCAGGCACCGCGAGCATGGGCGAGCTGCTCGCGATCTCGCTTTTCTTCACTTTACTAGCCGCCTTTATCGTCGTTCCGGCCTTTCTCGGGCCGCCGCCGTCGCGCGGTGGAGAAGAAGGCGGCGCGGCGCCGTGACGCCAATCTTCGCTTTACTCCGACTTCGTGTTAGGATTGTGTTATGATCACCAGAACACTTAGCAAAGTCGCGCTTATGCTGTGGTTGGCGTCGCCCGCCTACGCAGGCGAAGCCATTTATGGCGTATGGATCCGCGGCGGCCATGAAGATGAAAAGCTGGACTTCTACGATTGCGAGGGTCAGCTTTGCGCCAAGGCGGCCGTCCCTCCGCCAGACGGTTCGCCAGCGGTCTTGATTTTACGCCATGCGGCGAAGACGGCGCCGAACCAGTGGAAGGGTCCAATATTCAACCCGGAGAATGGCAAGCTGTACTCTGCCACGGTCACGCTCGACAAGCCCAATGAAATGACGTTGAAAGGCTGCCTGATCGCGTTTTTGTGTCAGAGCGAAACGTGGACGCGCGACATGACCGCTCCGCCTGACAAAGCGGGCGCGCCAAGCCAGGACAAAGCCGGCCCCGGACCCGCCAAAACGACGACGAATCCGGGCACAAAAACCGAGCCTAGCCCCACCAAGGCCGCGCCGAGTTCCGCCAAGACCGCGCCTACACCGGCCAAGGCCGCTCCAAGCACCGCCAAGAGCCCGCCCGCGGCCACCAAGCCGGCGCCCGGCACGGACAAGAAACCGCCCGCCGCCGACAAGAAACCGCCCGACGCCGACCCGGCGCAATAACCGTCTTCTTCGACAAAGCGGACTTCGGAGTTTTCAGTCTGCGCGCGGAGAGCTCCCGCTCGGCGCGCTCATCAATGCGATTGATCCGCCAAAGGGTTCGGCGTTTCGAAGAAAAAGCGCAAAACCCCGGCGTCGCCGCTGTCCTCTATGGGAACATGCCAAAACTTCGAATCCATGTCGGGAAAACGTTCGAACGGCAAATGGATTTTGGTGAGTTGCGCATGGTTGCGCAACCCGCGCATCAGCGCGCGTTCGAGCAATCCAAGCAATTCCTGCTCGTGTTCCGGGGCTTGAGTCACCGTCAGCATTGTGTGGTTGGCGAGCTTTGACGCCCTGTCGAAAACCTGCTCGAAATTCGCCGCCGCCATGTGTTTCTCCAGAAGTCCAAACCAACCTTCGAGACAGACGTTTACGCATTACTTCCCGGCGAGCGACTCGAATAGCCGCGAAAGCTTAAACGCGCTAGCTCCAACATTTAACTTTTTCGCCTCGCCAGCCAGGATGTCTTAGCATCCACGTATCGTGGCTAAAATGCTTTTTTATTTCGTTTAGCCGGATGTTTAACAGGAAGATATACCTTTGCGGCGGCGCCATGGGGCGCCAACGCGGTTAACATATTCGCCTAAAGCGTGGGAGAAGTCGAGCGCGCTCCCCAGCGGTCGTCGAAGACGAGGTCATCCAAGGCAAGCCGCCGCGCCCATCGCTTCGCTTCGAGTTCGGGACGGGAATAGGCCCGTTCGATGTAACCGACGCACAGATAGGCGACCACGGCGATTTCCTCGGGAATCCCCAGAATGGCGCGCAACTCGCTCTCGCGCATGATGCTCACCCAACCGACGCCAACGCCCTCGACCCGCGCGGCGAGCCACAGATTTTGCACCGCGCAGGCCGTGCTAAGCAAGTCCGTATTGGGCTGCAAGGATCGCCCCAGCCCAGTCGTCCCATGGCGAGCGCGATCGCAAGTGACGCATATATTGAGCGGAGCCTTGAGAATGCCCTGTAATTTCAGGTCGCGATAAAGCTCGCGCCGCTCCGGCGCGATCACCTGCTCTTCGGCGCGCACGCCTTGCGCGAAGGCCGCGGCCACGTTCTCCCTGACCCCGCGGTCGCGCACCAGGATAAAATTCCAGGGTTGCATGAAACCGACCGACGGCGCGTGATGCGCCGCGTCGAGGATTCGCATGACCGTTTCGCGCGGCACTTCGGCGTCGAGAAACTCGTCGCGAACGTCCCGGCGCTCGTAAATCGCACGATAGACCGCGTCGCGCTCGGCCTGCGAGAACGTCCCGGCCGGCCCCAAGGAGGCCTCCCAATCAGGTCGCTTATCTGTCGACATCAGGCCGCAACCTCAAGGCCAACGCCAGTCGCTCCCAGTCTTGAGGCGCGGCGGTCAGGCCAAAACGCAACCATTTTGGGCGCTCCGCGAAGCGACGCGTCAAAATCCCGGCCTGGCAGAGCCGTTCGAACCAGTTCGCCGCGTCATCATGTTCGGCGAGCCGGAACAAGCCCGGGCCGCCGATAATGGCGAAGCCGGCCGCCGCCAGCAAGGCGTCGAGACGGCGCGCCGAACATTCGAGCAACGCCGCGTTTCCTTCGAGCCAGGCGGAGTCGGCCAGCGCGGCGGCGCCGACGAAGAGCGCGGGACCGCTGACGCTCCAGGGCCCGAGCGCCGCGCGCAGCCGCGCGGCGACCGTCGGCTCGCACAGAGCGAAGCCCAGTCGCACGCCCGGCAGGCCATAGGCCTTGCCAAAAGACCGGAGCACGATGAGATTGCCGCCCGCCGCCGGCGCGACGCTGGCCTCCGGGGTGAAATCGACAAAGGCCTCGTCGACGATAAGCACGCCGCCGCGCGGGGCCATGCGGCGCGCCAACTCGACCAGGCATTCCGGCGGGACGAGCCGGCCGTCGGGATTGTTGGGATTGACGACGATCGCCACGTCAACGTCCGCGAGTTCGTCCAGCGTCGCCGCGACGCTCGCGCGGGCGCCGCTCGCGCGCCAACTCGCCGCGTGTTCGGCGTAAGTGAAGCCCAGCGTCGCGACGCGGCGCGCCGGAAGAAGCCGCGGCAAACATTGAATAAAGGCCTGCGTGCCCGCGCCGGCGACGATTTCGATCCGCGCCGGAGCGCGATAAGCCTTGGCGGCCGCGGCTTCAAGAACCGCCAGCGCATTTTCGTCGGGCAGCCGGCTCCAGGCTTCCGGCGCGATGGCGGGAATTGGATAGGCGCGCGGGCTGACGCCCGTCGAAAGATCGATCCAGGGCTCGGGCGCCATCGGAAAACGCCGCCGCGCCGCGTCCAAGCCGCCGCCGTGCCGGATAGGCGCGCCATGCGGAAGCGCGGCGTCGCGACCGACGATGCTCAGCGCCGGATTCATCGGGCGAGCTCCAGCAATTGGTCGAGGTCGACATGATCAGCGATATGCTCCGCCAGCGCGTCCAGCGTCTCGTCGATTTGCGCCTCGTAGCGTAGCGACGATGGCTCGGCTTCGAGCCGGCGCAGCCAGACGGCGCGTTGCTCCTCCCGGGCGAACAGCCCATGCACGTAAACGCCGCTAACGAGTCCGTCGCGCGAGACGGCTCCGTCGAGCCTGCCGTCATCGAAGCGCAACGCGGGCCGCGCGCAATCGGGTCCATTGGTCTCGCCCATGTGCATTTCATAGCCGTCGAACGGCGCGCGGTCGGGGACGCTCTCGCCGCTCGCCTGGCTCAGCTTTTTTCGCGCCCCGAGCACTGTCGCGACATCAAGCAATCCCAGCCCTTCCGTCTCGCCCCGCGGACCCTCGATGCCGGAGGGGTCGGCGATGCTTCGTCCCAACATTTGATAGCCTCCGCATACGCCTAGCACACGCCCGCCGCGACGCAGATGGGCGGCGAGGTCGATATGCCAGCCCTCGGCGCGAAAGGCCATAAGGTCGGCGATCGTCGCCTTCGACCCCGGCAGAATGACGAGCCGCGCGTCCCCCGGCAAGGGCGCGCCGGGCGGAATGAAAATCACCTGGACGCCGGGTTCCGCCTTCAACGGATCGAGATCGTCGAAATTGGCGATGTTGGGCAATAGCGGCACGGCGATCTTGACGCCCCCCTGCCCGCTTGCGTTCTGGCCGCGCAGGCCGAAGGCGTCCTCGGCCGGAAGCCTCGCGGCGTCCGCGAAAAAGGGCAGAAGCCCGAGCGCCCGCCAGCCGGTGCGGCGCGCGACAAAGGCCATTCCATCCTCGAACAGCGACGGGTCGCCGCGAAATTTATTGACAATGAAGCCTTTGATCAGCGCAGCGTCGGACGGCTCGATCACCGCCTGACAGCCGACAAGCTGGGCGATCACCCCGCCCCGGTCGATGTCGCCAACGAGCACGACCGGCGCGTCCACGGCGCGCGCGAACCCCATATTGGCGATGTCGCCCGCGCGCAAATTGACTTCCGCCGCGCTGCCGGCGCCCTCGATCAGGACGAGATCGGCGCGAGAGCGCAGCCGCGCGAAACTCTCCAAAACGCGGGGCATGAGGCGCGGTTTCCAACTCTGATAGTCGCGCGCCAGCGCCTGGCCGATCACCTCGCCCTGAACGATCACCTGCGAGCCAGCGGCGCCTTGCGGCTTGAGCAGCACCGGATTCATATCGACGCTGGGCGCGAGCCGCGCCGCGCGCGCCTGAAGCGCCTGGGCGCGGCCGATCTCGCCGCCCTCGGCCGTCACGGCGGCGTTGTTCGACATATTTTGTGGCTTGAACGGCGCGACCTTGAGGCCGCGATTCGCGAAGGCGCGGGCCAGAGCGGCGACGACCAGCGATTTGCCGACGTCCGAGCCCGTCCCCTGAATCATCAGGATTTTACTCATGGCGCGGCGCTTGCGCCAAGAAAGGCCATCGCGGCGTCGAGATCGGCGAGTTGCAAGATGTCGCCATAAGCCGGCGGCGCGATCACGACGACCTCGAGATTTAGCGCGCGCGCCGCCTCGATCTTGGCGTAGGTCGAAGCGCCACCGCTGTTCTTCGTTACGACGACCTCGATTCGCTGTTCGCGCATCAACGCGATTTCATCCTCGCGTTCGAACGGCCCGCGCGCCAGAATCACCGTGGAAAGCGGCGGCAATTCATGGGCGTCCGGCGGTTCGATCGAACGGATCAGATATTCGTGCCGCGGACTGGCGCGAAAAGCGGCCACGCCGAGGCGCCCGACGGTTAGAAACACCCGGCGCTTCGCATCGCCCAACGCCCGCGCCGCGCTCTCATTGTCGGCGACCTCGATCCAGCGGTCGCCATCGCGCGCGCGCCAGGGCGGACGCGAAAATACCGCGAGCGGCACACCGACCGCGGCGCAAGCCGCCCGCGCATTTGCCGAAATGCGCGCGGCGAACGGATGCGTCGCGTCGATCACGCGATCGATTCGGGCTTCGGTCAGATAGCGAATCAGTCCATCGACGCCACCGAAACCGCCAACGCGCGTGGGAAGACCAACGTCCAACGGCGCTTTAGTGCGCCCCGCGAGCGACATCACCGCGTAAATCTCGGACTCCCCCGCGAGACGTCCGGCGAGCCGGCGTCCTTCGCTCGTCCCACCCAGAATAAGCACGCGCAATGGCTTGAACTTAGCTGGAGCAAGACTTGTTTCGAGCGGCGCGATTATCGGCATGCGATCCTTCTAGTCCTTCGCAAGCGCGAATCTTGCGCGCGCGAACGTTTCCTCCGAGCGGGATTCATGTTCTATACTCCCCAGCCCACGGATTCGAAATGGAGACTCACGAATGAGGGGATCGTCGCGCATTGCATTAATCATGGCCCTGACGCTTCTGCCGCCTGTCGCCGCCCTCGCCGGTCCGGCCGGCAAATGGCGCGTCGGCGACGGAACGGCTGTTATCAACATTCACAACTGCGGCGCGGGCCTGTGCGGTTCGATCGATTCGATTCCCGATCGCAACGCCAAGGACGAGAACAATCCTAATCCGGCTCAGCGGTCTCGCGCCCTGCTCGGCCTGCCGATTTTGAGCCTCCAGAAAAGCGGCGACAATTTGTGGTCCGGCACGATCTATAACGCCCAGGACGGACAGAATTACTCGGCGCGATTGACGCAGAAGAGCGACACCGTCGTCACGCTTGAAGGCTGCGTGCCAAGCACCAATGTTTGCGGCGAAGACCAATGGACTCGGCAACGCTGAAACCCGTCTGGACTCGGCAACGCTGAAACCCGTCCCGGAACGAGGCTTCATCCGGGCGCAACATTTCCTCTCGCGCTATTCCGCCGCAGCCTTGGCCGGCGCCTCGGTCGCGCGGAACTCTACGAGCAAACGCGCTTCCTCGGCTTGAGCGAGATCGATGTGCCGCGCCTTGATATGGCCGAAGCCGCGGATTTTTTCCGGAATCCGCGCGAGCGAGATCGCCGTCGCGTGATTTCGCGGCGTGAGGCGCGTGACGATTTCATCGATCAACGCCTCGTAATCGGCCAATATCTTTCGCTCGACGACGCGGTCGTTGTTAAAGCGCGTGATATCGAACCAAGAACCGCGCAGCCGTTTAAGCCGCGCCAGGATTTTCATCACCGAGAACATCCAAGGACCGAATGTCATTTTACGCGAGCCGCCGAAATCGTTCTTGGGCTGCAGGAACGGGATCGGCGGCGCGAGATGCAGTTCAAGCCGCAAATCGCCTTCGAAATTTTCGTCGAGCTGGCGCTGAAACGCGCCGTTCGTATAAAGCCGCGCGACTTCGTATTCATCCTTGGCGGACATGACCTTGAAGAGATAGCGCGCGACCGCGTCCGTCAATTCTCGCGTTTCTCCCATGCACGCCGTCTCGGCTTGGCGGACGCGCTCGACGCGCGCTTGGTAGCGCCGCGCGTATGCCGCGTTCTGATAATCGACAAGAAAAGCCGCTCGGCGCTCGATCACTTCCTCCAGCGTCTTCGACTTCTCGCGCGTCTCGTTCTTCGCGCGGAGCGAACGAGCCACGGCTTCGACGCTGCCGAGATCATGCGCGGCCTGTCGTCCCCATTTAAACGCCTGATGATTCATCGGCACCGATTCGCCGTTCAATTCGATGGCCCGCAAGATTGATTTGTCGGAAAGCGGCAAATAACCCCTCTGCCAAGCGAAACCGAGCATGAAAATATTGGCGGCGATGGAGTCGCCAAGCAGCGCCAGCGCCAGCGCGGTCACATCCAAAAAGTCGATGCGCGGGCCGCTGACTCCCCGAATGGCCTGTTTGATTTCCTCGGCCGGCAAGATGAAGTCGGGATTACGCTCGATGTCGCCCGGGAATACCTCCGCGCTGTTGACGACGACCGCCGTGCGATTGGAATCGATGGCGGAAAGCACCAGCTTCGCGCCCGCGACGACGAGATCGCAGCCCAGCATCAGATCGGCTTCGCCAGCCGCGATGCGAATGGCGTGGACGTCGGCGGGCGCGCGTCCGATCTTCACATGGCAATAGACCGCGCCGCCCTTTTGCGCGAGACCGGCCATGTCGATGACGCCCACGCCCTTGCCCTCGAGATGGGCGGCGAGCCCCAGCAGAGCGGAAATCGTCACGACTCCGGTGCCGCCCAGCCCCGCGATCAGCACGCCGTAAGGCGTGGGGCCAATCTGGGCCAGCATCGGCTCTGGCAACGACGGCTGGCTGGCCGTGTCCGCGGCGCTCGGAAGCGGAGCCTTTTTCATGCGCGCGCCATGCACTGTGACAAAGCTCGGGCAAAAGCCTTCGAGACAGGAAAAGTCCTTGTTGCAGGCGGATTGATCTATGCGGCGCTTGCGTCCAAATTCGGTCTCGAGCGGTTGCACCGCCACACAGTTCGACGCCGTGCCGCAGTCGCCGCAGCCTTCGCATATGAGTTCGTTGATGATGATGCGCGCGTCCGGGTCGGGATATTGCCCGCGCTTGCGTCCGCGACGCTTTTCGGCGGCGCAAGTCTGATCGTAGATCAGAACCGTGACGCCTTCCGTTTGCGCCAGATCGCGCTGCACCTCGTTGAGGATGTTGCGGTGGTGGATTCTTAGACCCGGCGGCCAGTCGATCGTCGCGGGATATTTATCCGGCTCGTCGGTGACGAGAGCGATTTTCTTCACGCCCTCGGCGGCGACCTGATGCGCGATCGCCTCGACGGTGAGTTCGCCTTCATGCTTCTGGCCGCCGGTCATCGCGACGACGCCGTTGAACAAAATCTTGAAGGTGATGTGCGTCTTGGTCGCCACCGCGAAACGTATGGCGAGCGAGCCCGAATGATTGTAGGTGCCGTCGCCGAGATTTTGGAAGACATGGCCGCGCGTCGAGAAAGGCGCCTCGCCGATCCAATTGGCGCCCTCTCCGCCCATGTGGGTGTAGCCCTCGGTCGAGCGCCCCATCCATTGCGCCATGTAATGGCAACCGATGCCGGTATAGGCGCGCGCGCCCTGCGGAACATGGGTCGAGGTGCTATGCGGACAGCCCGCGCAAAAATGCGGAACGCGCACCGTCACCTCGGTGATGTCAGCGCGCTTTTGTTGCAAAGCTTCGAGCCGCGCGACGCGCCGCTCCAGTTCCTCGCCTCGGTGATATTTCAGCAACCGGCGGCCGATGGCGATGGCGACGTCATTGGCGTCGAGCGCGCCCTTGACCGGAAACAGCCATTGGTTGTTCTCGTCCTTCTTGCCGATGCACAGCGGCTGATCGGGCGCGCCGTAAAGCTGCTCGCGCAACTGCGTTTCGATCAGCGAGCGCTTTTCCTCGACAACAATGATAAGGTCGAGCCCACGCGCGAAGTCGCGCAAGCCTTGCGGCTCCAGCGGCCAGGGACAAGCGATCTTATAGAGCCGGAGTCCGAGGTCATTGGCCTTGACCTCATCGATTCCGAGATCATCCAGCGCCTGACGCACGTCGAGATAGGATTTGCCGACCGTGATCACGCCAATCTTCGCGTTGGGCCCGCCCGAGGTGATGATCTTATTGAGGCGATTGGCGCGGATGAAGGCGAGCGTCGCGTCGAGCTTGCTCTCCTGAAGCCGCGCCTCCTGCGCCAGCACGGGGTCGGCCGCCCGGATGTTCAACCCGCCCAGCGGCATGAGAAAATCGGTGGGAGTCACGATCGTCACGCGGCCAAGCGAAGCTTCGACGGAAGCCGTGGATTCAACCGTGTCCTTCAGACATTTGAGCCCGACCCAAACGCCCGCGTAACGCGACAGCGCATAGCCGTGGAGCCCATAATCCAATATCTCCTGCACGCCGGCGGGAGAAAGTATGGGCATCATCACGTCGACGAAGTGAAAGTCGGACTGATGCGCCGTGGTGGACGACTCCGCCGTGTGATCGTCGCCCATCAACGCCAGCGCGCCGCCAAAGCGCGAAGAGCCCGCGAGATTGACGTGGCGGAGCACGTCGCCGCTGCGATCGACGCCCGGGCCCTTGCCGTACCAAAGCGAGAACACGCCGTCGTATTTGCCTTCGCCGCGAATCTCCGCCTGCTGCGCGCCCCAGATCGCGGTCGCGGCCAGATCCTCATTGAGGCCCGGCATGAACAAGATATCATTGTTGTCGAAATAGGGCTTCGCGCGGTGCATTTGCGCGTCGACGCCGCCGAGCGGCGAGCCGCGATAACCCGTGACCAGACCGGCGGTGTTAAGGCCGGCGCGGCGATCGATCTCCTTTTGCATCAGCAGAAGACGCACGACCGCTTGCGTTCCGGTCATCAACGCGCGTTCCTTGCCAAGATCGTATTTGTCCGCGAGCGTCGACTCGCTAAGGGCGACTTCGTTGTTCGAGGCGCCCGCGAGACTGTCCGCCATTCCTGATCTCTCCTGCGATTGAGCGCATCGTCGCCTAAAGCCGCCGGCGCCAGCCGTTCGCTTCCGCCATAAATCGCGGCGACCGTCGGCGCGATCCCGCGCGGGTTCCGTCACGCCGTTTCGTTTGACGGGCTCCTCAAGCTCCATGAACCTACAAGGAGCGTCCAGGACAAGCTCGCCACCTCTCGGTCGGCCTTCATCGCGTCAGTCGGCCCGCGCGCCCAAGGCGCGGCAATTACACCGTCATATTGTATGTCGGTCGCGCTAACCCTTTCAAGGACGCTTATGCTACTATAGCGGCCCGGGGTAAAGGGCGTCGTCGGCGCCCTTATTTCGCCCCTTTCGCCGCATAGCCGTCCGGAGTCGATGACCTTCAGATTCAGACATAAATCCAGTCTCTTCGCGCGCGGCGTGTTTTGGCCCGCGCTGACGCTCGCGCTGTTGGCGGCGAGCGGCGCGGCCAACGCGCATCCGCATGTCTGGGTCGCCGTGCGCAGCGAGGTGGTGTTCGCCCCCAACGGGAAAATCATCGGTCTGCGCCACGCCTGGGAATTCGACGAAATGTATTCCGCCTTCGCTGTGCAGGGACTCGGCAAGGACGGCAAGCCGCCGACGCGCGAGGAACTGGCGCCGCTCGCCAAGACCAATGTCGAGTCGCTGGCCGAATTCGAGTTCTTCACTTTCGCGAAGCAAGGCGGCGCCAAACTCAAGTTTTTGGAGCCGACCGAGGTCACGCTGGAGTCGGACGAAAAAAAAATCGTCACCTTGCGCTTTCTGCTGCCGCTGGAAACCCCCGTTTCCGCGCAAAAGCCTTTTTCATTCCAGGTCTATGACCCGACCTATTTCGTCTCCTTCAACTTCGAGAAACAAAATCCGGTCACATTAGCGCGGCCGCCGGACGGTTGTTCGGTCAGCGCCGTCGAGCCAAAGCCCCTCGTCGCCGACGAAAATAAGAAGCTAAGCGAGGCGTTTTTCCAGAATTTTTCGCCCGGCGCGGATTTCGGGATAAAGCTCGCGACCCGCGTCATCGTGGCCTGCCCGTGATGACGGCGAAAGGACGCTTTGTCGCCGCGCTGCTGCTGGCGCTCGTGGCGTTCGGTTGCGCGGACCGCGTGGCGACCGCCCAGACGGGCCGCAATCCCTTCGCCATGGCCGGAGGCGAGGCCGCGGGCGCGGCGACAGGCTTGGCGGGAACCATTCTCGCCTGGCAGAACAAATTTCACATCGAGCTGCAAACCGCCGCCAAGGCCCTCAAAACCAGCAACTCCGCGTTCTGGACGCTGGCGGGGGCGAGCTTCGCCTATGGCGTGTTTCACGCCGCGGGTCCGGGCCACGGCAAGGCCGTGCTGGCGTCCTATATGATCGCCAGCGAAACCGCGCTGCGGCGCGGCATGATCCTCGCGGCGCTGGCCGCCCTGCTCCAGGGCTGCGTCGCGATAGCTTTGGTCGGAGCGGCGGCGGCGCTGCTGGGCGCCACCGCGATGCAAATGAAAAACGCGGCGAATACGATCGAACTCGCGAGCTACGGCGCCATCGCGCTGCTCGGAGCCGGCCTCGTTTGGAAAAAAGGCCGGGCTTTTTTCGCGGCGTTGCGAGCGCCGCCGGACATCGTCGCGAGCCGCGGCGGCTTTTATTGCGAGGCCGTGGACGATCCCTCGCATGTGCATTCGGCGAGTTGCGGTCACCTCCACGCTGTCGACCCGACGACGTTGGAGCGCGATTTCTCTTGGTCCGGCGCGCTCGGCGCGGTGGTCGCCGCCGGGTTGCGCCCTTGTTCCGGCGCCATTCTCATTCTTGTCTTCACGCTCGCGCAGGGCAGTTTCTGGGCCGGCGCGAGCGCCGTTTTGCTGATGTCGGCCGGCACGGCCATCACGACAGGATTCTTGGCCGCTTGCGCGGTGTTCGCGCGGCAAACAGCGCGGCGATGGAGCGGTCCCGGTCGGCGCTGGACCTCGCTCGCCGGGCGCGGAGCCGAATTGCTGGCGGCGGTGCTCGTCATGGGACTGGGCCTGGCGCTTCTCGTCGGCGCGCGCCTTAACGCCGCCTGACCCGCCCATTCTTGCCGCGGCGCGGCGCCAAAGTCTTTCGCGCCTCGGCTGTTTGTTGCGATGCATATGCTATCATTCACAAATGATGATTCACGATCGGCCGAAGCGTTAGACGGTGAAAGGCGATACTCCCATGACTGGCCCAAAAATCGCGGACGATCCCTATGCCTCGCGTCCCTGGTTGGCGTGCTATCCGCCTTATGCCCCCGCCGACATCGATGAAGCGAGTTACTCGACGCTCAATGCGATGTTCCGTGACTCCGTGGCGGTTTATGGCGATAGACCGGCCGTCGAGAGTTTTGGCGCTATTCTGACCTACGCGCAACTCTCCCGCGCCGCGGAGGCCGTCGCTTCGTGGCTGCAGGCGCGCGGGCTGGAAAAGGGCCAGCGCGTCGCGATCATGTCGCCCAATCTCGCAACCTATCCGGCTCTGGTTTTCGGGGTTTTGCTGGCTGGCGGCGTCGTCGTTAATGTCAATCCGCTCTATACGCCGCACGAACTCGAGCACCAGATCAACGACGCCGGCGCGCGCTTCATATTCGTCCTGGAGAATTTCGCGCACGTGGTCGCGCACGCTTGGCCAAATATGCGTGTCGAACAGGCCATCGTCACCGCGCCCGGCGATCTCCTCGGCTTCAAGGGCATGCTCATCAACGCGGTGTCGCGCTGGGTCAAGCGCGCCGTGCGCCCCTATGCCCTGCCGGCTTCGACGCGCTTCGCCGACGTGTTCCGGGAGGGACGGAAGCGCCCGTTTCAGCCGGTCGACGTATCGCGCGACGACATCGCCTTTCTGCAGTACACCGGGGGAACGACCGGCGTCGCCAAGGGCGCCGCGCTGTTGCATCGCAACGTCGCCGCCAATGTCGCGCAAGCGATCGCCTGGGTCCGGCCGCTCGTCGCGGGCAAGCACGTCATGGTCACCGCGCTGCCGCTCTATCATATTTTCGGCCTCACCGCCTGCTGCCTGCTGGTGACGCGGATCGGCGGCTGCTGTCTGATGATCGCCAATCCGCGCGACATCGCGGGCTTCGTCAAGACCTTGCGCAAATCGCCGTTCACGATGTTTTCGGGCGTGAACACGCTTTACGCGGCGCTCGCCGACAATAAGGATTTCGCGAGCGTCGATTTTTCACATCTGGTCTTTTGCATCTCCGGCGGCATGGCCACGCAGGGCGCGGTGGCGCGCCGCTGGAAAGAGGTCACCGGCAAAGCCATCGTCGAGGGCTACGGACTTTCCGAAACTTCTCCAATCGTCACATCGAATCTCATAACTCTCGACGAATTT